>Ga0233425_10006646_pt1 | contig 16965 bp, 10 predicted proteins | sample Watercolumn_Towu_2_FD_181712 | JGI IMG/M metagenome (GOLD analysis project Ga0233425, IMG submission 181712) | Freshwater microbial communities from Lake Towuti, South Sulawesi, Indonesia - Watercolumn_Towuti2014_140_MG | ecosystem: Environmental > Aquatic > Freshwater > Lake | place... | reverse complement strand
ACAAACAGGAAGTTTAACACTAAAATTAACTGAAACAGAATCATTTCTATTTCCAGCAGAGTCATTACAATAGGCATTTAGGGTATAATTAGCATCAGCTATAATTGAATTAGTTCCAGTAAAGCTAGTTCCGCCGTTATTAGTTAAAGTCTGATTTGTTGCCCCCCCATCAAGACTAAACAAACAATATCCGGCTTCATTCAACATTATATTGATATCATATCTAATAGAGACATAAGTTGTGTTTGTAGGAATTACAATTGTGACGACTGGCGGTATCGTATCGACCATGAATGTAACTAAAGTTGAATTTTCATTTCCAGACGTATCATTTGCATAGAATGTAAATGTATAATCTCCAACGTCAAGAGAGATGTTAACCGGATCAGTATAACTAACGTTGGCAGTCCCGTTATTAAACCACATTTTATCAACAGCAACATCATCCACAGCAGCAAAGTCAATATATATCTGATCAGTAGTATAATTTGTTCCCTCGACTGGGCTTGAAACAGTAATAAGTGGTGGTGTCAAATCATACGTAGCATCAACAGTTATCGTTCTTGTTTCAGTATTGTTCACATTTCCAGCAGAATCAACTGCAAATCCTTGTATAATATAATTGCCATTTGATAAGTTTGTGAAGTTATTATTATACTGATTTGCTGTTGCATTATACAATGATGCTATCTCGGATGCAGATAATGTTCTGTTGAAGATAAGAACATCATCTATTGAACCATTAAATGCCCAGCGAACTGCTCCACCCTCACTCCAATCACCAATAGTTACTGGAGCAGTGCTTGTCGACAAAATATCCCCTACTTTTTCAGCAGATTCATTAAATGTGCCATCAATGTAGATACTCCTAGTTGTTCCATTGAAAGTTGCAACCACAAAAGTCCAATCATTTAATGCAACAACATCATTTGTTGTCTCAAATATATGGAAGTTGCTATCTAGCTGACCACTTTCAGTAGAGATCCGAAACATCAACTTAGAGCTATTTGGAGAGATTGTAAGAGCATATGCTCTCTGGTCTACCCCATGACCTCTACAATCAGCACTACACCATTTAGAAATAATAGTTTGATCTAATGACGAATTACCTATTTGATAAACCCAAGCAGCAATAGAAAAATAATTATCAACATTTAAGTAATAATCGTCGTTTCCGTCTAACAAAACCTCGCTTGCACCATTAAAGTTAAATGCCTGTCCAAATTGTCCATCCACGTAACTATCATTTCCAATCCACTGTCCATTATTCCCATTCCCTGAACTATCATTTGCATTATTCTCCCCTCTCCACCATCCAACTAATGAATTATTGAAGTTCAAGAGTGCATAATGGTCTCCATGGTCATCACTTGTTGCCATTGAAACATTAAAATTATCCACAACAACAGTTGAACCATTTTCAGGTGTTGGGGGTGCAACAAAAGATATTACTGGGGGCGTTAAATCATTATGCTGAGTAGTAATATAGAAAGTCTGACTCGAAAGATGGGGTGTAACCCATTCAATATAATCTAATTTACCATTTCCGTCCAAATCATAAGCATCAAATGAGACATAACTCTTATTCTCTTCCCAATATATTTTTATCCTACTTTTTTCAGCAACATCCAAAGTATTATCTAAACTAGTAAATGAAAGAACGTCTGTATAATTAAGCTCAGAAGGAGCAAATATAATAACTTCCTTTCCACCATTAATCTCTCTTTCGGTTGCAGTTGGAGCGGGCGTCTCATATTCAACAACATAATCGCTAGAATTTTCAGTTATTTGCACTTGCATAACCTCAGACCCCGAAAAGCTATCAACAAGCCCATCAATAGCCTTGCCAGTAATAATCGCAAACAACCTATAAAGCCACCCCTTCCCAGTCGATTTCTGCTGGCTAATCACATTACCCGTCACAACGCGGAAGTCATTTATAGAGACAGCCTCCCCACCATCAACTTTCTTTATGTCTACATTCTCTGCGACGGCAGGAATTTCAACAGTCACATTTCCAGGACTATCAAGACTAATATTCTTAGTCCACTTTACTGGCTGCCCCAGCTTAATTCTCGCTCGAGTAGTCTTTATAGTCACATTGTTCTGAATTAAAACCGACTCATTAGTGCTATTACTATAAATACTAACATTTTTATTATCTGCTCCAACAACATCAAACGTCTTTGAAACAGCAACATCAAATGTAGGCATCGCGAATGTAATTTCGTACTGCCCTGCTTCAGTTAAATTATAAGATAAGATATCTTCAAGCGATCTCTCATATCTTCCAGGAGAATCATACACATTTCCTAATGAAACACTCTCATTTTTACAAACCCTCGTACACACTATATCATCAGAACCACTACAATTAACATCACTGCAAACCTCTCTCGAATCCAATATCTCATGAGAATCTAATTTCCCTGCAAAAAAATCATTTAAACTCTCTGTTTTTTGAGCAACAACTTCTCCATCCTTTACAAGTTTGATATAAACCGCACTATCAGCTGGAAGGTAATCGCCACTATCAATTTTAATAATTGCATGCCCGGATAAAGCCTCATTTAAAGAATATTTCGGACTCAAATCCAAGACTACCATTGAGGTATTTGCATTATTAAAAACAAGTAGAACAACCATAAAACCAATAAAAAGAAGAAACATAAACATAAAAACACTTTTAACACTCAGAGAAAACCCTGAATTGCTTCTTTTAGCAGATATAAGCAAGCTTTTTTCAACAATTCCCTCGTCAGAATCAACATACCCGTCGGGAAGAACATTACCTAAATATCTCTTCTTTACTTGCCCATTTTCTCTATAAGATTCGTAATAATATGGTCCAATTAGCTTTCCATTCTTTTTTATATATCTTTTATGAACCATTTTCTCTCTTTTTAACACGAAAGATAAGCAAAAAGCCTATTTAAACTTTTTTAGACTTTTTCAGTGTAGAACAACCTTTTTATCGTCGATAAAAAGAATTGTGCCTAGTAAAATGAAACTTAAAATAAATAGATTTAACCATAAAAAATCAACTATACATCCAAACACCAAACTCAATAATGATTATATCTCAATCACCGAGATACCTGCGAGACATAGTACCTAGCTTATTAGTAACCGAGAATATAACCGAATACCTCTTAAAACATGAAACATTCGCCGAAATAATCGTTATAGACATAGACCAATTTGCACATGAAATTATTGAGAACCTATATGCTATTATCAACCCTAAAGACTCCTAGCCACTAAACCTCTCAAGTCTTATAATCTGGCAAAATACTTCGACGACCACACTCGAAAACACCACACAGCAACACACTAGAACAACTTCCCCTGTTTCTCCTTAGCATCAACATACTTCTCATACATAATATCAATATTCTCCTCGCAAACAAAGTCATGCTGCCTAAATCCTCCACCAAATGTCTTAGGAATGTGCATCAACTCATGGATTATCACCCTATCCTGATCCTCTTTACTCAATTTATCAAACTTCTCAAGGAATTCTATTGCATAATAAGCATCGATTCCTATTGCTTTTTGCATCAATTTTCCAAGAGCATGACATCGAGCAATAGTTCTTTTTGTACTTGAGCCACTACTTCTAATACATTTAACTCTCTTTGTGTCAATATGGTCAAAATCAAGTACTTCGATTATCTCATTCATTCTTTGCTGTAGATCCAATGCATCTTTATATTTCATAAATCACCTCAAATCAAACACAAAATCTCTCCCATTTCTACTCTTTAGCTCTATTCTTCCAGGAGGAACACCTAATTTTTTTGATATCACGGCCATTAATTCTCCAGTATACTCTTCAGAATCAGAGATAATATAAGCAAGATACATATTATTTCCAAAACTTTCTAATTCTTGCTTCCAATCGCTCCTCTTCACCTTCACTTTTATTAACATATCAAACAATAAAAAACATAATTTATAAACTTTAGTCTAATCAAAAACAATAATTTAAATTCATCCATCTCGGAAGATACTATTTGCTCTTCTTTGCACATCCACCTTCCTACTTTCCCTATTTAAAAAGAACCATTTCCTCAATTCATAACCAATGAATATGAATAAAGCCAAACAAAGTATGACCAATATCCAAAACAAGACTATTGAAGGTATACTAAAACTTGGAATACTAAACCAAGATTTCTTTTTTATATCAAACAGAGCAGTTGAAGTTGATATCCCTGTGCCATACCTAACACTAGTTGCAAGTACATATGTTCCAGGAGCAAAATCCTTATTAAAAGAAATCACTTTTGTTAATCGCAACATATTATCCACATTAACTTTTTCACTATCTCTTAAAATTGCAGTTCCACCGATAGAATAGATAGCATAGGTCACATATACATTTGCAGCTCCCAATTTCACGTCGCTATTCGCAGAAACCAAATCATAAATTCTCAATTGAGCTAATAAAGAATCTGATGGAGTTATCACATGATATTTTAATGGAATTTCTAAAGATCCTCCAAAAAAAGTATCACTTGATTGCACTTCAAGAACAACAGGTAAAACCTGAACATCATTATCGCTTCTGACAGTAATACTTGAAACATAAACTCCCTCTGAAAGACCTGCACCATCAACTTTCATAGATACCAACTTTTGTTCATTTTGCTTTAATGTAAAACTAGTCTCAGAAATACTTGCCCAAGAAGGCACAGCAATTAAACTAAATTGCCCGACGGCAAGAGCATGAATATTAAAAGATATCTCTTGAATTCCACCGGGAATAATTTTAAACTTTAAACTGCTTTCTCCTAAATCAAAATTTCCAGCAGAAACAACTGAAATCAAAAATATACTAACTAAAAAAATAATCAAAAAACCATATCTTTTTCTATTCGAACTACTAATAGATTCCATGTTGATATCTAGCATGCTTCTTACTTAATATCGCTTTTCTCTTTTTATTTAATCCGACAGCAAGAACACCTGCAACAACCAACGCAACCAAAATAACTACATAAATTATTACAGGATTTATAGGTTCTTTAGTAACAACTTCAAACTGAGTACTAGAGCTTGCGTACGCTCCTGGATAAACAGCTTCAATACCTATAATATACTTTCCAAGAGGTAACTTACTAGTATCCATTTGTTTGGAATATGCCTTGTCTCCTGCAATTTCTAATATGTCTTTTTCCTCAAATATTGTTCTTCCAGTAAAATCTTTAATAACATAATAAACACTCACATTTGCAGGACTTTTTGTATTCCCTATTTTCTTAAATTCAATATCCGCAATCGCAGATTCTCCTAATAAAATATACTTTGACTTAAAGGGTACATTAACCAACAGATCATAAATAAAATTCGCAGTCTTAACATTAATAGTCACTGGAATGCTTGCAGCAACATTCCCTCCAACATCAACAATAATTGATCCTGCAAACAATCCTTGTTTGATACTATCAAATGTCACTTTTATAGTCCCAGTTTCTCCAGGAGCAAGAGTTAAAGTTGAAGGATATATTTTAATAGATTCTGGCAACCCAGAAACCCTAAGACTAAATCTAGTCGCGACATTACCATCATTAATTATCTTAAATTCCTTAGTCGGAGACTGCCCAATAACCAATCCGACAGTTAACTGGTCGACACTAGAAACCAATTTAACTCCTGATGAATTTGTGGATGCTCCACCGCCCACACCTCTGCCGCCATTATTTCCCCCATTAGCACCATTATTAACGACAGAAACAACTAATTTACATAACGAATTGCACCCAGTTCCACCATCACACTCTTCATCAGTTTGAACAACCCCATCCCCACAACAATCTCCACTCAAACACAAATTAATCTCAGTAGTATTTGCTAGAATAATCAAAGCCGTAAGAGGATTTAATTCTCCAGAGTAAGATACTCTGAATGCTCGACCATCTGCAGCAATACCATCCGAACCAAGATGAGATCCATAAACACTTAAATCAGTTCCAGATTTAGAAGAACCATACGTCCCTTGAGCCAGAGCCACCGACCCAAGTATTTCGTCTTGAGTAATTGAATAACTTCCAGTAGACTCAAAATTAACTTCATAAGCATATAAGTTAAACCTTGAAGAATTATCAATAGAAACACTAGTCACATTGTCCGCATCACTAACATCAACACTCAAAGTAGCTAAAACTCCGAACGAAAAAACAACAGAAAAGACAATAAAAACTGAAAACAGACCTAAAACCAACAAAATTAATCTGTTCACATCCTTTTTCATCCCAATTGATACCTTTTGATACTTATAAACCTTTTCCCAGTTTTAGCGTCGATAAACTGCTCTTTTTTGATCAAATTTTAACCAACATATCAACAAAATTCAATTTAAAACTCACTAAAAATTCGTCATATTAACCCCTCTAAAGTTACTACTAGAATCGAAAACAATAAACTTTAAATACACAAATAAACAGCCATTTTTATGAACAAGCTAGAAAAAGTATTGCAAGGAGCAAAAAATATAGCTCAAAAAACATGGAATAATTCTAGAAAATATGCAACGGGTATTGCCTTTGCAGGAGCCCTATCAGCATCCTCACTAACAGCACCAAGAGTAGATGCAGCGACAAATGGTTTCACAACTTGGGATACAATCTTAAACGGAGGAATCACAAACACGATTAAATCTGGAGACCTCATCAACCTGAACATTATTCAAGGCACTACTTCAAATGTTTACAGCGACTTAATCAAATTTACAATCGGCACATCAAACGCAATGACAAACAACCTTCAACTCCGAGGAAGTTCATATTTTAACACCTCGAATGGCACAGTCACAAACGGCTTTTACAATGGAAAAACCTTTGACATGGATCCCCTTTTAATGTATACTAAAAACATGGGATCTTACTTTCAAACAGAATTACATTTAACAAGCGGACAAAGTTCATCTGGAACAGGAGATGTCATGCAACTTCAATTTCAAGCCTTCAACAACGGACCAACTAATATCTTGGTGCCAGTTCAAATAACAGCAACCACTATAGGAAGAAGCGGAGGAACATGGGCTTATCCCGGAACATGGTCAACAAAAAGCACAGATTACGGAAACTCAGCATATTCATACATAAACATAGTCCCCATCCCAGAACCATCAGCGGGAGCATTAGTTCTAGGTGGACTAGGATTGCTCGCCTTAGGACAACATCTAAGAAGAAAAAAGAGATGACTTTTTAAAAATCAATTTTCAAACCATGAGCACACTCATTATTTAGAAAAGAAGTCAATTATCTCAAGCAGGATCGGATTTGGTATTTTGCTTAAGGTAATATGGCCTAAATCGCAAGTCTTAAAACGGATGCCCTTTGCTTCCGCAAAATCAATTACATCAATTTCCTTGACTTGATTATCATTCTTCCCAGTTACTATCCAGACGTTGTTAGGTGCATTTATTCTGCCAGATTTTAAATTCCAAATCTCATCTATTATTAACTTCTGCCAGTCTTTTAAATTAAAACGATAATCTTTACTATACGCCTTTTTCAGATAATCCCCAAGCGTCTCTATTCCATTAACTGCCTTAAAACTTATTGCAGGAGACACAACACAAACTTTATCAGCAGAGTATTTTGTAGCAATATCCAAAGTTACTCCGCCCCCAAAACTTGCTCCAAGAAGGAAAACGCTGTTAGCCAAATATTTTTTATTTCCAATCTTCTCGCCTTTTTTCAACGCTTCAATAAATTCAATAATTGCTTCACTTGGAGCCCTTTCTAAGAAAGTTCCCTTCGATTCCCAAGTTCCTTCATATCTTGGAAAGAATACATCATAACCACTACTGGATAATTCTTGGATTAACTCGTTCTTACTTTGAGGATTACTTGGCAGACCATCAAGCAAGATTACAGCCCCATTCGAAATAGCACCCTTTGATAAAACGTAAGTAAAAAACAGATTCTTAAATTGTGCTGAGTAAATAGTTGTCATTTTATGATGTCCTTCCTTATTTTTAGGTACTTATTATATAATACTCCTACAATCCTGCTTAAAAACTTTTTTATAAGAATTGGACTTTATTCTAGAAGAATAATAAACATAATAACACAAAAATTTGCCATTAATATAGAACTCTTCTATTTTGCAAGGCCCAAGATGACGCATATCCTTAACCCTTACAAAAGGGGACACCTTAAAAACTAAGGCTGAATTAGGAAATACCTTTCTAAGAAGAGTAAACAGTTTATCAGTTCGAGGAGTAGTTTTAATAGGATCAAGGTTTTGCTTCTTGATTGGATCATGTAAATTTTCTCTCCAATCAGCATCAATAAATATAGCTGAAAATTTACCAAGGCTGCTCAACAAGCTACTATTTAAAACACTACCGCAAATAAACCGGATCTTACCTAACACGCCAAATAATTTGGAGTTTTTAATCGCTGAACGTATCCTCTTCTTGTTAATATCTAATGCAATAACATCATGCCTCCTACCAAGAATTACAGACTTGCACCCAGCAGCACAGCAAAGTTCTAAATAAGACACTGTTCTTTAAAATTATTTACACCAACAATCCCCGAGATGCCAAAAGTCTTGTAGCTGATGCAACAAATTCTGGTGAATCAAGTGAATAGGCAATCTCAGAATAATTTTTCCCAGCCATAAACATTCTAAAGATATTAAATGTATTTTCGTCAAAAGTACCATTTGCTCGAGAGTCAATATAAATACTTTTCAGACCACTTTGCTCATCCCTATATCTTATATTTCCAGGCCTAACATTAAGTTTGGTCAATTCTAGATCCATTTTAAGATTATCATTAAAGTTATTCTCAGTTATCGGTCCACTAGCATAAATATCTGGGCTATTCATTGAGCCTCCAAAGCACTCAGCAGAGACCCTACACCCACCACGACAAGTCTTAACAAAAAGACATCGGCCACATTTTTCTGGAATAAAATCTTCAGATTTCCATTTATTCATCCTTGGTAAAATATCCTCCAAGGATTCAGAAAGAATAGATCCATATATCCTGCGATCATGCGAACAAACACGAACATTACCATTTGGAGAAAAAGCAATAGTCCCAGATGAAGCAACACAATATCGATTAGAATAAAATTCAAGATACCTTCCACGCTCATTTAAATCAAACATACATGGCAATAATGGATGTAATGTATCGACTAAAATCCCCGTCTCAGCACGAACCCTCAACAAATCATTCAACATAGAAACTACCTCTTCTCTAGATAAGACTTTATCAAAAAGGTTATTTAGACCTCCAAGCACGGCGGGAGTAGCTGCAAAAACTCTTGCACCAAGTTTAGACAAAAGTATGCCTGTATTATAAACTTGGGAAACATTATCTTTTGTTATAACCATATTTGCAGAAAAAGGTATATCTTTTTCTTTCAGAAGGTTTAATGATAAAATAAGTTTAGAAAAAGATCCTCTAACACCAGTTAAAGAATCGTGGAATGATTCATTTGGCCCTAATATCGATGAAAGAACGGATCTTACCTTATTTTTTGAGAAAAAGTCTGCATCAGAAAAATTCAAAGGATATAAATTGGAATTTATAGACACATCCATATTCTCCTCAGAAAACCTTTCAATAGAATACCTCAAAACTAACCTTTCAAGCAAGGGCTCCCCACCAGTAATTGTAATATCAAACAAATCTGATTTTGAAATAGCATCAACAACTTCTAGACTAGAAACAGACGATCCGGCGAAATGTGAAAAAGAATTATAGCAATGGGCACACCTATGGCTACACCTCTCAGTCAACTCGAACTGTGCCGAAAAAGGTTTAATTATCATTTGTTAGCCTATTTACGCATTTGTCTATTAATTCACTAAAATTTTTAGATCTTTCCCACTGCTCAGAAATAAAAGTCCTTAACTCTTGATGTACTGGATAACCTTTATCTCTTACAATAAACAAATTCTTAAACTCCACATTGAGTAGAACAGTAAGCGACTCTTTTAAATCGGCAAACTGACTCTTGGAGAGTTTGTTAGATAATTCTTTTTCATAAATTCTATGAAAATAAATATGAAATATCTCATGTCCACAAGTTTTAAGCACTTTATAGATAGGATCATGTATAGATATCATAAACCACAAATCATTGCCCTCGAAATTATAGGGGCATCTCGGAGAAGTAGTCACATAGCAATTAATGTTTGTTTTAACTAATTTTTGACCAAAAACATCCTCTAATTTCTCAAAAAACTTGTCTTCTATTTCAGACCAACCAACACTAGCAGCCTTTGCAAACAAAACAGGCACATCAGACTTATAAAACCTTGAATTTAACTTAATCAACCCTTCTCGGCACTCGCTTATTTTCTTACCAAGACACAATTCAACTATTGATTTAGGCATATTTCCCTTAACATCTGCCCAAGGTGAAACAAAATTAGCACTATCCCAAACATTCCACAAATCCTTCTCTATATCAAATTCAAAACTCACTAAACCCATAAAAACCACTAATTTCCCAGTTATATAAATCTTTATAAACCTATAAGTATAAAATAAACTATGGTAAAAGCGTTAGAACCTTTGATTAGTGAAATTGAAGTAAGCCAGATAAAAGGAAGGGTTGTGTCTCCCGTGGCAAAACAAATTCCACATGTTATTAATGGACAGGTCTCAAATCTTTCTTGTGAAACCTACACCGGACCAAGTTGCTTTAGCTGTCACAGTGATGGATGTTATAGTATTGCAAGTTGCTTCAGCGCTTAGTCTTTCTAAAAATGAATACTGAATTAGTAAGAGAAACCGTTCTAAAAGATTTTCCTAACGCAAGATTTTTATTAAAACTCGAAAACACAAGCAGACATGAACATATTGTTTACTTGTCAGGCTCAAAAAAAATAATTGCCAAAGTTTTCACAACCCCTGAATCATTTGAAAGGGAAAAAAGAGTATATGCTTTGCTTTCTGGGGAAATATCTATTCCGAGATTATATCGCGCAGATCAAGGAATTATCATTACTGATTTTATTGATTCCGAAGAAAGAAAGGATTTCAAAAAGGCAATTGAAGATTGGGCAAAAATCCATAATTTATTTTTAGGAAATCCAGTTCTCGATACGCCTTTGCTAGCATGGGGCCCACCAAGAAATATAAAAGAATATGTTCTCTCCAACCCGATATTATTCAACAAATTTGGACAAAAGATAGTAGAAAAAATAGAGAAACCATCGAATCAAAAAATAACAACATTAATACATAGTGATTTATATGAGCGGAATATACTCACAACAAAAACTGGAAACTATTACATAGATTTTGAGTTTTCTGGGAGAAGCCATCCAGGAAGAGAATTGGCTCTTATGATTCTAAACCATCCAGAAAAAATAAGAGAGATAATTGGAACTTACAAACAAAACATAACTTTTGACTATAATGGGATTGAAGAGGATATAAAACGCGAAACTTTAATAAAAAGTGTACAACTAATTGGAAGAATAGAAAAAGTAGTCAAATCCTCAGAAGAAAGAAAAAGATTGCATTCAAGATTTATTTCGGCAATAGAAAAAGTGCTATCTCAATAAACAAATAAAAATAATATTTTCAAGCCCCTCTTTGATATTCCATTCCAATTCTAGAAATTGCGACAACATTAATCTTATCTCTGCATGCAATATCATAGTTCTCATCATATCCGGAGTCATTAACCCTCTTATTATACATACTCTTAAGCCCAGTATTTTGATCAAGATCAATACCATTAACAACACCATCGCCATTTGCATCAGCATCCCTCTCACTAACACCCCTATTGTTATTAATAATGCAGTTTGTATTCTTATTCATAATTGGCCATGGAACATCCAAGAAGAAGTTGTAAACTGGGTTAGCATCACTAAGAAGCGTGTAATTCTCCCCACCTGTAGCAGCACCCATTAACATTTGCGTATTTCCTTCAGCACCACAATCTCTGCCACCATACTGGCAATCATCAAACTGTCTGATCAGCCCATGATAATTCAATTGCATTTGACCACCATTTCCTCCATTGGCACCCTCAGAAGTAGAATTTCCTCCAGTACCAACAAAGAATGCTCCAGTTGTATTGAACAAATCATAAACCGTTATATTAACAATTCCAGCATTTCCTCCAACGCTTCCTGCTCCGATATCACTTCCGTTCTTCCCAGAAAATATAACTGAATTGCCAGCACCAAAGGTAATCGATGAACCTGGAGTTGTCGACGTCAAGTTCAATGTCAAATCATTTCCATTTCCTGCCAAATCGTATAGTGTATAGACCTTTGCTCCAATAGTTAAGTCATTAAATGTGCAGACATTATCTAAACCACAAAGACCGTTATTCAATACGCAATCACTAGTAATTGTACAGTTACTTCCCTCCACACATTGTTCTAAGCAAGATGATACAACTTTTACAGTTCTGTTATCAGTTGAAGCAGCATTTCCAGCTACATCTCTAACCGTTACATCATACTTGTAACTACCATTAGCAACATTCCAAGAATGGCTTGTTATATTAGATAGATAGACTTGTGAGTTTGCAAGTGTTCCGTTTGAATAATACAATAAATAAGTCACATTAGCAACATTTGTTTCATTCAAACTTACATTTACATTAAATGAATCTTTAACAGTTTCATCAACATTTTCTGTTCCATTAATATATGCTATTACCGGAGCAATGCTATCAACTGAGAAAGTTACCGAAGCACTTCCAGTGTTTCCAACACTATCATTTGCCCAGGTCCTTAACGTATTAGATCCCTCACTAAAGGTTACATAAAATGGAGTTGTGTAAGTTATGTTTTCTCCGCCAATATTGTACCAAACATTATTCCCATCGCTTGAAATATTTACCAGCACTGTTGCATTGTTGTACGCTCCAAAAGTTGGACTTGCTATCGATAGTAAAGGAGCAATGCTATCAACATTAAATGTAACTGATGTTGAATTGACATTTCCAGCAGAGTCATTAGCATAGAAAGTAATTGTATTGCTCCCTTCTAATGCTGTTATTGTGATAGGTTCTATGTATGAAACATTATCGGTTCCATTGTTGAACCATAATCTATCTAAGGTAATATTGTCCTCAGCTGTGAAGTTGATTGATATCTGATTCGTATTATAGGTTGTATTTTCTGGGCTAATTATTGTTATTAATGGGATAGTTGTATCCAAAACGACATCAACGACAGCAGTATTGTTCACATTTCCAGCAGAATCAACTGCAAATCCTTGTATGGCATAATTGCCATTTGATAAGTTTGTGAAGTTATTATTATACTGATTTACTGTTGCATTATACAATGATGCTATCTCGGATGCCGACAATGCTCTATCAAATACGAGAACATCGTCTATCGAGCCATCGCAGTATCGATTGGCAATCATCTGAACACCTATGTAGAATAGAGGATCGGGCTTAGTGCAACCTGTCGCATCAGCAACATTCGATAACTGAACTCCGTCAACATAAAAGTAGAAACTATCATCCACTCTTTCTGTGACAAAATTATGCCAGTTGATATCTGAAAAAGTATAACCTGTATCAAACCACTGAGAACCACAAAAAACCGAAAGGAAATATAATTTATTATCAAGAGTATAGCTTCCACCGCCACCATGGATCAATAAAAGACCAGGGTAAGCATCCCCAAGCACACTCCATATTGTGCTATAGAATGAATCAACTTCTGATGCCCTGTAAAATGCAGATACTGTAAAGTTCTTTGAGAAATCCATAGGGTCTAAATTAGATTGGATGTATTCACTTCCATTAAAGTTAAATGCCTGTCCAAATTGTCCATCCACGTAACTATCACCTCCAGTCCACTGTCCATTATTCCCATTCCCTGAACTATCATTTGCATTATTCTCTCCTCTCCACCATCCAACTAATGAATTATTGAAGTTCAAGAATGCATAATGATCTCCATTGTTATCGCTTGTTGCCATTGAAACATTAAAATTATCTGCATTAACAAAATCTTTATCGATAGGTATTGAACTTGTAAATTCAATTAATGGGGGCGAATCATATGTAAATAAAACATCTTGTTCATCACAGTTAGCATAATCATCGCATAAGCTAACGCCCCAGCTATTTGCCCCTTCCTGTGCCTGAACAGAAATACTACCCAGACAATCATTCCAAGAACTACCGCCATTCAGAGTATATTGGCAAGAACGATACATATCGCCGTTAAACTCCAAATAAGTATATCCTCCACTCCAATTTACCGGCCCATAAGTAATTCCGTTCTCAGGATATGTAATTGTGAAATTTGGAGGAGTCGAATCATAGCTAAATAATATAAAAATTGAACCCCAATCTCCCCCATTATTTCCTCTAACATAAAGATTTATCCCACTTCCATCACTTGGAGCAAGAATGTCTGATCCGTTAGAACTACAATTAACTCCTATCCAATTTTCTTCGACAGGAGAGCCAAAACTATATTGATACTGACAAGTTGTAGATCCCCCCCAATCAACACTTGGACTGCTCCACTGAGATCCAGAATAACCTCCTGAATTAGGGTGATAAGTATCCGACATTGAAGGAGAATAAATTGTTAAAGTAGGAGTAAAAAATTCACAAGTACCTGAACTGCAACCTCCCTCTGCACAAGTATTATCTGAAAAACAATCATATCCTACTGTTGCATTTGTACACTTATAATTAACTCCGCAATAATAGCCTAACCCTGAATTGCAATCGCTATTAGAATTACAATAACTATCCCATATCCCATTGGAACAATAATTGTAAGTATCACAATATCCCTCTACACACTCAACCCCTGACATACATCGATCCACTCCTGTCTCTCCATTCGTGCAAACATAATTGCCCATATAAATACTACAATAATAACTCTGTGCACAAAAATTATTATAGAAACATGCATTTGAAGGCTCCCCATTTGTACACACGCGATCCATACCATTATACCCACAACTTCCAGATGAACATTCATAATCATTTGAACAACCTAACCCATTTATCTTTTGAGCATAACATGTTCCCATGTCGCAATAATTGCCTGAATTGCAATTGCCTTGATAGCAATTCTGATTCTCGTTCATACTAGTACAATATCCATTATCTCCACACATTCCAGATGAACATTCACTACTACCCATACATGAATCACCATCAATCTTCAAAGCATAACATGTTCCCGTATCACAATAGTTTCCTGAGGCACAACCACTATCATGGCAATCATAACCTGTAGTTATATCAGTACAATGAGAATTATCTCCGCATATATTGGACAAACATTGTCCATCTGAAGAACAGCTATTTCCAAGCCCCAATTGAGCATAACATGTTCCCATGTCGCAATAATTGCCTGAATTGCAATTGCCTTGATAGCAATCATAACCTGTAGTCATATCAGTACAATGGGCGTTATTCCCACAAGACCCAGATAAACAATGATAATCATAATTACATCCTTCCCCAAGCCCCAATTGAGCATAACATGTTCCCATGTCGCAATAATTGCCAGAGTTACAATTTCCACCATAACAATTATATCCTGTGTTCATATTGGTGCAATAACCTAAATCTCCACACATATTAGTTGTGCAATCACTATCTTGCGTGCAAGATTCTCCTAATTCAGGATCCACTATGTAATCAACACTGACACTTCCCGAGAAGAGAAGATCGTAAACATCTGAGTTAGTATAATTAGGATAAATCTTATACTCTTTCTCTCCATCAATAGCAAAGTTACCTATTGCTTCATCCGCATTCTCATTATAAACACTAATATCTCCCCGTCCCTTAGCATACAAAGTCATATCTTTTCCAGAAGTCAAATTCTTCTCAAACTTGACTCTTACATAATCATTTGAAGGAATATCAACCCAAACATTATCCTTTGCTTTAACACCGTTATAAATATCTTCCAAAAATTTTCTATTCGAATCGAGATGCTCCGCTTTTATTATCAAAATTATTTCAAATGTCTGACTTGATAAGTGCGGAGTAATCCATTCAACATAGTCTAATTTACCATTTCCGTCCATGTCATATGCATCAAATGGGACATAACTCTTATTCTCTTTCCAATATATCCTTATCTTACTCTCTTCTCCTACAGAATAAACCTCAGAAATATTTGCAAAAGAAAGAACATCAGTATAATTCAATTCAGTCGGAGCAGATATTATAACTTCCTTTCCATTTGCAATCTCTTTTTCTGTTGCAACTGGTGCTGGAGTTTCATACTGAATAAGATAATTTGTTACATTTTCATCCAATAATACTTGCCGAGTATCAGCAGGCATAGCTTCCTGCTCACCAATAACTCTCCCAGTTAACCCTGTAAACAATTTCTTAAAGAAAGTAATAAACTTAGATTCCTTCCCTAGCTTTATATCAACACTTACAAAACCAGTAATTGCATTTCCAGTAAGAGAATGGCTTATTTCACTTGCCTCAACAGGCTTAACTTCTATGTTTTGTGCCTCTTTTGGAACCTCAACAACAATATTTTCAGGATTTTCCATACTTACATTTTGAGTCCATTTTACAGATTGTCCTACTTTAATAGCTGACCTAGAGGTTTGAATGCTTATTACACCTGAAGAAACAAGTATTGCGAACTCATTACTATCCAAACTAACATTCCCATTAACTGCAGTAACCTTAGCTTTCAATGCTCCCTTGAAATCAGACCCGCTAGTCAACCTTAATATGCCTGATTCTATGTCTGCTTTGACATTATTACCTGAAAATGTATACCCTACGGCATTTAAGAAGTAATCACTTAGATCTATGCTTGTTGTACTATCCTGAGGCATTCTTATTGTAGGTATATTCTTAATCAATCTCAAATTGGCTGAAGACTCCGAAATAACAGTTCCATTCTCAGAAATAAGGTTCAAATTCCTCTCCGTACTCAAGATAGTCTGGTCATTATAAACAATCTCAATCTTTAAATCAGGAGAATCTGCCTTT
>Ga0233425_10006645_pt1 | contig 16965 bp, 12 predicted proteins | sample Watercolumn_Towu_2_FD_181712 | JGI IMG/M metagenome (GOLD analysis project Ga0233425, IMG submission 181712) | Freshwater microbial communities from Lake Towuti, South Sulawesi, Indonesia - Watercolumn_Towuti2014_140_MG | ecosystem: Environmental > Aquatic > Freshwater > Lake | place... | reverse complement strand
CCAAATAAAAAGAGGGAACGGAAGTGTCTTCCGTTCCCTCTTTAAGGAAAAATATCCGGATTAATGGTTTAGAGCAACGGCACGAGCAACAAGGCCACGATATTGATAACCTTGATCATCGGGTTGATAGCCGGGCCGGCCGTATCCTTATACGGATCGCCGACGGTATCACCGGTGACCGAAGCCTTATGACCGTCGCTGCCTTTCTTATGCAGAACCCCGTTGTCGTCGGTGACACCGTCTTCATAGGACTTTTTGGCATTGTCCCAGGCACCGCCGCCGGAGGTCATGGCAATGGCTTGGAAGAGACCGGTCAGGATGCTCCCGATCAAAACACCGCCCAGGGCCTTGGCACCGGCACCGGGAGCGAAAATGTTGAACCCAAAACCGACAATGATCGGGGCCACCACCGGGATCAAGGCCGGAACCATCATCTCTCTGATGGCCGACTTGGTGACGATATCGACGCATTTTCCATATTCGGGTTTGCCTGTTCCTTCCATAATCCCTTTGATTTCCCGGAACTGACGGCGTACTTCCTCAACAACCCCGCCGGCCGCCTTACCGACGGCCAACATCAGCCGGCCGCCGTAATAATAAGGAATCAGACCGCCGATGAAAAGACCGGCAATGATATAGGGATCGGAAAGATCAAAAGAGAGCCCCTTAACGGTCTTGGACAGCTCTCGGGCATACTCGGCAAAAAGAACCAAAGCGGCCAAGCCGGCGGAACCGATGGCATAACCCTTGGTAACGGCCTTGGTGGTGTTCCCAACGGCATCCAAAGGATCGGTGATGGCCCGGACGCTTTCCGGAAGCTCGGCCATCTCGGCGATACCGCCGGCGTTATCGGTGATCGGACCATAGGAGTCGATGGCCACAACGATACCGGTCATGGAGAGCATGGCCACGGCGGACAGGGCGATGGCGAAAAGACCGCCCAAAACATTCCCACTGAAACCTCCGCCCAAGGCGAAAGAGGCCAGAATGGAACCGACGATGACCAGAGCGGGCAGGGCCGTAGCCTCCATACTCATAGCCAGACCGGCAATGACGTTCGTTCCATGTCCGGTCAGACTGGCTTTGGAAATAATCTGGACCGGTCGGAAATCTTTCGAAGTGTAATACTCGGTGATCCAGACAATCAACCCGGTCAGTATAAGGCCGATCAGGGCCGTCCCGAAAACACTACCGGGGGTAAAGCCAAGGAGTTTGTCGGCCGGCAGTCCGCCCATGAACCAGGCGGTGACAAAATAGAAGGCGATGGCCGCAATAATACCGGAGACGGCCAGGCCTTTATAAAGGGCGCCCATGATATATTGTTTGGCCCCCAGTTTAACGAAATAGGTACCGATAATGGAGGCAATGATGGAGACACCGCCCAATAGAAGGGGAAATTCAACCCAGGGGCTTTCAGAGCCAAAAACGGTTTTGGCCAGGAGCATAGCCGCCACCAGGGTAACGGTATAGGTTTCATAAAGGTCAGCAGCCATACCGGCACAGTCACCCACATTGTCCCCTACGTTATCGGCGATAACCGCGGGGTTCCGGGGATCATCTTCCGGGATACCGGCTTCCACTTTACCGACCAGATCGGCTCCCACGTCGGCGGCCTTGGTATAAATACCACCGGCAATACGGGCAAAGACGCTCATCAGGGAGCAGCCGAAACCGAGTCCCACCAGGGCATGAAAGGCACCCTCACCGGCTGAGGCCCGGGCTAGGGCGAAATATCCGGCCAGACCGATGATACCCAATCCGACCACCATGATACCGGTAACGGATCCGCCTTTAAATGAAAGGGTCAGGGCATTCTGCAGACCTTTGGAAGCGGCCTGGGTCGTCCGGACATTGGCCCGCACGGTGACCCACATGCCCACAAAACCGGCAAAGGCCGAACCGACCGTCCCGATCAAGAAGCCGACGGCTGTCCACATGCCCAACACCGCAGCCAAAAGGATAAACAAGACCACGGCAACCCCGGCCACGGTCTTATACTCACGGGAAAGAAAGGCATAAGCCCCTTCCTTAACCGCGTTGGAGATTTGTTGCATCCTTTGGGAACCGGCGTCCTGTTTATTAACCCAGGCCGCGGTTACCAGGGCATACAAAACCCCAGCAGCGCCACATAATAGGGCAAAAGCAATAATGTTCATAAGATCTCTCCTCTCCTCTCCTTAAAAAATAAAAATTTGTTTACTTCAGTTTTTTTGAAACCGTTTTACCTAAAAAACAAGAGATGCCGGATATCACCTCCTTTTTTTCAGCCGAGAGTTTTCTTATATATAAAATTAGGATATTACTTGTGAAAGTTATTGCAGAGTCCTCCCGCTTCTATCATACCCCCAAGGGGATGTCAAGATTTTTTCCGAGGAAAAGAGTCTGATCAGGGTCCTTCTTTTTTCCCTTGACAACTGACAGTAGTTGGCAATAAGACTTAAGGTCTGATTTATTTACCATCCAATTATATCCAATGGTTAGGGCAACTGAACCTTTGAAGCTCTCTTACCACGGAACCCTTTCACTAATTAATTAAGGATCCCCATAAGGATCCGAGGAGGACGGTATGGAAAAAGAGCCCGATGAGATTGGCCGTATGCAGATTAATCCAACGGATTATCTTCTTTTTTCAATCAAGGAATACAAGGGGAAGCGGTATATCGATCTCAGGAAATATGTGGTCTCTGATAGCTATACGGGCTTTACCAAACAGGGGTTCCGCTTTGCCGCTGAATTGTTCAAAGAATTTGAAATGAACCTAGAGGCCATAAAGAAAGTCTTGCTCAAAGCGAACTTATAGGCACCCAAAGAAAAGGCTTGACAGAATTATTTCTTTCCATAATAGTTATATAGTAACTATAATATAGTTACTATATGATAACTATCCGCAAAGGTGAAACGGGCCCCGTTTGAAGGTTTGATACCTTGAGATAGCATGGAAGGAAACCGAGCGGAAAATTTAAGGAGGGAATGAAATGTACTGGGATGAAAAGTTTGAGACTATGTCTTATGATGAAATGCAGCGTTTTCAATTAACCCAACTTCAACAGACCGTAGCCTGGGTGTATGAAAGGATCCCCTTTTACAAACGAAAACTGGATGAGTTAGGCGTTAAACCTTCCGATATTAAGGATATCAAAGATCTGGCCAAACTGCCGTTTACGGTTAAAAATGATCTGAGGGATAATTATCCCTTCGGTCTCTGCGCCGTCCCGGTTCAAGACTTAGTCCGAGTTCATGCCTCCTCCGGGACCACGGGGAAGCCGATTACCGGTCCCTATACGGCCGATGATCTGGATCAGTGGGCCAATTGTATGGCCCGCAACCTGACAGCCGCCGGAATTCGCTCCAATGATATCATCCAAAATGCTTACGGCATGGGCCTCTTCACCGGCGGTCTGGGGTTTCATCAAGGGGCCATGAAAATCGGTGCAACCATTGTACCCACCGGTTCGGGCCAAACCGAGCGGCAGATTACCATTATGCAGGATTTCGGGGTGACGGTCCTTTTTTCCACCCCATCCTACGCCTTGACGATCGCCGAAAAGGGTCAGCAAATGGGCGTTGATTTCAAAAAACTTCCTTTACGGGTGGGGGTCTTCGGGGCTGAGCCGTGGACCAAAGAGATGCGTCAGGAGATCGAAGAACGGATGTCCATTATAGCCCATGAAGCCTATGGATTGACCGAAATGATGGGCCCGGGTGTAGCCTTCGATTGCCAGGCCCAAGACGGCCATCTCCATGTCAACGAAGATCACATCATGATTGAGATTATCGATCCGGTGACCGGGGAGGTCCTTCCCGACGGAACCAAAGGGGAACTCGTTTTTACAGCTATTCAAAGGAGGGCTATGCCCCTCCTCCGCTACCGGACCCGGGACCTGACCTTGATCAAGAGGGAAAAATGCGTCTGCGGACGGACACTGGTTAAGATGGAAAAAGTTTTTGGACGGTCCGATGATATGCTGATCATCAGCGGGGTCAACGTGTTCCCCTCTCAGGTTGAGAGCGTATTGCTGGAAGAAAAGGGGATCGAACCCCAGTATGTGATTATCGTCCGGAAAAAAGGATATCTGGATACCCTGGAAGTGGACGTAGAGGCCAAAGCCGATATTCATCAGGCCGGTGCGGAAAAAATTAAAGAAGTGGAAAAGAGTATTGAAGCCCGCCTGAGAGGCGTCATCGGTATCGGCATCAAGACCCGCCTGGTGGCCCCGGGAACTATCACCCGCAGTGAAGGGAAAGCCAAACGGGTTATTGACGAGAGGAAAAAATAACTACCCCCAAAAACAGGATTCAAGGGGTGAGGGTTCCAGGATTCAAGTGGAAGGCGTGGAAGTAAAACCACTTGAACCCTGGAATCCTCGAACCCTTGAACCCTAACGCATTCGCTGATGCAGCTCCTCCTCCATATTTGCTGTGCCCCGTGCACAATCTATCCCCTTCAAACCCTCAGGGACCAACAGATCGAAATTCAAGGGTATTTTCACAACCCCAACATTCACCCCTACCGGGAGTATGTAAAACGCCTTCAGACCGTAAAGGATTATGCCCTAATGAGCAATCTGGAGGTCACCTTTTCCGACCAGTATGATCTGGAGGATTTTTTAGATCAAACCCGTCCCTGGGGTCCGGAACGTTGCCGAACCTGTTACCGCCTTCGTTTAACCGCCACCGCCCGAGAGGGCAAAGCCAGACATTTCGATGCCTTTAGCACCACGCTGCTCTACAGTCGTTTTCAAAAACATGATTGGATTAAAGGAGCGGGCATTGAAATCGCCCAAACCCACCAAATCCCTTTTCTCTACCAGGATTTTCGGCCGGGTTGGAACGAAGGGGTGAAGCAATCAAAAAGTCTGGGGTTATATCGTCAGTCTTACTGCGGATGCATCTTCAGTGAGAAGGAACGGTTTGCTGGACGGATTTAAGAAGTAAGGAAGTATCTTATTGCCTTTATCCGCCATGTTTAGGGCAATAATCCTTAGGCTCAGTTCCCGCCACATAAAACTCTTCCTGTTTTATCGGACAAATCGGAGTAGCCAATAGACCTGTCTTAGGATCGATGACCGCCGTGACCACATTTCCAGGTAGAGGGAATTCCATGACCGGCTTATCCTGCATGGCGTTCGACATAAAACGGGCCCAAATCGGGGCGCAGATCGCCCCGCCGGTGAATCCTTTCCCGCCGGGCCGAGGTTTGTCATAGCCCACCCAGACCCCCGTTATCAATTGGGGGGTATAGCCGATAAACCAGGCATCCCGATATTCATCGGTCGTCCCCGTTTTCCCCGCCGCCGGACGTTCTTGGTTGAAGCCTTGAATGGACTTAGCGGTGCCGTAAATCAAAACATCCTTCAACATCTGGGTCGTAACATAAGCGGTGGCGGGGGACAAAACCGCGTTGACTACCGGAGCGTTCTCGACCCAGGTGTTCTGATTCCGGTCATAGACACGGATAATAGTTCGTGCCTCAGGACGCTGCCCGCCGTTGGCCAAAGGCGTATAAGCCATTACCAGATCGCTCAAGGTCACTTCATCAGTCCCCAAAGCCAAAGAGAGATCATTGGGAGAGCGCAGAGGCAATCCCAATGAACCGGCAAAGTTCACAAAATAGGGGACTCCCACGGCCTCCAATAATTTTACGGTGATGATGTTATTCGAATAGGCCAGGGCCTGTCGCAAGGTAAGGTCACCGTATAGTTTTCTCTCATAGTTTAAGGGCTTCCAGATTTCACCATTGCCTCGATTATAACCCACCGGGGTATCATTCAGAACGGTACCCGCGGTAAAGCCTTTTTCCAAGGCGGAAGCATAAATCAAGGGTTTTATGGAAGAACCGGGTTGGCGTTTGGCATAAAAAGCCCGGTTATAGGGATTCTGCTTAAAATCCACCCCTCCCACGGCCGCCAAGACATCGCCGTTATTCGGGTCCAAGCACAACAAGGCGCCTTGTAACTGAGGAGCAATTTTTCTGACCCCTTCAGACAAGACCTTTTCAGCCATCCGCTGTAAGGGCAGATCCATGGCTGTGGTCACTTCCAATCCGCCCTGTTCGATGATTTCAGGCCCGTATCGTTCGATCAATTTACTGCGGATATGGGCCAGATAATAAGGGGCCTCCCCCGGTTTAATCACTGAAATAGGCCGGGCCTTGAGGCCTGCTTCCTGTTGAGAGGTTATCATATTCAGTTCGGCCATTCGATGTAGAACCTGGGACCTGCGATTGCCGATTTTGAGGGGCTCTCCTAGGGGATTGAACTTTGCCGGGGCTTTGGGAACGCCGGCCAGTAAGGCGCATTCGGCCTCATTCATCTGATCCGGACTTTTATCAAAATAAAGATGGGCGGCCTGGGCGATCCCCCAGGCCCCGTTGCCGAAATACACTTCGTTGAAATACATCTCCAAAATTTGCTTTTTCGTGTATTTCCGTTCATACTCCAAAGCCAAGAGGCCTTCTTTCAACTTTCGCTGCAGGGTTTTTTCTGAGGAAAAATATTTATTTTTAATCAACTGTTGGGTGATGGTCGACCCCCCTTCGACCATTTTTCCTTTGACCATATCCTTCACCAAGGCCCTGGCGATCCCGCGGAAATCAATCCCTTTATGATCATAAAAACGGGCGTCTTCAATGGCGATCAAGGCCTTTTGGAGAAAGAGGGGAATCCGGTCGATGGGGACCCAATACCGTTTCTCCGGGAGGATCCGCCCGACAAAACGCCCCTGTTGATCGAAGACTTTTATAGAGGCATAATAAGAAGGCAAAGGAGGATAGGAGATGGATTTTTCCTGGGCTCCGGCCTCCGCCCCGGAAACAGTGATCAAAAATAATACGATTAATACCGAAAGGCTGAATTGTCTAAAGAAAACTGTTAAACGAGAGGCCAAGATAGTGAAAGACTCCTTCTTGGAAAATTAAATGATGTTATACAATTAAACCAACTCCGGTCCCCCGGAGTCTTTTTAATATTAAAAAGTATAACAAAAATCTTGACAAAACAAACAAAAAAAAATAAATTTTCAATTTTTATTGGGGCCGTTAACTCAGGAGGTAGAGTATCTGCCTTTTAAGCAGAGAGTCGCTGGTTCGAGTCCAGCACGGCCCACCATTATGATTTCGGATTTCGGATTTCCGAGTTCGGATTAGAGATTATGGAGTTAGGCGGTATTTATTTCCGCATTCCGCATTCCGCATTCCGAAATTGAGTGAGTCCCCATCGTCTAGCCTGGCCCAGGACACCGGCCTTTCACGCCGGCAACACGGGTTCAAATCCCGTTGGGGACGCCAAAAAATTCACTAAGGTCAGCTCCTCAGGCTGACCTTTTTTTTGACTCTGTTTAAACGAATCCCTCACGGGCGGCCCAAAAAGGCAAGGCTCTCGGAATAGGGGAAACAGGGAAAAGGCAGGGCGGCAGCGATGTACTGGGCAAGAGAATTTATTGTTTGGCGGGCGATGCGGGATTTGAACCCACGGCCTTTGGCTCCGGAGGCCAACGCTCTATCCAACTGAGCTAATCGCCCATCTTTCGTTGAACATTTCATTTCTCTTCCCCCTTCGTTATCCTGGGGAAGATGTTTATGTAATGCGTATTAAACTTAATATATTACTATAACAGGTCATCGGAAAAAAGACAAACGGAAAAAGGCTTCAAAGATAATAAGGAATAACAAAGTCGATCGGCCACTGCAGAGGCGGTTATCAATCCAAACATTTAATCTTCCCTAGGCTCCCAGACCCTCCAAAGGAGAATCCGACAGGACCAATGGAATCTTTTCGATCACAAAAGAAAATTGTTCCGGGCTCAATCCGGCCTTTTTCAACCTGGGAAGGAGGGCCTCCGTGTTTTGTTTTTCCAACTCCTGCCTCACCATGAACCGGGACATCACCAGATCGGCCAAGTAGATGATGTGAGTCAGCCGAATCTCTTTGACGGCATTCTCCGGTTGATGATGGGTGCGGATGACTTCGATTAGATTTTCCGGCAAAGACCAGCGGTCGGCCAACTGCCCCCCAACTTCGGTATGCGTTGTTCCGAACATTTCTTCTTCCGCGCTGATCAGGTCTTTCCCACCCTCCAGCATTTGACGGTAAAAATAGGGTCTGGCCGTATTCATAAATTGATCCAAGGCCACTTTTCCGATATCGTGCAATAATCCGGCGGTATAGGCCAAATCAGGAGAAACCTCCCTGGTTGCCCGGGCCATCTCCCTAGCCAGGACCGCCGTTCCGCAGGCATGCTGAAAAAGGCCGCCTTTACAAAGCGAATACCCGCCCTCCGGCTGAGAAAGCAAGTCTTCAATGGAGGTCTTAACGATCATTTGTAAAAGCCATTTTTCGCCGACGATCAGCAGGGCCTTTTCTATGGAATCCACCAGGGTCCGCCCTCCCAAATAGGCGGAATTACAAAAACCGATCACCTTGGCACTAAGCACCTGATCCTGCATGATTTGTTCGGTTATTTCACCCATTTGATATTTCTGTTCGGAAATCATCCGAATGATCTTCAGGGCGATTTGAGGAATAGGTTGGACCCGTTTTAGAAGACTGTCAAGTTCCTTTAAAACCGAACGGTCAAAGGCCGTTTCGCCGGATGTTTTTGGTGATATCCCTAAAGGCTCAATTTGGGTTTCTCCGGTTCCTAAATGGAGATTCATACGACAGGAAAAATATCCGCCGATTTCTGCTTTTTTAATCGTTATCTTTTCCTTCCGGAGGATCCGGCCGACGATATCGGCGGTCCGTCCTCCAATATCCAAAATCAAATCTCTTTTGGCTAAAGGACCGACCAGGGCTCCACCGGCGATGACGGCTTCGAGGTTTTTTTTCACCGCCCCTTTTTGCTCCAATTCACTTATCATTAAAGGCAACCCGGTCTCCGCATACATTTCCGGATTCCAGGGATTTTCCGGGGAAGGCGGTTCAGGCAGAAGCAGGTGGATTAAACCGCCTATCTTCTTTTGAGGATCATAGAGGGTCACCCCCACACAGGTACCAAGGTAGGCTTCCAGAATCCCGTTATTTCCGGTTCCAACGACATAGGACCCTGAGGCTACGATCCTTTTTCCCGATATCGTTTCTTTTTTGACCATATCCTGTTGCAAACTCTGAAATTATGCTATGTTATGAGTCGGCCGAACATCCCAGCCGTTTTAAAACTATATTCGTATGGTTTATCCTGTCTTAATCCTTGACCAGTATGTTTTTAGGAACCCGCCCGGGATGGGCTGCCCCGGTCATGGTCATTATCCGTATTAATTCGGCATTGATCCCTTCGATCACCCCTTTGACCCCTTCCCGCCCGGCGGCCGCCAGTCCATAGAGAATCGGCCGGCCTAAGCCGACCAGAGAGGCTCCAAAAGCCAATCCCTTCAAGACATCACTTCCCCGGCGAAAGCCTCCGTCCACGATGATAACGGCTTTTCCTTTGACGGCGGACAGGATCTCATCCATCACCTGCAGGGGATGGGCTAGATAATCCAGGGTGTGAGCGCCGTGATTGGAAACGACGATGCCGTCGGCCCCGGCATCAACCGATTTAACGGCATCAACATCGCTTAATACTCCTTTGAAGATAAGCGGGATGGAAACCAGCTTGCGAATCTCCATTAATTCATGAAAGGAAAGGGGGCTGCAATCGGCCGCCATCATCCGATCCCTGATCTTGGTGCCCCGTCCGGAATCGATCTCCACACCCAACCAATGGACACCGGCCTCCAAAATTTCGTCAATACCTTGAAACATCTTCCGCCGGTCCTGAAAAGGCTTGACATTGGCGGCCAGATTAACACCGCTGGAGGCGAGTATTTTGAGGTTCTGGGGGATGGGCGTTCCGGTCCACATCAAACTGCCGCAGGCCTTTAATCCCTGAGCGGTTTCCAGGAGACCGTCCTCAACAATGGCCGGAATTGGCATGGTCATAGCCGACATGATGACCGGTGTGGAAAAATTCAACCCCAGCACCTGGCAATCCAGGGTAGCCGGGACGGCACTGATGCACCGTTCTCGGAAGGTATATTGGTCAAGGATCTTTCGATCATGAGACAGGACAAATCCGGTTTCAACCCCATCCAGCAAGAAACCGATATCTCTTTGCCTTAATAAGGCCTCTCCCTTTTGATAAATATCAGTCAGATCCATCGCACCATTCCTTTCTCCCGTTCAGCCGGGCAGTCCAACCTTTGCCTCCTGGGATCTATGAAGGCCTTCCGTCGCTTATATTACTATAATACATCCAGAGAACCGCGGTCAAGGAGATAAAGATCTTTTTATTGCTATAATCTTGGAATTATAGTAGATTCAAGGTCGACCAGGAATCGAATAGCCGTTATCCCGAAAATGGTTTCTAAACCTTTTCCACCTTCACCTTGGTTTCCTGAGTTGAATTTTATTAACGATTCTCTTGGAGCTCTGCCGAAGCCTTGGCAAAATTTCCCCCTGCCCGATGACCGGGCTGATTAGGGAAGAAGGTGATACCCTACAAGACAAAATCCCCAGGAGTTTTTGACCAGTGAGCCAAAAGGAAGAAATTCCTTTCCGAAGGAAAAAACGGTACAATCATGTCACTATCAACTTAATGATCCACGTCAAAGGGCAATGGCGGAGGATCAGGGCGGCTGACTGGAATGAGATAGGATTTAATTTTATTCTCGATCAGGAGTTGACGGAAGAATTCCCGCTTTTCAAAAAGGGCGCCATGGAATTCAACGGCCAGATAGTTTGGAGCCACCAAAGGGTGGAGGAAAGCGCTCAAATGGAAATGATCCTGAACAACTTAATCATCGGCCGCCTGAACCAGCTTGCCCGGGATAAAGAAATGGCCAAACGGATTATCAGACTGATTCGCTCACCCGGCCTGATCGATCAAAAGAAAGGCCTGTTACGACTCGCCGACGGTCTTCCGCAAAATGATGAAGAGTTGGAGGATTTGTGCCGGAAGGAACGATTGGACCATCATTTCTTCCGTTACGGGGTCAAAATAGATTCTTCGGAATGGGTGGAGATCGTCAAGCAAACCCTCGAGGCCAGTGACGTCCTCTTGAAGCTGGGCAAGTTGGGAGAAGGGCTCTCCAACCTCTCGGAGTAATTTCCGGTTAAGTAATCCCTAATGTTGCAAAAGTCGAGGATGCCACAGATCCGCGGCGGCAAGGGTGAAAGGGTAATCTTAGGGTGTACTATTATAACATCCGAGGATTTTCCTTTATTTTATCCCCCCATCACCTCTCAACTCACCCATGTTTGGCAAGGTCCTGATTCAAAAGCTCAGCCTTTCGGGGCCTGGAACAACGAAGAATAAAAAACCTGTTTCTCCGAACACCAAACTCTTATTAATCGTCTCAATGTAATTTTGACGTAGTGGAGCTATCTTTTCTTCCGTCTGTGTCTTTCGGGCTGGTCTTTTCTTCGGATTTATCCACGGGGGACGCTTTACCCTCTCCGCATTCTCGTCCACTAAAAACCAGTGGCCGAGCTGCGGTTTCCCCCGTTAATACGTCCGGAAAAGACAGCGCCCTTTCGCCAATGACTTCAGAAAATACAGCTCCACTTTGCCGATTAATGTCGTTATTATAATGAGACGGTTAATAACATCGAACTGTATTTTTGTTTGAATCAACCGCCGTTTTTAATGGCCGCCTGGGCCGCCGCCAATCTGGCGATGGGTACGCGAAAGGGACTGCAGCTGACATAATCCAACCCTACCAGATGACAGAACTCGATACTGTTAGGATCCCCTCCATGCTCACCGCAGATCCCCACATGGAGATCCGGCCGGACCTGACGGCCCTTCTTGACCGCCATATCGATCAATTGCCCCACCCCCTGCCGATCCAATTGCTGGAAAGGATTGTTGGGGAGGATGCCTTCCTCCACATATTGAATCAAAAACTTGGCCTCGGCATCATCCCGGCTGATTCCGAAGGTCGTTTGGGTCAGATCATTGGTCCCGAAGCTGAAGAATTCGGCCTCGGCAGCCATTTCATCGGCGGTCAAGGCCGCCCGGGGCACTTCAATCATCGTGCCGTATTTAAATTCAACTGTCAGCCCCGCCCTGCTGAAAACCTCTTTGGCTACGGTGTCGACGATCTCCCGGATCCGCTTTAACTCATTGACGTGACTGACCAGGGGAATCATGATCTCCGGGTGGACCACAAGCCCCTCCTTCTTAACCCGCACAGCCGCTTCCAGGATGGCCTTAACCTGCATTTCAATAATTTCCGGCATAATCAACCCCAGCCGGTTTCCTCGCAGGCCCAGCATGGGATTGGCTTCCTTCAAGGCTACGACCCTGTTCAGGATATCTTCCTTCTGGCGCACTTCGGCCAGGGCATTATCGATTTCGCTGATGGTATGAAAGTGCTGCAGACGCACCTTCAAATCCGCCAGGTCCTGTACCAGATTTTCATAGGAAGGCAGGAATTCATGCAAAGGAGGGTCGAGCAGCCTGATGATGACCGCTTGTCCTTCCATGGCCCGAAAGATCCCTTCGAAGTCCTGACGCTGCATAGGCTGTAATTTTTCCAGGGCCGCCACCCTCCGTCCCTTGCGGTTGGCCATGATCATTTCCTGGACGATCGGGAGACGTTCTTCCTGAAAAAACATATGTTCCGTGCGGCAGAGGCCGATCCCTTCGGCCCCGTAACGCCGCGCCCGCTCGGCATCTTTGGGATAATCGGCATTGGCCCAGACCCCCAGCCGCCGGACTTCATCAGCCCAGCTCAACAGGGTAGTCAATTCGATTTCCCGCTCGAAATCCGGATCCTGGGTCTCCAGCTTACCCATAAAGACCTCGGCCGTTCCTCCGTCTATACTGATCCAATCTCCTTCGTGGACTTCTATCTTGGTCAGATCCTTTTGTACCGTGAACATACGGCGCTCGACATCAATTTGCAGCTCTTCCGCTCCGCAAATGGCCGGTTTGCCGAACTGGCGGGCGACGACCGCGGCATGGCTGGTGGCCCCGCCGTGACTGGTCAAAATCCCCTGTGAAGCGATCATTCCATGCACATCATCCGGCTTTGTTTCCGGACGGACCATGACGACCGGTCTTCCTTCCCGGCCCCATTTCTCAGCCGTATCGGCATCAAAAACCGCCAGACCCACCGCCGCTCCCGGACTGGCATTGACCGCCTTTTCCACCAGCAAGCGCCCATCGGAAATAGCCTGAGTTTTGGCAACGGCATTGAACTGCGGGTGAAGCAGCATATCCACCTGTTCAGGCTTCACGCGCATCAGCGCCGTCTTCCGGTCGATCAATTCCTCGTTGGCCATATCCACGGCGATTTTGATGGCGGCCCGGGCCGTCCGTTTGCCGTCACGGGTTTGCAGCATCCAGAGTTTACGGTATTCGATGGTGAATTCCACATCCTGCATCTCATGGAAATGGGCTTCCAATTTCTGACAAATCCCCATAAAATCGACAAAGACGTCCGGCATGTCACGTTGCAGATCTTTAATCGGCAGGGTATTGCGGATACCGGCGACTACGTCTTCGCCTTGGGCATTCAACAGGTAGTCCCCGTAAATTTCTTTTTCTCCGTTGACGGGGTTGCGGGTAAAGGCCACGCCGGTGCCGCTGGTGCTGCCGCAATTACCGAAGACGACCATTTGAATATTAACGGCCGTACCCAGGTCATGGCGAATCCCCGTGGCGTTGCGGTAATCAACCGCCCGCTTCCCGAACCAACTGTTGAAAACGGCCCGGGTGGCCATCTCCAATTGTTCATAAGGGTCCTGAGGAAAAACCCGGCCCGTATAAGATTTGACCAGTTCCTTAAAACGATCGGTGACCCCTTGCCAGTCTTCGGCGGTCAATTCAATATCCAGATGGACCCCTCGTTTCTTTTTCATCCGACCAATAGACTCTTCAAAGGGCTCATCCGGGACGCCTAAAACAACGGACCCGAACATCTGCACCAGGCGCCGATAAGAATCATAGACAAAACGGGGGGCATTGGTCAAAACAATCAGGCCCTTGGCCGTCTCATCATTCAGACCGATATTCAAAACCGTGTCCATCATGCCCGGCATGGAAAATTTGGCTCCGGAACGGCAGGAGACAAACAGAGGGTTTGACGGATCGCCGAAACGCTTGCCGGTCGCTTCCTCCAGCAGGTGCATGGCCGCCACCTGTTGTTCCCATTGGCCGGGAGGGAATTTACGATCATGGGCCAGATAGGCGTTACAGGCCTCGGTGGTCACCGTAAATCCGGGAGGCACCGGAATGCCCAGCCGGGTCATTTCAAACAGGTTGGCCCCTTTACCGCCCAACAGGGCTTTAACCTCGTCCCAATTTTTGGGCCGAAGATAGGTCTCCACCGCGGCAATCTCCTTAAAGAGATAGACCCATTTCTTGATCTTTTGTTCCTCTGTTCCATTTGAGGGGTTTTTCGCTGCTTGTTCAGATAATGAAGGGGCCATCTTTATCACTCCTTTTATTAATTGAACAATTAGGATTGATCGGCTCAGCCGAAGGGAAGTGGACACCAGAAGATCGTTGGATACCTGGAACAGGCAACCACAGGCAAACGTTTAAACAGGAATTTCTTCTGGAAAATAAGATTATAAAAGGTCGGAAACCCAGGGTCAAGAGGGAAATGGATTTATGTGGGCCATTCGACAAGTAAGCCGTTCTTCGCCTTCGATAAACGAAGAAGGGAACCGGAGGTTTATTCCTCCAGTTTCATTTTGCCCATAAAAAGAATAAATTTTCGAAGCAGGTCATCATCAAAACAGGAGATCATCCCCCGATCACGATCCTCCGTATCCGGATCGGACTCCCCTGACTTGTGAGCGGGATTTCCAATCATGATCTTCAAGGCCTTCATAGGCGGCATGGCCTCTTTATAAGGACGCCTTGAAGTCATGGCCTCAAAAGCATCAATGATCCTCAAAACACGGGCTAAAATAGATATATTTAAACCCAACAGCCCCATGGGATAACCCCGGCCGTTAAAATCCTCATGATGTTGCATGGTCGCTTTCCTGACAAAATCAGGGACATCGGTTCCCACAAACATGGCCAAGCCGGTCAGGGGATGGCGCTTCATAATTTCCCATTCCACCTCATTCAGCGGGCCGTTCTTATTAAGGATCTCAACAGGAATAAATACCTTGCCGACATCATGCAGCAGGGCGGCTACCCCGCATTGGTGAAGAACGTCCTTTTTCTCATTTTCATTAAAGGATGAATAGTTCGGCTCGATGATTTCCAGAACGGATGGATTATCTGTGAGAAAACCCACTGAAAACCAGAGCACCTTGGTGGCATGTTCATAGGTCTGGTAGTCGTGACCGATCATATCGGCCAGGGCCTTCAGGGATTTGGTTTCGGTTAAAAACAAAATGGCGTTTTTTACTAAATTTTCGATCCGTCGCAGGGAATTCGGACCTACGGAGCCTGCTCCGAAGGAGGTTTCAAAGGTATTCTTAACCACATTAGTTGATATCTTGGTGAAAATGGCCGCTTTCTGATCAACCGAGGCCGCTGGATTGTCGAGGATCTTTCCCAGGTTGGCTTCCAGATATTCTTCGTATTTGAATTGTTCATCCAGGTCGACATAAACCTCTTTGAGGCTGCTTTCAGTCAGTTTGGCCAATTGCTTTGAATTGACTTTATGGCCTTCCGCGGCCCAGAGGGTATACTGGCCTTGTGGGGAACGAAAATAGATTTGAAATTCCGGCATGGCCCCTGGGACAATGGCACTCGGCGGGATGGCCATGTATCTTTCGTCACTCATCGTCAGATTTCTCCCTAAATACCTTACTCATTTAGATTCAGCTTTCCCAAAAAGACGATAAAGCCCTTGAGAAGCTCTTCGTCAAAGCATTCTTTCATAGTCAGATCCTGATCTTCAGCCGGTTGCGACGCCTTCCTTGTATTCTTACCCGGCGTTCGGATCATAATATCCATCACCTTCTTTGGGGGCAGGGCCTCTTTATAAGGTCGGCGGGAGGTCATGGCATCAAAGGTATCGATGATTCTTAAAACCCGGGCCAGGATGGATATATCCAAGCCTCTCAGACCGAAGGGATAACCACTGCCGTTAAAATCCTCATGATGCTGCAGAGCGGCCTTCTTGACGAACTCGGGGATTTCCGTGCCTATAAACATGGCCAAGCCGGAAAGGGGATGCCTTTTTACAATTTCCCATTCCAGTTCAGTCAGAGGACCGGGTTTATTCAATATATCCGAGGGGACAAACACTTTCCCCACATCGTGGAGCAGGGCCGCAACCCCGCAATGAGTTAGGAGATCGGTTATTTGAATCTCCGTTAAGTCCTTATAATTCGGTTCGATGTTCTCCAGTATGGCCGGATTATCCTTTAAGAAGGCTATCAAAAACCAGAGAACTTTGGTGGCGTGTTCATAGGTCGTGTAGTCATGTCCCACCATTTGGGCTAACGGCTCCAGGGCCTTGGTTTCGGTTAAAAAAACCAGGGCGTTTTTTATCATCCTTCTAGTCCGCTCCACTAAGGCCGGTCCCAATGAGCCAGACCCGAAGGAAGTTTCAAAAGCGGCCTTTACGACATACGTCGACACCTTGCTGAAAATATCGGCTTTCTGTTCAATCGAGCAGACCGGATTTTCAAGGATCTTTCCCAGGTGGATTTCAATATATTCTTCGTATTTAAACCGCTCAGTCAGATCAACGAAAACCTCCTGGACCCCGCTTTTAGTCAGTTTAGCCAGCTGCTGGACAGTGACCCGGTTACCTTCCAAGGCCCAGAGGACAAAATCCCCTTGGGGCGCTAAAAAAAATATTTTAAACTTGGGCATCACCCCCGGAATAATGACCTCCGGAGAGATGGACATATATTTTTTTTCTTTGCTCATAGGCTCTCGCCTGGGTGGGAATATTCTATTCGAAAATCGGTCCTGCTTATTCTATTTATATCGGACTTTTTTAAAAAAACATAAAGAAAAAGCTTCATGGTGTCAAGTTTAGCTGATTTTTCATCAAACAATTTT
>Ga0233425_10006644_pt1 | contig 16967 bp, 17 predicted proteins | sample Watercolumn_Towu_2_FD_181712 | JGI IMG/M metagenome (GOLD analysis project Ga0233425, IMG submission 181712) | Freshwater microbial communities from Lake Towuti, South Sulawesi, Indonesia - Watercolumn_Towuti2014_140_MG | ecosystem: Environmental > Aquatic > Freshwater > Lake | place... | reverse complement strand
TTTGTCTAAAGAGTTTTTCCCATTAGTTGATAAGCCCATAATTCAATATATAGTTGATGAAGCCAGGAAATCAGGTATAGAAGAAATAATTTTTGTCATTAGTCCAAAACAAAAATTAATTTTGAACTACTTTAAAAAAAATTCTGAACTGGAAAAAACTTTAATAAAGAGAAAAAAAGAAAATGCCCTTAGAGATTTAAAGGAGTTTGAAGAGACCTTTAAGGGAATAGATTTTTCATTCGTGGTCCAAAAAGATCCCCTTGGAGACGGACACGCTATTTCGCAGGCTAGCAAACTTATTAAAAACGAAGCCGTAGTAAATTCTTTTGGTGATGACATTGTAGATTGCGACGAGCCAGCCATGCTTCAATTAATAAATATTTTTAAAACCTGCAATGCCCCAGTGGTTGCCCTTAAAAAACTGCCCCAAGATAAAATTCCTGCTTATGGCTCCGTGGCTGTAGAAAAAATTGCCAACAGGCTTTATAAGATTAAAAAAATTATAGAAAAGCCAGCGCCTTCGGAAATACAGTCTGACTTGGTGGTCGTTGGAAAACACGTGTTAACTCCAGAAGTTTTCCAATATCTTAAAAAAGCTAAACCCACGAAGAAGGGAGAAATAATTTTAGCCGAAGTTTTGGGCAAAATGTTAGATGAAGGAAAAATAATTTATGGTTATGAGTTAAGAGGGGAGTGGTTAGAATGCGGAGATAAAGCAAAATGGCTAAAGTCATTTTTATATTTTGCCTTAAGAGATCCAAGGTTTAAAGATGAGCTTAAACAGTATATAAAAACCATAAAATAATTGAGGTAAAACAGTCTGAATGGCTGTTTTATTTTTTTTCTAAATAGTGTAAAATAGTTAAATATATTACTATACTACTAAACCTATGAAGATCGCATTTTTTGAAATAGAAGAATGGGAAAAAGAATATATCTCCTCGAAATTTTTAAATCAGGAAATTTCTTTTTTCGCTGAGCCCTTAACAAGTGAAAACGCGGATAAGGCAAAAGATTTTGAGATAATCTCTGTTTTTATTTATTCAAAAATTAATAAAGAGATTTTAGACAAATTACCCAACCTCAGGAGCATTGCTACTAGGTCAACTGGTTTTGACCATATAGATGTTGCCGCGGCCAAAGAAAAAAAGATTATTGTTTGCAACGTGCCTTTTTACGGGGAAAATACCGTGGCCGAGCATACCTTTGCTTTAATCTTAGCTCTCTCTAGAAAAATTTATGATTCTATTGATAGGACAAAAAAGGGAGATTTTACTTTAGATGGGCTAAGAGGGTTTGACTTAAAAGGGAAAACACTGGGAATTGTGGGGTTGGGACATATTGGTTTGCATGTAGCCAGGATTGCCAATGGTTTTGAAATGAATGTTTTGGCTTTTGATATTAATCAAGATAAAAAATTAGCTAAAAAACTTGGCTTTAAATACGTTAGCTTGGAAGATGTCCTAAAAATGTCAGACATAATAACGCTACACGCTCCGTACAATAAAAATACACATCATCTTATTAATTCTGGCAATATAAATTTGATAAAAAGGGGTTCTTATATTATAAATACTTCCAGGGGTGGGTTGATTGAGACCGCAGCATTATTAAATGGATTGTCTCAAGGAATTTTGGCTGGAGTGGGTTTGGATGTTTTGGAAGAAGAATGTTTCGTAAAAGAAGAGGCTCAACTTTTGTCAAAAGAATTTCCAAAAACTTGCGATATGAAAACAGCCTTGCAAAACCATATTTTACTCCGACAAGGAAATGTTATAATAACTCCACATAATGCTTTTGACTCGCAAGAGGCTCTGCAAAGAATTTCTGACACTACAATTGAAAACATACAGTCATTTTTAAAAAACAAACCAATAAACGTTTTATGATATACGACATAATTATTATTGGCGGGGGGCCAGCTGGCATTACAGCTGGTATTTACGCTGGCCGGCAAAAAATGAATACTCTTTTAATTACTAAAGAATTTGGCGGCCAAATATCTAAAAAAGCTACAGAAATTTGTAATTATCCTGGATTTCCCAAAATTACTGGCCAGGAACTAATTGAAAAATTTGTAGCTCAATTGGAAGCTCAGCAATGCGTAGAAATAAAATTTTTGGAGGCAGAAAAAATAGAAAAAGAGGCCGAAGTTTTTACAATTACAACGACAGAAAATGAAAAAATACAGAGCAAGGCAGTAATTATTGCCACAGGAGCCGACCCAAGACCTTTAGAGGCAGTGGGAGAAAAAGAATTTATTGGTAAAGGAGTGGGTTATTGCGTTACTTGTGACGGCCCAGTTTTTAGAAATAAAACAGTGGCCATTGTTGGCGGAGGTAATGCTGGATTGGAAGCGGCTTTGTTTATGACCAACTATGCCAATAAAATTTATGTTTTAGAGTTTGGTCCAGACTTAAAAGCTGACGAGATAAATAAGAAAGATGTTGCTGCTTCAGACAAAATAGAGATTATTACAAACGCAGCGGTAAAAGAGATAAAAGGTTCAGCTTTTGTTGAGTCTTTGGTTTTTGAAGATCAAGCTACAAAAGAAATGAAAGAATTAGAAGCGCAAGGAATTTTTATTGAAATTGGCAGCCAGCCGGCAACTTCTTTGGCAAAGGGGCTGGTTGATTTTACAAAAAGAGATGAAATTGTTGTCGAGCCAGAAACTTTTATGACAAAAACACCAGGCCTGTTTGCCGCCGGAGACAATAATTCTGGGCCATATAAGCAAATAGTCACAGCTGCTGGCGAAGGTTGCAAAGCGGCCCTAGCTGCGTATGATTATCTAAGAAAACAAAAATAATGAAGATAAAAAATATAACTGCAAGAGAGATTAAGGATTCAAGAGGAAAGCCAACAATTGAATGCCTTGTTGAAACCAGTAAGGGAGAATTTTCAGCCTGTGTGCCTTCCGGCGCTTCCACTGGGGCAAATGAAGCCTTGGAACTGAGAGACGCCGATGGCAGAGGAGTAACAACGGCTATCAAAAATGTAAACGAGATTATTGCTCCCAAATTAAAAGGAATAGACCCCACAAACCAAGAAGAAGTAGACACTCTTATGATTAGCATGGATGGTTCGGAAAATAAGTCAAAGCTTGGGGCAAATGCAATCCTTTCTGTTTCAATGGCCGTTGCCAGAGCGGGGGCTGCAGAGAGAAAATTGCCTCTGTATAAATGGGTGGCTGAATTATCTGGCAACAAGGAAAAACTTTTTATACCCTTGCCAATGTTTAATATTTTGAATGGGGGCGCGCACGCAAAGAACGATTTAGAAATACAGGAATTTATGGTTGTGCCTCAAAAAAAGACAATTGCTGAAAATTTAGTTATCTGCAATTCAATTTTTAATAATTTAAAAACCGCAATAGAGAAAAATTTTGGTTCAGACCATTTAGAGCTAGGGGACGAAGGCGGTTTTGCGCCGCCAATTTTGAAAACAGAACAAGCCTTATTTTTGATAAAAGGAGCAGCTGAGGGAAAAAACGACGTAAAGTTTGCTTTAGATTGCGCGGCTTCAGAATTTTATGAACATGGCAAATACAAGCTTGATGGCAGAGAATTTACACGCGCAGAATTATTAGAATTTTATGAAAATTTGTTAAAAGAATTCCCCATAGTTTCTATTGAAGATCCTTTTTCCCAAGAAGATTGGCAGGGTTTTGAGGCTATCGTGAAACAATTGGGCGAAAAAATAACAATTATTGGTGACGACTTGACGACAACAAATGTAAGGATAATAAAAGAGGCCCACAACAAGCAGGCAATCAACGGAGTTCTTATAAAATTAAATCAAATTGGCACGGTTTCAGAGACAATTCAAGCCATAAATATGACGAAGTCTTTTGGGTGGAAAGTTGCTGTTTCGCATAGATCTGGAGAAACTATGGATGACTTTATTGCTGACTTGGCTGTTGGTTCCGGAGCAAATTTTTTGAAAGCCGGCTCTCCCGCAAAACCAGAAAGAATGATAAAATATAATCGTCTATTAGAAATTGAAAAAGAATTACATGGCTAAACTTTATTTACAAAGGCACTTAAAATCACAATGGAATTTAGAAAATAAATTTACTGGCTGGACAGACGTGCCCTTAAGCCAAGAAGGCACAGAAGCCGCCAAAAACTTTTCAAAAACTTTTGCTGAATGTAAAATAGATGCAGTGTACACGTCTCCATTGGTAAGAAATAGAGAAACCGCCCGTCTTGTTTTGGAAAGTATTGGTAGGACTGATATAGCAGTAGTGGCAGATAAGGCTTTAAATGAAAGAAGCTACGGAGAGCTCACGGGTCTAAATAAAGATGAAATGAAGAAAAAATATGGAGAGGATCAGGTTCAAATTTGGCGAAGAAGTTATGATGTTGCGCCCCCTGGTGGAGAAAGCGGTAAAGATGTTTATAACAGGACAACGCCATTTTTTAAAGAATACATTGAAAAAGATTTAAAAGAGGGAAAAAACGTCTTGGTTGTAGCCAGCCACAATAGCTTAAGAGCGATTATAAAGTATATTGAAGATATTCCCGACGAAAAATTTAGTGATATAGAGCTTCCCTTTGGCGCACTAACCAAATACGAGTTTGACAATGGTGAATACAAAAAGATATAATTATAAATTATAAAAATATAATTAAATATAATTAAATAAACAAAAAATGAATTCAATATTGCAAAAGTCTTTAGACATTTTAAAAAGTCTAAGAAAACTCGATAAAAATAAAATTCTTATTATAGTAGCCATTGTTGCCATTGTGGTGACAGGCGTTTTAATATATGCCAAACGTAATGGTGGAATTACTTTCCCAAGCTTTTTTGGTTTATCAAACAGTCAAATAGGTCAGAGAGCAGTAGATTATATTAACAGCAATCAACTTGCTCAATCAGAAGCTTCTTTAGAAGGCACGTCCATGATGCCAGGATCCTACCAGTTGGTAAAAGTAAAAATTAAAATTGGTTCAAATACATTTGATTCTTATGCTACCAAGGATGGTAAACTATTCTTCCCTCAGGGTTTTGATGTTGCTCCCAAAAAAGATTCTCAAAATACAAATAATACTCAAGACACCGACAACCAGCCATCGGCCGAAGATATAGAAAAAGCCGCAGCTTCTGTAACAAAGGTGGCCAGCCCAATGCTAGAGGCTTATGTGGTATCTAGGTGCCCATATGGTTTGCAAATGCAAAGAGCTATGGCCGAAGCAATTAACGGCGCGCCATCTTTAGCCCAATATATAAAGGTAAGGTACATAGGATCGGTTAATGCTGCCGGCAATGGCATAGAAGCTATGCACGGGGCAGCCGAAGCAACAGAAAACCTAAGACAAATTTGTATAAGGGACGAACAGCCCAGCAAATATTGGCCCTATGTTGCTTGCCAAATGAAAGCTTCTGGTCAAGAAACTGCCTGCGAGAAATCAACAGGCGTTGATTCTGGCGCATTGAGCGCTTGTATGGCCAGCCCTTCTAGGGGAGTCGCTTATGCCAAGCAAGATTTTAATCTTAGCACCAAGTACGGCGCCCAAGGTTCACCAACAATGATCCTTAACGGCGCAAGCGCCAATGAGTCTAGCTTTGGCGGTAGGTCAGCCGAAGCAATTAAAAAAATGGTTTGCGCCGGGGCAACAACTGAGCCAAGTTTTTGTTCTCAAGCATTAAACACAGCGCAGGCCGCAGTTTCTTTCTCTAGCGCCTACGCCGGTTCTGGATCCGCCTCTAATAGCGGTGCCGGTTGTGGAGCAGCGCAATAACATGAATGTAAAAGTTTATTCCACACCAACTTGCGTTTATTGTAAAACTCTTAAGAATTATTTAGAGAAAAATGATGTTAAGTTTGAGGTGATAGATGTTTCCAAAGACGAGAAGGAATTGCAAAGAATGATTAAAATTTCAGGCCAAATGGGAGTGCCAGTAGTAGAAATAGATAATGAAGTTATTGTTGGTTTTGATAAGGAAAAAATAGATAAATTATTAAAAATCACATCATGATTAAAGTTGCCATAAATGGCTTCGGCCGCATTGGCCGACAAGTGTTCAAAAAGATTGAAGAAGACCATCCAGATTTAGAAGTCGTGGCTATAAATGACCTGACAGACAACCAAACTTTGGCTCATCTTTTGAAGTACGACTCAAACTATGGAAAATATGGTAAAGATATAGAGGCTACAGATAGCCATATTCTTGTTGGCGAAAAAAGATACTTAGCTTTAGCGGAAAAAGATCCGGAAAAATTGCCATGGGGCAATTTAAAGGTGGATATTGTTTTAGAGTGTACAGGATTTTTTACCGACGAGGCTGGCGCTAAAAAACACATTGTAGCTGGAGCTAAAAAAGTTATTGTTTCTGCCCCCTGTAAAGATTTGCCAGGATATGTTTTGGGAGTTAATGCCGATACTTACGATGGCAAGGCAGATGTTATGGATATGGGTTCTTGCACAACAAACTGCATAGCCCCAATTGCTAAAGTTTTGAATGATGAGTTTGGTATTATAAAAGGCTTTATGACCACAGTGCACAGCTATACTAATGACCAAAAAATTCTAGATTTGCCTCATAAAGATTTAAGACGTGCCAGAGCAGCGGCTATTAGTATGATACCTACCTCCACGGGAGCTGCAAAAGCAATTGGCAAAATGATTCCAGAACTAAACGGCAAATTAGACGGCATTGCCATCCGCGTGCCCACAAGTACCGTATCTGTTTTGGACTTGGTTTGTGAAGTAAAGAAAAATACCACAAAAGAAGAGGTAAACGAAGCTTTCAAAAAAGCCGCAGCCTCTAAAAACTTTAAAGGAATTTTAAGAGTAGAAGAAGATCCTCTTGTTTCAGTAGATTTTAAGGGAGACAGTTATTCATCTATTGTTGATGTTGAGCAAACAATGGTAAAAGACAATTTAGTAAAAGTGATTGGCTGGTATGATAATGAATGGGGGTATAGTTGCCGACTTGCAGACTTCACCGAATTTATTGGTGAAAAATTGTAATACAAAACCCGCCTCGTGCGGGTTTTTTGATGCAAAAGAAAACACCCATTGCTGAGTGTTTCGTCCTAAATCCTTATTAGGACCCTTGATTTAGACTACGAGTCTAAACCCCTTTGTTGCCTTTCGGCTAGCGGTCGATGACCCGCTGGTACCACTGCCCGGTGCAGCGGTCCTGCCACTTTTCGACGGTTACCGTCTTGGTGATGCCTTCCACCTTGATGGTGGCAGTGCTCACAATCGGCTTAACCTCGATGGGGCGGACCGAGACCGTAATGGGCTCAACGGAGATCTTGACCGGCTTAACCTCGATGGGGTCGACCTTCACATGGGACTTCACGTGAGAGGTGACATCCACCTTAATAGGCTCGATCTTGATCGGCGCGGCGGGCTTGACCTCGGGCGCCTTTTCTGGGAGCGTGGCGTTACCGAGAATCTCGATGACGCTGCCGTCCGGCGAGGTTTTCTTGTACCTCTTACCGACTGCCATGTCGATGGACTGGGATACGGTGTAGCCGTTGGGCGCCTTTCCCTTTTGCTTCAGTACCAACGAGGCGTTGTCCGCCTTGCTGACGCCTTCAATCGCGGTGGTCGCCGAGGCGTGAACCTCGGTAACCGATCCACTGCCATCCTTGGCCTCGGCCTTGGTCTCGGCCTTCACGGGGCCGCCGCCAACTTTGATGTCGGCGGTCACGGCGACCGCGGGCTTGGGCTCGGGCTTGGGCTCGGGCTTCTTTTCCGGCTCGGCGGCCACGACCTTGGGGGTCAAAGCGCGCGAGAGCAGGAATGCGCCGATGGGCAAGCCCATCAGCAACAGACCGAGAACAACCAGACAGGCCACCAGGTGACGGACCACGAAACGGGTGAAGCGATTCATCACACACCTCCGAAAACAATGTGCTAGGAGAGTTACTGCCTTTGGCTAATGCCTCAGGAACTACAGCACTCATCCTACTCCTTTATTATAGCACAAGCACAAAGGCTTGTCAAGGGGTAAGGCCTACATTCTTCTTTATGCAAAGTTCCCCTCGGCAATCAAATTTTTTTGTCCGGGGGAGTCGCCTGTTCTCACGGCTCCTGCCCCTACGCCAAAAAAATTTATTGCCTCGGAGAACTTGAAGCTTCGGGCGAGAGAGGAGTTGCAGGGCGACGGCCTATTTTAGCCCCTATCTCTGGGATGTGGAAAACTAGCCTTTTTTTGTCTTGCATAAGTGCTATAATTAGAAAATATATCATGAATATAAAAATTCCGGTAGAGGTTTCAGCCCGGCACTGTCATTTGTCGCAGGCTGATTTAGAAAAACTATTTGGGCAGGGCGCTCAATTAGAAAATATAAAACAACTTTCTCAGCCCTCTGATTTTGCTTGCTCTCAAACAGTGGATGTCCAGCTTGGCTCAAAGCGTTTTGAAAAAGTGAGGGTAGTGGGTCCTTTGAGAGATAAAACCCAAGTGGAAATTTCTATTACAGACGCTGTGGGCTCTGGCGTAATGCCGCCTATCAGGTTGTCTGGAGATTTGGTGGGTTCTGCTGGCGCTATAGTACAGGGGCCGGCAGGCCAGGTTGAAATAGCCGAGGGAGTAATTATAGCTAAAAGACACCTTCATTGTGCGACAGATGAGGCCAAAAAGCTAAAATTGAAAACTGGCGAAATAGTTACCGTGGAAGTTGCTGGCCAAAGACCAGTGGTTTTTGAGGGAGTTTCTGTGCGAGTAAAAGATGATTATAAGCTTTGCTTGCATTTAGATACCGATGAAGGCAATGCCGTTGGCATAAATAAAACCGGCGAAGGCGTTATAGTTCAAAAATGATATTAGTCTTAAACTGCGGGTCACAATCAATCAAATGGAAAGTTTATGACACAAATTTAAAGCTTGCCAAAGAGGGTAGGCGAGTTGTTGTTGGGCAAGAAACATTTGAAAAGTTTTTAAGAGAAGAAATAGGCCACATAAGCAGTATGGGTATTACGAAAATTGGCCATAGGGTGGTGCATGGCAAAGATATATTTTTGGAGCCCACTCAAATTGATGAAAAGAATATAAAAGCATTGGAAGTTCTAAACAGCTTGGCTCCTTTGCACAATCCATATAATACTTTGGGCATTAAAGTGTGCCAGGAAATTTTTCCAGAAACACCTCAAATTGCTATTTTTGACACAGAATTTTTTGCAAGTTTGCCGGAAGTTGCTTTTACTTATGCTTTACCGCGCCACATCGCCGATGAATCTGGTTTTAGGCGCTATGGTTTTCATGGCATTTCGCATGAATATGTTGCCAAAGAAGCGGCAAAGCAACTAAAAAAACCATTTGAAAAGCTGAAAATTATAACTTGTCATTTGGGCGGAGGTAGCAGTGTGGCAGCAATAAAAGATGGAGCAGCAGTAGACGCCTCAATGGGCTTTACTCCGATGCAGGGCTTGGTAATGATGACCAGATCTGGCGATATGGACCCGGGCGTAATTTTAGAATTATGTAAAAAGTTTGGCGTAGAAAAAGCCGAAGAAATACTAAATAAAGAATCTGGCATAAAAGGAATTTGCGGAGACGAAGATATGTTGTCGGTTTTAAGTAAAATTAAAGCCGGAGATATCGTAGCAAAATTAGCTTTCGACGTATTTATTTACTCAATTCAAAAATACATCGGCGCTTATTTCGCAATTTTGGGTGGTTGTGATGTGCTAGTTTTCACAGGTTCTATTGGCGAGGGAGACCCATTGACTAGAGAAAGCATTTGTAAAAATTTAGATATTTTAAAAAAGACCAAAATATTGGCGATTAAAACCGACGAAGAGCTGGCTATTGCCCAAAAAATTGTATCGTATTAAAATATATAAAGATAACATAAAATATAATAATTAATAAAAATCAGTATTTTTGATTAGTGCAAGTATTTTCACTAATCAGAAAAACGATTTTTAAAAAAAATGAGAAAAAGTAAAAATTCTGGCTTTACCATCATAGAACTTTTGGTGGTAATAGCAATAATTACCATTTTGGCAACAGTGGTAATGTCCTCTCTGGGAAGGAGCAGAGATAAAGCTACTCATGCCGCAATTATGATAGGCATGGGTTCTGCAGGCAATGCGCTTGCGGGAGACACGAATTCTAGTGGAAATGCTTATTGTAACAGCGGAGATGCCTATAGCACACTAATATCATTATCAGCAAAATATAGCAATATAACTTTTTATTGCGCAGATCCGTCTTATAGTTATTATTTTTCTTCTGGCAGTATGAGTAGTTGGGGCGGAATAAGTTGTAGTTCCGGCGAATGGATGGTTTTTGAATCGGATAACGGTGGTTTTTACTGCATAGATTCAAAAGGCAACAGAACAAATAGCAGTTATAGCGGATGCACCTGTACTTAATTGGGGCTAAACAATAAATGAAAAATATATTGTGGTTTGACGAGGTAGTGATAGAGGACGTACCGAAAGTTGGCGGGAAAAATGCATCTTTAGGAGAAATGACAAAGGCATTGGTGCCACAGGGTGTGGCCGTGCCTTTTGGTTTTGCTACAACAGCCGAGGCTTATTTTTATTTTTTATCTTCAACTGGGTTAGATAAAAAAATAGAAGCTGTTTTAAAAGATTTAGATACACATGATTTGCCACAATTGGCGCAGAAGGGAAAACAGGTCAGGGATTTAATTTTAGCTGCGCAACTTCCACAAGAGTTAAGCCAAGAAATAGTTTCTTGCTATAAAAAATTATCAGAGAAATACCAATCAGAAGCAACCGATGTGGCAGTAAGGTCTTCTGCAACCGCAGAAGATTTGCCAGGAGCTTCTTTTGCCGGACAACAGGAAACATATTTAAATATTGCCGGAGAAGAGAATGTTTTGTTGGCAGTTAAAAGGTGTTTTGCCTCTCTTTTTACAGACAGAGCAATTGTTTACAGGCAGGAAATGGGATTTGCCCATACAAAAGTTGGATTATCGGCCGGCATACAAAAAATGGTTAGGTCTGACCTAGGGTCTTCTGGAGTTATGTTTTCTTGCGATACAGAGTCTGGTTTTGGAGATGTAGTTTTAATAAACGCTAGTTACGGGCTAGGTGAAAATATTGTGCAAGGAGCGGTTGAGCCAGACCAGTATTATGTCTTTGAGAAAACCTTAAAGGCAGGCTTTAAGCCAATAATTGAAAAAAGAATTGGAGCAAAGTTAGTAAAAATGGTTTACACTCAGAACGCAAAACAGCCCGTAAAAAACATTACAACAACAAAAACAGAAAGAGAGAATTTTGTGTTGAATAATGACGAAATTTTACAGCTTGCCAAGTGGTCTATGATTATTGAAGAACATTACCATAAATCAATGGACATGGAGTGGGCAAAAGATGGAAGAGATGGAAAACTTTACATTGTGCAGGCAAGACCAGAGACAGTGCAAAGCAAAAAAGATGCGAAGGTTTTGGAAGATTATGTTCTAAAAGTTAAGCCCACCAAAATTATTGCGCAAGGCATGAGTGTCGGTAGCAAGATTGGAGCTGGAAAGGTAAACAAAATAATGTCTGCGAAAGATATTGGTAAATTTAAAAAAGGAGAAGTTTTAGTAACAAGAGCAACAGATCCGGATTGGGTGCCAGCAATGAAATTGGCCTCGGCTATTGTTACGGACTCTGGCGGTCGGACTTGCCACGCGGCAATTGTGGGTAGAGAGTTGGGAGTTCCGGTTATTGTGGGTTCTGAAAATGGCACAAAAGTTATAAAATCTGGTCAGGGAGTTACAGTGGATTGCTCAAAAGGAGAAAACGGATTTGTATATGATGGGGTTTTGCCATTTGAAATTAAAAAAACAGATATTTCCTCTGTGGCTGCCACTAAAACAAAAATTTATATGAACGTTGGCGAGCCATCCAATGCTTTTAACTTGAGTTTTATTCCAAACGACGGAGTGGGGCTGGCCAGGGAAGAGTTTATTATTATAAATTCGGTAAAAGTTCATCCCAACGCTTTAATAAATTATAAAAAACTGAAGCCTGCTCTAAGAAAAAAAATAGACGAGGCAACTCTGGGTTATCAAGACAAGGTGCAATTCTATATTGATAAATTGGCAGAGGGGATTGGAACGATTGGAGCCGCTTTTTATCCAAAACCAGTTATTGTGCGGTTTTCAGATTTTAAGACAAATGAATATAGGTCTTTGCTTGGCGGAGAGTTATATGAGCCGCAAGAAGAAAACCCCATGATTGGTTTTCGTGGAGCTTCAAGATATTATGATCCTAAGTTTAAAGATGCGTTTATTTTAGAGTGCAAAGCCATAAATAAAGTTCGTGGAGAATTTGGACTAGATAATGTAATACCTATGGTGCCGTTTTGTCGCACGCTAGATGAAGCTAAAAAAGTTGTGCAAATAATTAAAGATAACGGCGTTAAAGGAAAAATTTATGCCATGTGCGAAATTCCCTCCAATGTAATTTTGGCTGAAAAGTTTTTGGAAATTTTTGATGGATTTTCAATTGGTTCAAATGATTTAACTCAATTAACCCTGGGGCTAGATAGAGACAACGGAGAATTATCATCTATTGGTAACGAAAAAAATGAAGCGGTCAAAGAGCTTATTGAAGAAGTTGTAAGAGTATGCAAGAATAATAATAAATATATTGGCATTTGCGGGCAAGGGCCAAGCGACTTTCCGGATTTTGCCCAATTTTTGGTGGAATTAGGTATAGAATCAATTTCCTTGAATCCAGACTCTGTGTTAAAAACCAAAATTGCCATAGCGGAAACTGAAAAAAAACTTAAAAATTAATAAGAAATAATGTTTAACAAAATGAAATTTGATATTGTAACTTTTGGTTCTGCTGCCCAGGATGTGCACATAAAATCTAAGGCTTTCAAAATTTTACAAGATAAAAAAGATTTTAGCACGGGGTCGGGCATTTGCTTGCCGTTTGGCTCTAAAATTGACGTTGAGGCTCTTGAATTTGCCTCTGGAGGCGGAGGCACAAACACTGCCGCTACTTTTGCTAAACAAGGCTTTAAAGTTGCTTATTGTGGGGCTATTGGGATTGATGTTGCCGGTTTGGAAATAGTAAGAGAATTAAAACACTTAAGGGTAGATACGCGTTTTGTGGTCAAAAAGAAAGAAAAACATACAAATCATTCAATAATTATTTCTAGCGCAAGCGCAGACAGGACGATTATGATTTATAGGGGAGCGTCAGATTTATTATGCGACAAAGATATAAAATGGCACAAAATTAAAAAAACAAGATGGTTTTATTTGGCGCCACTGACCGATACAGCTTGTGATATTTTTGGTAACTTGATTAGTTTTGCCAAAGGAAACAATATCAAAGTTGCTTGTAATCCATCAAAACAGCAATTGACCTTGCCAGTTGACGAATTGAGAAAAATTTTCAGCAAGATCGACGTTTTATTTTTGAATCAAGAAGAGGCATCGATTTTAACTAAAGTTGACTATAAAGACGAAATAGAAATTTTTAAAAAGCTCGATGAATTATGCCCCGGAGTAGTTATAATGACTAAAGGCGGAGAGGGGGTTGTTGTCTCTGACGGAAAATATTTATACAGCGCTCCGGGAAGCGGAAAAATAGAGACAAAAATTGTAGATACCACAGGGGCTGGTGATTCATTTGCTTCAGGATTTTTGTCTGATTATATAAGGACAAATGGCGATATTGAGAAGGCAATACAACTTGGTTTGGCGAATAGTTTGGCCAATTTGACCAAGGTTGGCGCAAAATCAGGAATTTTGGAAAAAAATGCTAAATTCGAGAGGATACCAGTCGCCAAACAGCTTTGCGCAGAAAATAATTTATGTATAACTAAATAATTTCGCTCGGCAACAAAATTTTTTATGAAATCACTCAAATCATATTTTGAAAAGGCGCGGAAGGAAAAATTTGCGATTGGGCAGTTTAATTTTTCTGATTTTACGCAAGTTAAAGGAATTATAGCTGCCGCTCAAAATTTGAAGTCGCCAATAATTTTAGGAACGTCAGAGGGTGAAAGCAAATTTTTTGGGTTAGAGGAGGCGGCTGCCTTGAGAGATGTATTAAGAAAAAAAACATCACTGCCTATTTTTTTGAATTTAGATCACGGAAAAAGCTTCGAATACGTAAAACAAGCAATAGATGCTGGCTACGATATGGTGCATTTTGATGGCTCAAAATTAGCCTTAGAAGAAAATATTAAAATTGCTAAAGATGTTGTAAAATATGCGCATTGGCGGGGTGTGTTGGTAGAAGGCGAGGTTGGTAAGTTGGGTACAGACGCCTCAAAAATTTATTCTGAAAAGTTTGAAATAAAAGAAGATGATTTGACCAAACCAGATGAGGCTCAAAAGTTTATAAAAGAAACTGGAGTAGATTTATTGGCAATTTCTATGGGCAATTTTCATGGCATTGAGGCTTCGGGCATTGACCCAAATTTAAGACTAGATGTATTAAAAGCAGTGGCGGAAAAAGTAAATAATATCTTTTTTGTTTTACATGGCGGGTCTGGCACTCCAGAAGATGATATAAAAGAGGCCATAAAATTAGGTATCGTAAAAATTAATATTAATACAGAGCTTCGTTTGGCATTTTCCGGAAATTTAAGAAGAGCCTTGCAGAGTACAGAAGAAATAGTGCCTTATAAATTTTTAGCCGATGCCCAAAAATCGGTAGAAAGCATTACTAGTTATAAAATAAAACTATTTTCTGGGGAGGGTAGAGTTTAGGGCTAGCTATTTACATTTTATAAAATATATATTATATTGGTATTATTAAATAAAAAACTAGCCAACTCGGCTCTTTTTTTAGTCAAATTTACCAAAAATAAAATGCCAAAAATAAAATTAGAAAGAGAGAGGTGCATTGGCTGTGGTTCGTGCCAAGCTTTATGCCAAAAATATTTTAAACTTCAAGAGGATGGTAAGTCTCATATAGAAGGGGCAACCAAAGCAGAAGTTGAAGAGCTTCAAGTAGAAAAAATTGAGTGCGCCGGATCAGCTGCCGAGGCATGCCCAGCACAGTGCATCCATGTAGAAAAATAGAATGCATTATAGAAATAATATGTTTGAACTAAAAGCTAAAATTAGAAACAAAAAAGAGGCAGGAAGAATTCCGGCTGTTGTTTACGGTCACAAAGTTAAAAATGTGATGCTAGATTTAGATGAAAAAGAATTTATCAAAATTTTTAAATCTGCCGGAGAAAGCTCCTTAATCGAATTAGAAGTTGACGGCGAAAAAGAAAAAAGACCGGTTTTAATACACGAATTGCAAGTAGACCCAGTAACCGATAAAATTATACACATAGATTTTTTTCAAGCCTCTTTGAAAGAGGAGGTAGAAGTAAAGGTTCCATTGATTTTTGAGGGAGTTTCTTTAGCCGTAAAAGATTTAGGCGGAACATTGGTTAAAAGCATCTCTGAAGTAGAAGTAAAAGCTTTGCCACAAAATCTACCTCACGAAATTAAGGTTTCTATTGATGGCTTAAATACATTTGAAGACCGCATTTTAGTGAAGGATTTGGTTTTGCCAAAAGATGTTAAAATTACAGCAAAGCCAGACGAAATTGTTGTTTCTGTAGCTCAACCCACTAAAGTAGAAGAGGAATTAGCTAAAGAGATTGAGGAGAAGGTTGAGGATGTTGAGAAAGTTGAAAAAGAGAAAAAAGCTGATGACATTGTTGATGAACCAAAAGAGGAGAAGCCAGCTCCAGAAAAAAAATAACAATAAACTAATCCAGGCTGTGAATAACAGCCTGGATTTTTTTTATAAAAAATGGATAATTAAATATAGATGAAAAGGCTTTTAATAATTTTATTTTTTATTTTGAGTTGGGCAATCCCTGGTTTTTTGTTTGCCGATGAAATGGGTGACCAGTGCGCCGTGGTCTTAGAATCTAATACCGGGTGTCCAAATATGAGCCAGCAAGATTGCAGGGCTTTTTTGCAAAAATGTTCAGACTATTATGACCAACAAGCCTCACAAATTGCCCAAGACATTACTAAAACTTCTCAACAGAAAGACACTCTAGCCAATCAGGTGGCAACTTTAAAAAAGAAAATACAAAATCTAGAATACCAGATAAACCAGGGAAATGTTATGGTCAAGGATTTGAATTTGCAGATTGCTGACACCCAGGTTTCTATAGACAAAACAGAATTAGACATAGAAGATTCTCAAACTCAAATTGCTTCTATTTTACAATCAATCTATGAAGAGGATCAAAAGCCATCGTTTATGATTTTGCTAGAAGGAAGTTTGTCTGATTTTTTTAACAATTTAACATACTTGGAAGGATTAAATTCAAAAGTTAGCGAATTATTAAATAGCACCAAAAATTTAAAAACTTATCTAGAAGACCAGCAGGAGAAGATGTCAGACAACGTTGACCAACTGCAAAAAACAATTGCTCTGCAAAAAGCGCAAAAAACAGAAAATGAAAAAAATAAAACACAACAAGATCAATATTTAAAACTTACCGAAACGCAGTATCAGCAACAATTAAAAAATCAGCAAGATATAGCCAGTAAATCAGCAAAAATAAAAGCCATGCTTTTTCAAATGGTTGGAGTTTCAAAAGTTCCAACTTTTGGAGAGGCTTTAGAAGTGGCCAAAACTGCTGCCAATATGACAGGTATAAGGCCGGCATTTTTATTAGCAATTATTAGCCAAGAGTCGGCTATTGGAAGAAACACGGGTCAATGCATTTTAACTAATCCAAGCACTGGAGAAGGAAAAAAGGTTTCTACAGGGGCTGCGGTTATTAGAGTTATGAAGCCAACTAGGGATGTTCAGCCATTTTTATCAATTACTGCCGCAGTTGGCAGAGATCCCTACAATACACCAGTTTCTTGTTGGATCCCCGATTATGTTAAAGGAGTTCCATATGGTTGGGGCGGAGCCATGGGTCCTGCGCAGTTTATTGCTTCGACCTGGAACTTGCTTACCACTAGATTAAAAAATTTACTAGGAGTTTCAGCAGACCCGTGGGGTATAAAAGATTCTTTCACAGCAGCCGGACTTTATTTGTCTGAC
>Ga0233425_10006643_pt1 | contig 16967 bp, 9 predicted proteins | sample Watercolumn_Towu_2_FD_181712 | JGI IMG/M metagenome (GOLD analysis project Ga0233425, IMG submission 181712) | Freshwater microbial communities from Lake Towuti, South Sulawesi, Indonesia - Watercolumn_Towuti2014_140_MG | ecosystem: Environmental > Aquatic > Freshwater > Lake | place: Indonesia... | reverse complement strand
TGTAGCCGGCATTGTCGGCAAGCAGCGAGCCCGGGTTCATCGCCAGGCTGCGCAGGGTCAGGCTGGTGGGATTCTGCGCGTAATCCGCGAGGAGTGACGGCGCGCCGCTGACACTGCCGAGGTCGCCGCCGTCCGGAAGGAGGATGGCCCCTGATCCGGGCACGTAGGCCAGGGTTTTCACGTCCAGTTGCGTACCGGCCGCCACCATGAGGCCCTTGCTGCTGGCCGTCAGCTCGAAACCGCTGAACCCGCCCTGCTGGAAGAACGCCGGCGCCAGGTCGAGCCGGCCCGGGGCGGCGGCGCCGCAATCCCCGATGCAGACGCCGTTGGCCGTGACCTTGAGCGTCCCGCCCTTGCCGGCGGCGCCGCTGCCCGGATAGACCGCGTAGCCGAGCAGCTCGCCGCCCAGCGTCAACGTCGTCGTGTCGGTGATATCGAACGGCGTGGTGCTCAGCGTGATCGTGCCGGCGTCGCCGGGCTTGATCTGGCCGGCGGCGGTCATCTGCGCGCCGCCGGAGACATCGATGCGGCTGCCGACCGCGAAGTCGAGGTCGCCGTACACCGACTTGAGCGTGACCGTGCCCCCCTTGGTGATGGTAGGCGCCAGCGTCCCGTCGGGATTGGCGCGCCGGTGATCGTTGACCCACAGGCCCGCGACGTCGATGGTCGCCGCCGCACCCAGCGTCAGGCGGTTGCCGGCGGGATCCTGCGAGTTGCCACCCGCATTGAGGGTGACGGTGCCGCCCGGAACGACGATGTCGCCGTCGACGTCGATCGCAACGGCAGTCGCGGTCAGCGAGCCGCCGTCGGCGAGCGTCAGCGTGCTCGCCCCGGGCAGGTGTATGCGGCCGCCGACGTCCACGGTCAGCCGCCCGGGCCGATCCCCACCCAGCAGGTCGGGATCGAGATAGAAGGTGTCCGGCGAGGTCAGGGCGTCGCGATCGAAATCGAAGCCCGCCGGCAGCAGGTTGCCGGCGGCGAACACCAGGGACCGGATGGCGACGTCGTCGCTGATGGTCAGGGCACCACTCTTGGGCAGCTCGTCTTTCTTGCGCTGGTAGATGCCGCGCTCGGTCCGGGCCAGGATCTCGCCTTCGAGGATCAGGTTGGGCGAATTGAGGCTCAGGCTGCCGGCATCCCTGCCCTCGACGTATCCCGCGGCGTAGGACCCGGCGGTGCCACTGCGCGTCGCCCAGGTCTGCGTCAGCCCCATGTTCAACTGCTCGCCGGTGGTCGTTCTCTGCACGTAGCTGATGGCGACCGGGGCGAGGATGGCGTCGTAGGCGATGTCGGGATCGGCGTCGGCGATGTCGACGGCGCGGCCCTTGTAGGCGAGCCGCGTGGTGGCCACCTCGCCCGCCTGGTAGCTCACGCTGCCGCCGGACAGGTCGATGCGGGCGCCGGCGGCGATGATGATGTCCCCTTCCGAATCCAGCGACACGGTGCCGCCGTTGGCGTTGCGCTCGTACACGTCGCGCTTGACCGTGCCGAGCGCGGCGTTCAGGTCGGCGAGCGGCGTACCGACCCAGGTCCGGCCGTCGTCGTGCGTGCCGCGGCGGCGCACATCCACCGTGACCCGCTCGCCGCGCAGGATGCCATCGCGCTGGACCGGGCTGTCCTTGAGCTCGTCGGCGCGCAGGTCGACGGTGAGCAGGTTCCGCGACTGCGGCAGGACCGTGTCGGTGCCGGCCACGTCGATGACGCTGCCCGCGGCCATGGTGATCCGCGCGTCGTTGACATTCGGGTCGTTGAAGTTCGGCTGTCGCGCCGCCTTCAGCACCACCGTGCCGGAGGTGGCGGCGACGCGGGCGTTCGACTCGAGATGGATTTCGCGGCCGGTGACGCGGACCGCGGACTCGAACTGGGTGACCTCGTCCACGGCCGTCTGGTCATTCTTGTCGCCGTCGTTGATCCTGGGGCTCACCGCCGTGACGCTGCCGGCGCCGAAAACGACCTTGCCGCCGCGCTGCGGCAGCGCCGCGTTCACGGAGGTCGCGGCGAGCGGCGTGCCGTCCACGCTCTCCGTGGCGCTTCTTATGACGACCCGGTCGCGGGCCTGCAGGCGGATCGTGCCGTTCGCCTTCACCGAGGTCGTCGCGGTGACGCGGCCGCTCTGGTTCAGCGCCAGGGCCGCGAGGGTGCTGTTGCCGCGGTCGGTGGTGATCGATCCCGTGTGATTGATCGTGCTGCCGGCCAGGGTCGCCGAGGTCCCGTTCAGGTAGGCATCCAGATCGCCGTCGGTCACGTCGCCGGCGTCGATCTCGACCAGCAGGCCGCGCAGGTTCGGATCCTTGGGCGCCATCAGGTACACCTTGCCGCCCGCCGCCAGTATCGTCTGGCCGTCCGGCGTGTCTATGTCGCCGGCACTGTCGATCCGCGGGGCGAAGATCAGGATCTGGCCGTCGCGGCCGGTGCCCGCGGTGGTCAGTCTGGCGCCGCGCTCGATCACGATCGGCGCGCTGCCGTCCGGGTCGGCGGTGAACGCCGCCGCCTTGGCGGCCGTATCGATGGCTTCGAGCAGCCCGCTTGCCGCGGCTTCGGGCGTGAGGTTCAGCGTCGAGGCGATCAACGCGTGCACGTTGACCTGCGAACCGGCGCCGAAGACGATGCCGTTCGGATTGAGCAGGTACACCCGGCCGTTGGCGTTCAGCGCGCCGAAGATCCGCGACGGGTCGGCCTGCTGGATCAGGTTCAGCGCCTCGGCGTCGGCGGACGGCTGCCGGAAATTGACGGCGTGCCCGGCATCGATGTCGAAGCTCTGCCAGTTCAGCGTCACCCGGCTCGACTGCTGGTCGATGTCCATGGTGCTGCCGGTCACGGTTTGGAACGCCGTGCCGCTGCTCACCCAGGTCGTCGCCGGCACCGGCAGGGGGCCGGCGGCCAGGGCGGGCTGGGCGAGGCCGCTCAGCAGCCCGGCCGAAACGACGGCCCGGATGGCGGCGGCGAGCGGGCGCGGCCGCGGGTGGCGGCAGCCGCCGGCGTCGCGGTGGGTTCGTGGGCGGTGTGCGCTGCGCATGTGTGCCTCCGGGCGGTGATGATGGGCGCGGATCAGAACTGGTAACCGAGGCTGAAGTGCCAGCGCCAGTCGCCGGCCTGGGTTGCCGTCGCGTCGCCGGGATTGGCGTCGCGCAGCGGCCAGGCCCAGGTACCCGAGGCGAGCAGGTGGTCGAACAGGCGGACGTGCATGCCGGCGCCGGCGCTCCAGATGCGGAACTGGTCTTCCTGGCCGGGCAGGGACTGCTGGACGCCGATCCAGGCGCCGTCGGTGAATGCATACAGATAGGCACGGTCGATCCGGTCCCAGTACTTCCGGAACAGGTCCGGCGAGCGGATCTCAAGGCCGCCATACAAACCGTCGTCGCCCAGCACCTCCGATTCGTAATAGCCGCGCACGCTGCCGGCGCCACCGGCGCCGAACTGCTCGTTGCTGATCAAGGGCGAGTTGGCCACCTGACCGCTGGCGCGGCCGACGATGGCGGCCAGCGGCAGGGTGACGGTGTGCTCGACGGTGCCGCGCGCGTACAGGAAGTTCGGCTGCGACCCGAAGCGCTTGCCGATGTCGAACAGCAGGGCGCCGGTCACCGGATCGACGCCGACGATCTTGCCGCCGAATTCGGCCTCGGTGTTGCCGAGCCCGCGCGGCGCCGCGTACAGGCCCAGCTCGTAGCGCGTGCTGCGGCCGGATCCCAGGAGGGTCCCGGAGTACTGGGCCGAGAACATGAGGTAATCGATCGGCGAACTCAGGCCGCCGACGCCGCCGGTCAGGCCGATGTCCTCGGAGAAATCCTTGTAGTCGGTTCCCAGGGTCAGCGCATGGAAATATCTGCCGTCGGCGGGCGCCGGCAGGGGCCGCGTCAGGCGCAGGCCGAGGATGGTGCCGCGGCCGATGACGCCCAGGGTGTTGAGCGCGGCGATGTCGGAGTTGGAGCGGACGCCGTAGAAGGCAAGCGCGGTGTTGGACTGGTCGAGGCGGGCGACGTAGGTCCCCGAGTACACCTCGACCTGGTCGCGGTTCTGCGGCGCGACCTGATAGGAGAAGGCGGCGCTGTGCTCGCGCTGCCAGAGGTTGTCGTAGCGGATGCTGGCGTTGAGGCGCAGGCGCTCGGTGTTGCGCGAATAGCGGTCGTTCAGTTCGACGCTGCCGTGCAGGGGCAGTTCGTCCTTGACTTTCAGATCCACCTCCAGGGTTCCGGGCGTCTTGCCGGCCCGCAATGCCGGGGTCACTTGGCGATCCGGGGTGACCTGGTTCAGGGCGGCGAGCTGCCTCTGCACCTCCGGCAGGTAGGGGACCTGGCCGGTGGCGAGCGCCGGCACCTTGGACTTGATCCGCCCGAGCGAGAAGTAGTGCGAGCCCGTGACCCGCAGGCGCTCGACCCTGCCTTCCGTCACCTGGATGCGGACGACGCCGCCAACGACGTCCTGCTCGGGAATGTCGACGAAGATCGTGCCGTAGCCGCGTTCGCGGTATAGCCCCTCCAGGGCCTGGCGCGCCAGCTCCACGTCGTCGATGGTCTTGCCCGGACCGAGATGGCCGTACACCGTACGCTCGATGTCGGTGCGCGGCAGCAGGGTGTTGCCCTCGACCTGGAACTCCCAGATGTCGAAGGGCGCGTTTTCGGCACTGTCCGCGCCGGCGTCCGCCACTGCGCCATCCGCCCCAACGTCGGCCCCGCCATCGGTGGTCGCGACGCCGCCTCCGATTTCACCAGTAACGGGCGGCGCAGTCTCGGGCGCGGTGTCGGCGGGCGCGGCAACGGCGGCCGGCGCGGTCGTGTCTCCTGCGTCCGCCGGTGGCGCCAGCAGCAGGCAGCAGACCGTGACCAGCGCCGCCACTGGTTTGCGCGCGTGCTGGAGATCGCAGGGGGTCAGGCGAGGCATAGGCGCCGGAGTCTAGGGAAACTCGGTGAAGGAACTGTGACAGGACGATGACAGCAAGGTCATTTCTGGGAAATGTGCGGAACTACCCTAAAAAGGAACGCCCCCTCTCGCGAGGGGGCGTCCGTTGCTGCGAACTGCCAACTGGCCTGTAGAACAGCTCAGGCCCCACGAACCGGCCGAGGGATTACGGCAGGAGCGTGACTTCCTTGTCTTCGGTAACCAACGGCGTCTGGCAGTTGTTCGGCGAACCGCCCTCGAAACCAGCGCGGATGGCCGTGTTCACCGGGTTGTCGATGATGTTGGTCGCCGTGATCGGCTTCGCCGGAGGCACACGCCCTTCGCCGGCGTTCGGCAGGCCCAGCAGGCCGGCAGCACCGAAGCTCTGCTCGAAGGAGGTGTTGAAGCTCTTGATGGCCACGGGGTCCTTCAGCAGCGCCACCAGGCCGTCATAGACGCCCTGTTCCTCGGCGGTCAGAGTGCCTCGGTTGGTGAAGACCTGCTCAACCCAAAACTGATACTTGCCGTTGGCGGCATTCAGCAGGGTCGGGGCGTAGCCATCGACCTTGATGAAGCGCCAGTCGTTGCGGTCGGTGGCCAGCTTCTGTGCCACGTTCTCGGACGACGCAATGCCGATGGCCCACTTGCCCTCGCCGTCCCGGGAATCGAGGCACTGGAGTACGTTGCCGGTGCCTGCGCCTTCGAACACCGTCGAACCGTTGGCGCCCGGCATCTGCGGGGCGGTCGCTTCGCAGGGGTAGTTCAGGAAGAACATGTTGGCAGTCTGCTGCGAGCCCGAGCCGTCGATGCGGCGGCAGATGTGGACGTTGTTGCTGAGCGGCGCAGTGCTGGCCAGCGCGGTCAGGGCAGTGCCCGCGGCATTTTCGAGCTTGCTCCAGTTCGTGATGCCACCGTTACCGGCACCGCGGTAGAGGCTGGAAATCACTTCCTTGCTCAGGCTCGGCATGCACGCCTCGGTATCGCCAATAATCCTGTTGGTGCCGCCGTTGAAGGTACCGGCCGAAACGCTGTAGTCCGGATCGGAGGGGTGGCAACCGACACCGTTGAGGAGCGTGTCATTGGTGAACTGGGCCTCCTGCAGCGCCTTGTAGAGCTTGAGGTTGACCGGCACGCCGAAGATGACCTGGTTGTCGGCGTTGATCTGTGCCAGGTTGTCCACGGCATCCTGGGTCGCGAGGCTCGCCTTCACGAACATGTTCGGTTCGACGTCGGTGACGCCGGACTCGGGGATGACCTGCTCGAGCGGGTAGGTCGTGGTGGACGTCCCGCAGCTACGCGAGCGGTAACCGGGCAGGGTGGAAGTCCCGGAGTTGTCGGTCGCCGCAGTGCCAGCGCAGTTGCTGACCAGGGCCGGCAGGTCATAGTTCATGAAGCCCAGGGTCGTGGAGGCACCGACGGGCCCGACGCCGTTCAGGGAGCCATTCGATTCCTTGAGCAGCATGATGGGCAGGCCGGCGGCAGCACCGGCGCCAGGACCGGCCGTGCAGAAATAGATGCGCTGGTTGCTCGGGCCGTTGTAGACGTCGAGGGTGACCGTGTCCCAGGCGTTCTGAGGATTGATAATGCCATCCGGCACGAGCGGACCGGCACCGTCCGGATCGCCGTCTGCCGAGAAGCAGAGCTTACGCATGGTGGCGAGGATGGCGCCGTCCTGGGCCGAGGCGCCGGACATGTACAGGACCTGTGCGGCGGGCAGGTTGGTGGAGTTGACGTTGGTCGTGGTGATCTCGATGGCGGCGGCATTGCCGGCAGCGATGGCGGCGGCGATGGCGGCCGCAAGGGTGGAGCGCGTGTACATTGAAGAGTTCATTGAGGAGTTCTCCGTCAGTTGATGGATAGAGTTTGTAATCGCGAGCCGGGCTCAGACTTCGCGGCGGCGGCTGATGCCGGCCAGGCCGACCAGGGCCGAACCGAGCAACCACACCGCGGGCGGGACCGGGACCGGGGCCATGCTGTAGGTCAGCGTGCCGTTGGCGGCCAGATCCCAGCGCGCATAGCGGGTGCCGGCGCCCGAACCGGCCTTGAACGGGCGCTGAAATGCTGTGCCAGAGACAGCGCGGTCGTCGACGTAGTAGAAGGCAAGCGGCGTGCTGAACGCGGGGTTACCAGGGGCGTTGGTGTTGTCTAATGCCGATTGGGCCAGGCCGAAATCGTCCCGGAAAATAGTAGTGTTGCCATTGAAGTTGCCGGCCGTGGTGAACGAGCAGATCATGCCGCTGTTGCAGCTTGTTTGAGCGTTGACGTTGTTGTAGAAATTGTTGCCGTTGGGGGTGGCCGTACCCACGCTCGCGTCGTTGAACGAGATTGAATCCGGCGTGACGGTTAAGGACTCGGTGGTCAGCACTGCCCTATTGTTGAGGGGCTGGCCGGCGACAGCGAGCGCGCCGAAGTTGTCATTGCTGTTGGCGTCAACGGCAGTCACGTTCCAGCGGATGTTGGTCCCGTTGACGGCCGGATTGAACAGCGACTGGAAGAGGGTCGTTCCCGCGGCATCCAGCCCGAAGGTCAGGGAGATGCCGGAGTTGGGGGTCATGCTGCCGCCCAGCGAGTTCGGCAGGAAATTATACAGCAGCCACGGCGTGGCGCCGTCGTTGTTCACTGTCAGGCCGCGGGTGTAGGACGCGGAACTGTCGGTGCGGTAGACCGTCAGGACCAACTGGCTGTTGCCGTTTGCCCCGTTGGTAATAGCATGCGCGCTGCCGGCGGTCGCCATTGCGATGGCAGCGGCCAGTACTTTGGTAGTCAATTTCATGTTTGCTCCTCGTAAGTTCGGAATAGCCAAATTGCGTCGGTTGAACTTCAACAATTCACTCCGGGGCGACCCGTTTGTGCGCTCCTCGCCGGCCGGCGCGCGTATGGTTCCCCATGCGCGAGGCCGCGGGTTGCCCGTCCCAACGGTGGCGGCCCGGCTGTCTCGACCCCGCGAGACCCGCAGCTTTCCGACCCCGCCTCGCGGCGGGAGTGGCAGTTCCGTTCGACATCGATCAAACCCACCCTTCCCGGTTCCCGGTTGTTATGCTGTACCCGTTATCCGCGTCTCCGCGGCAAGAACCGGGTTGGTACGATGTCGGCGCGTATTCTGCCCAAGGGTGGATTGCCGAAGCTTGAAGGTTTCTTGAAGTTTTCGTGAAACGTAATCACGACGTATTCATGTCATATTGCTGTTATCAATCTGTAACAGTAGGCGCCTAGCATCCCCTTCCCGCGCCAAATTCCGCCGCTCCGCACGCCTCGCGTGCCATCGCAAGTCGTCACCGGCAGGGTACGAAGTCGGTATCGGACAGCGCGCCCAAGCAAGGGGAATACGCCGTGAGCCAAGAAGCCGAATCCGAATTCGCCATCCACGACGACGCCAAGCGCAGCATCTCGCTGCGGGTCAGCACCACGGACTACGGCAAGGTCCGCGTCATCGCCCACCGCCTGCGGGTGCGCGAATCCGACGTGCTGCGCTTCGCGCTGAAGACCGCGCTGGCACTCATCGCGCCGCTGCACGACAACGGCTGCCGGGGCCGCGATCTGATGCCACTGCTGATCGAATACGGGCCGGACATCGCCCGCCATTTCCAGCTCGACGCCCGCCGCCTCGAAGCCGTGGTCAACAAGGACGTTGAAAACGATGGCGGGCGCATCGACCTCGAGGACGTCGAACTGCTGGCGATGTCTTACGCGCCGCAACGCCACGTATTCGCGCGTTTACAGGAGATCGCCAAGAAGCGGCTGGAGCCGGCCGAACTTGACCAGGCGCTGCGCAGCTACCTGCGCAACAAGTACAACGCGGCGGGCGCCGCCAGTCCGGAGCCGGCATGACGATCCGCTGGCCACGCGTGCCCGCGCCCCTGGTTCCATCGGCAGGGCGGCTCGTCGCCCATCTGCCGACGCTCGCGGCCCTCGCCGTGCTCGCGTCCGTGCTGGCGCTGCACCTCATGCCGCGGCACGACGCCGGGCAAACGGCGGCGCCGCTGACGACGCCGCCAGCAATGCTCGCGCCGCCGGCACAGACTACGGCCGCGGCCGACATGAACCTCTTCGGCGTCGCTGCCCCCGCGAACAACGCACAGCAGCCGCGGCCGTCGCGGCTGCGGCTGGAATTGCGCGGCACGCTGATGCCGGCCGACGGCAGTGGCGGCCGCGCCATAGTCGCCGACGCCGCCGGCAAGGAGCAGGTCTACGCCATCGGCGAAACGCTGCCGGGCGGACCGCGGCTCGAATCGATCGGGCGCGACCGCGTCACGCTGCGGCACGGCGCCAACATCGAATCCCTGGTGCTGCCGCGCCTGTCCAGGAGTGGGGCCGGAGTCGCCGCGACGACCATCGCGACACCGCCGGTCGAGGCGGTCACGGACGCGGCCGCGGAGCCGGCGCCCGAAACCGACAACGTCACGCCGAGCGAAGCGCCGCAGCCAGCTGAAGCCGCCGCGCCCGGCGATGCGCCGCCACCCGAGGCCCCGGCCGCCGGCAGCCAGACCGCGGGCGATGCTTCGCAGTCGAGCGCCGGAACCCCGGGCGACGGCCGGCCCGCCGATCCCGTCTAGTTGCGCCGCGGCCCGTCACGGTCGTCATGCCCGCCACCGCCGCCCGTCGGTACTCTCGCCTTCGCGCTGCCGCCGCGGTCATCGCCGTTTTCTGTGCCGCACTGACGGCCCATGTCCATGCCCAGGCCCAGGCCGCCGACAGCGACCCGATGACGCTCAACCTCAAGGACGCCGACATCCGCGCCTTCATCGCCTCGATGTCGGAGCTGACCGGCCGCAACTTCGTCGTCGATCCGCGGGTGCAGGGCAAGGTGACCGTGATCTCCGCCATGCCGACCGATCCGGACAAGCTCTACGACGTGTTCCTGTCGATCCTCAAGGTCCAGGGTTACACCGCGGTGCCGAGCGGCGACATCGTCAAGATCCTCCCCGAAGCGGCGGCCAGGACCGAGGGTGGCGAGACCCAGCCCGGCGGCGACGGCGCCGGTTCGGAACGCACGCTGACCCGGGTGCTGGAACTGCACCACATCAAGGCCGCCGAGCTGGTCCCGGTGCTGAAGCCCCTCCTGCCCGCCGAGGCGCACATCGCCGCCCACGCCTCGAGCAACGCCATCGTGGTCGCCGACACCGCGACGAACATCGACCGCATCGCCCGCATCGTCGAGCGCATCGATCGCAAGACCGACCGCGCCATCGAGGTGATTCCCCTGCGCCACGCCAGCGCCGAGGAACTGGCGCGGGTGATCATGTCGATGCGGCCGCAGAGCCCGGAAGGGGGCGTGACGCCCGCCGAGCAGCCGACCCTGGTCGCCGACAAGCGCACCAACACCATCCTGCTCGGCGGCGATCCGTCCGCGCGGCTGGAACTGCGGGCGCTGATCTCCCATCTCGACACCCCGGTGCTCGACACCGGCGACACCGAAGTCATCTACCTGCGTTATGCCGAGGCGAGCAACCTGGTCCCCATCCTGCAGCAGGTGGCCACCAAGGGCGAGGCGCGCAACGGCGCAACCGCCGGCGGCGAGGCGACGGCGGCGGCCGGCGGCACGCCCGGTCTGCTCATCCAGGCGGACGACGCCACCAACGCGCTCGTGATCCAGGCACCGCCCGATCGCCTGCGCTCGCTCAAGGCCATCGTGCAGGCGCTGGACGTGCGCCGGGCGCAGGTGTTCGTCGAGGGCGTCATCGCCGAGGTCGGCGAGAACAAGGCGGCGGAACTCGGCATCCAGTGGCGCACCGACGATCAGGTCGAGGGCAAGATCGGCGGCGTCAACCTGCCCGGTGTCGACGCCGGCGGCATCAACGCCTTTCCCGGCGACCCGGTGTCGCTCGCCACCGGCCTGACGCTCGGTTACCTGAAGGCCGGCAACATCCGCGTCCTGCTGCGGGCGCTGGCCGGCGACGCCTACACCAACGTGCTGTCGACGCCGACCCTGGTGACGCTCGACAACGAGGAGGCCGAGATCACGGTCGGCCAGAACGTGCCCTTCGTCACCGGCCAGTATTCGAACAACACCACCACGCCCGACAATCCGTTCCAGACCTTCGAGCGCAAGGACGTCGGCGTGCTGCTCAAGGTCAAGCCGCAGATCAACGAGGGCGATGCGGTCAAGCTGCAGATCGAGCAGGAGGTGTCGAGCGTCGAACGCGGCACCGCCGGTCCCGAGCTGGTCACCAACAAGCGCGCCATCAAGACCAACGTCCTGGTCGACGACGGCCAGATCATCGTCATCGGCGGCCTGATCAGCGACGACCTGCAGGAGGCGGTGCAGAAGGTGCCGCTGCTCGGCGACATCCCGGTGCTCGGCAATCTGTTCAGGAACCGGCGCAGCGACGTGGTCAAGACCAACCTGATGGTGTTCCTGCGGCCGACCATCGTCCGCGACGGCCGCCTCGCCACCGATCTGTCGCTCGGCAAGTACAGCCTGATGCGCGACAGGCAGGCGCCGCCGGAGCGCCTGCAGGGCGGGCCGCTGCCCAAGGAGCCGTCGCCGCGGCTGCCCGAAATCACCGCCCCCGCCGCCGGCACGGATGCCAGGCGCCTGCCGGGATTCATGACGCAATAGGCCGCGCCGAGGACACGACCTTGCTGCCCGCCCCGCTGTCACCGCGTGAAATCCCGCCGCTGCCGTTCACCTTCGCCCGCCGCCATGGCCTGATCCTGGAGGGCGAGGCCGGCACCTTCCGGCTCTATTGCCGGACCGGTGTGGAGTTTTCGTCCCTGCTCGAGGTGCGCCGCGCCTTCGGCCAGCCCTTCGATCTGATCGAGGTCACGCCCGAGGAGTTCGACCGCCTGCTGCAGCAGACCTACGAGCGGGGCGGCACCACGCAGCGCGTGGTCGATGGCATCGAGGGCGATCTCGACCTGTCGCAACTGGCGCATCAGCTCAACGAGCCCGCCGATCTGCTCGAGCACGCCGACGACGCGCCGATCATCCGGCTGATCAACGCCCTCATCGCCGAGGCCATACGCGAACGCGCCTCGGACATCCACATCGAGCCGTTCGAGGGCCGGCTGGCGGTGCGGCTGCGGATCGACGGCGTGCTGCGCAAGATCCTCGAACCGCCGCGCGCCATCGCCCCGCTGCTGGTGTCGCGGGTCAAGGTGATGGCCAAGCTGGACATCGCCGAGAAGCGCCTGCCGCAGGACGGGCGCATCTCGGTGCGCATCGCCAACCGGCCGGTGGACGTGCGCGTGTCGACCATGCCCTGCGGCCACGGCGAGCGCGTGGTGCTGCGCCTGCTCGACAAGCAGGCCGGGCGCCTGCGGCTGGAGGAGATCGGCATGGATGAGCGCACCTGCGGCGTGCTCGACGAGCTGATCCGGCGCCCGCACGGCATCCTGCTCGTCACCGGCCCGACCGGCTCGGGCAAGACCACGACCCTGTACGCGGCGCTGCTGCGTCTCAACGACGCCACCCGCAACATCATGACCGTCGAAGACCCGATCGAGTACTACATCGACGGCATCGCCCAGTCGCAGGTCAACACCCGCATCGAGATGAGCTTCGCGCGCGGCCTGCGCGCCATGCTGCGCCAGGACCCCGACGTGGTGATGGTCGGCGAGATTCGCGATCTCGAGACCGCGCAGATCGCGGTGCAGGCGAGCCTCACCGGACATCTGGTGCTGTCGACCCTGCACACCAACACCGCCGTCGGCGCGGTGACGCGGTTGCGCGACATGGGCGTCGAGCCGTTCCTGCTGGCCTCCAGCGTCGTCGGCGTTCTCGCCCAGCGGCTGGTGCGCGTGCTCTGCAATCACTGCAAGCGTACGCTCGAAGTGCCGACGCCGGAAACGGAGTGGCTCGGCATCGCGCAGCCGGCCACCGGCCGCGTCTTCCGTCCCGCCGGCTGCCCGTCCTGCAACCACACCGGTTACCGCGGCCGCACCAGCATCTACGAACTGGTGGCGGTCGATGACGGCCTGCGGCGGCTGGTCCATGACGGCGCCGGCGAACACGACCTCGAGGCGCATGCCCGCGGTTCCTCACCCAGTCTGCGCACCAGCGGCCGCGACAAGGTGCTTGCCGGCATCACCGCGGCCGAGGAGGTGATGCGGGTGATTCGCGACGCCTGAGGTACGCCATGCCGGCGTTCGAGTACGTCGCCCTCGACCCCACCGGCCGCCGCCACCGCGGCGCGCTCGAGGGCGAATCCGGTGGCCACGTCCGCCAGCTGCTGCGCGATCGCGGCCTGACCCTGCTCGACATCGCCGAGATCGAGCGGCGCCGGGAATCGCCGGCCGCGCCGTCACTGTTTGGCCCGCGGATCGGCCTCGCCCGGCTGGCGCTGGTCACCCGCCTGCTCGGCACCCTGATCAAGTCCGGACTGCCGCTCGATGATGCCCTCACCGCGGTCGCCGAACAGGCGGACGATGCCACGGTGCGGCGGGTGTTCCTGCGGGTTCGTTCGGGCGTGCTCGAGGGTCAGGGGCTGGCGGCATCCATGCAGGACTGCGGCGCCGTGTTTCCGGGCATCTATCTCGCCACCATCGGCGCCGGCGAGCAGACGCCACACCTCGACCTGGTGCTCGATCGCCTGGCCGATTATCTCGAAGAACAGCAACAGCTGCGGCAGAAGATCACGGTGGCGATGCTCTATCCGCTGGTGCTGACCGTCACCGCGGCGCTGATCGTGACCGGACTCCTGACCTACGTCGTACCGGAGGTGACGCGGGTGTTCGAGCGCATGGACCGCGAGCTGCCGGCGCTGACCCGTGCCCTCATCGCCGTGGCCGACTACGTGCGCGACTACGGCGCCTACACCTTCGCCGCCCTCGTGCTCGGCGCCTTGCTCGCGCGGGCGGCCTGCCGGCGGCCCGCCGTCGCGGCCTGGCTGGCGCGCCGTCTGCTCGCCGCGCCACTCATCGGCAGGCTGATCCGGGAGACCAACTCCGCCCGCTTCGCCCGGACACTGTCGATACTGCTCGGCAGTGGCGTGTCGATGCTGGACGCCCTGCGCATCACGTCGCGGGCGCTGACCAGTGCGCCGCTCCGCGACGCGATCGCCGCCGCCACGGCCCGGGTCCGCGAGGGCATGTCGCTGGCGCAGGCGCTGCGGCAGACCGGCCAGTTGCCGCAACTGACCCTGCACCTCATCGCCAGCGGCGAGGCCAGCGGCACCCTCGAACGGATGCTGGACACGGCCGCGCGCAGCCACGAGCGTGCCGTGCAGAACCTGGTGGCAACGCTGCTGGCGCTGGTCGAACCGGCCCTGATCCTGACGATGGGCGTCACCGTGCTGCTGATCGTGGTTGCCATCATGTTGCCGATCTTCGACCTCAACCGGCTGGTCTGAACGCGAGCCCGACCCGATGCGAAAAACACTGATCCTCGACGAACTTGGCGAGCAGTCGCTGCTGCTGCCGGCACAGGTCAATCGCGGCCTCGGCGCCAACGATCGGGTCAAGTATTACTTCACCCTGCTGCAGACCGCCCGCGGCCACGCCGACGACCCGGCCGCGCCCTGCACCGATCTCCGCGCCGAACGCGAGGCAGCCGGCGTCGATGACCCGGGCTTCGACGAGGTCGTGGGCGGCAGCCGCCGCAAGGGGCGCGATCTCTACCTCATTCCGGGCGCCGCCCGCCTGCTGCCGCTGATCGTCGAGGCGCTGCGCGAAATGCTGGCGCCGGTCGCCGCCGCGGCTCCGGAAGGCAAGCGCCACGCGGCCCGCCTGGCGACGCTGATCGACGCCCTGCCGGCTTGCGCCGGCGACACTCTTGCCGGCGCCCAGATCGACGCCATCACCCGCGCCCAGCGCAAGCTCGGCGACAGCCTGCACCTGCTGGTGATGGACCTGCACAAGGCCCTGAACGCGCTGCAGACCCGGCTTGCGGTCGAGAACCTGGACGGGGCGCTGGTCTACGGGCTGGCGCCGGCGGATAGGCCGCTGGTGCAGGCCTTCATGGCCGGGCTCAACGCCACCGCGCCGCTCAAGTTCGATCACCCGGGGCTCGACACGACCGCGACCCGGGTCGGCGAGCGGCTGGTCATCCAGAACGACATCGGCACCACCGACACGCACGTGCTGGTGGCGCACGTCGAGGGGATGGTCACGACCCTGACCTACACGGACGTCCACCCGCGCCGCGCGCGGTTTTTCCGGAGCCTGTTCGATCCCTGGGGCGTGAACTGGGACGCGGCGGCGGCGCGCACGATGGCGGGGCTCGAGGTCGACGGCAACTACCAGCTCTGCGTCGGGCGCCACGTCGCCGGCGACGAGGGCGAACGGCGGCGCTACCTCGAATTCCTCGCCTCGCGCATCGTCTTCCTCATCGACTGGAACCGGGCCCGCAAACGCCTGCACCAGTTCCTGAAGATGAGCGACTGCATCGCGGTGATTACCTGGGCCGCCAACCACAACCACGGTCATCGCGCCTTCCTGCAACTGGGCGGCGAGACCCTCGTCTACGAGGCCATCGACTACGCCGCCCGCGCGCCCGTCCGCTACGGCGAGCGGCTCGACGACATCCTCGGCGGCGAAACGGTGACCGGCTTCCTGAAGTTCGTGCTCAGGACCTGCGCCCAGGGGCTGCTCGCCGGGCGGTCCGAGCGTTTGATACGCGACGAGATCAAGGCCGAACTCCTCAACCACTTTCACCGCGCCAACCAGGGGACGCTGAACATCGCCGCCGATCACGCCGCCCTGATCGTCGATCTGGCGGAGGCGGTGCGCGACGCACTGTTGCGCGCCACGACCAGCGGCGAGGCCGCGGCGCAACTGGCGGCGCAATGCAAGGTCTGGGAAACCCGCGCCGACGCGCTCGTTGGCCGCAGCCGCGACCTGGCGCGCCGGGCCGCCGGCGCGCCGTCCATTTACTGCCGGATCATCGAGCTGGCCGACGACATCGCCGATCACCTCGAGGAGGCGGCCTATCTCGTCGCCCTGGCGCCCAACCTGCTCGGCGCCTACGCCGACGACCTGCGCCGCCTCGCCGATCTCCTGGTCCGCGGCGCGCAGGCGTACGTCCGCTGCCTCGCGGTCCTCGCCACCCTGCACCGCGGCAGTCCGCGCGACGATGTGCAGGATTTCCTGGTCGCGGTCGACGACCTGGTTGATGTCGAGCACCGGACGGACGACGTCGAGCGCGAACTGTCCACGGCCCTCATCCGCGACGCCGGGGATTTCCGCCAGCTGGCGCTGTGCTCGCGCCTCGCCGAACGACTGGAGACCGCGGCCGACGTGCTCGGGCGCTGCGGCCTGACCCTGCGCGATTTCGTGCTGACGGAGGAAATGAACTCATGAGCCGCACACGCCCGGCAAGGACCGCCGCCCACAGCACCCTGCAGATCGGCGCCGAAGTGACGGCGGCCGCGGCAAGCCCGGAATGTTTCGGCGCCAAGGCCTGCGGCCTGTGGCGCATGGCCCGCATCGGCCTGCCGGTGCCGCCGGCCTTCGTGCTCGGCACCGACTGGTGCCGCGACTTCCTGAGCCGCGGTCGCGAACCGGACGGCCTGCCGGAAACGCTGCACCGCCTGCTGCGCGGGCTCGAGGCCGCCACCGGCCGGCGCTACGGCGATGGCCGCCGGCCGTTGCTGCTCGCCGTGCGATCGGGCGCCGCCGATTCTATGCCCGGGATGATGGAGACCATCCTCAACGTCGGCCTCAACGACACCACCGTCCAGGGCTTGATCCGCCACACCGGCAACCCGCGCCTGGCCTGGGACTGCTATCGCCGTTTGCTGCAAACCTACGCGGAGGTCGTGCACGGCTGCCGCGCCGAGCCCTTTGAGCGCGTATACGGGCGCCTCGCCGCGCCGGGCAGGGCGGTGGACAGCCATGCCCTGCGGGCGATCACCCAGGAGTACCTCGGCATGATGCAGGCCCTCACCGGCGCCGTGTTCCCGCAGGACCCGGACGAGCAGCTCCGCCGCGCGGTGGCGGCAGTGTTCGGGTCCTGGGAAAGTCCGCGCGCCAGCGAGTACCGCACACGGCATGGCATCGACGCGCGGGCGGGAACCGCCGCCACCGTCCAGGCCATGGTCTTCGGCAATGCCGGCGGGACATCCGGCTCCGGCGTCGGCTTCACCCGCAACCCGGCGACCGGCGCCAACGAGCTGTACATGGATTTCCTGGCGAATGCCCAGGGCGAGGACGTG
>Ga0233425_10006642_pt1 | contig 16972 bp, 19 predicted proteins | sample Watercolumn_Towu_2_FD_181712 | JGI IMG/M metagenome (GOLD analysis project Ga0233425, IMG submission 181712) | Freshwater microbial communities from Lake Towuti, South Sulawesi, Indonesia - Watercolumn_Towuti2014_140_MG | ecosystem: Environmental > Aquatic > Freshwater > Lake | place... | reverse complement strand
TCACCCGCACCGCAAGGTACGGCGTATAACCGCTATCGGAACACCAGTCGTAAATCGCCCTGATGAGGTAAGGCTTGGTGGAGAGCTCGTTCACACCGCGCCTTATCTGCGCATCGCCTTCTCGGAAGGCGTCATCGCCTCACTGTAGGCGGGGCGCGAGAACAGTCGCTCGGCGTACTTCATCAGCGGCGCGGCGTCCTTGCCGAGCTGAATGCCGTAATGATCCAGACGCCACAGTAGCGGAGTGATCGCCACATCCAGCATGGAGTATTCGTCACCCAACATGTATTTATGCTTGGCAAAAACAGGGGTGATCTGGATCAGGCCATCACGGATCATCTGTCGAGCCTTGTCCGCTTCCTTGGCATTGCCGCCTTCGATCGCCGGAATATGGGAGAACAGCTCCTGCTCGAAACGATGCAGGAACAGGCGCGCACGAGCACGCGACACCGGATCGGCTGGCATCAGCTGCGGATGCGGGAAGCGCTCATCAATGTATTCATTGATGATGTTGGCCTCATACAGGATGAGGTCGCGCTCGACCAGCGCCGGCACCTTGCCATAGGGGTTGATCACCGCGAGGTCTTCAGGCTTGTTGTAGACGTCCACGTCCACCACCTGAAAATCCATGCCCTTCTCGAACAATACGATGCGGCAACGTTGACTGAACGGACAAGTCGTCCCGGAATAAAGTGTCATCATAGGAGTAACCTACCGAAGCAATAATAAAAACCAACATGGCGGAGGGTTGCTCCGCCATGTCAGGGCATTACAAGCGGTCGGAACTTACCACAAACCGACGCCCAAATTCAATCGGCTTAGTGGAGGTCGCGCCAGATTTCCTTCTTCAGGGCAAACACCAGCACGAACAGCACGGCCAGGAAGCCCAGCACAATCCAACCTAACTGCATGCGCACCAGCTTGGCCGGCTCACCCATGAAGACGAGGTAGTTGACCAGGTCGCCGACAGCGGCATCGTACTGCTCCGCAGTCATGGAGCCCGGAGTCTTCATGATCAGTTTCTTGACCTCATGCTCGCCATGCTTCTCGACTTCCAGCGCCTGCGTACCTTGCAGGTCGGACAGAACGAACGGCATGCCCACATTCGGGAAAGTCGTGTTGTTCCAGCCGCTGGCGCGGTTGGTATCCTCGTAGAAAGTGCGCATGTAGGTGTAAAGCCAGTCTGCGCTACGGGAACGCGAGATCACGCTCAGGTCGGGAGGCGCCACGCCGAATGCCAGCTTGGCGGAACCCGCATCCATCGCGGACTGCATGGTGGAACCCAGCTTGACGTCTTCCGGCAGCTCCATGTCCTTCTTGATCTGCTCGTCGTTCAAGCCGAGATCCTTCAGGCGGTTGTACCGCATGGAGGCCGCGCTGTGGCAAGCCAGACACTTGGTGATGAACAGCTTGGCACCTCGCTGCAAGGATGCCTTGTCGTTGAGGTTGACCGGAGCCTGATCCAGGTGGACTGCCGCACCGCTGGCCATCGCCATGGCTGGCATCACCAGCAGCAGGGCTGCCGCACAGAGTTTCTTGATTGTGTTCATATCAACAAAACCTTTCTATTCCTATTTGAACGTCACGCGTTCCGGTTCCGGCTTGCACTTGTCGATCTTGGTGTACCAGGGCATCAGCACGAAGAACGCGAAGTACACCACCGCCAGGATACGGGAGATCAGCGTGTAGGTCGGGGTTGCCGGCATCAGACCCAGATAACCCAGACCGATGAAGCTCACCACAAACGCGGCCAGGAAACCCTTGTAGATCGGGCCACGATAGCGGATCGACTTGACCTTGCCGCGATCCAGCCAGGGCAGGAAGAAGAAGGCCACGGTTGCCACACCCATCGCCACCACACCCGGGAACTGCGAACCGAACATCGGCGGCACAGCGCGCAGGATGGCGTAGTACGGAGTGAAGTACCACACCGGCGCGATGTGCTCAGGCGTCTTCATCGGATTGGCCGGAACGAAGTTGTTGTACTCCAGGAAGTAACCGCCCATATCCGGCGCAAAGAACACGATGGCGCTGAACACGATCAGGAAGCCGATCACACCCACGCCATCCTTGACGGTGTAGTAGGGATGGAAGGGGATGCCGTCCAGCGGGATGCCGTTGGCGTCCTTGTTCTTCTTGATCTCGATACCGTCGGGGTTGTTGGAACCCACTTCGTGCAGAGCCACCAGGTGGGCGCCCACGATCAGCACCAGAACCAGCGGAATCGCGATCACGTGCAAGGCGAAGAAGCGGTTCAGGGTGATGTCGGAAACCACGTAGTCGCCACGGATCATGATTGCCAGATCAGGGCCGATGAATGGCACGGAAGAGAACAGGTTCACGATCACCTGTGCACCCCAGAACGACATCTGACCCCACGGCAGTAGGTAGCCCATGAACGCTTCGCCCATCAGCGCCAGGTAGATGATCATGCCGATGATCCACAGCAGTTCGCGCGGGGCACGGTAGGAACCGTACATCAGGCCACGGAACATGTGCAGGTAGATCACCACGAAGAACATCGAAGCGCCGGTGGAATGGATGTAGCGCAACAGCCAGCCCCATTGCACGTCACGCATGATGTATTCCACCGATGCGAACGCGAACAGCGCGTCAGGCTTGTAGTTCATGGTCAGGAAGATGCCGGACAGGATCTGAATGACCAGCACCAGCAGCGCCAGGGAGCCGAAGAAGTACCAGAAGTTGAAGTTTTTCGGCGCGTAGTACTCGGAAACATGCCCTTTCCAGGTCGCCATCAGCGGGAAACGTGCATCGATCCAGCCGATCAGTTTGTTGAGCATATTCATCATGCATTCCCCTTGCTATCGTCACCGATCAGCAGCTTGGTGTCGCTGAGATATTTGTGCGGCGGAATAATCAGATTAGTCGGAGCGGGAACGCCCTTGAACACGCGCGCCGCCAAGTCGAAACGCGAACCATGGCACGGACAGAACCAGCCACCGTTCCAGCCCGAACCCAGGTCAGCCGGAGCCACTTCCGGACGGAAGGTCGGCGAGCAACCCAGATGGGTGCAGATACCCAGCACCACCAGGAATTCGGGGCGGATCGAACGCGACGCGTTATGGCAATACTCGGGCTGCTGCGGCACTTCGGAGCCCGGATCAGCCAGATCGCCATTGTTCTTGGGCAGCAGATCCAGCATCTCCTGGGTGCGATGCACGATCCACACCGGCTTGCCCTGCCACTCGACGCTAATCATCGTGCCCGGCGCAACCTGGCTCAGATCCACCTCAACCGGGGCGCCAGCCGCCTTGGCACGCTCACTCGGCTGCAAACTCAGCACAAACGGCGCGCCCGCACCTACGGCAGCCACCCCTCCCGCTGCGGCTGAAGCAGCGATCAGCAACCGCCGCTTACCATGATCGACATTATCTGTCATAACCCTCTTCCCCTCAGTTAGTAAAGTCCACGACGCTCAACACTCAACTCGACGCCGCTCTATTTAGCTCCAGCCCGGACAGATCTCCCCGCCAAACCGTGCAGATTCAAATCAATTGTTCTTGGCACCCTGCTTGACCCACTTGCGCAGGATCAGAATGTACTGACGATCCAGCGTACCCGCAGCATTCAGGCCAGCCGGCATCTTCAACGCCTTGTTCGTTCCGGTCAGCAGCTTGGTGAACGTGCTGTCCTCGCTATTGCCAGGAATCACCACCTTGCCGAAGTTCGTCCCCTTCATCAGGTGCTCGTACGAGGTCATATCCAGACCGCTCTTCTCATAACCGCGACCACCCACGGAATGGCAGCTGATGCAGTAATCGTGCAATATCGGCTGCACGTCGTTCTTGAAGCTCACCTCGCTGTCCCCCAAGGCCTTGAGTGCGCCCTGCGCAGGGGAGGTGGAGCCGTTCGCGGCTACCGCACCCAGAGAACCCAGGGACAACATCATCCCACCCAACAACAAACCAATTTTCATACAACCCCCCGTTACAACAGTGCGTTAACCAAGAAGACTCCACCCAGACCGCCCCGAACCGGCACAGAAGAAATGGCATCAATCCGATGCACAATACATAGAGTGCATCCTGAATTATAGAAATTCGCCGCGCATCTTCGTAGCTACACCCCCCACTGTCAATGCTTTGAATCCGGACGAATTCCATCGAAGTCAGAAAAAACCTTACATACAAACATGTTGCATTTATTTCAAAAATCCCTGAAAGTTCGAGAATGCAATCCGAGCACTTATCCGACACCGCCTGGCGGTTCATCCATCACTTCGGCGAAATGGGCAGCCGCTGGGGCATCAGCCGCACCGTCGGCCAGATCTACGCCCTGCTGTACATCTCGCATGTGCCGCTGAATGCCGACGACATCACTCATTTGCTTTCCTTTTCCCGCTCCAACGTCAGCATGGGTCTGAAGGAATTGCAAAGCTGGCGGTTGTTGCGCTCCGAATTCCGCCCCGGTGACCGGCGCGAATATTTCAAGGCGCCGGATGACATCTGGGAAATTTTCCGCGCACTGGCCGACGAGCGCCGCCGCCGCGAAGTCGTTCCCACACTTTCCATACTGCGCGAATGCCTGCAAGCCCCGACGCTCACGCCGGAAGAGGAGCATTTCCACCGCCGCATGCAGGCCATGCACGACCTGATTGCCATCTCCAACGAGTGGTTTCTCGACATCCAGAAACTGGGGGCGGAAGACCTGACTGCGCTGATGAAGCTGGGGGCCCAAGCTCACAAGCTACTACAAGCCAAGAATAAGCTGGTGTCATTCATGCGGGGCGATGAAACGCCCGAATCGCCCAACGCCTGATGCACCATGACCACCGACTGGCTCAGTCTCTGGGATTCGACGGCCATCGCGAACAACGCGCTGGTCACACTCAACCTGCTGGGTGCGCTCGCCCTTGGCCTGCTGGTCGGCTATGAACGCTCCTATCATGGCCGTGCCGCCGGGATGCGCACCTACGGCCTGGTGTGCATGGCGTCCGCCGCTCTCACCGTCGCTGCACTGCACCCGCAGTTCATCCAGAACGACACCGCCACCTTTCTTCTCGGCTCCGACCCTACCCGCGTGATCCAGGGCATCGTCACCGGTATCGGCTTCCTGGGGGCTGGCGTCATCATGCGCGAGGGACTCAACATCAGCGGCCTGACCACGGCGGCCTCGATCTGGGCGGCTTCGGCCATCGGCATCATGGTTGGGCTGGGTTTCCATCTTTCCGCCATCCTGTTCGCGCTGTTCGCCACGTTCACCATGATGTGGGGATCGAAACTGGAGGACTGGCTACCCTCGCGCAAGGCGATCTCCATCGTGCTGCACTTCATGGCCGGGCACGAGCCGCATCGCGGCAACCTGCACCAACTGCTCCGCGATTACGGCTACCAGATCGCCGAGGGAACGCTCAGCATCGCCCGCCAGGACGGCAAGATCGAATGGCGTTTTGTGGCCATTGCCACCTCGCACAGCAAAATGGCCGACCTCAATCAACTGGCCCAGCGCCTGTCACAAAAGGAAGGCATCGAGGAGTTCCAGCTCTCCCATGCCCGGAACTAGCCACCGACCTAGACCGGAACTTCGCAATCGAAAAACTGATGTTCCAGACCAAAGCGCTCAGCCAGATGCTGGCCTAATGCCCGCACCCCATCTCGCTCGGTGGCATGGTGTCCAGCCGCAATAAAAGCCACGCCGGTTTCCTCTGCGATATGGGCGTGGCGTTCAGAAATCTCCCCGGTCAGATAGGCATCCACGCCCAGCGCCACCGCCTGCTCGAAGTAATCCTGCGCACCGCCGCTGCACCAGGCGATGCGACGCACCGCGCGGCACCCGCGCCGATCACCAGCGGCGCGCGCCCTAGTTCTTGCTTGATCACCGCCGCCAGCCCATCCAACGATTGCGGCTGCGCCAGTTCGCCTAGGCAGGCGATGTTCTGCTCGCCGAAACGCCCTTGTTCGACGAAGCCCAGCCGCCGCGCCAGCTGCGCGTTGTTGCCCAGTTCCGGGTGCGCGTCCAGCGGCAGGTGATAGGCCAGCAGACTGACGTCCGCCTGCAACAACCGCGCCACGCGCTGGCGCTTGATGCCGGTAAGGGTGGCATCCTCGCCGCGCCAGAAGTAGCCGTGATGCACCAGCACCGCGTCCGCCCCCCAGTCCAGCGCCGCCTCCAACAGCCGTTGCGAAGCCGTCACCCCGGTGGCGATGCGCCGCACCTCCGCCCGCCCCTCGACCTGCACCCCGTTCGGGCAATAGTCGCGAAAGCGGCTGACTTCGAGCAAGGTTCCGATATAATCGCGCAACTCGTTCAACAACATAACAAAACTCCTGGTCTACGGGCCACGCCATCATACCATGCGCAAATTCTGGCTCCTGTTCGCCCAGGCCACCACCATCGGACTTGCCGTCCTGTTCATCATCAGCACCCTGCGCCCGGAACTGCTGCCGCGCGGCAGTCGTGGCGGCGGCATCGTCACCCTGCACGAGGACGCCCTGGAAAGTTCGGATGAACAGTTGCCCAAGACCGGCTTCGCCGCCGCCGCCAAGAGGGTCATGCCCGCAGTAGTCAACATCTACACCAGCACCGAGATCAAATCCAATCCGCTGCTGGACGACCCGCGCTTCCGTTTCTTCTTTGGCGACCAGTTCGATGATAGCTCCAGCCCGGAGAACAGCCTGGGTTCCGGCGTGCTGGTCAGCAATGACGGCTACATCCTGACCAACCACCACGTCGTCGAGGCGGCTGACCAGATCGAGGTGGCGCTGGCCGATGGTCGCAGTGCCAAGGCGCGGGTGATCGGCTCCGACCCGGAGACCGACCTCGCCGTCATCAAGATCGACCTGCCGGGCGCGCTGCCCGCCATCACCTTCGGCCATTCCGACCACGCCCACGTCGGCGACATCGTGCTGGCCATCGGCAACCCGTTCGGCGTCGGCCAGACCGTGACCATGGGCATCGTCAGCGCCTTGAAGCGCAACCACCTCGGCCTCAACACCTTTGAGAACTTCATCCAGACCGACGCCGCCATCAACCCCGGCAATTCCGGCGGCGCACTGGTGGACGTGGAGGGCAGCCTGATCGGCATCAACAGCGCCATCTACTCGCCCAGCGGCGGCTCGCTCGGCATCGGTTTCGCCATCCCGGTGAGCACCGCCAAAAAAGTGATGGAGCAGATCATCCAGAGCGGCGCGGTCACCCGTGGCTGGATCGGCGTGGCGGTGCAGGAGCTCACTCCGGAACTGGTGGAATCATTCAAGTTGCCGAACAACAATGGCGTGCTGATCTCCGAAGTCATGCCGGGCGGCCCGGCGGCCCAGGCAGGCATCCGCCCCGGCGACATCCTGATCGGTGTCGCCGATCGTGCGCTGACCGATTCCAGTTCCATGCTGGAGACCATCGCCGCCCTGACACCCGGCCAAATAACGCCCTTGCGCCTGCTGCGCAACCAGCAGGAAGTCACCGTCCAAGTCAAGATCGGCAAGCGCCCGAAACCCAAGGTGCAGCGCTAGACGCACGTAGCGCGCGGACAAGCAAAAGGGCGGGGAATTCCCCGCCCTTTGTTATCGCAGATACCGCCGGAATCAACCCTTGGCCGCAATCAGACGCTCGTACTTCGCCATCAACTGATCCTTGCTTTCGACATGGGCCGGGTCGTGCGGGATGCAGTCCACCGGGCACACTTCCACGCACTGCGGGGTGTCGTAGTGACCCACGCACTCGGTGCACTTGTTCGGGTCGATCACATAAATGGAATCACCCTGCGAAATGGCTTCGTTCGGGCACTCCGGCTCGCACACGTCGCAGTTGATGCATTCGTCGGTAATTATCAGGGCCATGCTGTTCTCCTCAATTAAAGTTTCTTTGCTGCCAATCTTTCCGCCACGGCGGGCGATACGAATTTGCTCACGTCCCCGCCGAAGCGGGCGATCTCGCGCACCATGGTGGCCGAGATGAAGGTGTACTGCTCTGCTGGCGTCAGGAACACGGTTTCCACATCCGGATCGAGCTTGCGGTTCATGCCCGCCATCTGGAATTCATACTCGAAATCCGACACCGCCCGCAACCCCCGCAACACCACCCGGGCGTGCTGCGCCTGCACGAACTGCATCAGCAGTCCGGAGAAACCCTGCACCGAAACGTTGGGCAATTCGGCGAACACCTCGCGCGCCATCGCCACCCGCTCGTCCAGCGTAAAGGCCGTTTGCGCCCGGCTCTGCGCCACGGCCACCACCACCTCGTCAAATAACTGGGCGGCGCGACGCACCACATCCTCATGTCCCCGGGTGATCGGGTCGAAGGTGCCCGGGTAGATCACTTTAATCATCGCGTTCCCATAACTGGTAGTGCACCTGTCCGGCGCGCCCCTGCTTCAGCACTCGCCAACCCGGCCCAGTCTCAATCGCCTCGCCAGACTCGAGGTAAACCCGCGCCCCTTCGTTCAGCCGCTGCGGCAAGACCTCCAATACCCGGGGCAAAAAATCAGCCTGAAACGGCGGATCCAGAAACACCACATCGTACCGATCGATGCCATTGCGCGCGAATTCTAGCCCATCGCCACCCACCAATGCCACATTGGCGAGGCGCAATTTTGCCACATTTGCCCGCAAGGCCGCCAACACTTGAGGACTTTTCTCCACCATCGTCACCTGGCTCGCGCCGCGCGAGGCGGCCTCAACACCCAGTGCACCACTACCCGCAAACAGATCCAGGCAGCGCAGCCCGTACAGATCCTGCCCCAGCCAGTTGAACAGCGTTTCGCGCACGCGATCCGGCGTGGGTCGAAGGCCCGGCGCATCCGGGAACTCCAGATAACGGCTGCGGTGCTCGCCGCCGATGATGCGCACGCGGTTTATTTCGCCGCTCCCGCATCCACGCCGACCACCACGGTCACCATGCGCGCCGGATCGACCTTCCGCCGGAAGGCGTCGCGCACCTGCGCCGTGGTGACGCGCTCGACCTTGCCGGTGAAATCGTCCAGATAGGTCAGCGGCAGATGATAGAAACCGATCACGCTGAGGTAGTCGAGGATCTTGCGGTTGCTATCCACCCGCAGCGGGAAGCCGCCGACGATGTTCTGCTTGGCCGCTTTCAGCTCCTGCTCGGTCGGCCCTTGCGCCACGAATTCGGCCAGCACCTTACGCACCAGCGCCAGCGCCTCATCCGCCTGCTCGCGCTTGGTCTGCAAGCCGATCTGGAATGCGCCCGCCTGCTGCATCGGCATGAAATAGCTGTGCACGTCGTAGGCCAGGCCGCGCTGCTCGCGCACCTGCTCCATCAGCCGAGACACGAAGCCACCGCCCCCCAGCACGTAGTTTCCGACGTAGAGCGCGAAGTAATCGGGATCGTTGCGCGCCATGCCCGGCGCACCGATCAGGATGTGGCTCTGCTTGGCCGGATGAGCGATGCGCTGCTCGCTGGCCACCGCCAGCGGGTCAACCGGCGGGATGGCCACCTCTGCACCGCTCGCAGGCAATTGGCCGGTCAGTTGCTCGGCGATGGCTTCCGCCTGGGCGCGATTCACGTCGCCCATCAGCGCGACCACCGCCCCGGCAGCAACGTAATGGGCGCGATAGAACGCAACCACATCCTCACGATTGATGCCCGCCACGCTGTCCACATCTGCCTGCAGGCCATAGGGGTGACTGCCATACACCGCCCGACCAAAGGCCTTACTCGCGGTGAAGTCCGGCTTGGTCTCGGCCTCCTTCAGCGCCGCAGTAACGCGGGTCTTTTCGCGCGCCAGCACCGCTTCCGGGAAGGTCGGCTGCTGCACGATGCGCGCCATCAAAACAAGCGCCTGCTCACGCTCCACACTCAAGGTGCGCAAGGACACCGAGGCGCGATCCGCATCGGCTCCGCCGCCCAGCTGCGCACCAATATCGGCCAACTTGCGCGAGATTTCATCCTCGGCCAGCCCTTCCACGCCATGATCGAGCAAACCGTGAACCATCGCCGCCAGGCCGGCCTTGCCCGCCGGATCGTGGGCGCTGCCCGCCGCAAAACTCACCGCCACGTCCAGCATCGGCAGGTTGTGGTCTTCCACGAACAGCACCTGCGTACCATGCGCCGTCGTCCAGTGCTGGATCTGCGGCCCGGCCCAAGCGCTGGCCGCCAGTAGCAGACCGGCCAAGGTCGTTAGCAACTTAATGCGCATGGAAACCTCCTGCCGGGGCTGCCGCCTTGGGTTTTCCCGACAGCGGCTGCGGGTCGAGCACCGCCACTGTCAGGTTGTCGTCTTTCAGGAACTCCTTGGCCACCGCCACCACCTGCTCCGCCGTCACCGCGCGGAGATGCGCCATCATCACCGGGATGTCACGGTGCGACAGGCCGGAGCTTTCCAGCTGGCCGATCTGCATCGCCTGATAGAACATCGAGTCCAGCTTGTACACTTCGTCCGCCATCACCTGCGCCTTGACCCGCTGCAACTCCTCGGCGCTCACGCCGTCGGCGATCAGCTTGTCCACCTGGGCGCGCAAGGCGGCTTCCAGTTCCGCCACGGTTTTGCCCTCAGAGGGCGTGCCTTCAAGCACGAACAGCGAGGGGCCTCGGGCGATCGAGTCGTAGCCCGCGCCGACTTCGCTGGCCAGTTGCTGCTCACGCACCAGCGACTGGTTCAGCCGCGCCGACTCGTTGCCGTCCAGGATTCCCGCCAGCACCTCCAGCGCATAGGGCTTCCAGTCCTGCGCCGCATTGCGGACTGCCGGGGCATGGTAGGCCATCATCAGAAACGGCAACTCAGCCGGAGCTTTTACCACCAGACGCTTGACGCCGACCTGCTCCAGCTCGGTGTACTGGCGGCGCGGCGGCAACATACACTTTGGAATGCCGCCGTAATATTTCTTCGCCAGCGCGAACACTTCGCTCGCCTTGACGTCGCCCGCCACCACCAGCGTGGCGTTGTTGGGCACGTACCAGCGGCGGTACCAGTCGCGGGCGTCCGCGCCCTTCATCGCTTCCAGATCGCTCATCCAGCCGATGATGGGGTGCTGGTAGGGATGCTCCTGCCAGGTGACAGCACTCATCTTTTCCTGCAACAAGGCTCGCGGATCGTCCTCGGTTCGCATCCGCCGCTCTTCCATCACCACCTTGATCTCCTTGCCGAACTCAGCGTCGGTGAGATTCAGGTTGTGCATGCGGTCAGATTCCAGCTTCATCGCCAACGGCAACTTGGATTTGTGCAACTGCTGGAAGTAGGCGGTGTAGTCGTAGCTGGTGAACGCGTTCTCACGACCACCCGCCGCAGCAATACGGCGCGAGAATTCGCCCACCGGCACGGCTTTCGTGCCCTTGAACATCATGTGTTCCAGCACATGCGCCACGCCGGTCGTGCCGGTCTTCTCGTCCATGCTGCCCGCGCGATACCACACCTGCTGCACCACCACCGGCGCACGGTGATCTTCCTTCACCACCACCTTGAGCCCGTTGGGCAACGTCTGCTCGAACACTTCTGCCCCCGCCCACGGGGCGCAGAGCAGCAGCATCGCCGTCAGGATTCCTCGCTTCATTCCGTCATTCCGCATAAAATAGCGCCCGTTCGCGCTGTTTTGGAAAGCGCGCATTATGCGTCAATTCTCCCGTACAGACCATGTTTGGATTCCTGAAGAAATCCCCCGCCAGCAACACGGAAAAGCCCGCCAACCCAGGCTGGCTGGGCAAGCTGAAAGCTGGCTTGTCGCGCACCGGCAGCCAGCTTACCGGCCTGTTCGGCGCAGGCGGCAAGATCGACGAAGACCTCTACGAAGATCTGGAGACCATCCTCATCACCTCGGACGTGGGCATGGACGCCACCCGCCATCTGATGGCCGACCTGCGCCGCGAAGTGAAAGAACAGCGCCTGACCGAGGCCGCCGAGTTGAAGGAAGCGCTGGCGCGCTGCCTGCTCAAGCTGCTACAACCGCTGGCCCAGCCGCTGGAAACTGGTGCGCACCAGCCTTTCGTCATCATGCTGTGCGGCGTCAACGGCGCGGGCAAGACCACCTCCATCGGCAAGCTGGCAAAATATTTCCAGTCGCAGGGCCAGTCGGTGCTGCTGGCGGCGGGCGACACCTTCCGAGCCGCCGCGCGTGAACAACTGATGACTTGGGGCGAACGCAACAACGTCACCGTCATTGCCCAGCAAAGTGGCGACGCCGCTGCGGTGATCTTCGATGCGGTACAGGCCGCGCAAGCGCGCAAGATTGACGTGGTGCTGGCCGATACCGCCGGTCGCCTCACCACCCAGGCGCACCTGATGGAAGAGATCAAGAAGGTGAAACGCGTCATCGACAAGGCCCTGCCCGGCGCGCCGCACGAAGTGCTGCTGGTGCTGGATGCCAATACCGGGCAGAACGCGCTGTCGCAGACCAAGGCGTTCGACGACGCGCTGGGCGTGACCGGACTGGTGCTGACCAAGCTGGACGGCACGGCCAAGGGCGGGGTGATCGCCGCCATCGCCCGCGCTCATCCGATTCCTGTGCGCTTCATCGGCGTCGGCGAAGGGCTGGACGATCTGCGTCCCTTCGTGGCCGAGGAGTTTATCGCCGCGCTGCTGGGGCTGGACGAGACATGATCCGTTTCGATCACGTCAGCAAGCGCTACCCGGGCGGCTACGAGGCGCTGCACGATGTCAGCTTCGAGGTCGCGGAGGGCGAGATGGTGTTCCTCACCGGCCATTCCGGCGCAGGCAAATCCACCCTGCTGAAACTCATCGCCGCCATCGAGCGCCCCAACGGCGGCAGCGTGCTGGTCAACGGCCAGAACGTCGGCGCCCTGCGCAGCGCGGCCATCCCGTTCCTGCGCCGCAACATCGGCCTGATCTTCCAAGATCACAAGCTGCTGTTCGACCGTAGCGCGCTGGACAATGTGCTGCTGCCATTGCAGATCTGCGGCTTCGGCCACCGCGACAGCCTGCAACGCGCCCGCGCCGCGCTGGACAAGGTCGGCCTGCTCGCCCGCGAGAAGGTGCGCCCGGTGGCGCTGTCGGGCGGCGAACAGCAGCGGCTGTGCATCGCCCGCGCCATCGTCAACCGCCCGGCCATCCTGCTCGCGGACGAGCCCACCGGCAATCTCGACGCCGACTATGCCGCCGCCATCATGGACATCTTCGACTCCTTCCACCAGGTCGGCACCACGCTGCTGATCGCCACGCACGACGAGGCGGGCGTGCGCCGCTTCGGTAAGCGCAGCCTGGCGCTGGCGCAAGGGAGGATGCTGGCATGAGCCATTTACGCATCCTCCTGGCGGTCATGCGCCGCGCCCTGACAGCGCCACTCGGCACCCTGCTCAACATTCTGGTCATCGGCATCGCCCTCAGCCTTCCCGTCGGCTTATATGTACTGGTGCAGAATGGCCAAGCGCTGGTCAGCCGCTATGCCGCCGCCCCCCAACTCAGCCTGTTCATGAAGCTCGACAGCCGTAGCGATGACATCGTCCAGATACGCAAGCGGCTAGAGCAACATCCTGCGGTTAGCCACATCGAATTTGTCTCACGTGCTCAGGCGTTGGAGCAATTGCGCCAGGATAGCGGCCTGGGCGACGTGATCGGCGGTCTCGACCATAATCCCCTACCGGACACCTTCATCGTCTATCCCAGGCAGCGGGACGCCAAGCAACTGGAAACCCTGCGCGACGAGTTCCGACGCTGGCCGAAACTGGCCCATGTCCAGCTCGATTCCGAATGGGCGCGCAGGCTTGAGGCTCTGCTCGACTTTTCGCGTATGCTCTTGCTGTTGCTCGCCACGCTGCTGGCCATCGCCCTGGTCGCCATTACCTTCAACACCATCCGCTTGCAAATCCTGACACGCCGCGAGGAAATCGAGGTCAGTCAGTTGATCGGCGCCACACCCGGTTTTATCCGCCGTCCGTTCCTGTATTTCGGCTCGCTGCAAGGCCTGCTGGGAGGATTAACTGCCTGGGGCATCATCGCCACCTCGACCCATCTACTTAATTCCAGCCTGGCGGATCTATCACGACTGTATGCCAGCGGTTTCTCTCTCCTCCCTCTAACCATGGCCGACAGCCTGGCCCTGCTCGGCTTTGCCGCCTTCCTGGGCTGGTTCGGTGCCTGGCTCTCTGTTTCGCAACACCTGCGCAGAAATGCGTCACAATGAGCGCCGGAAACCTTTTGCCTTCTTGGCACTCCAATGCGCCGAGTGCTAAAATTGAAAAAAGGAGTTGCCATGACTACCAGCTTGACCATGCCCGTACCCGTCGCCAGCAGTCTGGACGGCTATATCCATTCCGTGAACGCTCTGCCGCTGTTGAGCGCAGAGGAAGAGCATGACCTCGCCTCCCGCTTCCGCCGCGAGAACGACCTGGATGCCGCCCGTTCTCTGGTGATGTCGCACCTGCGCGTGGTAGTCAGCATTGCCCGTGGTTACGCTGGATACGGGCTACCTCAGGCCGATTTGATCCAGGAAGGCAACATCGGTCTGATGAAGGCCGTCAAACGCTATGATCCGGATCGTGGCGTACGTCTGGTGTCGTTTGCCGTGCACTGGATCAAGGCCGAAATCCACGAATACATCGTAAAGAACTGGCGCTTGGTGAAAATTGCCACCACCAAGGCTCAGCGAAAACTGTTCTTCAACCTGCGCAGCCTGAAATCCGGCCTGGACACCCTGCGTCCGCAGGAGGTCAAGGCCATCGCTCAGGAGCTAAACGTCAGCGAACAGGATGTAGTGGAAATGGAAGGTCGTTTTAGTGGTCACGAGGTTCCGCTTGATCCAACCGCAGGCGAAGATGAGGAGAGCTATGCCCCTGTCGCTTGGCTGGCAGCAGACGCCGATACGAACGAACCCGTCCGCATACTGGAAAGCCAGGAAACCGAACGCCTGAAAACCGAAGGTCTGCGCAACGCTCTGGCCGCGCTGGATGAGCGTAGCCGCCGCATCGTCGAGTCGCGCTGGCTGCGCGAAAACGACGCCGCCACACTGCACGAACTCGCTGCCGAGTTCGGCGTATCCGCCGAACGCATCCGCCAGATCGAACAGAAGGCGCTGTCCAAGATGCAGGCGCTGCTCGCGCCTGCGCGCTAAACCCTCATTCCGCTTTATGCCGGGCGACCGCCCCAGCGGCGGCGCAGCACGGCTTCGGCGGGCTTGTGCTGGACGGTGTAGTCAGTATCGAAACGCCCACCGGCATACGGGTCGCTGTACCAGTTCCACACCAGCACCCCGCTCACCCACGACTGGTTGAGCGCTTCCAGCCACAAATCCAGCACCGTTGCCTGAAGTTCCGGCGCCGAAGCGGCATCGCAGCGCTTCTTGGAGTAGTCCCAAGGCTGTGATTGCGCGCCATGAATTGATGGAATGCCCACTTCGGTGACCAAAACCGGCTTGCCCAATCGCTCATGCACCGCCAGCAATCCCGCCGTCGCCCGCTGGATGACCGGCTGCATGGCAGCACGGGTCGCCATCGAACCGAGAGGGGGATACAGCGTGACGCCGACCTGGTCGAGTAATTCCCAATGCGCATAATTCTCGATGCCGTCCAGATTGTGGGCGGCATACGTGATATTGCCCTTATAGACTTCCCGAACCGCAGCGATGATTCCGCGCCAATGTGGAAGTTTGTCCGACTGCTTCAACTCCGTCCCGACGACGAACAATTCGACCTGAGACTGCTCTGCCATCTCCGCATAATGCAACAGGATGCGCTTGTAGCTCGCGAACCAGCGATCCCAGCCCTGGGAGCTTCCAGGGTTGACCACACCGGCCCATCCACCGCCACCCACCAAGATCTGGGGCTTCACGATCACCTTCATGCCAAGTGCATGCGCTGCACGTATGCCCGCACCCAACTGCTCGTCTGTAACCGAGCCGCTGACATCGACATGATCGGAACGGGGACTATCCTGGCGCATGAACGGCACCAGCACCACGGTGTTGGCGCCCAACTGCCGCAACGAACCCATCGATTCCTTGGATAGCGCCGAATCCAGCTTGACTTCGGCAGTCTGGAGCACGGTGGCGCCCCGCATGGCGAGGGGAATCGGCGAAGCACCGTCGAGTCCCGCCTGGAGCGACTTACCCTGGGGGGCTGACGCTGACGGCGTCTGGGTAACAGGTGGCTGCGATTGCGCGACACCGGAAGAAGTCTTGCTTCCCTCCTCCTTATTGCATGCCTGCATCGACCCGGCCAGCAACACCATGAGCACGAGCCGCAACCAAGCCCCTCCCACCAGCCTCATCGGATTATCGGCGCCTCGGCCTGGGTCAGGGAGAAACTTTCCATTTGATCCACGGGTGAAACATCATCCCGGCGGTACACACGCCAGTGCTCATGGTCGTACACCAGATGGTATCCCGCCATGCCGCCGTAATACATGCCTTGGTAACGTTGCGAAACTCCGTCCGGCAAACGTCCGGCAAAGAGCTCACGTCCATAAACAACACGGTCAAAGTTCATGTACTGGGGATCGCGCAGCACAACCTGTTCCACCGTAGGGACATCTTTCTGCAACATTTTCTGAAAATCCTGGGTGAAGGAGAGCAGCATTCCATCCGCGTCGCCCCGCGCCACCAGTGCGCGGAACGCCGCATGCTCATCCATCATGGTCGGCATGCGATGCTCATCCAGCCATTTACCCAAAGCCACATCTTCCGGATAGTACGCGGGCAGCATTTCACCACGCATGGCGGTGGTCCAGCGGTGAATTTCGGCGTTCTCCTTCCAGGCCAGGCTGTACCAGCCGCCCACGGCGCTGACCACCAGCATCAGATAGAGGCCGCGTCGGTAATTGCCTATTTCGCGCGGCAACAGCACGATCGCCGCCATCACCCCGGCAGCCGACAGATACAACATATCGGCAGGATGCGCCAGGAAGAACGTGGTTGTCGCCAAGGCCGCCGCCGCACTCAAGTGCACCAGCAATGCTTCCACGTCGCGCAGCAGCTTGACGTGACGACGGGCGCGCCACACCAGCCAGCCCACCACCGGATAGGACACGATACCTGCCGCAAAGCTGGCTGCCATGGCCGCGATGAAGGTGCCGCCGAAGTCTCGCAGCCAGTCGATCTGGGAAACTTCATGC
>Ga0233425_10006641_pt1 | contig 16972 bp, 20 predicted proteins | sample Watercolumn_Towu_2_FD_181712 | JGI IMG/M metagenome (GOLD analysis project Ga0233425, IMG submission 181712) | Freshwater microbial communities from Lake Towuti, South Sulawesi, Indonesia - Watercolumn_Towuti2014_140_MG | ecosystem: Environmental > Aquatic > Freshwater > Lake | place... | reverse complement strand
ATGAATCGCCCGCTGCCAGCAGCTTCTCGATGCAGAACCGTTCCTCGCGACTAATATGCCCCCGTTTGTTTCCCATATCCGCTCATTATGCGTTAGCGGATGTTCGTATTTAAAGGTCGGGATGCACGTATATGATCCAGGGCACTTCGCTTGGAAGCGCAGCTATCGCTTCCTTCCCTATCATTGGCGGCGATTCCGCGGCTGGTGGTACAGCATCGGCCCTACCGTGGGCGCATTTCTCATCATGGGTGCTCTCGTGTTCGTCGCAGTCGTGCTGCTTATCGCCAACGCACTCGCCCCCTCGTTAGGTTTGGTCGACGAAGCAGCCACACAGCGCCTCAAGACGGGAACCATCGGGCTCGCGATCGGGTGCGGCATCATCGCCTTTTGCTACGCGGCGGCGCAACTCTTCTTCCGTCGACATGCATGAGGATCGCCCCGGCATTCGCTGCCGGGGCGGTACCATATCTGGCATCTAACCCGCGTTGACAATTATCGTGCTCGCAGTACCGTTGCAGCAGAAACCGCTGATCGAAGGGCAAAGCCGGGCCTGGCGGAACATGCTGCGCGGCGTTATCTGTCAGCTCAGCAGCATCGATCTTGCTCTGGCAACCCGCTCCGGGCTTATCACACAGGACGAGGCGGCAGTTGCTATCCTCGGCCTGCTTGTCGCCGCTTCCGCCTTCGCCGGGTTCTTGATCCTTACGTTCAACATCCGGGAATACTACAGGAGCGCGGGGTCGAAGAGATGAGACACGGGCTGTGTCGGCAAAGGCCGCGACGGAACCCCTCCGTCGCGGCCCTCTCACTTCTTCCCCTTCTTCAATACTTTCTTGAGATAATACCCCGTATGCGAACCGATGGTTTTTGATACTTCTTCGGGCGTGCCCTTGGCGACGAGGTGGCCGCCGCCCTGCCCGCCTTCGGGGCCCATATCAATGAGATAATCGGCACACTTGAGGACGTCGAGATTATGTTCGATGACGATCACCGTGTTGCCGCGGTCGACGAGCTTCTGGAGGATCTGAATGAGACGCGCGACGTCGTCGTAGTGCAGACCCACCGTCGGCTCATCCAAGAGGTAGGCCGACTTGGTCTGCAGCGGCCGATACAGCTCCGAGGCGATCTTTACGCGCTGCGCCTCGCCGCCAGAGAGCGTCGTCGCGCTCTGACCGAGCTCAAGGTATGCGAGACCGACGTCGATCAGCGTCTGGAGGCGATCAGCGATCGCCGGGATGTCATCAAAGAACCCTCGCGCCTCTTCTACGGTCATCGAGAGGATGTCATGAATGCTCTTCTTCTTGAACTTCACGTCCAAGGTCTCCTTCGTAAAGCGCTTGCCGTTGCAGACGTCGCAGGTCACATAGACCGTCGGCAAGAAGTGCATCTCGACAGCGACGAGGCCGTTGCCCTCGCACGCTTCGCAGCGGCCGCCTTTGACGTTGAACGAGAAGCGGCCCGGGCCCCAGCCGCGCGCACGTGCTTCTTCGCTCATGGCGAACAGGTCGCGGATGTGCGTCCACGCGCCGGTGTACGTCGCCGGGTTCGAGCGCGGCGTGCGGCCTATAGGCGACTGGTCGATGAGGATGGCGCGGCCGAGATATTCGGTGCCCGTGAACTCGGCGCAGTTATAGATCTTGGCGGTGCGGTAGCGCTTGTCGAAGCGCGCCTGGAGGTTGCGGTGCACGATGTCGTAGAGGAAGGTCGACTTGCCCGAACCCGAGACGCCGGTGACGCAGACTAATTTCCCGAGAGGAATATCAACGTTGAGATTCTTTACGTTGAAGCGGTTGGCGCCGCGGATCTTGATCTTGCCGCGATCGGCTGTGCGGCGCTGTTCGGGGACTTGGATCGCCTCCTCCTCGCGTAGATACGCGAGCGTGCGCGAGCCGCTCTTGTTGGTCTTCGCCGTGAGCAGGTCGTCGAGCCAGCCGGAGACGACGATGTTGCCGCCGTGCACGCCCGCTCCCGGCCCGATGTCCACGATATAGTCGGCCGCATAGATAGTGTCTTCGTCGTGTTCCACCACCAAGACCGTGTTGCCCAGCTCGCGCAGGTGCTTGAGGGTCTCGATGAGCTTGTCGTTGTCTCGCTGATGCAGGCCGATGGTCGGCTCGTCGAGCACGTACAAGGCACCCACGAGTCCCGAGCCCAGCTGCGAGGCGAGGCGGATACGCTGCGCTTCACCGCCGGAGAGCGTATTGGCGGTTCGATTGAGCGTGAGGTATTCGATGCCGACGTCGAGCATGAACTTCAGGCGGCTCGTGATCTCCTTGATGACCGCGCGCGAAATGTCTTCTTCCTTCTTCGTGAGCTTGAGCTTCTTGAAGAACTCGTCGGCCTTGTCGATCGCGAGCGACGAGAGTGCGACGATGTTCATGCCGGTCGAGGGGCCCGTGCCGTAGCCGCCCGGCGGCGGCGTGACGGGACCGAGGAAGACATGCAGCGCCTCCTGCCGCAGTCGCGCGCCGTTGCACACTTCGCACGCTTCGTCCGAGAAAAGATACTTGGTGCCGATGCCCTTGCATTCCGGGCACGCGCCGTACGGGCTGTTGAACGAGAACAGGCGCGGCTCGACCTCGGGGAACGAGAAGCCATCGTACGGGCAGAGGAACTTCGCCGAGACGATGCGCGACTGCCCGTCGGCGTCAGTCACCTTCAGCAGGCCGTCCGATTCGTGCAGCGCGCGTTCGATCGCTTCGCTCGCACGCTCGCGTGCGCCCTTCGGATCATCGTAGAACTCCGACACGAATATCTCGTCTACGACTACGTCGATGTGGTGCTTGGCGTTCTTGTCGAGCTCGATGCGCTCGCGCAGCGACTTGTCCGTACCGTCTATGACGACCGTCTCGAAGCCCTTGTTGAGCAGGTCGTAGAGAAGCTGGTAGTACTCGCCTTTGCGGCCGACGACGACGGGCGCGGCGATACGCACCTTCGCGTGCGTCACGCTTTTTGTCAGATTTTTTCCAGTAGAGACCGCCTGCTTGTGCACCTTGCGCGCTGTGTCGACGATCGAGAGGACGGATTCCAAGATCTCTTCATTCGAGAGCTTGCGTACCTCGCGCCCGCACTCGGGGCAATGCGGCTTGCCCACGCGCGCGTAGAGGACGCGGAGGTAATCGTAGATCTCGGTGATGGTGGCTACCGTCGAACGTGGGTTGTTCGAGCGCGACTTCTGGTCGATGGAGATGGCAGGCGAGAGGCCCGTGATCTCGTCGACATCGGGCTTCTGCATCTGGCGCAGGAACTGGCGGGCGTACGACGACAGCGATTCGACGTACTTGCGCTGCCCTTCCGCGAAGATCGTATCGAACGCGAGCGATGACTTCCCCGAGCCCGACAGCCCCGTGAACACGACCATCTTCCCGCGCGGGATCTCCACGTCCACGTTCTTGAGATTGTGCGTCCGTGCGCCCTTGATGGTTATCTTGCCTGCCCCGTTGGAACGCTTGTCTATTTCCTTGCTCATATACTGTGCTTAGTTGTGCGAAGTGTCGTTGCAAAAATCTGCCGAGCGCCGGCGTTTCCAATGGGGTCGTGCATGTCCTTGTCTTTTGCCATATGATGCCGCCCCCTCGCTTGGCGCTAGGGGTTGGTACGGGCACTATACAGCCTCCTCCTTCAAAATGGAACGCCCCGCCGACAAGCGGCAGGGCGTCACGAAAGCGGGCCGCTCCTGTACCGCCCATCACCGCATATGCAGCTGGGCAGTCTCCCGATGCGGCAGGAACTTGTCGAACGGGACGTCCTTCACCAGGATAACGACGACAATCCTTCCGAATCCGCGATCTCTATATTGCACGGATTCTTGGATCGGAGCCCAGTCGCGGCGACCGCTCCATTTAGGACAGAGCGCATAGCCGACGTCGTCCGAGCAGAAGATGCTATCGACGGCGTCGCGAGGATTGCAGTCGACAGGCAGCTTGCTCTCGCACATGAGAATGATTCTCTGCTGTATCCGTTCCGGTAGACGTTCTTCAGCCTGCGCCGCAGGCAGCGAAGCGAGCACCATGGCCGCCACGCACAGTATCGGGATGATTCTCATCTCGGTCTCCTTGTCTGCCTGGGCAGTTTCTTTCCCTCTGTCCGCACCCTACAAGAAAATGAAGATTTTGCAAAATCACCACACCACCGCCTCCTCGTGGAGCGTGATGCCGAACTTCTCCTCGACAGCCTTGATGACCGCCGCCGCGACCGCTTTCACGTCGGTCGCGGTCGCGGTGCCGTTGTTCACGACATAATTCGGGTGCTGAAGGCTGCTCTGGGCCCCGCCTACCGCAAAGCCCTTCATCCCCGCCTTCTCGATGAGCCAGCCGGCCGGGACACGTCCCTCGCGCGATTTCACCTGCTTCTCGGTCTCGAACTGCAAAACCAACTCCGGCGGTGCGACCGGGTTCATGAAATACGAGCCGGCGGCACGCACGTTCTGCAGGTGGCGCTTCTCACGCTCCGCGATCGTGCCTTCGATAAGCCCAGAACTCTCGGCCGGGTCAACTTGCACCAGTTGTACGGCGACCTTCGTGATCACCCATTCGGGATGCTGCTTGAAGAAACTCTGACGGTACGAGAACTCGCACTCGCTATTCGTGAACGAGCGCGATTCGCCTGTTTCCACATTGAACGCGTCGGCGTGTACTTCGATATCCTTTATCTCCGTACCGAACGCGCCCGCGTTGCCGCGCGCCGCGCCGCCGATAGTGCCCGGGATACCCGCCATCTTTTCCCAGCCGCCCCAGCCCCTCTCGCCCGCTGCACGGATGAGCGCGAGCAGGTTGCAACCCGCGTCGGCAGTGAGGACACCCACATCATCAAGTTGCCACTCTCCCGGCACGATGTGTATCAAGAGGCCATCGAAACCCGTGTCATTCACGAGCACGTTGCTGCCACCGGCCAACAGTGCGAACCGAACACCCTGCTCGCGCGCCCAGAAAATCGCCTCGCGCAGCTCGGCCTCGGTCTTCACCTCTACGAAATACTTCGCCTCTCCGCCTATCTGGAAGGTCGTAAGCGGTGCGAGTGGTACTTGACTTTTTATGTTTATCATAGTATAAATTCTTCAGCGTATCCGTGCGTCGCATTGTAGCGCACGACACAGAACGAGGTAGGCATGAATCCGACCTTTATATCCGCCTGTCTCGCGGTGAACGCTATTGCGATAATAGCATCGGCCTTCATCGCGTTTCCTAGGTTGAGATTCTTCCAGGAAGGAAGGTTTAACCCGGACATGCGCTTCCTGTTTTGGGCATCGGTTGTGCTTGCAACCGATGCGGCAGGAATCCTATCGCTCCATTGGGGGTAAACGCCCGACCATCGAACAGCATGGGCCGCGCTTTCGAGCGCGGCCTTTCACTTTTTCTTCTTCGTCTCCTTTCCCTTCGTTTCCAACTCCTTTTCGAGGACTCCTATCTCGTCGCGCAATATCGCTGCCGTCTCGAAGTCGAGGCGGTCGGCAGCGTCATGCATCTCCTTGCGCATGCGCGCGATGAGCTTCTTGCTGTCCCCTCCCCCAGCCGCTGCGTCGAGCTCGGTCAGTTCCTTCACCGCCTTTGAGCGCGCCTTTTGGATGTCGCCCGTGATGTCCTTGATTCGACTGATGATCGTCTGCGGCGTGATACCGTGCTTCTCGTTGTAGGCGAGCTGGATAGTACGACGGCGATTCGTCTCGCCTATCGCCCGCTCCATCGAGCCGGTCATGTTGTCGGCATACAGAAGGACGCGGCCGGCGACATTGCGCGCGGCGCGGCCGATGGTCTGGATGAGAGATGTTTCGCTGCGCAGGAATCCTTCTTTGTCGGCGTCGAGAATACCCACCAGCTCCACTTCTGGGAGGTCCAATCCTTCGCGCAGAAGGTTCACGCCCACCAGCACATCGAACAGGCCTTTTCGGAAGTCGGTGAGGATCTCGATGCGCTCGATCGTCTTGATGTCGCTGTGGATGTAGCGCGCGCGAATGCCTTTCTCAACAAGGAATTGCGAGAGGTCTTCGGCCATCTTTTTCGTAAGCACCGTGACGAGCGAGCGAGCGCCGCGTGCAGTGATCGCCTCGGCCTCCGCAATGAAGTCCTTCACCTGCCCAGCGTAGTCGCCGCGCGCGATGATAGGGCGGACGATTATTTCTGGATCAATAAGGCCGGTCGGGCGGATGATCTGCTGTACCGGCTCGCCGGAGTGCTCAAGTTCATACACGCCCGGCGTGGCGCTCGTGTAGATGACAGGACCGACGCGCGCTTCGAATTCCTTGAACGTGAGCGGTCGGTTATCGAACGCGCTCGGCAGGCGGAAGCCGTGCTCAATGAGCATCTCCTTGCGCGCGCGGTCGCCTGCGTACATCGCGCCTATTTGCGGCACCGTCACGTGCGATTCGTCGATGATAGTGAGAAAGTCGGGCGAGCCATCTGCCTTGTGCGGGAAATATGAGAGGAGTGTATAGGGCGGCTCGCCGGGCTCGCGGCGGTCGAAGAGGCGAGAGTAGTTCTCGATGCCGTTGCAGTACCCGAACTCTTTGATCATCGCGATGTCCTGGCGCGTGCGGCGCTTCAAGCGCTCGGCCTCGAGTATCTTCCCCGCCTTCGCAAACTTCTCAAGCTGGCTGGCGAGTTCTTGTTCCATGTCGGCAAGCGCCGCGTCGCGCACGTCTTCCGGCGTCACGTAGTGCTTCGCCGGGAAGATGAAGACTGCCTCGTGCTTCGCGTTGATCGCGCGCGTGATCGGATCTATCTCCTCTATTTTTGCAATGCGACCGCCCGTGAGATCGACGCGGTAAACGGCGCGCTCGGCCGCCGGCATCACTTCGACGGTCGCGCCCAAGGCGCGGAACGTGCCGGGCGAGAGTTCCCCCGCGACGCGCTCGAACTGCATGCCGAGCAAGCGGCGGATGAGCGCAGCACGCGTCTCGGCCGCTCCCTGCACGATCTTGAGGTTAACTTTCTCGTACTCGACCGGACTGCCGAGACCGTAGATACAGGAGACCGATGCGACGATGATGACGTCCTTGCGCGTGAGGAGCGCTTGCGTGGCAGCGTGCCGCAGCCGCTCGATGTCTTCGTTGATCTGCGCCTCCTTCTCGATGTAGGTGTCGGTCACCGGCATGTAGGCCTCCGGCTGATAGTAGTCGTAGTACGAGACGAAGTAGTGCACCGCCGCGCCCGGAAAGAACTCGCGGTACTCTGCCGCCAGCTGCGCGGCAAGCGTCTTGTTGTGCGCGATGACCAAGGTCGGCTTGCCGAACTCTGCGATGACGTTCGCCGCCGTGAAGGTCTTGCCCGAGCCGGTCACGCCCAGCAAGGTCTGGTCCCGCGTGCCCGCCTTAAGGCCTTTGACGAGCGCGGCAATAGCCGCCGGCTGATCGCCTGCCGGTTTGTACGTATGGTCAAGCTTGATTCGTCCACTCATAAAAGTCGTATCACTCTAACAATTTTCTGTGCTCTTGTATATAGAAAAAAGTATGTTATAAAATAAACAGCGGAGGACGCCCTGATGAGCAAAAGACAACCGCGTAAGATACCCGAAATCGACAGGCTCTACGTTCGCAGAGCACGTCAGCTTATGAAAGACGCAGCGCTGTCGAACGGGTCCAAGAAAAAAATAACCAAGCAGGAATGGAAGGACTACCGCAACTACGCCAAGGCAAAGCTCGAACGCAAAAAAATATTGGCATACAAATTCTACCGGATTATTCTCCTTGAGCTTCCAAGAAAGAAGCCCAGCAGGAAATATCTTGCCAACCGACGAAGAAGAGCAGCCCACTTGGCATGGGAGCAGGCCTGCATCCTCGCAGGAAAACTATGGGTTATCTGACGCGTCATGCGAACGACTGGCGGCCTTACGGCCGCCTTTTATTTTTGGAGCACCAGCACGACGGCGTGCTTCTTGCCGCGCTTGAGAATCGCCACCCCCTCAAGAAAATCACCCGATCCGATAAGCCGCCCGCCGTCTGTCTTTGCGCCCGCAAGCAAGACCGCACCGTCGTCGAGGAACTGCCGCGCCTCGCGCTTGGAACTCGCCAGACTGCTTAGAACGAGCACATCCGCGAGCGCGTCGCCCTCCGCCACCTTCTGCATCGGCGCACCGGTGCGGAGCGCATGCGCCGTCTCGGGCGTCAGTTCGGCTACGCCGAATAGGACATCGGACGCGTCCCGCGCGGCTTCGGCTTCGCCGCGACCATGCACGATTGCGGTCGCTTCGAGCGCGAGTTTCTTCTGCGCCGCACGAGCGCCCGGGTTCTCGCGCTGCTCATGCACAACCGACGCAATGTCTTCCAACGACAGCAGCGTAAATATCTTCAGATAGTCCTCCACGCTCTCGTCGCTCGCATTGAGCCAGAACTGGTAGAACTCGAACGGGGTCGTCATCTTCGGATCGAGCCACACGGCATTGCCCTCGCTCTTGCCGAACTTCTTGCCGGTCGATTTATCCACGATGATCGGAAGCGTGAGCGCGTAGACCATCTTCCCCTCCTTGCGGCGAATAAGTTCCACGCCGGCGGTTATGTTGCCCCACTGATCTGATCCTCCCACCTGCACCGTCACCCCTTTCTCGCGGAACAGGTGCCAGAAGTCATATGCCTGCAACAGCGGATATGCGAACTCCGTGTACGAAATGCCCTCTTCACTGCCGAGGCGCGCGCTGATCGCGTCCTTCTTGATGAGTGCGTTGACGGTGAAGTGCTTGCCGATGTCGCGCAGGAAATCGATGAGTGAAAGCGGCGCCAGCCAGTCGGCGTTGTTCACCACCTCCAACTCGACACCGCCGAGGAGCTGCCGAGCTTGGCTGGTTAGCTTGTCGGCGCGTGCGGCCACCACTTCCGGGGGCGTGAGCGGCCGCTCCACGTCGGGCTTCGGGTCGCCAATCATACCGGTGCCGCCGCCGATCAGAAGCACCACTTTGTGCCCCGCCTCGGCAAAGTGGCGCAGGAGCATGTACCCGGCAAGATTGCCCACGTGGATGGATTCGGCCGTCGGATCGACGCCGAGGTAGAGCGCTCGCTTTTCCCCGTCGGTTATCTCGGCGAGCGTTTCGCTCGAGAACTGATTGACGAAGCCGCGTGCCTGCAGGATCTCGGAAAGCGTCATGGGCGTACTATAGCAGAAAATGGCACGTTACCGATGCCCGTCTCGTTCGTCCTCGCGGAAGCGAACTTCTTCTTCGTTCATGCCGAAGTGGTGCGCGTACTCATGCCAGATCGTCTCGGCGATGACGTCGCGGATATCCATCCCGTCGTCGAACGCCGCGTCCTCTATCGGGTAGCGGTATAAGGTGATCGTGTCGGGCATCGTCACGCCCACGCCGTACTCTTCGCCGCGCGCCGAGAGCGGGATACCGCGGTAGAGCCCGAGCAGGGTCTCGGTCTCCGGATCGAGCCCGTTCTCTAGGAGGTCCTCGTCGGTCGGGTCATCCTCGACCAAGAGTGCCACGTTCTTGATCTTCGCACGGATGTGCTCGGGCAGGCGCTCGAAGCCTTCCGCGACCAGCCGTTCGAATGTCCGAGGGTCTACCATGCGCATCACGCCGTCTTGCGACAGGCCAATAAGAGAAACAGCGGGAATTCCTTGCGCGCCGCGTCTTCAGCGTTCGCACGCGGGCCTGCTTCGCTCTTCTTGTGGGAGATCCATTCTTCGAGACCGTCGATGGCGAATCCGGCCTTCACCAGCGCCTTCACATAGACCTGCAGCGGTCGGTGGAACGAGACGGTCGTCTTGCCCTTGCCGCCCTTGCCCGGTTCCATGTCTATCACCTGGCGCGCTTCGCTCATGTAGGCATCGAGCCGGCGGTACTGGATCTGCGCCTCGTCGTCCCAACCCCAACTCGTACGCTTCGGAATACGAAACGCCGGATGATTGAGTACGATGAGGAGACGGCCGCCGGAGCGCAGCACACGCGCGGCCTCGGCAAGCGCTTCGTCGAGGTGTTCGATGTTCTGCAGCGCCAGCACGATGGTCGCCGCATCGAACGATGCGTCCTTTGCGAACGAAAGCTTCTCCGCCGGTACGGCCACGTACTGCTCGTTCGGCGCGGCAGCCTGCCGTGCAAGCTGTACCATTTCCGGCGAGATGTCCGTGCCGACCACCTCGGCACTCATTGCCGCGATCTCGCGCGTGATGAAGCCGTCGCCGCAGCCGATGTCGATGACACGCATCCCGGCCGTCGGCTTGAGCACGCGCAGCAGGTTGGGTGCGACGACCGATGCGTGGTACGAGTCGGCCCGCTCCTCCAATCCTTTGTGCCACTGCTTCGCCACAGAGCCCCAGGTGGTCTTACGAGCACGTACGGGCGACGTAGCGGCAGGATGTGCCGCCCTCGTCGGTTTGCGCTTTGCATGCGATTGTTTCGCTCGCTGTTGTGTCATGCCACCACCATACCAGACGGCACCGGGACACCCTAGCGCAAGGTACCGAGGTGCGTATCTTTGAACCCGCTTGGCAATTTGAGCCCGAAGCCGAGCGCACGGTCGATGCCGATATGCGCGATCCACAGAAGCGCGACGAGAACCGCAGCGGGTGACTGTACGTAAAATCCGTACACAGCGAGTATGAGCGGTAACGAGAACGTATGGCCGAGGTTATAGAGAATCGCACCGAGGCGCGGGTCACGAAGATAGCCGATCATTGAAACGTCAGGCAGAAGAATCAGCACAACATAGATGAGCCAGCCATAGTTGGAAAAGAAGTACCACGTTGCCATAAGCGCCAACGCACCCAAGACCAGTCCCTCCAGCCGCTCCAGCGTCGCGATGGTCATGCGTGGTCGTTCGGCTTTGGCCGCAAGAGCGGGAACAATTGCGCTTCGTGCGCGGGGCGGTTCTCGAGGAATGAGAAGAGCCGCTCCGACATGCCGAAGCCGAAGGAAGGCGGCATGCCGTATTCCATCGCACGCACATACTCTTCGTCGAGCCGCTGCGCTTCATCGTCGCCCGCCTCGCGCAGCTTCTGCTGCGCTTCAAAACGCTCGCGTTGATCCAGCGGATCATTCAATTCGCTGAAGCCCTTCCCCATTTCGCTGCCGGCCAGAAGGATCTGGAACCGTTCGACGGTGCGCGGGTCGCCAACGCTACGCTTGGCCAACGGCTCAAGATAGACCGGGATGCCCGTCAGGAACGCCGGGCCAGAGATCGTCTTACGGATAGCCTTCCACAGGTGATCCACCGCGCGCGCCAGGTTCAAGGCCTCGCCTACTTCGATCTTCGCGTCACGTACGGCTTGTATCGCCTCGTCTTCCGTACAGTTCAACGGGTCAACGCCGAAGCGTTCACGAATAGCAGTATTGAAATCTATCTCCTTCCATTCCTCCGCCAAATCCACCGTGTGGCCGTTTATCTCGAACGAGTACTTCCCGTACACCTCCGTAGCGATGCGCCGGTAGAATTCCTGAATGAACAGCATGCCGCTTCGCATATCACCGAACGCCTCGTAACTCTCTAGCTGCGTGTAGTCCTGCAGATGCTCGCGCGACTGGCCCTCGTTGCGGAAGATGCGGCCGATCTCAAAGACCTTCGGGAATCCGGCGACCAAGAGGCGCTTCTGCCACAGCTCGCCGCACGAGATGCGCAGGTATACGTCGATATCGAGTGCGTTGTGATGCGTGATGAACGGGCGCGCATCGGCGCCGCCGGGTGAATTCTCCAAGACAGGCGTTTCGACTTCGAGGAACCCATGCTCAAGGTAATAGTTGCGCACCACCTGCCAGAACTTTGCACGACGATAGAACATGTCGCGCACGTCCTGGTTCAGCAGGATGTCGAGGTAGCGCTCACGCAGTATCTTCTCCTCGTCTTTCAGGCCGTACCATGCGTCCGGGATCGGCATGACCGACTTTGCAGCCATCTTCCAGGCCGACACCTGCAGCGACTTCTCGCCGCGCTTGGTGACGAAGAGCGTGCCGGTGACGCCGATGAAGTCGCCCGTGTCAGCAGTGTCGGCGAACAGGGTGAACGCATCATCCGGCATGCTCCCCTGCTGAAACACCGCCTGGAACTTGCCCGTGCCGTCATACAGGTCGGCGAACATGATGCCGCCCTGCCCGCGCTTGGCCATGACGCGCCCGACTATCGTGATGACGGACTTATCGGCCTCCAGCGCCTCAAACCGCTCGCCCACCTCCGCAAGCGTGTAGTCGCGCTCCACCCGTGCCGGATACGCATCCATCCCCGCCTCGCGCAAGAGTGCCAGCTTCTTCAGTCGGTCATTCCGAATATCCTCCTCGGCCATATGCGGACCATCATAACAGAAAGGTGCATATTGCATCCACCTACTGGTGCAATATACTGTACTTAGGCGCCGAAATCTCACAGGTACCATAGAAGGTAAGCAGTCCCGTAGGTGGCGCGCGCAGGAGGTCGTAACGATGCATATCGCTGCGACCTCTTTCTTTTTGTACCCAAGCGGATACGTCAATGCCGATGCTCGTGTGATGAAGCAGGGCTGGTGGTGGCGCGGCCGGCAGCAATACGACCAGGATGCACGAGCCAGAGAACGGCGATGAGGGTGGTGACGGGGACGGCGAGCACGATGCCGATTGAGCCGAGGATGGTGCGCACCAGCTCGGTAGCGAATATGTCGCGATTTATCGTCTGCAAAAAGCCGCTGTCGCTGAAACCGGTAAACAGGAGGAGCAGCGGCAGCGACGCACCGACGTAGGCGATGGCGAGCGTGTTGACCAAGGCACCGATGTGCTCGCGCCCGATGCGCAAGCCGCGACGGAAAATCTCGGCGCGCGTCGCCGCTGTGCCCACGGCCGCCAATTCCTCGATGGCGACCGCCTGGCCGATGGCCGCATCGTAGAGAATACCCAAGGCACCTATCATGATACCGCTGATGAGAAGCCCCGCGAAGTCGATCGCACCGTGCGTGTTCACGTGCAGGTACGTCGCCTCGTCACTCTCGAAGCCCGAAAGCTGTGCGAACGGCACCGCCCACTGTGCAAGCGCCGCCACCACGATGACGGTGGCCACCAGTCCGACGACCGCCACGCTCGTCGTGCGGTTGAAACCGTGCGTCACATACGAACCGACGATGACGATGAACGACGCCACGAGCGCGGATATGATGACCGGCGGATAGCCGTTGAGGATGCCGGGCAACAGCAGGAACATGATGGACGCGACGGATGCAGCAAGCGACAAGAGCCCGCGCGCGCCCTGCCAGCCGCCGAAGGCGAGCACCGTGAGCACGAACAGCGCGGAGAGGATGCCGAGCGCATGCAGACGATACGGTTCGGACACGGCGTAGGAATCGGTCGCATCGAGCTCGTTGATGGTGTGGCGAAGATAGAACACATCGCCTTGCGCGAGGCCGTAGGCGTCGTTCTCGACAGTAAGCACCTTCCCTTTCTCGGTACCGTCGAGCACCTGCACTGAGAGCGTCTGTAACGTCGCCTCGACACCAAGCCCCGGGAGTTCCTGCCGCTGTGACAACACCACCTCAAGCACGCGTGCTTTCATCACGGTGACGGTGTCGGGTACGAGTTCTTGCGCCGCGGCCGCGCACGGCGCGGCCGCCACGAGCACAGCAGCCAGCAGCACTGTCTTGAATCGCATCGGGTTCACTGTATCATGCAGCACATGTTCGCAACCATACAGGCATGGGACACGGCCCTGTTGACGTGGGTGCGCGGCTTCGAGAGCTACGCCGGCTCGCTCGCGGGCATCGGGGTGAGCGAGCTGGCAAATCTGCCCGCACTCGTGGGCGTCAGCGCGGTTACGTTCCTCATCCTGGTGCGTACGCGCCGGTTTCATGACGCGTTCGGACTCATCATCGCCGGCGGCGGCGCGCAGCTTGGCGCATACGCCCTCAAACTCCTCACCGACCGGCCGCGTCCGCCGTTTGAGCTCGCTTCGTACCTTGAGCCGGGCTCGTCGTTCCCGAGCGCGCACGCTGCCGTCGTTGTCGGTCTGTACGGCTTTCTTGCATGGCTCGTCTGGCGTGATTGCACCCTGCGGCGCTGGTGGCACTACGCTACCGTAACAGCTGCGGGAATACTCGTCATCGCCGTCGGCGGCAGCCGCATTTACCTCGGCGTCCATTACCCCAGCGATGTGCTCGCCGGATACGCAGTCGGCGCGATATTCCTTTGCTGCGGCATCCTCCTCACTCGTCGCGGGAAAGACAAGAATCTCTGCTGATCAGGAACACGCCATACGTTATGTTCTGACGGCCGTCAGAACATAACGTATACGGTGATGCGCGGCGGAAACTCGCTAGCCGAGGTGTGCATGGTCGTTCCATGTGACGATTTCCCATGGCGTATAGGCGTCGGCAACACCGTACCGCAAAACCGATAACCCTGTGTTTTTGTTTTTGAACGCACGAACGATAGTAAGCATTTCTGTGCTTGTAACCGACCCCCCGAATAATGCTCGCGCGAGTAACACGCGCGCGAACAGGCCATGTCCTACCAATAAGATGTGTTCTGCCGCGTGATTTTCCAGCATGCGGAGCGCCTCGCCCGCTCGTGTACGCAAGTCATCGAAATTTTCCTCGTTACTGAAACGATGCCCCGGGCCGAAGTTGGAGAACACCGCATCATCTATCGCTTTGAACTCGTCGCTTTCGCGGGCTAATCCTATCTGCTCGCTCGGACGCACACGTTCGCGGAAGACATTGTCATACTCCACCGGCACGCCGATGCGCTCCGCAATGATGCGTGCGGTTTCCATGGCGCGCGGGTACTGGCTCGACATGATTGTCTCCACAGGCAGCTTCGCCGCACGCTCGGCAATAAACGCCGCTTGTTCATACCCGCGCGGCGTCAGCTGTGCCGCTGGCCCTTTGTTTACCGACCCGGCATTGCTTTCGCTTTCTCCATGCCGCACGAAATACACCGTTTTCATGGCTGCACTGTAGCATGTTGCTTTACAACTACTGCATACTGCGGTTGTATGTCGGGCAGGAGGCAGCTATGGAACCATTCACTTTCCTTGTGCTCACCGTATGCACGTTGAGCATGCCCACGACATGTCGCGAGGAACGGCTCTCATTCCAGGTGGGCATCGCGGAATGTACAGCGCACGCGTTACCGCACATCGCCATGTGGCAGATGATGCATCCCAAACTGGTCGTCAAAAAATGGCGCTGTGCGCCACCGGAGTACGACATTTGAAAAGCCGGCGCCTCTGCGAGGCGCCGGCATGCCATTTTTTACACTAATGTTTACAGCACGAACTTGCCGTCCTGATAGATGACTTTGGTGGTGCCGTTCTTCAAGTGCGCCGTCACGGTGCGCTTCTCGGTCGACACGATGTCGCAATGGACCGACGAATCGTTGTAGCCGAGCTTCTTGGCAAGCGCATTCGTCATCTTCTTCACGTCGCCCGCGTAGCAGTCGCGATAGCTCATACCCACAGCGATGTGCGTGTTACCCTGCAGCCCGCCGATGTTCTCATCGTAGAGGGTCTCCGCCATGAACTTCGTGATGCGCGAGAAGCGGCCGTCGGTGAGCGAGAACTCGCCGACCATGTCCGCGCCCGGCGTCGCGATCATCTGCTTCAGCAAGGACTCGTTCGTCTTTGCGGTCGCCTTCACGACCTTCCCCTTCTTGAAGTGCAGTTCGACGCCCTCGATACGGTTGCCGTAGCGGTACAGCGGCTGGTTGAAGCGCACCCAGCCTTCGGTGCCGCGCATATCAGGCGACGTGAACAGCTCGAAGCTCGGCATGTTGCGGCCGCTGCCGCCCAGCCAGGCGCGGCTTTGTCCAAGCGTCAGCCACAGATCAGCGTCAGGACCTTCGATATGCAGCTTGTCGGTCTTCGGCGCGAGCGCATTAAGCTTCTTGAGGTAGCCGTCGAGCTCGCGGTAGGTCTTTTTCCACGTCGCGATCGGGTCGGTCTCATCGAGATAGCACGCGCGGATGATCTGGTGCCAGTACTCATCCGGCGAGAGACCTGCCTCCTTCGCCATCGCCGAGGTGCCGTAGAGTGCGATCGTCCAGGTGAACTTGCCCTTCCACTCCTTCTCGTTGGTCCAATCGCGATACGGCTTCACCGCCACGCCCCGGCGCAACATCTTCTTAGGATCGATACCCTTCAGGGCATGCGGGTCGGTCGGCGCGAGGATGCGGATAGAGTGATCGATGTCATCGACCATGCCGCGCATCATTTTTTTCGGGAAGAAGTCGAGCTGCGCCGGATTCGCCTTCTCGTAGAACTGACGCGTGAACCCCGTGCCGGTCACCTGGTCGTCGTCGGGCTGGAAGTCACCAATCATGTGGCCGCCCGCTTCCAAGATGGAACGCTGGATGGCGAGGTAGAGCGGCTTGGCGGCCTCCGGACAGGTCACGCGGACCACGTCTCCCTTCTTGATGCCCTTGCAGTCGTTCAGGGCAAATTTGACAAGTACATCTGCGTATCGTTTGAGTATCGCTTCGCTGGGTGTGTATTCCATATGCGGCGCAGTGTATCCGGCACCCGCCACCCTGTCGAGCAAGCCCCTTGTCCCCATGCGCACACTCGGGCGCGGCGCCGAAGGCGCCGCGCAACGCTATGATAGAGGAGATGCGAAACGGCAGGTCTATCTTCGTTCGCGGCGCCGCGGTCCCTGCGACACTGGTGTTCATCGCGCTCGTTGCGGCCGCCGCGGCCGCGCTGCAGGCGATCGCACCGATCACACGCTCAACTCAACTGGCCGCGACCTTCAGCGGCATGACGGCGACATTCGACGGCTCGACACCAAAATCATCGACACCGACATCAGATAAAAAACCGGCAGTGGATACGCAATGCGAGGCAGGCAAGATAACGACTATCCGTATCGAGGGCAGCAAGATAAGCACGGAGTCAACCGATTGCTTCGACAAGTCATTCGCCGATGAGCAGCGCCGCACGACCACCCCGCCGAAAGAATCGACAGATAAATTAGGGTAATAGGAATCATTTGCCACCAATGTTGATGAGAAGCGCATAGATGCGCATCACCTGCTCTGTGCGCGTACACTCCCGATTGTTGTATCGCCACATGTGTTCTCCGATGAAGCGCGCAAGATG
>Ga0233425_10006640_pt1 | contig 16975 bp, 16 predicted proteins | sample Watercolumn_Towu_2_FD_181712 | JGI IMG/M metagenome (GOLD analysis project Ga0233425, IMG submission 181712) | Freshwater microbial communities from Lake Towuti, South Sulawesi, Indonesia - Watercolumn_Towuti2014_140_MG | ecosystem: Environmental > Aquatic > Freshwater > Lake | place... | reverse complement strand
GCTTCGGATCGGCGTCGCCCTGGACCTCCGAGACGATGTGCATCACCGAGCTGTAGCGCTCGATGCGGAAGCTCTCCATGACCTTGACGGAGCCCGGGGCGGCGACGCGGCCGACGTCGTTGCGGCCCAGGTCCAGCAGCATCAGATGCTCGGCCCGCTCCTTGGGATCGGCCAGCAGTTCGGCCTCGAGAGCGCGGTCGGCCTCGGGCGTCTCGCCGCGCGGCCGGGTGCCCGCCAGCGGGCGGATGGTGACGCGGCCGTCCTTGAGCCGGACGAGGATCTCCGGGCTCGACCCGGCCAGCTGGAAATCGCCGAAGTCGAGGAAGAACAGATAGGGCGAGGGGTTTGAACGCCGCAGCGAGCGGTAGAAGGCGAACGGGTCGGCGCTCCACGGCGCGGCGAAGCGATGGCTGAGGACGACCTGGAAGATGTCGCCGGCGGCGATGTAGTCCTTGGCCCGCGCGACCAGTTCGCCGAAGCCGGCGGCGTCGACGGGGGAGGCGAAGTCGGGCGCGGGCGCCTCGACCGCCTCGGGAATGGCGGGCAGGGGCGTGCGCAGGTCGGTCTCGAACGCGTCCAGCCGCCGAACCGCCGCCTCGAAGGCCGTTTCGGCGTCCGCGCCGCCGTCGGGGTAGGCGGCCGAGACGAGAACGATCTCGTGGCGGACGGAATCGAAGATGGCCACCAGGGTGGGCCGGGTCAGGACGGCGTCGGGCAGGTTCAGCGGATCGGGGTTCGGCGCGCCCAGCGGCTCGAGCAGGCGAACCATGTCGTAGCCGAAGACCCCGAACAGGCCCGCCGCCATCGGCGGCAGGTCATCCGGCAGATCGAAGCGGGAGGCGGCCATCAGCGCCCGCAGCGAGTCGAGGGCGTCGCCGTCCTCGGGCGTGAACCGCTCTGCGGCGATGGCGTCGCCGCGGGCCAGTTCGGCCCGGCCGTCGCGGCAGCGCCAGACGGCGTCGGGCTCGCGCGTGATGATCGAATAGCGGCCGTTGACGGCGCCGCCCTCGACGGACTCCAGCAGGAAGGCGTGGGTCCGGCCGTGCCCGACCTTCAGAAAGGCCGAGACGGGCGTCTCCAGATCGTCGACCAGCCGGCGGACGACGACGCGGGGAAGGCCGGCGGCCCAGCCCCGCTGGAAGTCGGCGAAGTCGGCCGCCTCGGCCGCCGGGGTCATCGACCCTGGGCGGGCGCCGGAGCGCCGGCGGCGGGAGCGGGCGGAGCCTCGGCGGGCAGGCCCAGGGCGGTGCGGGCCAGGGCTTCGTCGTAACGGGCCTTGGAGCGCTCGGCGGCCGCCTTCAGGGCCAGTTCGCCGACGGCGTTGACATTGTCGCCGGCCATACGCTGGCGGAACTGCTCGGCCATCGGCGCGGCCAGAACGGCCGGGGCCGCCGTGATCCGGTCGGTGCGGCCGATGACGAAGCTGTCGGCGGTGTTCTGCTGCGAGAACATCTCGCCGCGACGGGCGCTGAACACGCCCTGGACGACGCCCTGGCCGTATTGCTGCACCGACTGGCGGTTCAGGCCTGCGCCGGTCTGGATCGTTGCGCCAGCGGAAGCGGCCACGGCGGCCAGATCCTCGCCGCCGCGGACGCGGGCGGCCAGGGCGTTGGCGCGGGTGGTCAGCAGGCGAGCGTTTTCACGCAGCACCCATTGCTGGGCCAGCGGGGCGCGGATCGACTCCAGCGGCGGCAGGGCGGCAGGCGTGACCTCGTCCACGCGGACGACGAAATACTGGCCCTGGCCCATGTCGATCACTTCGCTCTCGCCGCCCTTGCCAAGCGTCCACATGGTCTGGACCAGTTGGGGCGGGAGCGGCGGGTTGATGTCCTGGCCGTTGCGCAGCTTGCCGTCCTGACGGATCGCCGGGACCTGGATGATGCGGGCGCCGATCTCGGCCACGGCGGCGTCCAGCGTCTTGCCGGCCTGGCGCGCCTTCTCATAGGCCTCGACGCGGGCATAGACGGCGGCGCGGGCGTCCTCGGCGCGCAGCTCCTCGATGACCTGCTCGCGCACGTCGGCGAGGGTGGCGGCGCGGCCCGGGGTGATGGCGGTCACCTTGGCGACCACGAAGCCGACGCTGGCCTGGACCGGAGCCGAGACCTCATTGGCCGCCAGGCCGAAGACGGCGGCGGCGATGGCGGGATCGCCCAGGGCGCTGCGCGGGGTGTCGACGTAGTCCGCGGGCTGGATGTTGTTGGCGGCGGCGACCGCGGCCGGAGCCTCGCCGGCGCGCAGGCGGCCGGCGATGCGGTCGGCGGCGGCGCGGTTCGGCGCGGTCAGGGTCACGAACGTCCGCTTTTCGGGCAGGGACAGGGCGTCGCGGCGGAAGTTGAACCGTTCCTCGATCCGGGCCTCGGGAATGGCGGCGGGCGCGCTGCGACTGTCGAACAGGACCACGGAGGCGGTGCGCGATTCCGGCAGACGCAGTTCCGCGGCGTTCTGGTTCATGAAGGCGGTCAGCTGGGCGTCGGTCGGCGCGCCAGCCGTTCCGGCCATGGCCTGGGTCACGGTGAACCAGCGGCCGTCGCGGGTTTCCAGCGCCTGGCTGGCGAGGATCGCGCCGTAGATCCGCGGCAGGCGCATGCCGCCGCCGAGCGCCGAGCCGTAATGCTGGGTGATGTACTGGTCGCGCATCTGCGCTTCGAACATCTCGGCCGTGAGATTGTTTTCGGCCAGTTTCGACCGGTACAGGTTCTCGTCGAACTTGCCGGTGACCGAGTCGAAGAAGGCCGGGGCCTGGCGGAGCTGGCGGAGGACCAGTTCCTTGCCCGGGCGGATGCCGGCCTGCCACGCCCAGTTCAGGAAGCCGAGCTGCTGGGACCGCTGCTGGAGAAATTGTGTCAGACCGCCGTCGCCGACCAGTTCCTCGAACGTGAGGGCGCGTCCGGCCTGCTGCTGGGACTGCTGCAGGATGCGGTCCATCTCGCCGCGGAACTCGGCCTGACTGACGCTGCGGTCGCCCGCCGTGACCACATGCTTCGGCCCGAGATTGCCCAGCACGTCCAGCTGGGTGCCCCCGGTGACGAGCAGCGCAAGCGCCAGAACGACAAGCAGCCCGACGGCCCATTTGGATTTGGCGAAGGTGCGGAACGCGGTGAGCATGGTCGATCCTGGCGGAACAGCGACGAGGGTATCGCTTGGCCTATAGGGCGTGAGCGACCCGCACGGCAAGACGATGGCATTCTTGTCGGGCCGCGGTCGTCGACCCTTCGGGATCTCCCGACCCGACGCGGCCTTGTCGGGCCGCGGCCGTCGACCCTTCGGGATCTCCCGGCCCGACGCCGCCTGATGACTTGGCTTGGACGGCCGCGCCGCATAGAAGGCGCGCATGAAACAATCCGTGAAGCTGGTCGCCGGCAATTGGAAGATGAACGGTCTGGGCGCGAGCCTGGGCGAGGTCGAGGCGCTGCGTGTCGCGCTGGACAGGGAGCCCGCGGCCTGCCGCGTCGCCCTGTGTCCGCCCGCCACCCTGATCGAACGGATGGCGGCCGCGGCGGCCGGGAGCCCCATCGAGATCGGCGGGCAGGACTGCCGGGCCGAGACCCACGGCGCCTTCACCGGCGACGTCTCGGCGGCGATGCTGAAGGACGCCGGGGCGACCTTGGTGATCCTGGGTCATTCCGAACGCCGTCAGGGACACGGCGAAAGCGATCTGCTGGTGTCGGCCAAGGCCGAGGCCGCCCTGGCGGCCGGTCTGGCCCCCATCGTCTGCGTCGGCGAGACCCTGGAGCAGCGCGAGGCCGGACGGGCGGTCGAGGTGGTGCGGTCGCAGGTCATGGCCTCCCTGCCGCTGGCGCTGGCGGGCCGCGACTTTGCGGTCGCCTATGAGCCGGTCTGGGCGATCGGGACGGGCCTGACGCCGACGCTTGAGCAGATCGAGGAGGTCCATCGCGCCGTGCGCGCGGCGATGATCGAACGGTTGGGGCTGGGCGTGGCCGCGACGCCGATCCTGTACGGCGGCTCGGTGAAACCGGACAATGCGGCCGAGATCCTGGCCGTGCCCGAGGTCGGCGGAGCACTGGTGGGCGGGGCGTCTCTGAAAGCCGTCGACTTCCTCGCTATTATCCGGGGCGCCTGAGCCGCCGGAGCGTTTGCTCCTGTCCCGCATCAATGTTAGACGCCGCCGCTTGATCGGCGCGGTGTCGCGCCACACATATCGGCTGCCATGCTCCAGACCATTCTCCTCGTCGCCATGATCCTCATTTCGGTCGCGCTCGCCGGCGTGATCCTGATTCAGCGTTCCGAAGGCGGCGCCCTGGGCATGGGGGGAGGCCCGTCGGGCTTCATGACGGCGCGCGGCGCGGGCAATCTGCTGACCAAGACCACCTGGGTGCTGGCGATCCTGTTCTTCCTGTGCGCCATCGGCCTCACCATCCTGGGCAATGTCGAGCGCTCGAACCGCTCGATCGTCGACGCGGACGCCATCGGCGAACTGATCGTCCCGACCACGCCCCAGACCGCTCCGGCCGCCGATCCGTCGGCTCCGGCCCAGCCCGCCGCGCCCTCGCTTCAGAACCTGGAGTCGAGCCTGTCGGGAGCAACTGCCGCTCCGGCTCCGGCGCCGGCCCAACCCGCACCGGCGCAGTAAGGATGAGCGGGGACATTATCCCCGCCTTCCGCTCCCGCCCTCAAAGTCTCCAGTCCGCCGCCCCCGAATCGGCGGTAAGGTAATCTCCCATGGCCCGTTACGTGTTCATCACCGGCGGCGTGGTTTCCTCATTGGGAAAAGGCCTCGCATCCGCCGCTCTCGGCGCGCTTCTGCAAGCGCGCGGCTACAAGGTTCGCCTTCGCAAGCTCGACCCCTATCTGAACGTCGATCCGGGCACGATGAGCCCGTATCAGCACGGCGAGGTCTTCGTGACCGACGACGGGGCCGAGACCGATCTCGACCTGGGCCACTATGAGCGTTTCACCGGCGTGTCCGCGGCAAAGTCCGACAACATCACCACCGGCCGCATCTATTCGACCATCCTCGAGAAGGAGCGGCGCGGGGACTATCTCGGCGCGACGGTGCAGGTGATCCCGCACGTCACCGACCAGATCAAATCCTTCTGCCTGACGCCCGCCCTGACGGACGAGGGCGAGGATGTGGACTTCGTGCTGGTCGAGATCGGGGGCACGGTCGGCGACATCGAAGGCCTGCCGTTCTTCGAGGCCATCCGGCAGCTGGGCCAGGACCTGCCCCGCGGCCAGTCGTGCTTCGTTCACCTGACGCTGCTGCCCTACATCAAGACCGCCGGCGAGATGAAGACCAAGCCGACGCAGCACTCGGTCAAGGAACTGCGCTCGATCGGCATCCAGCCCGACATCCTGCTGTGCCGCTGTGAATTCCCGATCCCGCCGGAGGAGAAGCGCAAGATCGGCCTGTTCTGCAACGTGCGCGAAAGCGGCGTCATCCAGGCCATGGACTCGGCCGACATCTACGCCGTGCCGCTGGACTATCATCGCGAGGGGCTGGACGCCGAGGTGCTGGCCCATTTCGGCATGACGGACGCGCCGGCCCCGGACCTATCGATGTGGGAGGAGATCGCGCGGCGTCGCCTTCACCCCGATGGCGAGGTCACCGTGGCCATCGTCGGCAAATACACGGTCCTCAAGGACGCCTACAAATCCCTGATCGAGGCGCTGCAGCACGGCGGCGTGGCCAACAACGTCAAGGTCAACATCGACTGGGTCGAGGCCGAGACCTTCGAGGGCGACCGCGAGGCCTGCGACGCGCGGCTTCAGGCCGCCCACGCCATCCTGGTGCCCGGCGGCTTCGGCGAGCGCGGCTCGGAAGGCAAGATCGAGGCGGCGCGCTTCGCCCGGGAACGCAAGATTCCCTATTTCGGCATCTGCTTCGGCATGCAGATGGCCGTCATCGAGGCGGCCCGGAATCTGGCCGGCTATCCGAAGGCCTCATCCACCGAGTTCGGCCCTACGACCGAGCCGGTGGTCGGCCTGATGACCGAATGGACCCAGGGCAATCAGCGCGTCCTGCGCCAGCAGGGCGGCGACATGGGCGGGACCATGCGGCTGGGCGCCTATGACTCGACCCTCAAGCCCGGCTCGAAGATCGCGCAGATGTACGGCTCGACGACGATCAGCGAGCGGCACCGCCACCGCTATGAGGTCAACATCAACTATCGGGAAGCGATCGAGCAGAAGGGCGGTCTGACCTTCGCCGGCCTGTCGCCCGACGGCGTCCTGCCGGAAACGGTCGAACGCGAGGACCATCCGTGGTTCATCGGCGTGCAGTATCACCCCGAACTGAAGAGCCGGCCCTTCGCGCCTCACCCGCTGTTCGCTGGCTTTATTGAAGCGGCGGTGGTGCAGAGTCGGTTGGTTTGACCGGAGGGACAGCGCCCTCAAATGGTCGACGACGCCGGCAGCGGACGCATACCTCGGTGCCCGGCTGGCTCCGGCTGTCGACGTAAATGTGGCCCTTACGGGCGCATTTCAGTGACTCGAACACAGCCGCTTCCCTCGCCTGTTTCGTGAAAGAACAATGTTCTCTTCTTTGCCGCCGTGCAAGGTTTGAACGGACAGTGTTGTGTCAGGTTCCTTTGAACATGATCCGATCGGCCCTTACCGCCTCGATGATCATGGAGGTCACCGCCCGGATCCGGGCCAGAGGCCTGAGATCCGCGTGAGTCACCAGCCACAGGCTCCGCTCCAGATGCACGGCGTCAGGCAGCACGCGGCGTAGCCCGGCCTCCCTTGCCGCGATGAAGTCCGGCAGCACGCACAGGCCGGCGCCGGCCAGGGCGGCCTGCAACTGGGCGATGAGGTTTGAGCTTTGCAAGGCGACGTGAATGTCCACGTCGGGCGCCTGCATATAATCCAGCTCGGGCGCATAGAGGAGATCGCCGATGTAGCCGATGAAGCGATGCCCGGCCATGTCCGCGCGGGTCGGGATGGGGGGGCGGGGGTCCAGATAGGCGGGGGCGGCGTACAGGCTCAGGCCGTAGTCGGTGAGTTTGCGCGAGACCAGCCGGCCCTCGCGCGGCGCGCTGAGCGTCACCGCGATATCGGCCTCCCGTTTCGACAGGCTGAGGACGCCGGAAATGGCCACGAGCTGGATATCCAGTCCGGGATGCCGGTCGGCCAGGCGCGCCATCAGCGGCGCCAGCACATAGCTCCCGAAGCCCTCGGGCGCGCCGATCCGGACCGTGCCGGTCAGGGCCTGATCGGCTTCGCCCAGTTCGTCGGCGGCCCGGATGGTCAGACTTTCGATCCTCTCGGCGGTCGGCATCAGGCGTTCGCCATGAGCCGTCAGGGCGTAGCCGTGCGGGCTGCGATCGAACAGCTGGGCGCCCAGACCCGTCTCAAGCGCGGCGATGCGCCGTGCCACCGTGGTGTGATCCATGGCGACGCGGGCCGCTGCAGCGGACAGTCGTCCAGTCCTGGCCACGGCGAGGAAGGCCCGCAGATCGTTCCAGTTGAAGTCGGCCATTTGGTCCCCTGTGCAAAAATGCACAACGATTGCTCAAACATTGGCATCGCCAGAACAAAAAAGCCATGAGATACCGCCGCTATCGGACCCGCCCGTTCAGAGGATTCCCGCAATGGCCTTCGACGCCGCCGCCTACGCCCCCGGTTCGCCGAAGCCGGTCCTGCCCGTCCCGACCCCGGTCGAGGCCGCCGACGAACCTTGTCCCGTCTGGGCGGCCGCGAACCCCGACCGCGCCCTTGCGTTGCTGTTCGTGTCGCCGCGCGCCTGCGCCGCCGTCGACGTCCTCGTCTCGCTGTAAGCAAGGCCGCACCCATGACCGCCTCGCCGCCGCCTGTTCCGTCCCTGCCCGATCCGACGGTCGTGGCCGAAGCCCTGACCGCTCTGATGCAGAACGCCGCCGCCGCGGTGCGTACGACCATGGTGCAGGCCGCCACGCCGCAGACGCTGCCCTATGATCCGACGACGCTGGCGAAGGCGATGATCGACTTCAACGCCTCGGTGATGATGCGGCCGGCCGCGCTGTTCGAGGCCCAGGCGAAGAACTGGAATGACTGGACCGCCCTGTGGCGGACCATGGGCGAACGGGCGATGGGGCAGGAGACCGTCCCGGTCGCCGCTCCGGCCCGGGGCGACCGCCGCTTCTCGGATCCCGCGTGGAGCGACGAGCCCGTCTATGACTATCTGAAACAGGCCTATCTGCTGGCCGCGCGCCAGTTGCAGGATTTCGTGGCCGCCGCGCCCGTCGATGAGGAGACCCGCGCCCGGGTCGACTTCGCCAGCCGACAGATGATCAACGCCCTGGCTCCGACCAATTTCGCCCATACCAATCCGCAGGTCGCGCGCCGCATGGTCGAGAGCGGCGGTCTCAGTCTGATGACCGGCGTGTCCAACCTGCTGGAAGACATCGGCAAGGGGCAGGGGCTGGTCAGCCGCCGCGCGCCCAACGACTTCGAACTGGGCGTCAACGTCGCCGCCACGCCGGGCGCGGTCGTGTTCAGAAACGACCTGATGGAGCTGATCCAGTACGCGCCGACGACCGACAAGGTCTATCGCCGGCCGCTGCTGTTCGTCCCGCCGCTGGTCAACAAATACTACCTCTTCGATCTGACGCCCAGGGCCAGCTATCTGAAATGGCTGGTCGACCAGGGCCACACCGTCTTCGTCATCTCGTGGGCCAACCCCGACGAGAGCCACGCCGACTACGGGCTGGACGCCTATGTGAAGGAGGGGGTGATCGCCGCCATGGACGCGGTTGGGATGGCGACGGGAGAGCCGGACGTCGATCTGGTTTCCTACTGCCTCGGCGGGACGCTGTCGGCGATGACGCTGGCGTATCTGGCGGGAACGGACCGTGCCGATCGTGTGGCCTCGGCGACGCTGATCGCCACCCTGGTTGACTTCGCCGACATGGGCGAATGGTCGGTGTTCACCGGCGAAGCCGACATGAAGGCCTTCGACCGCTACCTGGACGAGCGCGGCTATGTCGAGGCGCACGATCTGACGAAGCTGTTTTCGACGGTGCGGGCCAACGACCTGATCTGGTCGTCGGTGGTGAACCACTATCTGCTGGGCGACGAGGCGCGGGCCTCGGACCTGCTGTGGTGGTTCGACGACGGTTCGCGCATCCCGGCCCGGATGCTCAAGGAGTACGGCGCGCAGGTGCTGCGCGGAAACCGGCTCAAGGAAAAGGGCGGGGTGTCGATCGACGGCGTCGCTCTGGATCTCGGGGCGATCCGCACGCCGGTCATGATCGTGGCCCTGAAGGACGATCACGTCGCGGCCTGGAAGAACACCTACGCCGGCCGCGCCTTCTTCGGAGGGCCGACGCGTTTCCTGCTCGGCGGTTCGGGGCACAACGCAGGCATGATCAATCCGCCCGCGGCCAACAAGCACGGCTACTGGATCAACGACGCCGCGCCGGGTGAGGCCGACGCCTGGCTGGCGGGCGCGGTACAGAAGGCAGGGTCGTGGTGGCCGGAATGGCAGGGCTGGCTCGACGCCGCCGCCGCCGATGAAAAGGTCAAGGCGCGCGAGGTTGGCTCGGGCGGGCTGAGGGCCGGAGAAGCCGCTCCGGGGACGTACGTCCGCGTCCGTCACTGAGAACCGATACGCCCCGCGCGTGCAATCTCGTGAATTTGGTTTAACCCTTCTCTTTCGAGTCAGCGGCTTAGGCCCTGACCGTCTGTAGGGGTGGGGCATGGGCGACCGGCTATCGCGGCGGCAGCTGCAGTGTGTTCGACTGGCGGGGGAAGGACTCTCCAACAAGGAGATCGCCCGCCGACTGGGCGCGACGATTTCCCCGAACACCGTCAACAACCATCTTTCGAACGCCTACAAGCGCCTCGGGACGTCCGATCGCTACGAAGCCGTGCGCATCGTCTCCCGGGACTACCCGCTTTCCTCCTCGTTTGTTCCCGACCCCCTTCCCACCAGTGCGTCCCGGACATTCCCTTCGTTTGCGCCGGACGAACAACCCGGCGCCCCAGGCGATCGCCCGGACCCGTCCAGCTGGTTCCTCCCGCGCCCTGACCGGCGCATCCTGGTCCGGCTTGCCCTGGTCCTGGCGTTCGCGATGGGCGCCGCGATCGTGTCGATCGGAATCGTGTCTGTGATGGCGGCGACTACACGCACCGCCGCCGAACAGGCTCCTCCTGACGCGATCCGGACCTTGTCAGGATCAACGACCAGCGACGGAGCGGGGACGTGAAAAGAGCACAGGTTGGGGTGAGGATCGCCCGACGAATTCATACGACGGAACACGCCGTCGATCGGGCCATGGTGGCGGCGAGCGAGCTTCTTCAGGCGATGCTCGACGGGCGCCGCGACGCTGCGGTAGGCGCCGATGTCGGCCATGCCGAGATCAGCGATGTGGTCGCCAGTCTGGCGCAATTGAACGGGGCGCGGGGCCTGGTGGTCCGCAGTCACGGCGGGCTGGCCGAGGTCGCCGAGGCGCTCGGCGTTGCGTGGCGGATGGAGGGAGGCCTGGAAGAGAAGCGGTCGACGCCGACGCCACTCGCTGCGAACGGCTGACCTGCCCGTGGCCGGCTACAGCCTGGCTCAACTCCTCGTCACCTTTGTAAGCTTCCTGACCCTTGGCCTCCTGCTGTGGTTCGGGCGGTCGGCCGAGCGGATTGCCGGAGTTGCGCTTCTTGTCGCCATGGTGGGGACCCCCTTCGTGGACCATCTCCACATTGGCGAATTCCGTTACGGGGTTGCGATTCTGGCGGTCGGGCTGTTCGCGACGCTGATCGTGCTGGCGTTGCGGACCGATCGCTGGTGGCTGATCGCCGCCACCGGCGTCCAACTGCTGTCCATCGGCCTTTGGGCGGCGACCCTGCTCGGCGATCTGCAAATCTGGGGCGCGGTCACGGTCCGCATCGTGATCTGGTGGCAACTGATGCTTCTCGCCCTTTTCGGCATCTGGGAGGCCCGCGCGGCGCCCTACGCCAGACCCTCAACATCAGCCGGACCCGAAGTCCGGCCAGGAGCAACAACATGAAGACCAAGCGCGCCTTCGGGCAGGCCATCGCGCTGTGGGAAGCCACGCGCCAGACGGTCACGGATGATGAATTCGTCACGCTGGAAGACGCCGAGCGCGTGATCCTGACCCATACGCCGACATCGCTCGCCGACGCAGCCGTCATGCTCGAGGTGGTGATGGAGCAGAGGGGGGACGGTCGCAGCGACGGTCTGGACTTGCGGGCGATCGAGCGTATCGTCTCGCTGCTGCGCAGCGGCGGCGCCGTGAACATGCGCGCGGGGCAGACCTCCGGTTCGGTCGACGGCTTTCGCACCAGCCGGGCCTGAAGCGACGCATCGTCCGGACCGCGCCGGTCTCTGTCAACGGCGCGATCGAAAAGGTGATCGCTACGGTCGCCTGGCGCCCCTGGCGCAGTCGTTTTCAGCCGGGGAACCTGAGCGGTATGGGGTCGTTTCCCCCTTCGGCTTTTGGAGGAGATACGTCATGCCGACCTATGTCTTTCACCTGCACGACGGTCCCTCCGTGCCGCCGCAGGAAGAGTCGGTCGAAGCGCCGGACCTCGATCAGGCCCGCGATCTGGCGGAGATGCGGCTGCTGCTGGGCAACCAGTTCACGCACGTCGAAGTCTTGCTGAACGGCGAGGAACAGCTGAGACTGGAACGCGACGGCCGCAGCCGTTAGGCGCCGGTTGTCGCCGCAGGCTGTGGTCGGCCACCATCGGAAAACCTCGGCAAACATCGTCAGCCGGCCGCTTGGCAGACCGGCTTGTTGCGCAACTGTATCCGCAACAGGCATGCGGGACTCGACGATGCACAGTTTGAACAGACGCCCGTCGTCCGACGGGCGGGGACTGCCAACGACGGTTCAGACCGTCGCCGTCCAGAGCGGCTTCATGGCTCACGCCCGCAAATGCGTGATCCTGTTGGAGATGGAGGCGGGGGTTCGGCGCGATTCCGCCGTGACCGCGCTCCAGAGCGGCGGCGCCACCGTCATAGCGACCGTCACCAGGCAGCCGCTCGACAATCTGGACGCCGTCTTTGCGAGCAACGCCGTCGTTCTGGACGGAGCGGCCACGAGTTACGACAGTCTGGACATCTGCCGGCGACTGGCCGAACTCAAGGGGCCGCCCGTCATTCTGATGACTGCCTCGGACAATGAGGCTGAGCGCATCGCCGGACTCGAATCCGGTGCGGATGATTGCCTGCCGTCGTCGGCGAGCGCGCGCGAACTGATGGCTCGCGTATTTGCGCTCGTTCGCCGGACCGGGCTGCGAGCGCCGATCGAGGCGATGACGGATGCGGATGCGCGCTCCCGCATTTCTTTCGCCGGCTGGTCGTTCTGTCCCAGGTCTGGCCAACTGAAGGGCCCCACCGGTCGTACAGGCTTTCTGCCCCGAACGGACCACGCGATTCTTGCCGCCCTTGTCGAACATCCCCGCGAGATCCTGTCGATGGACCGACTGGCCGAGCTTATCGACGGGGAGCCGTTGACCAAAGTCGCCAAGGCGGACTGGCGCGTGAGGATCTCTCGCCTGCGCCGCAGACTTGATCGTCTGGACGGGGGCGGGCGCCTGATCCAGACCGTCCACGGGAAGGGCTACGTGTTCGCCGCCGACTGCATGCGTGATCTCACCTAGGCAGGGCGCGTCTTGCAGGTTCTGGCGGACGTCGAAATGGGGTCATCGGTTTTCGCTCGGCAATCATCGCCTTGCGCGCCTTGTTGGCGACGGGGCTTCCCGAGGAGGCTGCGCACGGTCGGCGACCGTTTTTTGCAGCCGACGGCGGATGCGAAAAACCGATGATGGATGACCATGCACGACAGCGCCTACCCGACGCGCAGACAATCTCGGGCAATACCGTCTCTGCCTTGGGGCGGGGATCGCTCAGGAGCCCGCTGGACGGCTGGCGCGACAGCGGGCGCGGCCGGGGCGCCCGGGCCATGACGGTCTCCGGAGTCACCGATCTGGCCGCCGTCCCGGAACACATCCTGTGCATTCATCTGGGTCGCCCGACCCTGGTGAACTGCAGGCTCGACGATCTGATTCAGACGGGCCGGCGGCAGGTGAGGGGCGACATGGACATCGTCCCACTGGGATCGAGCATTTCGTGGGAGACGGAAGAGGACGCCTCCCTCCTGCTGCTGCAGGTGGGTCCCGTGGCGCTGGCCAGTGCAGCGGCCCAGCTGGGTCTCGATCCCTGTCATGCCAGTCTGGCCCCGCGCCTGCAGGTGCGGGACACGCCGCTCGAACGCATACTGATGGCGATCGAGTCCATTCTTCTGGCGGGCGGCGAGATCGATCCGCTGTTGTTCGACTCCCTGAGCCTGGCCGCGACGGTCCGCCTGCTTCAGCGGTTCGCGGACGCGCCGCCTGCACGCCCGCTGCAGGCGCTCGCCCCTCGCAAGCTGCGCCGCGTGCTCGAACATATCGAGGCGCATCTGGGCGAGCGGCTGAGCGTCGCCCGTCTGGCCGAGGTCGCGGGGGCCAGCCCGTCGCACTTCGCCGCCCTGTTCCGTCGTTCAACCGGTGAAAGCGTGCATCAGTACGTCCTCGGCCGTCGCGTTGAGCGGGCCAGGACCCTGCTGATGGTCGATGGCGTCAGCATCAGTCAGACGGCCCTCGAAGCCGGCTTCGCGCATCAGAGCCATATGGCTTCGTGCCTGAAGCGGGCCCTGGGCCTGACGCCCCGGGAGCTGGCCAGGCTGGGCGGCGAAGGGACTACGGTCCGGCCGTGATCGCCAGAATGGAAGCGTCAGTCGCGGGCGGGCGCGGCGGCCGCGCCGGCCCGGGTCAGACCGGTCACGATGATGATCGCCATCGGAATGCCGACAAGAAACACGTGCACGAGAAGGGCGCGGACGATCTGTTCGATATCCGAGTACACGCTGAACGGCGCCCGCGACAACGTCACGACGATCTTCATGACAACGAAGATGCCGAGCCCGAAGACCGCTCCCGAGATGAGCGGGCGCTGGAACGCGATCGGCCAGAACCGTCCGACCAGGATGAAGACAGCGCCGGCGACCCAGAGGATGCCGTAGTGACACAGCGCGCCCAGGACGGCGACCGATGCGCCGCCCCTGAAGGCTTCCGCGCCAAGCAGGCCGCTGGCGATGGACTTCATCACGCCCGCCATGGTGACGCCTTCCCTGACGAAGCTGGAGGCGTAGACGAGATCGATGGACCCGGCGGCGATGGCTGCAAACAGCGTGATCCAGGCGGCGTCGGTCAGTTTGACGGCCGGGCGGACACCCGGCGGATTTGAAACAGTCATGCGTGTTCCCTCCAACTCGCCGCGATCTACGCAGGAGGGCAGAGCCTGTTCGCGCGGATTTCGGGGCCGTCGGACAGGTTCCGACGACGACGGCTGCGATGCCTTCGGGGAGCCGGATTCACATCCCGCCACTCTGTTTCGTGCGGATTTCGCGGACGTTGAACACGATCCGACTGCGATGGCGGACGGGTGCTTCAGACGGGGCGGGGTCCGCGTTCTTTTCCATTGCCGCAACCGGACTTGCGGGTGTTAATTCGGAACAAGTCGGGTCAATCGATGAGCGTCTCCTATCTTCCCACGGCCGCACCGGTCGACCTGTTCAACGAAGCCGATTTCCGGCTGGGCGCATTTCAGGCGCGGCCGGGCGTGCGGGAAATCCAGCTTGATCTGCACGTCGAGCGCCTGGAGCCGCGTGTATTCCAGGTCCTCATCGTTCTGGCCCGCTCGCGCAACCGCACGATCAGCCGGGATGCGCTGATCGCCCTTTGCTGGGACGGTCGTTTCGTCAGCGACGACGCGCTCAACCGGACGATCGGAAGACTCCGGCAGGTGTTCGCTCGCGACCCTTCCGGGTCGGTCACGATCGAGACGGTTCCGCGGCTCGGCTACCAACTGCGCGTCCATGAGCCCGACAGGGAAGCCGACGCCGGTTCCGTCGCCGCGCCGCGGGCCGCCCGACCGAGCCGAACCTCGCCGTCGCGGCAGCGGCCCTACTGGGCGATCGGCCTGTTCGCCCTCCTGCTGGCCGCACTGGCCGGGGGGACGGTCGCCTGGCTTCAGGTCGGCTCGCAGCCGAGGGAGTCGGACCTCGGCATTCGGGCCGTCACAGCGGACATCGGCGTCGAGAGCCATCCCGCCCTGGCTCCGTCGGGCTCGATGATCGTCTATTCTTCGGCCGGCGAGGGCGACAACGCCCATCTGTATCTGCGGACCATCGACGACGGGCCGATCGAGCAACTGACGTCGGGAGACGCCTCGGACACGGCGCCGAGCTGGTCGCCGGACGGGCAGCGCCTCGCCTTCGTGCGCGCATCGCCGGAGCGCGGCTGCGAAATCATGACGATGACGCTGCCCCGAGGGGCGGCGCGCGTGGTCGCGACCTGCAGCCCGCGCAGGGGCGCGTCCCTGACCTGGCTCGACGACCAGACCCTCCTGGTCTCGGACCGCCCCGCACCCGCCGCCCCGCTGGCACTGTTCCGCGTGGATATCGGGACAGGCGCCCGGCGCCAGATCACGAACCCTGCGGCTGGCGATGTCGGAGACCAGATGCCTGCGGTGAGTCCTGATGGCCGCAAGATAGCGTTCCGGCGGACTTCGATACCGGGCATATCCGAGATATTTGTCGCCAACTCCGACGGGGGAGACGCCCGCCAGTTCACGCGCGACCATTCCACGATCCTGGGCGTCGCCTGGGCTGCGGACGGCAGGCACATGTACGTATCGACAACCCGCGGCGGAGACTTCGGCCTGTGGCGGTACGACGCCTCCCGGGCGGCCCATCCCGAACGGATGGTGACAGGGCTCAGACGGATCGGACGGCTTTCAGCCGATCGCGAGGGACGGGTGGCCTTCGAGGCGTTCGACGTCCGCTCGGAGATCGTGCGCGTCGGGGGCGACACCCAGGCCCAGCCGACCGCCTCCAGCGGTGAATCTGCCTATCCCCACCTGTCGCCAGATGGAAGAACCCTTCTGTTCTCGTCGGATCGCAGCGGCGAGCCGGCCATCTGGGTCATGGGCGTCGGAGCCGGATCCTCGCCGCCCAACCGCCTGATCTCACGCGACTACGATTATGTCGCCTGGCCCCGCTGGTCCCCCTCCGGCAGGCAGATCGCCTTCATCGCGACGACAGGGAGCCGATCCCAGCTCAATATCGCCGCAGCCGACGGCGGCCGGGTCCGGACGGCGTTCGAGACGGCGGACACGCTGTGGAGTCCCCAATGGACGTCCGAAGACACGGTGGTCATGGCGATCAGCCGTTCGGGAATCTGGCGGCTCTGGAAAATCCGGGTGACCGACGGCCGGGCGACCCCGGTCTCTCAGCCGGGTTGGGACTCGGTCCGGGTCGGGCCGGATGGACAGCTGTACGGCACGCGGTTCGCCGCTGACGGCGTCTGGCGCGTCCCCCCCAACGGAGACGGGACGCCGACGCTCGTCGCGCCGCTGTCCGCGATCGAGTGGCGAAACTGGGAAATCGACGGCGATGAGGTCATCACCGTCCGGCGGAACCAGACGGGCGTCGATCTGGTGGCGACCCCGCTTTCCGGGGGCGCCGCCAGAGTGGTCGGAAAGCCGGCCGGGGTGGCGGGCCTTTCCGGCGTGACCGGCGACGCGGCGCACGGCTTCTACGTGATCCGCGGCGAGACGAATGAGTCGGACATCGTCGTGCTCGACGCCGGCCGGCGGCGCAGCGATGCGCGGTAGCCGGCTTCCCGGTGACGGTTCGGGCGATAGGGAACGGCTGCCCGGCCAGCGGCGGATCGGCCGTCAGACCGCCGTAGCCTTTGTGGAAACCACCTGGCGAGGTTGTGCGGCCGCCGCGCCCATGCGCTTCCGCCACCGCGACAAAATGGCGGACAGGGTGGGATTCGAACCCACGGTAGGCTCACGCCTACGGCGGTTTTCAAGACCGCTGCCTTAAACCACTCGGCCACCTGTCCGTGCCTGTTGAGCGGAATGGCCGCATAGCGCCAAACGTCCCGTTAACCAAAGCGGAAATGTCTGCGGTTCATGCTTCCTTCGTCGGGAGCGGGGCGATGGCGGGAAGAATCACGAAAGGGATCCGGA
>Ga0233425_10006639_pt1 | contig 16976 bp, 20 predicted proteins | sample Watercolumn_Towu_2_FD_181712 | JGI IMG/M metagenome (GOLD analysis project Ga0233425, IMG submission 181712) | Freshwater microbial communities from Lake Towuti, South Sulawesi, Indonesia - Watercolumn_Towuti2014_140_MG | ecosystem: Environmental > Aquatic > Freshwater > Lake | place... | reverse complement strand
AGCCTCTTTATAGCTCGACAGTTCGGCTCTCGAATGAGAGCCTCTTTATAGCTCGACGATGTCGAGCGGCTCGAGCGGCTCGAGCGGCTCGACCGACCGGATAATCGAATTTCCGGATGCAAACGAATTATTTTTGGGGTTGAATTTTGTTCTTGACCTCTCGGCTGACGGTCTTATAATTGAAAAAAGGGGAAACCCGACGGGTGTGGATGGTCTGCCAAACCGTCTACCAGATGTTTGTTCTAGGGGTATGGGCAACAATTGACGTTGGTTGCTGATGCCTCCCGTTCAGCGTATTCTCTTTCAAAAGGGAAGGCATCAGCCAAAATCCTCAAGGCCTTTTTTAACAAAAGGAGGGAATGGCCATGTCTACCGAAAAATTGATCCCCAACATTGATCGCAGGTTATCGGCCTGGGTTTCGATTCAAGAAAGGTTAAAAGAAGAACCTCGGCGGGAACAAAAGCCGACCATTACCATATCCCGACAATTCGGCTCCGAGGGCTTTCCTTTGGCAGAAGTTTTGAAAGACCTTTTGGAAAAGAAAACAGGCGACACCTGGACGATTTTTGACAAGACCCTGATCGAACGGGTCAGTCACGAGGCGAACCTCTCCAAACATCTGCTCACCAACCTCGGCGATGCTTCAAAGGCCTTTGACACCTTAGCCACCATTATTCCCGGGATGCGCACCCATACCGAGGCCTATCAAATCCTGGCCCGTTACCTTATCAGGATTGCCCTGGATGGATGTGCCATTATTGTCGGGCGTGGGGGCGCTGTTCTGACTCAGCACCTTCCCCATTGTTTTCATTTCAGAGTGGAAGCGACTATCGAGGACCGAATCCATTCCATTCAAAGACGGCTGGGTCTTCCTTTGGAGGAGGCCAAAAAGCTGGTGGTCGAAAATCAGAAAAAGAGTGATCAATTTATTGAGAATTTTCTAAATTGTTCGATCTCTGATTGGCGGTATTATCACGCCGTGTACAACAGCAGCAAGACCAAGGTGTCGAATATCGCTCTCAGCATCATGGGGTTGATGTTCGGAACGTAACAGGGAGTGACGTTCGGAGAAATCGTCTTCTCAGCGATGCTGGCGCCGCGTCTCTGGCGGGGTACGGCAGAGGACTTGATTTTTATTATCGTTCAGCCCTCCGGGGGAGAAGGAGAAATTTGTGCCCTCTAAACCAAGGGAAAGACCTGAGGCCTTAACGGCATGATCGGTGCGGTCTAAGGTATGCGGTAAACCAGGGAATTGATATTCATACCGGCGCCGACCGAAGCGAACACCGTCAGGTCTCCGGGATAGAGGATGTGGCTGCCCAGTTTACCCCTTTGGAGGAGATCATAGAGGGTCGGCAGCGTGGCCACGGAGCTGTTGCCCAGCCAGGAAATGGTCATGGGCATGATCTCTTCCAGATCGCCCTCAAAGTTGTATAATTTAAACAATCTTTTAAGAATGGCCTCATCCATTTTTTGATTGGCTTGATGGATGAGGACTTTTTTGACATCGGCCAAAGTAAACCCCGCTTTTTCAAGGTTCTTCTTGATGGCTTCGGCCACTGTTTTAACGGCATATTTATAAATCTCATGGCCGTGCATCTTGAGGAATAAGCGTTTCCCCCTATTCTCAAGATGATAGGATTGGTCCATCCATAAGAGGTGGGCTTCCGTATAGGTGTCCGATCTGGAAAGATGGGCCAGGATCCCAACCTCCCGATCGGTGGCCTCAACCAAAACGGCTCCCGCCCCGTCGGAATAAATCATACTGTCCATATCATGGGGATCGGAGACCCGGGAAAGGGTTTCGGCCCCGATAATCAGGATTTTTTGGGCGTCGCCGGATTTGATGTGATAATCGGCCAGGATCATCCCTTGCAGCCATCCCGGACAGCCGAAAGGGAGGTCATAGGCCACAGTATAGGGATTCCTGATGCGCAGTTTATGCTTGACCCGGGCCGCCAGGGATGGAACCATATCGGAACGGGGATTGTCGGCCCGCACATCACCGAAGTTGTGAGCGACCAGGATATAATCCAGGGTCTCCCGGTCCACTCCCTCCAAGGCCTGTTCGGCCGCAAAGAAGGCGATGTCCGAGGTGTTCAGGTCATCGGTGACAATCCTTCTTTCTTTGATGCAGGTTATTTCCATGAATTTTTGAATGATCTCGGCGTTCGGCTTGTCCAGTTTTTTCCCGTCGGCCCCAAAAAATTCATGACCCAGAAAATGATCATTGGCTATTTTTACGTTTGGAATATAGGATCCGCTGCTGGTTATGACTGCGTTCGGCATAAGAGAATCAAACAACCTCCATCAACAAAAATCAAACCGCCTTAAAATTTTCCGGGTGCCGGTTGCGGGCGGTCAGTTTTTCTATAAGTGGATTCACTTTTCCTCCCTCATTCGTCAGGCCCAACCCGGAACAAAAAATAGCACCTCTAAGATCAAAATGGATCTTGGGGTGATATTAACCTGGATTTCAAAAAAGACCGGTCACTACTTTTCCTGCGTATACAAGACCGCCAATATTCGGGCGCTTCGTTCCCCCTGGGCGCGGACCCGGTGGGGTAGGGAAGAATCATAATAGATCGAGTCCTCCGGGGAAAGGATTTCCCGATGTTCTCCCAAAAGGACTTCGATCTCTCCTTCCAAAACGAAAATAAATTCTTCCCCGTCATGAGTGGACTGGGGTTCTTCAGCGGAGGTGGCCTCCAGGGTCACCAAAAAGGGTTCCATGTTCCGTTCCCGTTTTTCCGGAGCCAAGGATTCATAGGAATAGCCGTAGCGAATGGTTTTTTGAGAGCCATAACGGGAGACCGGTTTGCGGTTGGTTTTCCGGACCACCGTATAAGGCTTGGATTCGCCTTGGGCCAAGAGGTAACCCATTTTCATTTCCAGGGCCCGGGCCAGTTTAACCAAATCTCCCAGAGGAGGGAGAACATCCCCGGATTCAATTTGGGCAATAAGGGTTTCGGTGAAGCCCGTCCGCTGGGCCACATCTTGAAGAGTGAGGGCTTTCTTCTCGCGAAAGGACTTGACCTTGGCCCCTACTGAAAGGGACATCGGAATTTCTTCTTTCTGCCCGGATGAACGAGTAATGCCGTCTAAAAAATCCTTTTCGGCGCTATGGGCGAAATCCTGCATGTTTTCCAACAGGTCCCCGTAGCCCTTTTCCTTTTTTGTGCTTTCCATAGATCCCCCTGACCCGATCATTTTCCCGACCTATCGGTCAAGGGAACTATACCAGAGGAGTTAAAAGGAAACAAGAATTTTATCCTTTGGCAATCAAAGGCTTTAGGGGAACCGAGCAAACTTTGTCTTGACAAAATCCTTGACTTTATTATGATTACACTCAATTAAGGTTGAACAAACCATTTATCTTCTCAAAATCAAAAAGGGCTGAGATGAAGATAGGCGTACTCTCCGATACCCATCTGACCCGGGTGACTCCGGATCTGAAAAAACTGCTTCAGACCCATTTAGAGGACGTCGACCTCATCCTTCATGCCGGAGATATGGTCAGCCTAGCGGTCTATGAATTTCTTCAGGGAAAACCTGTCGAGGCGGTTCAGGGAAATATGGATGATTGGAATCTGAAAGCCCTCCTGCCGGACAAGAAAACCATCACCCTGGAAGGGGTTACCATCGGCCTGATCCACGGCTGGGGGCCGGCCGGAGGCCTGGAAGGCCGTATAATCCCGGCCTTTTCTCATGTCGATTGCCTGGTCTATGGACATTCCCATACACCGGCCAATCACTGGTCTGATGGCGTCCTATTTTTTAATCCCGGATCGGCCTCCGGGATCGGTTTCTCCCGAAAACCAACCATTGGGATTCTCCATATTGACGGGGGATTAAAAGGGGAGATTATCGAAATCTAATCCGGTTCAAGGTCCCAGGCCTGGGGATTAATGACAGACCACAGGGCCTGAAAGATTCTTAAGTTCTTGATCCCTGCTTTCTTCCGGGGTCAAGATCACGGCGGAAGGGAATCCGGCCCGGCGGCTAAGGGGATGGATTCTTCAGGCGAAAGACAAACGACGAAAGACGAGATACGGGAACGGTGGGAAAGGAAAAGGGAATGAAAAATTTGTGGGCCCCCTGGCGCATGGAGTACATTTTAAACAATAACAAAGAGAAGGGGTGCATCTTTTGTCCCGATGATACGGCTTCCCCGGCAGAGCGGCTGTTGCTTTTTCAGGGAGAACGGACAATGGTCATTATGAATAAATACCCTTATATCAACGGCCATCTGCTGGTGGCCCCTCTCAGGCATGTGGCCGCTTTGGATCAGTTAGATATTCGGGAAAAGATCGCCCTGATGAATCTGGTCAGCCGTTCACTGGCCATTTTGAAAAAGACCATGAATCCGGAAGGATTTAATGTGGGTCTTAATCTGGGGAGAGTGGCCGGGGCCGGGGTTGAGGACCACCTCCATTTTCACATCGTCCCCCGTTGGAACGGGGACACAAATTTCATGACCGTTTTCGATGACCTTCGGGTAATTCCCGAACACATGGAACAAACCTATCAACGACTGCACCCTTTTTTTAAAGAGGTGGAGGAGGGTCCTTTTGAGAACGGTTAAGTTGTTTCTCTATGGGCTTCTGGGATTGCTGATCGTCCTCTTTGTTATTCAAAATTACACCACTTTAACCTATAGCGTCTCCATTCGATTCAACCTGGGTTTTCTGGCCTTGGAATCCATGCCCTTACCGTTCTTCGTTATTGCACCGGCCCTTTTCTTTACCGGAGTTCTCCTGGCAACCCTATTAGGCTGGTTTGAACGCCGAAGTCTCATCAAAGAACTGAAACAATTAAAGGCCTGCCGGATGGACATCGACCCTTCGATCAAACCCGTTGAGACCTTAAGTAACCCTCCCAACTCGAAAAGCGCCACCGCGGACTCTTCTCCGGAGCAGAAAACCTCCCTAAATTCCTGACCTTCTCGATCATGACCAAAATCACCCCCATGCTGGAACAATATCTGGAGATTAAGGAAAAAGTCCCGGATTATCTCCTTTTTTATCAACTGGGGGATTTTTTTGAAATGTTTTTTGAGGATGCCTTGCTGGCCTCCCGCATCCTGGAAATCACCCTGACCTCTCGACATAAAGGGGACCAAAATCAAGTCCCCATGTGCGGGGTCCCTATCCAGGCCGCTCCCGGATATGTGGCCAAATTGGTCGAAAAAGGCTACAAAGTGGCCCTCTGCGAACAGATAGAAGACCCGACCCAGGCCAAAGGGATCGTCCGCCGGGAAATAACCCGGCTGATAACCCCGGGCCTTTATATCGAGGACGGCCCGATTAAGAATAATCGTTATCTCCTCTGTCTCTCCTTTCGAGAGGCTTGTTGCGGTCTGGCTTCAGTCGACCTGTCCACCGGGGAGTTCCGGGTAACGGAGGTGACCGGTATCGAAGAGGCCATGGAGGAGATCGGACGGATCAATCCCTCGGAAATCCTCCTCTCCCGTCGATTACAGGGTAATCCTTTGGCCCAGCCCTTTCTGGAAGGACTCTCGAATTATTTTCAGAGTTTTTGTGATGAGAGTCTTTTTGAAAAGGGACGGGCCGAAGATCTCTTGTGCCGTCATTTCCAGGTCCATTCCTTGAGTGGTTTTGGGGCCGCCGCTCTGACCGAGGGGATACGGTCGGCCGGCGCTCTCCTGTTTTACCTGAAAGAGACCCAGAAAGGGAGTGTCTCGCATCTCCAGACCCTGCAGGTTTACCAGCTTTCCCACTATATGGTCCTGACTGAAACGACCCAGCGGCATCTGGAGCTTACTGAAACGTTATACCGAGGGACACGCAAGGGATCGTTGATCTCAGTCCTTGATCAGACCATGACAGCCATGGGCAGTCGAAAACTGAAACACTGGTTGCGATATCCCCTCTTGGATTTGGCGGAGATCGGCCGGAGACAGAATCTGGTGGAGGCTTTTTTCGAGTCCTCCAGCATCCGTCAGGCCCTGAGGGCCCATCTTAAAGAGGTCTATGATGTGGAACGGCTGGTGGCCAAGGTCTGTTTGAATCAGGCCGGCCCACGGGACCTGGTGGCCTTAAAGAGTTCCCTGGACCATTTGCCGGCTATCGCTCAAATTCTCAGGGAAAGCCCTGCTGATGGTTTGAGGGCCATGGGAAAGGGTCTTGATTCCCTGCCGGAGGTGACCCATTTAATCGGTCAGGCCATCCTGGAAGAACCTTCCTTGAACTGGCGGGACAAAGAGGCCCGAATCATTCGGATAGGCTATGATCCCACCTTAGATCAATACTTGAGGGTCAGCCGGGAGGGGAAAGAGTGGATCAGCCAATTGGAGGCCAAAGAGAGAAAACGGACCGGGATCAATTCGTTGAAGATAGGCTATAACCGGGTATTCGGCTATTATATTGAGGTCTCCCGTTCCAATATCCCCCTGGTGCCGGCGGATTACCAACGGAAGCAGACCCTGGTCAACGGCGAGCGTTTTCTGACCCCGGAACTGAAAGAATATGAAGTGATGGTCCTGGAGGCCGAGGAAAAACGCTGGGAGCTGGAGGTCCGACTTTTCCATGAGGTCCGTCAGAAAGTGGGGCAAGAGAGCGGCCGTCTCCAAAAAACAGCCCATCTTCTCTCCGACTTAGACGTCCTGACCGCTTTAGCTCAGGTGGCCCGGGAGAATCGTTATCATAAACCGGCGGTGAATGAAGGTGAGGCCATCTCTTTGCAAGAGTGCCGGCACCCGGTGATTGAAAAAAATCTTCCCGCCCAGCGGTTTGTCCCCAATTCGATCGAACTGGATAACGAGACTCAGCAGATGATCATTATCACCGGCCCGAATATGGCCGGGAAATCGACCATTCTCCGTCAGGTGGCCCTGAGTTGCCTCATGGCCCAGATGGGATCATTCGTCCCGGCAGAGAGGGCTGAACTGGGGCTGGTTGATCAGATCTTTACCCGGGTAGGGGCCTCGGATGACCTCTCTTCGGGCCAGAGCACCTTCATGGTGGAGATGCAGGAAACGGCTCAGATCCTTCATCAGGCCACCCAGCGCAGCCTGGTTCTCCTGGATGAGATCGGCCGGGGGACCAGCACCTTTGACGGGTTGAGCATAGCCTGGTCCGTGGCCGAATACCTGCATGATTTAAAAGGGAAAGGAGTCAAAACCCTCTTCGCCACCCATTACCATGAATTAACCGACTTGACCCAGACCAAAAAAAAGGTCAAAAATGTTCATGTTTCGGTTAAGGAGTATAATCAACAGATTATTTTTTTGCGCAAATTACAGGAGGGAGGGACCAGTCGAAGCTACGGCATCCAGGTCGCCAGGTTGGCCGGTCTTCCTGCAGCGGTGATTGAACGAGCCCGGGAAGTGCTCAAGAATTTGGAAAAGGGGGAACTGGACCTCTGGGGATACCCTTCACTGGCCCTATCCCATAGAACCAAAGGTGCTCATCCGGCCCAGATGGAACTCTTTTCCGGGAAAGACCAAAAGCTCCGGGAACGACTAAGAGCCCTGTCGATTGATGAGATGAGTCCTTTGCAGGCCCTGATGACCTTAAAGGAGTTGAAGGATCTACTTGAGGAGACCTAGGATGTTGTTTCGGTTTAAAACTTCAAGTCCCCTCGGGGCACAAGGAAGAACTAAAACATCCTTCCCTCCTGCTTCCTCCCCCTCGGAGGGGGGAGGGTTGGGTGGGGGTGGAAAAGGGTATCTCCGACACAAACACTTTTCTCCCAGAATAACCCATATTTTAATCTTCCTAACTTTACTTTCTGTGACAATAGCAACTCTGGGGAATGCCGCTCAGACAGACCAGGATTTTGAGCAGAAATATAACCAGGCCCGTCAGTCCTTTCTGGATCTGGACAAATCTCCCCAGCGGGTTATCCGCCAGTACTGGCTGCCCCTGATCGAACGGTTTAAAGAAATTTATATGCAGACCCCCCACAGTGTCTGGGGAGAAAAATCCATGTTTATGGTGGGGAGGATATATTCTCTCCTTTTTCAATGGGGGGGCCAGAACGCCGATCTGGATCTCGCCCTGGACCACTTCTCCCGGGTTATCAATAATTATCCCCAAAGTGCCCTGGCGGACGACGCGCTCTATTATTCGGCTGAAATCTATTTTCTGCACAAAAATAATCCCGAAAAGGCCCGGCAGATCCTCCGGGTCTTGATCAAGGACTATCCCAAAGGGGATATGCGTAATAAGGCCGAGGAACTGTTGGTCAAGGTTGACCAGAGTTGTGCCGTAACGGAATCGGGGAAAGATGAACCCTCTAAAGAAGAACGTCCAACGGAAGAAAAAAAGACAAAGCCCAAGGCGGAAGGCCCTTCTAAAACCCTTCCAGTGGTTAAAGGCATGCGCCATTGGTCCACCCCCCATTATACCCGAATCGTGGTCGATATAGATGAGCGGGTTTCCTATCGCCAAAAAATCCTCAAGAAAGAGGGCACGAAAGAAAGTGCCGAACGATGGTATCTGGATCTTTATCCGGCCCGGTTGGCCGAATCTCACATCGCCCCTTTGACCATCCAGGACGGCCTGGTCAAGGCGGCCCGGATCGGCCAATTCGACGGGTCGACCGTCCGTCTGGTCCTGGATATCGAAAGCGTCAAGAGTTATAAGGTCTTTTTTCTGGAAAACCCCTTCCGCTTGATTGTGGATGTCTCGGGGCCGGAAAAAGGGCCTGAACGGCCCGTTGAACCGCCGACCAAGGAAAAGAAGCTTTCTCTGGCTCAACAATTGGGGCTGGGGGTAAAACGGATCATCATTGATGCCGGGCACGGCGGCAAAGATACCGGGGCTATCGGCAAAAAAAAGCTCTATGAAAAGAAGCTCACCCTAAAATTGGCCAAGAAATTATCAAAAAAAATCCAAGAAGGTCTCAAATTAGAGACCTTGCTGACCCGGGGGGTGGATTGCTTTATCCCCCTGGAAGAACGGACGGCCATTGCCAATACCAAACAGGCCGATCTGTTTATCTCTCTGCATATCAACTCCAGCCCGAATCCCCAGGCTGAAGGGATCGAAACCTATTTCCTCAATCTGGCCACGGATGAAGAATCGATCCGGGTGGCCGCCCGAGAGAATGCCACCTCCACCAAACGGATCAGCGATCTGCAGAAGATCCTCAAGGATTTGATGCTTAACGCCAAGATCGATGAATCCTCCCGCCTGGCCAATCATGTCCAGCAAAACGTGGTCCGGGCTTTAAATGAAAAATATCCGCCGGTTAAAAATCTGGGTGTCAAACAGGCCCCTTTTTATGTCCTTATCGGGGCCCGGATGCCGGCTATTTTGGTGGAGACATCCTTTATCTCCAATGATCGGGAGTGGGACCGACTCAATCAGGACGACTATCTGGATCAAATCGTCGAAGGCCTGGTGAAGGGCATCGACAGCTATATCAAAGAAATTAAGACGGCCGGAATGACCAAATGAATTGGTTCGGACCGGTCGAAGAGGCCTTTTTTCAGAATCGCCCTAATCGGTTTGTCGTCCGTTGTCTTCATAAGGGGAAAGATATAGAGGCCTTTTTACCCAATCCCGGCCGTCTTCAGGAATTGTTCCTGCCAGGGGTCCGCCTGTTCCTGACCCGTCAAAAGGCCACACCCGAACGACGCTTTACCTTTACGGTGGCGGCTGTGGAACGGGAGGGCCGTCCCATTATGCTCCACACCCACCAAACCAATGCCGTGGCTGCCTATCTGCTGGAAGAGGGTCGGATCCCCGGGCTGGAGGGGATTAGAATCATCGGCAAGGAAATTCCGGTCCACCACTCCCGCTTTGATCTGCTCCTGGCCCGTGACGGGGAAGAAATCCTGACTGAAGTGAAGTCCTGCACTCTGGTGGGAAAGGCCATGGCGATGTTTCCCGACGCTGTGACGGAACGGGGAAGCCGGCATTTGCGAGAACTATCCTCCCTCTCCCGGAAAGGACGATCGGCGCTGGTTTTATTTATTGTCCACTGGCCCAAGGTCGATTTCTTCCTGCCTGATTATCATACCGATCTGATCTTCGCCCGGACTATGCTGGAGTGCCGGGAAACCCTCCGTTTTCTGCCGGTGGCTGTAGAATGGAAGAAGGATCTTGCCCTGGGACGAACCGTCAAGCCCCTCGCCATACCCTGGGACCTTTTAGAACAAGAGGCCCAAGATCGGGGAAGCTATGTGTTAATTTTGAGGGTGAAGGAAACCCGGAAAATAACCGTAGGGAAGCTCGGGCGGATCACCTTTCCCCCAGGTTATTATCTTTACGTGGGGTCGGCCATGGGCAACCTGACCGCCCGGACGGAACGGCATCGCCGACTTCTTAAAACCAAACACTGGCATATCGATTATCTCCGGGCCGAGGCGGAGTTTAAGGCTGTTCTGCCGATCCGCTCTTCTGTTCCCCTGGAGTGCCTCCTGGCCCAAAGGACGGCCCGGATCGCCGAGTGGTCCATCCCCGGCTTCGGCTGCTCCGATTGCCGCTGCCCGAGCCATCTCCTGGGCTTTAGCACCAATCCTTTGCAATTGAGGGTTTTTCTTGATCTGATCCAATATTTTCGGATGGATCGTTTGTCCGATTCCTTAAAAATGGTATCGGGGAAACAATACCTGAAGGGAATTGAATAATGGCCCAAGCCTCCCGGGATTTTCAGATCTTTGCCAAGCCCGCCGGTCCTCTTTGTAATCTGGCCTGCCAATATTGCTACTATTTGAAAAAAGAGGGGCTCTTTGGAAAAGAAGCCTCAATGCGAATGCCCGATCGGATCCTGGAAGAATATATCATCCAGCACATTCAGGCCTGGCCCACCTCAGAGATCCGTTTTTCCTGGCACGGCGGGGAACCGACCATTCTGGGGCTGGATTACTTTCGCAAGATCGTCAGTCTTCAGCGGAAACATCAACCGGCCGGCAAACGGATTATTAACGGCTTGCAGACCAATGGGACCCTTCTGAATGAGGACTGGTGCCGATTCCTGGCCGAAGAAGGGTTTGGGGTGGGACTCAGCCTGGACGGCCCGGAAAGGATGCATGACCGCTATCGTTTAAATAAAGGGCAGGGGCCAACCCATAGCCAGGCTATGCGGGGGGTGAGACTTTTGCAAAAGCACCGGGTTCCCTATGATATCCTCTGTGTGGTCCATGCCGGAAATGTAGGACACCCCTTAGAAGTCTACCAATTTTTTAAGAACATAGGGGCGGCCTTTCTCGGTTTTCTGCCTTTGGTTGAACGATTGCCGGACGGCACCATCAGCGGCCGGACCGTACCTCCCGAAGCCTTTGGGGCCTTTCTGTGTGCCGTATTCGATGAGTGGCTGAGTCACGATATCGGTCGAGTGAAAGTGCAGATCTTTGAAGAAACCATCGCCCGGGGATTGGGCCGGGAACAGGGGCTCTGTATCTTTCGGCCCACCTGCGGGGATATACCGGTAATTGAGCATAACGGAGATGTCTTCTCCTGTGATCATTTTGTGGAGGCCGAATACCGTCTGGGAAATATCCTGGAGACGGAGTTGGTGGACCTTTTGGAGGGCCCCCGTCTGAGGGCCTTCGGAGGGGCTAAAAAAGAACGTCTGCCGCTCTGTTGCCGGGAATGTGCGGTCCTCAGGTTGTGTAATGGCGGATGCCCCAAAGACCGTCTGCTGAGATCACCAGAGGGAGAAGAGGGGCTCAACTTTCTTTGTGCCGGTTATAAGCGCTTCTTTACCCATTGTCAGCCTTTTATCGCCCAAGTGGCTGCTGTGAAGCAGGAAAAGGCGCCGGAGGAGCCGGTTAAGCCATTCAGCGGCGGAGCCGCCAGAGACGGGGAGAAAACCGGCCGTAATGATTCCTGCCCCTGCGGCTCCGGGAAAAAATATAAGAAATGCTGTCTGGGAAAAGAATCGTTCAGGGCTTAGAGAAATAACTCAGGCCTTGAGCTTCTCCTTAAGAAAGTCCATGGTCCGTTTCCAGGCGAGTTCGGCGGCCTCCTTGTTATACCGGGAACCGGTGTCATTGTTAAAGGCGTGTTGGGTCCCTTCATACATAAAGAGCTTATAATCAATTGAGGCCTTTTTCAAGGCTGCTTCATAGGCGGCGATCCCCTTATTGACCCCTTCATCAAGCCCGGCATAATGAAGCAGAAGCGAGGCCTTGATTTTGGGTACGTCATCGGCTGAAGGCTGCCGTCCATAATAGGGAACGGCGGCCTGAAGGTCCGGGGATTGGACGGCCATCTGATTGGCCATGGCCCCACCCCAGCAGAAACCGACGACCCCGACCTTCCCTGTAGTCAGGGGATTGGTCTTCAGGTATTGCACGGCGGCTACAAAGTTTTTGATGGTTGAGGGCATATCCAGTTTGCTGATCATCTCGATGGCCTTGCTCTCTTCGGACGGGGTGCCGCCGACCGGAGAGAGGGCATCAGGGGCCAGGGCGACGAATCCTTCCAGGGCCACGCGCCGGGTCACGTCGGCGATGTGCGCGTTCAAGGCCCTATTCTCGTGGACGATAGCAACGGCGGGTAGTTTGGCGCTTCCTTTCGGCCTGGCCAACTTGGCCCGCATGTCCCCCGTTGCGCCCGGATAGGTGATGTCGGCCGTTTCAAGGCGGGGATCATCTTTAGCCACCAGATCGGCAGAGGCTGAACCTTTCTCCAGGGAAACGAGAAGGGCATTGGCGGCAACCAACCCGCCGGTGAAAACGGATAACCGTTTAAGGAAATCGCGTCGATCCAGGGACCCATGGTTGTATTCATCAAACCATTCCAAGATCTTTTTGTCGGGCTTCTTTTCCATGACACTCTCCTTAAATTTTAAATATTTTTAGATTAACTACCCGGGATATTTTTTCAAAATCAGAATCATTATGCAAAAGAAACAGGTTGTTTTCTATAGCCGTTTGAGCTATGAGACAGTCCATGGTGCTGCTGATGGTCAGGCCTTTTTTTCGGCAATCATAGTAAATCCTGGCGGCAGCGGCAAAAGATTCTCGTTGATCTTTCAGGGTGTAGAACCGCCAGGTATCTAGATATTTTTTTAGTTCGAGAAAATCCTTTTCCGACCTTACCCCTTGAAGGACTTCTTGATAAATAAAAGAATTTATTCCGGAGGGGATATTGTTGTCGAGTACATATTCAAATTTTATAAGGGAATCATTTTGGTCGCCTTTTAAATAGCTGATCATTACCGACGTATCAACCAGGACCATCTTACTGCCCTCTTCTCAATTTCTTGTAATCATAATCTTCCCGGAACGCTATTTTCCCTCGAAGCTTTCTGATATCCAGCCGTTGCCTGGCGGCGATTAATTCTTCAAGGGCTTCATTGATAAGTTCTTTTTTTGTTTTGGCCCCCGAATATTTGAAGGCCTTGGCCATAAGGTCGTCGTCTAAAACGATATTGGTTCTCATTTTATACACCTCCATATACACACAATTTAACACCACATGGGAAAATACTCAAGAAAAATCCGAAGGCTTGAGAATTGCCTGTTCCATGAAGGGCTATAAAAAGAAGGCTAAGAAATAGTAAACTCAAACAATCTTAGCCCAGCCCAAGACCGTTTAAAAGAGGGATGCGAAAATCCTTCCACCGGTTGTTGGTCACTCTGCAAACATTTCCTGGAGGACAGCGAGAACGTTATCCTGGGTTGGTTTATCGATCCGGCCCAGTTTTTGGGTGAGGCGGATTTTGTCCACCGTCCTTATCTGATCCAAGACGACCTGACCCTGTTTGCCCTGAAAGGTGCAGGGGATACGGGTGGGATACTCTCGTCCACTGGTGGTCATAGGGGCTATGATCACCGTGGAGATAAAACGGTTCATTTCATCGGGGGAAATAATCAGACAAGGACGGGCTTTGCGGATCTCTTGGCCGACAGTCGGATCCAAATTAACCAGGAAAACATCAAAACGTTTGGTTACCATTCCCACTCGCCCTGGTCAAACTGGTTTTCGATTAAGACCTTTCCACCGCTCACCCCATCCTCTTTTTTTTCTGCCAAGGCTTTGAATTGTTGTGCCCATCCCTGACGGGGATGGGTATGGGGATGGATGATTATTTTGTTATCCAGTACTTCCAGTTCCACTTCCTTCCCCAGGTTGGTTTGCTCCAGGAGAATTTTCGGGATACGGATTCCCCGAGAATTTCCTATTTGGATGATGTTCGCCTTCATTAAAAGAATGCCTCCACAAGCAGGTGCCTTTAAATAATTACATTGTAATTACATCGAGATTAATTGTCAAGATGATAATACGAACTTCTATTTTCTAACCCTCTCCAGGTAAAATCACTTGCCCACCCCCAGTTTTTCTAAAGCATAAGAAAATTGGTTAAATTCGACTTGCTTCAAGGCTATTTTCAAATTTTGATGCCTAATTTCAAATTCAATAACTTTTAATAATGCGCTTTTTTCTTGAAAAATTCAATTTATCTTAAAAACTGGGGGTGGCGAGGGTTAAATCATTCTTGACTACTCCTCCCTCTTAATATAATGTGCATTCAATACACCTTAATGAGGAGAGGGTGATGCGAACCAATATCGTCATTGATGATGCTCTTTTGGAAGAGGCTTTTTCCGTCAGTCGGAGCAAAACGAAGAGAGAGGTCATCCATGAAGCCCTGCGTGAATTTGTTCGACTAAAAAAGAGGCGGGATTTAACCGATCTGGCCGGTCGGCTTTCGTTCTCGCCCGGATTCGATCATAAAGCGCTGCGGAGAGTCAGATGATTTTGGTGGATACCTCAGTCTGGATAGAGATATTGAAAGATCGTCAGGGAAAAGCTGGAGGGTTTTTCCGAGACCTTGTGGCCGATGAGCCCTTCGGTCTCTGCCGTTTTACTCAGCTTGAATTATTGCAGGGTGCTAGGGATGAACGGGAATGGGGTCTTTTAGATGACTATCTGGCTGAGCAATATTATCTTGAAGTAAAAGAACAGACCTGGAAGAATGCCGCCCGGATTTATTTTGATTTAAGACGTAAAGGGATAACCGTGATCCGTCCGATTGATTGTTGTGTCGCTCAGATCGCCTTAGACGAAAAGGCCCTTTTGCTGCACCGGGACCGAGATTTTGAATTAATCGCAAAAGTTAGGCCTCTTGCCGTATCTTGGTTTGAGTGGGGAAAGAATAGCCATTAGTAGTTTGTGGAAAACTCATTTTTAACAGGTTGCTGAAAGAGGCCCCGGGCTTCAGAATGAAGCCCGGGGCCTCTTTCAGCAACCTGTTAGATTGGAATTAGATATGCACGAGATGGGAATCGCTCAGAGTATTATGGAGATCGTTCAACAGGAGATGGCCCGCCACGGGATCGCCAAAATTGCCACCATCCGCCTGGTGGTGGGGGAGTTTACGGCCGTAGTCCCCCAAAGTCTGACCTTCTGTTTTGAAGTCATCACCAAAGACACTCCTCTGGAAGGGGTCAAGCTGGACATGGAACCGGTGCCGCTCACCGGGCGATGTGATGGGTGCGGGGAAGAATTTATTATCCAGGAATATCGTTTTGTCTGTCCCAAGTGTCAGTCCCAAGACATTCAAACGGTTTCCGGTAAAGAGCTGTTCATTAAAGAAATTGAGACGGAATAAAGATGGGAGATAGAAATGACTATAAAAGTCCCGGTTGTTAGAAACGTTCTGGAGGCCAATGAACAATTGGCCGAAAAAAACAAGGCCCTCTTTCAGCAAGAAGGGTTGCTGGTCCTTAATTTGATGAGTTCCCCGGGGGCCGGAAAGACCACCCTGCTGGAACGAACCATTGAAGCTTTAAAGGACAAGATCCGGATCGGGGTAATCGAAGGGGATATTCAATCCACTTACGATGCCGAACGGATTGCCCAAAAAGGGGTCCTGGCCGTCCAGATCAATACCGACGGGGCCTGCCATCTGGACAGCCGGATGATCCGGGAGGCCCTGAAAGAATTTGATCTCTCCCAACTGGATCTGCTGGTGGTGGAAAATGTGGGCAACCTGGTCTGCCCGGCCGAATTTGAGGTAGGGGAAGATTATAAGGTGATGATCCTGAGTGTGACCGAAGGGGATGACAAGCCCCTTAAATATCCCCTGATGTTCGCCAAGTCCAGTGTGCTTCTGGTTAATAAAGTGGATCTGCTGCCCTATATCAATACCAGCGTGGAGCTGATCCGCAAGATTTCCCTGGAGATCAATCCTAAACTGGAAATCTTTGAAGTGTCCTGCCAGACTCGAACCGGTCTGGAACCCTGGTTTGATTGGATTCTTGAGAGAACACCTCATTACCGGAGAAAGGCCTAAACAAAAAGGGAGTAAAAAAGTGGATCTTTTGAGAACCCGTTTAGCCCTCGATCTGGTTATGAATCCTGAGAGTGCCGGAGAAGTCAGTGATATCAGAACCTCAACCATCTATGATATTTTAAGTAAAAAAATTATTATCGCCCAAACCGAACCCCGACTAACAACTGCCAGACTCAATAAAGGCATTATGATTTCTTTTTTGTCCGAGGGAAAAGGCCTTAGCCACCGGTATGGATTTCAAGCAAAGATTATCAATTTCATCGAAGATTACCAACTGGTTTCTTCCGAGATAGAACCGGCCATCTTAATAGAACAAATCTCTCTTCCCAAACCTTACAATTTAAGAATGTATTATCGGATGTGCCTGCCCCTTGATGCCGGTTTTCAGATTTCGCTTAATGGTCAGCCGGGTGGAATTATCGATATTTCCCTTGGAGGGGCGCTCGTGGGAATGACGATCGACCAAGAACAGGAATCCATGTTTGAGATTGGGCAGACCTTCAAAATTGCTTTAACCATTGATGGCCAGACCTATGATTTGGAAGTCCAGATAAAAAGAGTAGTTTTTCCGGATAAGACCAATCGGAGTCAAAAAATGCGTATGCTGGCCTGTGAGTTTCATAAAAGAACCAGGGAGTTTGAACAAGCCTTAGAAAGAAAATTACTCTATCTTCAAAGAGAATTACGCTCCAGAATGGGATGATCCAACGTTGTTTCCGTGCTAATCCGTCATGCCACGCCAGTGGCGTGACACCAC
>Ga0233425_10006638_pt1 | contig 16978 bp, 14 predicted proteins | sample Watercolumn_Towu_2_FD_181712 | JGI IMG/M metagenome (GOLD analysis project Ga0233425, IMG submission 181712) | Freshwater microbial communities from Lake Towuti, South Sulawesi, Indonesia - Watercolumn_Towuti2014_140_MG | ecosystem: Environmental > Aquatic > Freshwater > Lake | place... | reverse complement strand
ATCGGCGGCGCGGTGCGCGGCGGCTACAACCCGGCCGCCACCGAGGTCTGGCAGGAGGCGCTGCGCATCCCGGCGGTGAAGGTCTACGAGCGCGGCAAGCTGCGCCGCGACGTCTGGGATCTGATCTTCGCCAACATCCGCCTGAACATCGTGCAGGAGGACATGCGCGCCGAGATCGGCAGCTGCACCGTGGGGGAGCGCCGGCTGCGGGCGCTGGTGGAGAAATACGGTCTCGAGAGCTTCGAGGCCCACAAGCAGGCGCTGTTCGAGTCGACCCGCAAGCTGATGGAAGCCGAGATCCGCAAGATCCCGAACGGCGTCTACAAGGGCGAGGCCACCTCGCATTTCGACGGGCATCACCCCGGCTCGAAGCACCAGGTCCGGGTCACCATCACGGTGAACGACGGCCACATCCGCTTCGACTACTCGGAGACGGACCCGCAGACCACCGGCTTCGTCAACGGCACCTTCACCTCCAGCGCCTCGGCCACCGTGCTCACCTTCCTGCAGATGGTGGACCCGCGCATCCCGCACAACCAGGGCATGATCGAGCCCATCGAGATCGTCATCCCCGAAGGCACGCTGCTCAACGCCTCGTACCCGGCGGCTACCACCTTCGGCAATCACCTGTGCCCGAACAACGCCGACGCGATCATGCGCGCGCTCGCGCCCGTGATCCCGGAGCGCGTCACGGCGGGTTGGAACCAGCTCCTGTGCTCGCTCTCGACCGGGCGCGACACGCGAAAGGGCCAGGACACCAAGGAGACCTACGTCGACATCCTGTTCATGGGGCTGAAGGGTGGCTCCGGGGCGCTGCCGGACGCCGACGGCTACGACCACATCGGCATGATCGACGCCTCCGGTGGCGTGCTCGATCAGGACTACGAGATGTTCGAGCAGATCACGCCGCACCGGCTGCTCTCCCACGAGTACCTGTGTGACTCGGCCGGCCCGGGCCGGCACCGCGGTGGGCTCGGCGTCGAGACCCGCTACCTGGTGGGCGGGGCCGACACGCAGATCGTCACCTTCGGCGACGGCGACATCGAGCCGGCGTTCGGCCTCGGCGGCGGCGGCGAGGGCACGCTGAACTTCATCGACCTCGAGTACCCGGACGGCCAGCGCTACCGCGCCACCACCAAGGACCACGTGCGCGCCGTGCCTGCCGGCACCCTGTACGTGCAGCAGGCCGGCGGCGGCGGCGGCCACGGCTCGCCCCACGAGCGGCCCGCCGAGCTGGTCGCCCGCGAAGTGCGAGACGGCATCGTGAGCCTCGCCGCGGCCCGCGAGCGTTACGGCGTCGCGGTGGACCCGAAGACCTGGCGAGTCGACCAGGCCGAGACGGCGCGCCTGCGCGGGAGGAGCTGATGGACTTCTCCCTCTCGAGCGAGCAAGCCGCGATCCAGAAGACCTTCCACGACTTTGCCGAGCGCGAGCTCCGCCCCGTGGCCGCGACCCTCGACGAGCGCCCCGAGTTCCCGCGCCAGCTCTTCGAGAAGATCGGCGAGCTCGGCTTCTTCGGCATGCGCTACCCCGAGCCCCACGGCAGCGGCGCCGATGTGGTCTCCTGCGCCCTCGCCTTGGAGGAGCTCGCTTGGGGCAGCCTCTCCGTGGCCGCCGCCTGCACCATGCAGTCGCTGATGGGCACCTGGTTCGTGTACCGCTTCGGCTCCGCGGATCACCACGAGCGCCTCCTGCGCCCGGCCCTGGCGGGCAAGAAGATCGGCGCCATCTGCATGACCGAGCCCAACGCGGGCAGCGACCTGTTCTCGATGACCACCCGTGCGTCGGAGAGCGGCGGGCGCTGGCAGGTCAGCGGCAGCAAGACCTGGGTCACCTCCGCGCCTGTCGCCGACTTCTTCACGGTCTTCGCGCGCACCGGCAAGGAGTCCCTCGGCGTGTTCCTGATCGAGCGTGGCGCGCCGGGTCTCGAGCTCGGGCGGCCCATCGAGAAGCTCGGCGTGCGCTCCTCCCTCACCTCCGAGGTTCATTTCTCCGACGTGCCCGCGAGCGCGCTCTTGGGCGATCCGGAGAGCGGCACCAAGTACCTGCGCGAGATCCTGGCCGAGATCCGCGTGGTGACCGCCGCCCTCGCCCTCGGCATCGGACGCGCCGCCTACGAGGAGGCCAAGCGCTACGCCTCGGAGCGGCAGCAGTTCGGCAAGCCCATCGACCGCTTCGAGCTGGTACAGGAGCACCTGGCCGAGATGGCCACGGACCTCGAGGCCGCGCGCCGGCTGACGCTCTGGGCGGCCTGGCGCAGCGATCAGAAGCTGCCGAACGCCCGCGAGGCGAGCATGGCGAAGCTCTTCGCCTCCGAGGCGGCGAACCGCATCTGCGACCGGGCCGCGCGCGTGACCGCGAGCTACGGCTTCGCCGCGGAGAGCCCCATCCAGCGCTACCTCCGCGACGCGCGCTTCGTGCTCATCGGCGGGGGGACTTCGGAGATCCTCAGAGTGAACATCGCGAGGGAGTCATGACGGACACGCCCATCCGCGTTCTGGTGGCCAAGCCCGGCGTCGATGGACACGACGTGGGCGCGAAGGTCGTGTGCCGCGCCCTGATGGAGGCCGGCATGCAGGTCGTCTACACCGGGCTCCGGCAATCGCCGGAGGCCATCGCCGCGGCGGCGAGAGAGCTGGACGCCGACGTGGTCGGCCTCTCGATCATGTCGGGCGCGCACCTGCCCCTGACCGAGAAGGTGGCGGCGCGCCTGAGAGACGCCGGCCATTCGCGGGCGAAGCTGGTGGTCGGAGGCGTGATCCCGAACCGCGACCGCGCCGAGCTCGAGAAGCTCGGTGTCGCGGCCGTGTTCGGCGTGGACGCCGGCCTCGACCAGATCGTGAGCTGGGTGCGGGAGCACGCGCGGAGGCAGTCATGAGCGACAAGAAGGAGCGCGGCCCGGCCCCCGTGACCTGGGAGAGTGGCATCGAGATCGCGCCCGTGTACGCGCCGGAGGGCGCCGAGCGGCCGGGCGAGTACCCGTACACGCGCGGCATCCACCCGCTCATGTACCGGCAGCGGCCCTGGACCATGCGCCAGTACTCGGGCTTCGGCACCGCCGCCGAGACCCACGAGCGCTTCTTGTTCCTGCTCGAGAACGGCAACACCGGGCTGAACGTGGCCTTCGACCTGCCCACTCAGTGCGGGCTCGACTCCGACGACCCCATGGCCGAGGGCGAGGTGGGGCGCGTCGGCATGGCCGTGGACACGCTCGCGGACATGGAGGAGGCCTTCGCCGACATCGATCTGAACCAGATCAGCGTCTCGCTCACGATCAACGGCTCGGCCGTCGCCATCATGGGCATGTACTTCGCGATGGCGGAGAAGCGCGGCTTCTCGCTCCGCGAGCTGCGCGGCACGGCTCAGAACGACATCCTGAAGGAGTTCGTCGGACGCGGGACCTGGATCTTCCCGGTGGAGCCCAGCGTACGCCTGGTGGGCGACACCATCGAGTTCTGCGCGCGCGAGGTGCCGCACTACAGCCCCGTCAGCGTGTGCGGCTATCACATCCGCGAGAGCGGGGCGACGCCGGCGCAGGAGATGGCCTACGGCCTGAGCATCGCGCGCGCCTACGTGGATCACGTGCGTGCGCGCGGCCTGGACGTGGACGAGTTCGCGCAGGGCATCAGCTACAACTTCGACATCTACGGCAACCTCTGGGAGCAGATCGCCAAGTTCCGCGCCGGGCGCCGGCTCTGGGCGAAGATCATGAAGGAGCGCTACGGCGCGACGAATCCACGCGCCATGCAGCTCCGCATGATCGCGGGCGGCGGCGGCGCCGGGCTCACGGTGGAGCAGCCGCTCAACAACCTGGTGCGGAGCGCCTACTACGCCCTGGCCAGCGCCCTCGGCGGCACGCAGACCATGGCGCTCTGCTCCTACGACGAGGCCTACACCATCCCGAGCGAGCAGGCCGCGAAGCTCTCGCTGCGCACCATGCAAATCTTGATGCACGAGATCGGGGCCTGCGACACCGTGGACCCGCTGGCCGGTTCGTACTTCGTCGAGGCCGCCACCGACGAGATGGAGCGACGCATCGTCCAGATCATGGAGCGCCTGGACGCCGAAGGCGGCGTGGTGCAGGCCATCGCCGAGGGTCGCGTGCAGGCCGACGTCAACCGCCAAGCCTACGAGCAACGCAAGCGGCTGGAGCGCGGTGAGGTCAAGAAGGTCGGCGTCAATTGCTTCGCGGACGATGAGCAGGGGCCCGACGTCGAGTTCCACCCTTACCGTCGAGAGGAGGCGGAGAAGCAGGTGGCGCGCTTGAACAAGGTGCGCGCCGAGCGCGACGGCGCCGACGTCGAGAAGCTGCTCGAAGGCGTGCGTGCTGCCGCCCGCGAGGGCAAGAACGTCATGCCCCCGGTGATCGCGGCGGTGAAGGCCTACGCCACGGTCGGCGAGATCTGCGGCGCGCTCAGGCAGGTGTTCGGAACCTACCAGGAGCCGGTGAGGTTCTAATGGCCCGTTCGTACTCGTACTCGTACTCGTACTCGATCTCTGGCTCGTACTCGTACTCGTACTCGTACTCGATCTCTGGCTCGTACTCGATCTCCGGCTCGTGCTCGCACTCGGTCTTCGCTCGGGACCACCACGCCCGGCCCTCCCGTTGCGTTCCCGAGCACGAGCACGAGGAGGAACCCCGATGACCGACCGGCGCCCCGTCGTCCTGAGCGTCGAGCAGGCGCTCAGCATGTCGTACGCGACGCTGCGCTTCGTGCACCTGGGCTGGCGCGTGATCCGGATCGAGCCGACGCCGTCACCGGGTCTCAGGACGCGGGGCGACCCCAACCGCCACATCGGGCGCAAGGTCGCCGACGGTGATCGCCACAGTTACTTCGTCGGCCCCAACTGCGGGAAGGAAGCCATCGCGCTGAACCTGAAGGACCCGGAGGGCCAGGCGGTGCTGGCGCGCTTGATCCGCGAGCTCTCTGCCGACGTGTTCTGCACCAACACCATGCCGGCGCGCCACGCCTCGCTCGGCATCGACTACGCCTCGCTCTCGAAGCTCCGGCCCGAGCTGGTCTGGTGCTGCATTTCCGCCATGGGCCTCGCCCACCCCGACGTCCCGGGCTACGACCCGGTGCTCCAAGCGCAGTGCGGGTACATGGACGTGACGGGCTACCCGGACGGACCACCGATGCAGAACGGCCCACCGCTCATCGATCTCAAGGCAGGCGACGAGGCGTTCGCGCAAGTGCTCCACGCGCTGCTCGAGCGCCACCACACCGGCGCCGGGCGCGCCATCGACGTCTCGATGGCGCAGGTGGCGACGAGCTGGCTCCTCACCTTCCTGCCCATGCTCGACATGGGGAGCCCGCCGGACGAGCTCAAGCGCTCCGGCAACGAGCACCGCCAGTTCATCCCGACCAACGCCTACCCCACCGCCGACGGCTTCATCTACATGGCGGTCGGCAGCGACGTGCAGTGGCAGCGCTTGGTCGCCGAAGCTCCCTTCCGCTCTCTCGACCGACCCGACCTCGCGACCAACGAGGGCCGGCGCCGCGACAAGGTCGCGCTCCACGCCGCCATCGGCGCGCTCACCTCGAAGCTCAGCGCCGCCGAGGTCGCCAAGAGCCTGCGTGCCGCGCAGATCCCCCACGCGCCCATCACGCCCATCGAGCGTGTGATGGATCAGGGGTTCCTGAAGGACGCGCTGCTCCGCACCACGGCTCCCGACGGCCGTGAGATCCGGCTGCCCCCTCCCGCGGTGAGCACGGAGTTTCTGGAGGCACGGCAGCGCTCGCTGGGTTTTGCACCCGCCTACGGCGAGCACACGGAGAGCGTGCTCGCGGAGGTGGGGGTCACCCAGGCGGAGGTGACGGCGTTCAAGAGCCGAGGGGTGATCGCATGAGCCCTACCCGACGACTTCGCCCATGCTCGCTACGCTTCGCGTTCCGCGGAACCTTCCTGGGGACGGGGGCGGGGACGGGGACGGGGACGGGAAGAGGCAGGAGTAGCAGAACGGGCTCAGGCGGAGCTCTGGTGGCGCTTGGCGAGCACGGTGAGCATGGAGACGATGCGCAACAAGAGGCGACGACCTTCTTCCCGCGTTGCAGGGTCGCACGCGCTGAGGACGCCATGGGCATCGAGGAGCGCAGCGCACTCCGTCGCAGATCGACTGGCCATCCGGTAGAACCGGGCTTTCTCCCCCGGCATCATCTCACCCGCGCCTTCCGCGGTGTTCGTCACGATCGAGAGGGCCGCCCGGTTCAGCTGGTCCCTCAGGTAGCCACGGCCGCGATGCCTCCGCTCGGTGATCTGGTTCGCGAGTGCGAGGAACGCAACCGCTGCCTGGTAGACCTCCAGCTTGTCGTGGTCGAAGCTCACGACACCCCATCGGTCCGCACCCAGCGCGAGTTGCGCTCATTCTCTCCGTCCCGCCCGTCCCCGTCCCCGTCCCCGTCCCCGTGTTCGGGCCCCCCCAGGACGGATTCACGAGTCACGCCAAGCGCCGCTCACCAGTGAGCTGATCATGCCTTTCGACTACCACCGCCCCAAGACCCTGGAAGAGGCCTGGCGCCTCGCCGACTCCGACGCCGAGGCGCGCTTCGTCGCCGGCGGCACCGACGTGATGGTGCGCATCCGCGAGGGCAAGATCGCGCCGCGCGCGCTGATCGCGCTCTCGGGCATCTCCGATCTCACGCGCATCGACGTCGGTCCGCCCCTGGTGCTCGGCGCCGGGGTACGCGTCGCCGAGCTCCAGAGCCACGCGGGCCTCGGCCGGGCGTTGCCCGTCCTGGGGCAGGCCGCGGCGCAGCTCGGCAGCGTGCAGATCCGCAACGTCGCCACGCTGGGCGGCAACCTGTGCAACGCCTCGCCCTGTGCGGATCTCGCGCCGCCGCTGCTGGTGCACGAGGCGCGCCTGCGCGTCGCGTCGGCGATGGGTACCCGCGAGGTGCCGCTCGCGAGCTTCTTCGTGGGTCCGCGCGCCAGCGTGCTCGGGCCCGGCGAGATCCTCTCCGCCGTGGTCGTGGACGCTCCGGCGCCGAATGCGCGCGCGGTGTTCCTGAAGAAGGGCCGCGTGCGCATGGACATTGCGCTGGCCAGCGTCGCCGTGCTTCTCGAGACGGAAGGGAAGCACTGCGTGAAAGCCCGCATCGCGGCCGGCTCCCTCGGCCCCTGCCCGATGCGGCTGGCGAAGACCGAGGCCGTCTTGACCGGGCAGGCGCTCGACGACCGCGGCCTCGCCCTCGCTCGCGAAGCAGCAGAGCAGGAGGTCCGCCCCATCACGGACGTGCGCGCGAGCGCCGACTACCGGCGCCACCTGGCGGGCGCGTTGCTCGAGCGCGGCATCCGCGCGCTGATGAACGGAGCGCAGCCATGAGCGTCACTCTGAGCTTCGAGGTCAACGGCGAGCCCGCACGCCTGTCGGTCGAGCCCCACGCCCGGCTCGTGGACGTGCTGCGCGGACCGCTCGGCCTGGTCGGTACCAAGGAAGGCTGCAGCAACGGCGAATGCGGAGCCTGCACCGTGCTGGTGGACGGCCGCCCGGTGTGCTCGTGCCTGCTGCCCGCCCTCGAGGTCGAGGGCAAGCAGGTCACGACCATCGAGGGCCTGGTCGGCCCGGGCGGAAAGCTCTCCGAGGTGCAGCAGGCCTTCGTGGACAAGGGCGGAATCCAGTGCGGCTTCTGCTCCCCGGGCATGATCCTGAGCGCCCACGCCTTGCTCGAGCAGAACCCGAGCCCGAGCGACGCCGACGTGCGCGACGCCCTGACCGGCAACCTCTGCCGTTGCACCGGCTACGCGCAGATCGTCGAGTCGGTGCAGCTCGCCGCCTCCACCAAGCGCCAGAAGAAGGGGGCCGACCATGCGTGAGCTTCGCTACGTGGGCACCGACACGGTACGCCCCGACGCGGCCGACAAGGCCGCCGGCCGCGCCTACTACATCCACGACCTGAGCCGTCCCGGCATGCTCTGGGGCAAGGTCAAGTTCGCCGAGCACGCCAGCGCCCGCATCAAGCACATCGACACCTCGCGGGCGGAGCGCCTGCCGGGCGTGCGTGCGGTGATCACCGCCTACGACACGCCGGAGCTGCGCATCGGCTTTCTGCGCGACAACTTCGCGCTCAAGCGGGACCGCGTGCGCCAGTTCCGCGACGAGGTCGCCGCCGTCGCGGCCATCGATCCGGACATCGCCGCCGAGGCCGTCGAGCTGATCCGCGTCGAGTACGAGCCGCTGCCCGCGGTGTTCACGCCGGAGGAAGCCTTGGCCGAGGGCGCGCCGCTGGTGCACGAGCGTGACGCGGACGGCCGCCCGGTGACGTCGAACCTCCTGCCGGTGCAGGTGCACCACGAGTCGGGAGACATGGCCGCCGGGGAACGCGCCTCGAAGTACGTCGTCGAGGGCGAGTTCTCGACGCCGCTCATCCAGCAAGCCTGCATGGGCACCGCCGGCTGCATCGCGGAGATGGACACGCGCGGCAACCTGACGATGTGGGCCAAGACCCAGATCCCGTTCCTGGCGCAGAAGGACTTCGTGCGCGCGCTGGAGGCCATGGGCCTCGGCGGCTCGAACGCCCGCGTGATCGTGCCGGCCCTGGGCGGCGCCTTCGGCACCGGCCTCGACACCCACGCCTACGAGTACATCGCCATCCTGCTCGCGCACCGGACCGGCAGGCCGGTGAAGATCGTCTACGACCGCCGGGAGGAGTTCGCGAACCTCTCGCCGCGCCAGAGCGCGAGGACGCGCGTGGTGCAGGGCTGCGACGCCAGCGGTCGGCTCACCTTCCGCAAGGTCGAGGTGCTGCAGGACAACGGCGCGTACACGTCCTGGGGCGCGACCTACCCCACGGTGATGCTGATCCCGGCCACCTCGCTCTACAAAGTGCCGAACGTCTGGTTCGACGCGAAGCTCGTCTACACCAACAACACCTACGCCCAGGCCATGCGCGGCTACGGCAACCCGGAGGTGACCTGGCCCATCGAGTGCCTGCTCGACGAGCTGGCGGAGAAGGTCGGCATCGACCCGCTGGAAATGCGGCTCATCAACAAGAACACGCCCGGCGAGAAGACGCCCATGGGGCTCGACATCACGACCTGCGGCCTGGGCGAGTGCCTGGAGTTCGCCAAGCAGAGCCTCGACTGGGAGGCGAAGCACGGTAAGCAGCGCGGCAAGGCGCGCGGCGTCGGCGTCGCGTCGCTGGTCCACGTCGGCGGCTCCGGGCGCATTTACCGCTCGGATGGCGGCGGGGTGATCCTGAAGCTCGACGACTTCGGCAACGTCAACGTCTCCTACGGCGGCGTGGAGATGGGTCAGGGCCTGCACGCCGCGCTCACGCTCGGGGTCGCGGAAGCCCTGGGGGTCCTGCCCGAGAAGGTTTGCATCAACCAGACCGATACCGCGACCTGCCCCTGGGACGTCGGGACCCACGCCAGCCGCGGCGCCTTCATCGCGCTGAACGCAGCCATTCGCGCGGCCGACAAGGCGCGGAAGAAGATCTTCGCGCTCGCCTCGGAGATCTACGCGAGCGAGACGCAGAAGAGCCTCGCCGCTCACAAGAAGAAGAACCCGGGGTACGAGCCGCCCGCCTACGACTTCGCCGCCGCGGCTCGCGCGGACAACCTCGAGCTCCGTGACGGCCAACTCTTCCCGAAGGACGCGCCGAACGAGCCCTGGCTCCACATCGAGATCGGCAAGCTGCTGCGCGCGCTGCACTTCCGCGGCAGGGAGGGCCAGATGATCGTGGAAGAAGCCTTCTACGAGCCGCCGAGCACGCTGCCCGACTGGTCCAAGGGCGTCGGCAACATGAGCGCGAGCTACGCCTACGGCGTGCAAGCGTTCGAGGTCGAGGTGGACACCGAGACCGGCGACGTGAAGATCCTGAAGGCCGTCTCTGCCCACGACGTCGGGCGGGTCCTGAACCAGCAAACCTTGCGCGGGCAGGTGCAGGGTGGTCTGGCGCAGGGCATCGGCTACGCGCTCTACGAAGAGGTGAAGACCCACGAGGGCCGCGTGCTGAATCCGAGCTTCACCGACTACAAGATCCCCACGGTGCACGAGATGGCGTTCCCGGTGGACATCTTCTTCGCCGAGACCGACGATCCCGCCGGCCCCTTCGGCGCCAAGGGCGTGGGAGAGCCGGGCCTCGTGCCCACGGCGCCAGCTCTCGCCAATGCCATCTACGACGCCGTGGGAATTCGGATCCGAGATCTGCCGATCACGCCGGAGAAGATCGTGATGGCGCTCAAAGCGAAGAAGAAGGGTTGAGTCATGTTCGAGAAGGTCTTCATCCCTTATGGCCTCTACTGGTCCACGCCGTTCTGCCGCTGGCAGGGCACGCTGGCGAACGCCCACTCGCTCGAGCTCGCCGCGCAGGTCGCGAGCGAGGTACTCGCGGCGAAGAAGGTCGACCCCAAGGGCTTCGACTCGGTGATGCTGGGCATGACGGTGATCCAGCGCTCCAGCTTCTACGGCGCGCCCTGGCTCGCCGCCCTGCTCGGTGCCACGGGCTCCACCGGGCCGACCTTCGGCCAGGCCTGCGCCACCAGCGCGCGTGTCATCGCGTCCGCCGCGGCCGACGTGGAGCTCGGGCAGAGCGCCACGGTCCTGGCCGTGACCTGTGATCGCACCAGCAACGGCCCGCACCTCTACTACCCCGACCCCACCGCCCCCGGCGGCACCGGCGCGAGCGAGAACGCCGTGCTCGACGCGTTCAACCGCGACCCTTGGGCGAAGAACGCCATGATCGAGACGGCGGAGAACGTGGCCAAGGAGGCGGGCTTCAGCAAGGAACAGCAAGACGAGGTCGCGCTGCTCCGCTACGAGCAGTACCAGGCCGCCCTCGTCGACGACCGCGCCTTCCAGAAGCGCTACATGGCCCCGGTGGTCCTGCGCCGCGGCAAGAAGGAGATCGGCAAGGTCGAGGCCGACGAAGGCATCCACCCGACCACGAAGGAAGGCCTCGCCAAGCTCCCGCCGGTGAAGGAGGGCGGGAGCGTGAGCTTCGGCTCCCAGACTCACCCCGCCGACGGCAACGCCGGCCTGGTGCTCACCACCGAGGGCCGCGCCCGCGAGCTCTCCGCGAAACCCGAGCTCCGCGTCCGCGTCGTCTCCGCCGCCGAGGCCCGCGTCGAGAAAGGCTTCATGCCCAAGGCCGTCGTACCCGCCGCGCGCGCCGCGCTCGCCAAGGCGGGCATCGCGCTCGGCGACGTGAAGGCCATCAAGACCCACAACCCGTTCGCGGTGAACGACCTCTTCTTCTGCAAGGAGATGGGCCTCGAGCTCAGGGCCATCAACAACTTCGGCTCGCCGCTCGTGTACGGCCACCCGCAGGGCCCGACCGGCATGCGTCTGGTCATCGAGCTCGTCGAAGAGCTGGTCGCCGCGGGCGGCGGCTACGGCCTGTTCAGCGGTTGCGCCGCCGGCGACACGGCGATGGCGCTGGTGGTGAAGGTCGGGTGAGGGTCACTCCGTCGTCTTCTTCAACGCCACCACCGCCCCCGCCCTATCCACCGGCTCGTCAGCGACGGTCACGGTGTACCCGGCGCTGCCGCCGAGGGTGATCGGCTCCGTACCGACGAAGCGCTCGCCGTTCCCGGCGGTGAAGCGGATCGTCGTGATGAGCGCTTCAGCTCCCGCAAGCTGGTACATGGTCCGCCCTTCGTCGTAGGTGGTGAGCCGGAGCGAACGCGTTTCGCGAAGCCCCTCCGTGTCCAACTCGACTCGAGACGGCACGAAGCCGTCGGAGGTGCGGTCGAAGACCTGTGCGCGAACCGCCACGAACGGCAGCGTCGGCGCCTCGGTGAGCGTGCCGACGAAGCCGATGGCCTCGTCCAGCGCGACGCTCATCGTGTAGGCGAGCCCGGGCTCGAGCTCGGCCGGGCCGAGGACCTTGGCGATGGGTGAGCGGACGCAGGCGTTGTCCTTGTGTTGACCCGTGGTCGTCTCGACCTCGACAGCGGCGCTCACGGCGAGCTGGGGGCCGACCGTCGAGCCCTCCGGGACGGCCAAGAACACCGCCTGGCTGAGCCAGAACGACATGGAGAACTTGGTATCGTTCTGGAACGAGAGCAGCGCGGGCCCCTCCCCCGCTTCAGTTTCGACCTTGAACGACGCGTACATCACCGAGGGTGTCGGGCGACCGCCGGTGCCACCGGACGACGTGACCGGCACGCCAGCCGCTCCACCGGACCCAGAGGTGGCGGCGCCGCCCGCGCCCGCAGCTGGCGTAGATGGCTCTGGCTCGCCGCCGCAGCCGGCGACGCAGCAGAGCGCCGCCACTATGAAGCCGATGGCCCCGCCGCGAGACATCGACCAAAGTTATCACGCGACCAGGGCTCCGCACGCTCGGGTCACCCACGAGCCGACCGCAAAAGGTGCGCGAGTACCCGTTCGAAGAGGCCAGGGGCTCACCACCTCGCCAGGTCTCCGATCGTGCGCTCCAGCTCCGCAATGTGGATGGGCTTCGAGATCACCGCGTCGACCGCGGCGCGCTCCGCGGCGGGCACGTCCTCACCGGTGAAATAGGCGACCCTCGCGCGCGGCGCGAGCCGCCTGAGGTTGGCGAGCAGCGAGGCCCCCGGCATTCCCGGCATGGAGCGATCGAGCAGGATCACGTCGGCTAGCTCGCGCTCGAGGGCCGCCAGGGCCTGTGCGCCGTCGCTCGCGAGCCGTACGCGGCAGCCTGCCTCCTCGAGCACCTGTTGAGTCAAGCGGCGGATCAGGGGCTCGTCGTCGATCACCAGGACCCGCACGCCCTTGGCGTCCAACCGCCCGGGTCGAACGTTGGGCTCCTCGCGAGCGGGCGCTGTCGTCAGCGGCAGCGTGACCGTCACGGTGGTGCCCGCGCCGGGAGTGGAGTCGATCTCGATGTGGCCCCCCAGGTCGCGGACGATGGCGTAGCTCGTGGCCAGACCCAGCCCCGTGCCTTGGCCCACCTCCTTGCTCGTGAAGAAGGGCTCGAACGCATGCTGCTTCGCCAGCTCGCTCATCCCCGAGCCGTTGTCCGTGACTCGCAGGACGACCACCCCGCCGCCGTCGGCCCCGCGCGGGTCGGCGTCGCCGAGCGTGGCGAGAAGCTCGATGCGAGGCCGTGCGGTCTGCGCCTCCAACACGGCGTCGCGAGCGTTGAGCAGCAGGTTCATCAGCACCTGCTCCAGATCCGCCGCGTCCGCCTCGACGAAGAGCGGCTCCGCGGGGCGGCTGCAGTGCAGGCCGATGTGGCGATCGAACGTGCGCGCGCACATGTCCATCAGGTGTTGGGCCAAGCCTCCGGCGTCACAGGCGCGCGGCGGGAGCGGGCGCCGTTGACCGGCGAAGGTCATCAGCTTGCGCACCATCTCTGCGGCGCGCTCGGACGCCGCCGTAGCGTCGTCCAGGAGCGCGGTGTGCGTCGGCGGCACGACGCGCCGGAGCAGCTCCAGGCTCGGCAGGATGGCCATCAGCATGTTGTTGAAGTTGTGGGCCACCCCTGCGGTCAGCCTTCCGACAGCCTCCAACTTCTGCGACCTGCGCAGCTGGTCTTCGAGCCCGCGCTGCTCGGTGATGTCGAGGTTGCCCCCCATCAAGCGGGCGGCGCGTCCGTTGGTGTCGGGCTCCACTTCGCCCACCGTCAGCATCCAGCGCACCTCGCCATCGGGCCGCAGGATTCGGTGAGGCATGGCCTCGAAGCGCCCCGACGCCATCATGCGCTCGCCGCCTTGCCGGATGGCCTCGCGATCCTCCGGGTGGACGGCCTGTTCCACGTATTCGGGAAGCGTCAGCGCTTCGTCGCGCCCCATGATCTGGTGCATGCGATCGTCCCACAAGACCTCGCCGCTCCCCACGTCCCAGCTCCAAAGCCCGAGCTTGGTGGAGGCCAGGGCGATACGCAGCTTCTGCTCACTTTCTGCGAGCGCACGCTCTCGAGCGTGGAGGCCGGAGGTGTCGATGGCCACGAAGCAGCCGCCCATGGAGCCGTCAGGCTCGCGCGCCGGGGTGACGAAGACCTGATACGTGCGGCGCTCGCCGTTCGGTCCCGGGCCGACCGTCTCGTAGCCCCCCGTCTCTCCGGTTTGGAGCGCGGTCTCGATGGTCGCGCGGGCGCGTTCCCGATCCTCCGCGGCGATGAAGTCGAGCGCTGGCGCGCCGAGCACGTCCTCTTCGCGGAGCCCGGGCACCAATTGGCTCACGAAGCGGATGCGCAGCGCCGAGTCGAAGCGGACGACCACCGCCGGCAAGGCGACCAGCAACGCCTCGAGGAACACCGCCAGCTCGCGCTCCGAGCTGCGCTCGAGCTCGGCGATTCGCCGGCGCAGACGCTCGACCTCACTCTGGGTCCCCGTGGCCGCGGGAGTCGTCATGGGAGCGGGGATTCTAGGCCGTTTGCCAGCCCGGCGGCGAGGGTGCTCAGCGCCGGATGTCCCGCGGCAAGAGGAACGGGTAGGTCCGACGCCGAACGCCGCGCTGCCACCAGCGATCGATGCGGCGCAGGCGTTGCAGGAGCGCCCAAGACCTGGCGTCGTCCGCGTAGTAGTTGCGCACCTCCGCAGCGCTGATGGCCGGGGCGACGCGCTCGTTCGCGCGCGCCAGGAAGGCCGGAAGCAGCGCGTCGAGGCGCTCCTTCTGCAGGTTGCCGAGCACGTCCAGCACGACGCCACGAGGGACGTAGTACTTGTCCAAGATGCCCTGGAGCAGGAAGCGCCGTACGACGCCGCGCAAGGCCCACGGCAACGACGCCATGAACACCTCGAGGGGCAAACGCTCGCTGCCATCGCGCTCCCGGAGCATCGGGGTGGTCACGTCGAGGTAGCGCAGCTCAGCGTCGACCAGGATCCAGTTCGAGAGCTGGGCGTCGAGGCCAAACGTGGGGTCGACCGCCGCCGTGATGGAGTCGAGCACACGCTCGAAGAGCTCCACGGCCCGCGCTTCGCCGCAGGCATGCAAGTGCTTCGACAAGAGCGCGCCGGCGTCGAGGCGAGGCTGCACACACCACCCGACGACGCCCAGAGCGCCCTGGTCGAGGACCTCGAGCGTGCTGGGCAACGGGCGCACGCCCCTCGCCTGGAGCTCGAGCAAGTACTGTTCGAAGCAGCTCCGGTAGGCTTGGAAGGCCGCGAGTGACGGGAAGGGCGGCAAGCGCTTGCATGCGTACGCCTCCTGGCCGTGCGACCAGCCGACGACGCAGGAGATCTCCCCGTAGCCCAGGACGTCGAGCGCCGACTCGTCCCCCGTCGTCAGGGCGTGGTGAACCGCCGCCTCGACGGCCGTGAGCTCGGACATCGGCAGCAGAATGGCCTCCGCGCTCACCCGAACACCTCGCGCAAGGTGGCGATCAGGCCCTGGGCTTCGGCGTCGGAGAGGATGAGCGGGGGCAGGAGCTGGAGCACCCGGGTATCGTTGTTCGCGTAGAGCGCGAACACGCCGCGGTCGAACAAGAGCTTCGTCGCGAGCATGCCGCCGCCCTCGAAAGGGAACGCTAGCCCCATGAAGAGCCCACGCTGGCGGAGCTCGAACGGGGCTCCGGCGAGCTCGGCTCGGAAGCGCTCCCCGAGCGCGCGCACGCCCGCCAGAAAACCCGGGGCCTCGACCACGTCCAACACGGCCTGAGCCGCGGCGCAGCCGACCTCGGAGCCGCCGAACGTCGAGACGTGGACGAAGGGGTGCTCGTCGAAGAAGCGGTGGAGCTCGGGTCGCATCAGCGTCGCCGTGATGGGGTAGATGCCCCCGGAGAGCCCTTTGCCGACCACGATCATGTCTGGCTCGATGCCGTCGTGCTCGTGGCCCCACATGCGGCCGGTGCGGCCGAGCCCGGTCTGTACCTCGTCGATGACCAGCAGCGCGCCGCGCTCCTGGCACAGCGCCGCGACACCGGCGAGGTAGCCCTGCGGTGGAATGGGCATGCCCAAGGTGGCCGGGATGGCCTCGAGCAGCACGAGCGCCGTGTCATCGCCCAGGGCCTGCTCCATCGCGCCCAGATCGCCGAACCGAACTTGCTGGAAGCCCGGCAGGTTGGGGCCGAAGGGGTCGCGATATTGCCCGTCGCCCGCCGCGAGCGCGAGCCCGGTGTGTCCGTGATAGCCGCCCTGCACCGAGATCACCCCACGACGACCGGTGACGGCTCGACCGACCTTGATCGCCAGGTCGATGGATTCACCGCCGCTGACGCCGAACACCACCCCGGAGAGCCCCTTCGTGGTGCTCGACAACCGACGCGCGAGCGCGGCTCGGTGCGCCGAAACGAGGTGGTGGTTGCCGATATCGACGTGGTCGAGCGCTCGCTTCACCGCGTCGATCACGCCGGGGTGGCGGTGCCCGAGGTTGAACACACCCCCGTTCGAGTGGCAGTTCAAGAAGCGGCGTTGGTCGAACGCGTCTTCGAAGTGGCACCCCGAGCGCTCGCCCATGACCAGGTCGAGCTCGTACTTCTCGAACACCGCCACCTTGCCGCGGGACACGTGCTCCGCGAAGGCAGCGAAGGTCGCCTCGCGGGTCGGGAGTGCGCCAACGCTGTCGTGCATGGCGAAGGAACTAGCCCCGAGGGACCCGGGGGTGAAGGCGCAGGCCGGCGAGGTCAACGCATTGGCCCAGGCGGTCAACCCCGCGGATCCCCGGGGGTTCCGCGCCGGGGCACGATACTGTATATTCGTTCAGTCATGGCCGCGCGCCTCTGCTGCCTGGACCTCGACACCTTCTTCGTCTCGGTGGAGCGCCTCTTCGATCCGTCGCTCAGGGGGAAGCCGGTCGTCATCGGCGGTCGGCGCGGCGCACGCGGCGTGGTCACGGCGGCGAGCTACGAGGTGCGACCGTTCGGTGTGCGCTCCGGGATCTCGCTCGCGGAGGCGAGCCGCCTCGCACCCGCTGACGCGATCTTCCTACCCACGCGTCACGGCGTGTACGGGGAGCACTCCGCGAAGGTGCGGGCAGTGCTCGAGCGTTTCTGCCCGGAGGTTCGCGCCGCGAGCATCGACGAGTTCTACCTCGACTTCGCCGGCTGCGAGGAGCTCTACCGCCGTGAGCTTGGGGAAGACGGCGACGTGGTGATCGAGCGAACCGTCCGCG
>Ga0233425_10006637_pt1 | contig 16981 bp, 17 predicted proteins | sample Watercolumn_Towu_2_FD_181712 | JGI IMG/M metagenome (GOLD analysis project Ga0233425, IMG submission 181712) | Freshwater microbial communities from Lake Towuti, South Sulawesi, Indonesia - Watercolumn_Towuti2014_140_MG | ecosystem: Environmental > Aquatic > Freshwater > Lake | place... | reverse complement strand
GGTCCGGCGGCGCGGCTACTTGATCTTCTTGGGCTTGCAGAGCTTGTCCTTCTTGGTGTGCGTTGCCCCGCACTTGCTGCACTCATACGCCCCGGGCTCGCGGGGCGCCCTCTTCTTGCCCTTCATACACATGGTCAGTGGCCTCCTCCGGCGGCGTCACGATCAGACGCCCACCGACCAGAACACCGCGGTCTCGCGCTCGGCCTTCCCCTCGGCAGTCAGGAGCCCAAGACCCGGGCAGCCCGCTCCGTCGCCGCGTTGACAGCCCAGGGCGCTTATGGTAGCATGTCCGTACCATGATGGCATTACATGCTGGAATGTAGGTATCGACATGGTGCGGACTCAGGTGCAGTTCCCGGAGGAGCAGTTGGCGGCCGTGCGCGAGGTGGCCCGAATGAGGGGCGTCTCGGTGTCGTGCATCGTGCGCGAGGGGATCGAGCTCCTGCTGAGCGAGCCCCGGCGGCCCAATCGTGACGAACTCGTTCGGCGCTCGATTGAGGCCCTCGGCGCATTCCGCAGCGGAACGGGCGACGTATCCGCCCGGCACGACGACTACTTCGCGGAGGCTGCCGAGCAATGAGGGTGCTCCTGGATACGTCGGCCGTGGTCGCGATGATGGACGCTGATGACCCGGCCCATGTCGCTTCGCGCGACGCTTGGGTGGGCTTGCTGACGGCATCCGAGTCGCTCCTGCTGACGAGTCTCACGCTCGTCGAGACCTTGGCGGTCCTGCCACGTCGTCTGGGCCGGGAGGCCGTCATCTCGTTCTGTCGACGGCACCTCCCGCTGGTGGAGCTCTACGACGTACCCACCCCGCTGCTGCTCAACGGCGTGGACACCTGGCTGGCCGCCCGTCGCCGCGACCTGAGTCTCGTGGACGTGGTCTGCTTCCTGGTCATGCGCCAGGAAGGTCTCACCTCGGCCTTCACCCTGGATCCGCACTTCGCCGAGCAGGGCTTCGAGTGTCTGCCGGGGCAGTAGCGCGTGTTGCTGTGCGGCCCCTACTCCAAGAACCCCGGCAGAGGGACGCTGAAGGGCAGGTTGGCCAGGGCCGCGATGCCCAGGAAGATGCCGACCAGCCCGGGAGCGGCGGAGATCCCGAACAGCCAGCGGCGCTTGGTCAGAATCGTGATCGCCATGAGCGCGACCGCGAGCGAGAGGAAGACCTCGGCGAGGTCCAGCTTGTTCGCCACCTCATTCAGAGCGTCGCGGGTGTCCTGATGCCCCTCGGCCGTGGCCTTGATCTCCTGCTTCTCGCTCTCATAGCGGGCCATGTTCTCCTCGTACCCGCCCACCATCTCCGCCAGCTGCTTCCGCGCCGCCGCCCCGAGGCGCGGGCCGGCCACCGCGAGCTGGGACTGCACGTCGTCCCGCTGCAGCTCGAACATATACTGCTTCATGCTCTTGGCCTGGTACATGGCCCATTGGTCCATCGCGTCGGCGTTCTCCTGGATGATGGCGTAGTCGGTGTTGTCACCCTTCACGCCACAGATCGCCATGAAGGTCGCCAACAACGCAATGGCTACCGCCGCCGCCGACACCAGTCGGTCCGCAGCGTCCTCGGCTGCCTCCTGTGCAACGTCAATCGCGTCTTCCACGCGGCTCTCCGGGTTCTTGGGTTTCGGGTTCCGGCTCGAGGGCGCCTGGCGTCGTCCGACGCTCCTGCAGTCCGGCGCTCCCGCCCTCGCCTTCCTTCGTTGTATTGCCTTCCGGCCCCTCCTGTGCTATAGTGCCCGTTGCCGCTGACGGCCGCCCACTGGGAGCCGAGCAGTCCCGGCTTCGCTCTCGGGGACCGGAAAACCCGCGTCGCGGCGGCCCGTTCGCATGTGGGCCGATGGAAAGGGAGACGTCGGATGCTGCAAAAAGACGGCAAACAGACGATCATCAAGGACTACCAGCGCGCGGAGAACGACACGGGCTCGCCCGAGGTTCAGATCGCGCTGCTGACCGAGCGGATCAACCAGCTCAACGAGCATCTTCGCGCCCACAAGAAGGACCATCACAGCCGCCGCGGTCTGCTGCAGCTGGTGGGCAAGCGGAAGCGGTTGCTCACGTATCTCCAGAACAAGGATGTCGAGCGTTACCGGGCCCTCATCGCGCGGCTGAAGCTGCGCCGGTAGCGCTGGACGGTCGGCGGACGGCGGGACGGCGCCCGACTTCGGTCCGGGCGCCGACTCCGGCTCCGCACAATTCGCAGCCTGGCGAGAGGCCGCACCCAGGGGTGGCCCACGGGCGAGCGGGGAATCAGCGAAAGCCGGGGCGCGGGCGAACGTCCCTCGGTTTTCCCTGCTTCCTCACTCATGTCCGTGGCGCCGCTCCCGGTCGGCCGTGTCCGGCTGACAGGGAGTCAGCATGATGGAGCGTATCACAATCGATGTCGCGGGCCGCCCGATGACGTTCGAGACCGGACGTCTGGCCCGCCAGGCCAGCGGCTCAGTGCTGGTGACATACGGCGAGACCGTGGCGCTGGTGACGTGCACGGTTGGCGCCAAGCCCGACCCCCGAACGGACTTCCTCCCCCTGCGGGTCGACTTCGAAGAGAAGATGTATGCGGTCGGGCGCATCCCAGGCGGCTTCTTCAAGCGCGAGGGGCGGCCGTCCGAGGAGGCCATTCTCACGTGCCGCAAGATCGACCGGCCGATCCGGCCGCTGCTGCCCTCTGGGCTGCGGAATGATGTGCAGGTCATCGCCAGTCCCCTCTCGGCGGAGAACGCCAACTCCATCGACCTCGTCGCGATGATCGGCGGCTCGGCGGCAGTGGCCCTGACCGGCGTGCCCTTCCAGGGGCCCTTTGCGGCGGTGCAGGTGGGGCACATCAACGGCGAGCTGGTCCTGAACCCCTCCTTCGAGGCGCTGCAACAGGAGAGCGACCTGGACGTGCTGGTGGCCGCGACGCGGAACGGCGTCATCATGGTGGAGATGGCGGGCCTCAGCATCCCCGAGGCCCTCGTGATGCAGGCGGTGGAGATGGGCGCCGAGGCGTGCCGGCCGATCTGCGCGGCGATCGAGGAGCTGGCCGCGAAGGCGGGCAAGCCGGCGATGGACTGCCCCCTCTGGGCGCCGAACGAGGAGGTCCACGCGTACGTCTACGGGCAGGCGCAGAGCGCGATCACCGAGGCGATGGCCCTCGCGGTGAAGCAGGATCGGGACAACCGACTGAACGAGATCGCCGCGGAGCTGGAAGCCGGCCTCGCGGAGACGCACCCCGATTGCACGCGGGATGTCCGGGCGACGATGGATGAGATCGCCAAGAAGGCCACGCGCCGGCTGATCCTCGAGGAGCGCATCCGCGTCGATGGGCGTGCGATGGACCAGGTTCGTCCCATCAGCATCGACGTCGGTGGACTGCCCCGGGCCCACGGCGCCGGGCTCTTCACCCGCGGCGAGACCCAGTGCCTCACCGTAGCGACCCTCGGCCCGAAGCGCGACCAGCGGATGGTCCGCACCCTCCAGGAGGAGGAGTACCAGCGCTTCATGCACCAGTACAACTTCCCGCCCTTCTGCGTGGGAGAGGTGCGGGCGCTGCGCAGCCCCGGACGGCGCGAGATCGGGCATGGGCATCTGGCGCAGAAGTCGCTGGAGAACGTCCTGCCGACCGAGGAGGAGTTCCCGTACACCATCCGGCTGGTCAGCGAGATCCTCGAGTCCAACGGCTCGAGCTCCATGGCCGCCGTCTGCGGCAGCACGCTGGCGCTGATGGATGCGGGCGTGCCGATCACTGCGCCGGTGGCGGGCGTCTCCGTGGGGGTTGTCTTCGACAGCGCCGAGCGCTACGCGCTGCTGGTCGACCTGCAAGGCGCGGAGGACCAGCTCGGGAGTGACATGGACTTCAAGGTCTCCGGCACGCGCGACGGCGTGAACGCCATCCACCTGGACATGAAGACCCCGGGCCTGCCGGCGAACGTGCTGGCCGAAGCCCTGCAGCTGGCGCGGCAGGCGCGGCTCGGCATCCTCGACCTCATCACCGAGGCGATCCCCTACCCGCGGGCCCAGCTCTCGCCGCACGCCCCTCGTATCTTCTCGATGCTGATCGACAAGGAGAAGATCGGGATGGTGATCGGCCCCGGCGGCAAGATGATCCGCCGGATCGAGGAAGACTACGGCGTCGACGTCGACATCCAGGACGACGGCACGGTCTTCATCGCGGCCGTCGACGAGGCGGGCGCCACGGGGGCCCGCGAGTTCATCAACAACCTCACCCGGGAGCTGGAGGTCGGCGAGGAGCTGACCGTGAAGGTGACCAAGACGGCGCCGTTCGGGGCCTTCGGCGAGATCGCGCCCGGAAAGGAGGGCCTGATCCACATCTCCGAGCTGGCCTGGGAGCACGTGCGGGAGACGGAGGATGTGGTCAAGGTCGGCGATGAGGTGCGGGTGAAGGTCATCGAGGTCAACGATGACGGGAAGATCCGGCTGAGCCGCAAGGCCCTCATGGAGCGCCCGCCGCGGAGCGAGTCGGACGGCGACGACCGACCGCGCGGCGGCGGCGGAAGCGGAGGCGGCGGCCGTTCGGGCGGGCGTTTCGGCGGCCGGGGCGGCGACCGGGGCGGTGATCGCCGCCGGGATTCGGGCTCGTCCCGACCCCAGGGATCCCGCGGTTCCGGAGACGCCGGCGGCGAAGACGGCGGCGTCAGCGCCTACCTGCGCGAGCCCAAGCGTCGATAGTACGCGGCTGCGCCCGCCCGGAGCGGTCCGGGCGGGCGCCCGCTACCCCCTTGTGGAGAACCACCCAGCCCGGTGCGTAGAGCCCGACCCACGGCGCATCAGCCGGCCATCGAGCAGACGGTCCTGGAGAGCGGACTGACGGTTGTGACGGAGCCGATGCCCGGCCGGCGCGTCGTCTCCGTGAGCGTCTGGAGCCCCGCCGGCTCCGCGCGCGAGCCGCGCGGCCAAGCCGGTATCTCCCACCTCCTCGAGCACATGCTGTTCAAGGGCACGGGGCGGCGTTCCGCCTTCGGCATCGCGGCGGCGCTGGACGCGGTCGGCGCCGACCTCAACGCCTTCACCGAGCGGGAGCACTCCTGCTACCACTGCACCCTCCTCGGCGAGCACATCCATCTCGCCGTGGATGTCCTCACCGACATGCTCTTCAACTCGCGCATCGCCGAGCCGGAGCTGATCACCGAACGCGACGTCGTGCTGGGCGAGATCGCCGACTACGAGGATACGCCCGACGACGTCGTGCACGACGAGGCGCTCCGCCTCCTCTGGCGCACGCATCCGCTCGGGCGCCCGATCCACGGCTCCGCACGCTCGGTCCTGAACCTGGGCCGGGAGGCGCTGCTGGACTACCGCGACCAGTGGTACGCGCCCGGGTCACTGGTCCTGAGCGCGGCGGGGGACGTGCAGCACGATCGGCTGGTGTCGCTTCTGAAGGCCACACCGCTCGCCGAGGGACGGCCTGTCCCCAACGGCCACCGGCGGGCGCCGAAGACCTCGCGGGGAAGCAGGATTCTGCCGCGCGAGACCGAACAGGCTCACCTCTGTGTGGCGGTGCCGGCCTCGGGCTGGCGCGATGAGCTGCGGTATGTCGACGGGGTGCTGGCGGTGGCCTTGGGCTCGACACCCAGCTCCCGCCTGTTCAACCAGATCCGCGAGCGCCGGGGCCTGGCCTACAGCGTCGGGGCGTTCCACATGCCCTGCGAGACGGCCGGGGTGCTGGCGCTGTACGCGAACACGATGCCCGAGAAGGTCGATCAGGTACTCGGGCTGCTGTCCCACGAGGTCGGCAAGCTCGGCCGCACAGGGCTGGGGCCCACGGAGCTTGATCGCGTCCGGCGTGGGATCGTGGCAAACCTGCTCATCACGCTGGACAGCCCGACCGCCGAGGCCCGGCGGCTCGGTCACTCGATGCTCCACCGGGACGAGATCGCCGACCCCGAGGAGACGATCCGCCGCATCTCGGCCGTCACCGCTGAGGACGTGAAGCGCCGCGCGAGCGAGCTCTTCGCCGACGGGTTCTGGGCCCAGGCCATCGCCGGACCGATGGACGGCGAGGAGGCCGCGAAGAGCGAGGAGTGAGGCGCAGACGGCGGACCTGAAGAAGGTGAGACCTGATGGACGCGATCCGGGTGCTGGTCGCAGGCATCTGTGGGCGGATGGGGAAGCTGGTGGCGGAGGCGGTACGGAGCACGCCTGACACGCTCCTGGTCGGTGGGGTCGACCCGGCGGGCGCCGGGGCGGACCTCGGGGAGACCACCGGCGGGCGCCGCTCCGGGATGATGATCGACGGCGAGCTCGGTCCGGCGCTCGCGCGCACGCTCCCCAACGCGATGGTGGACTTCACCGCCCCCGCGGTCGTCATGGGCAACCTCCGCACAGCCCTCGCCCAGCGGGTGGCGTGCGTGGTGGGGACCACGGGTCTCTCGCAACCCGACCTCGATGAGATCGCGGCCCTGTGCGAGCAGCACGACACCGCCGCACTGGTGGCGCCGAACTTCAGCGTCGGGGCGGTGCTGATGATGCGCTTCGCGGCCGAGGCCGCCGCCCGCTTCGAGTATGCCCAGGTCCTGGAGATGCACCATCCCGGTAAGAAGGACGCACCCAGCGGGACGGCCATGCTGACCGCCCGCCGGATCGCGGAGGCGAAGGGTGAAGCGATGCGCCTCCCGCAGCCTGAGCACGTCTCGCTGCCGGGGGTGATGGGCGGCGAGCTCTCGGGCATCGGCGTCCACGCGATGCGGATGGAGGGGTTCGTCGCGGACCAGCGGGTGGTGTTCGGCGGCCCCGGCGAGACGTTGACGATCGAGCATCGCTCCATCGGCCGCGACTGCTTCGTCCCCGGCGTCCTGCTCGCGTTGCGCAAGGTGGTGGCGCAGAGAGGGCTGGTCGTGGGGTTGGAGAACCTGCTGTAGGCAACTTGCACCATCGCTCGGAGGAGACTGCCGTGAGAGTCGGTATCGTGGGAGTGGGACCGGTCGGCGATCGGATCGTGCGGGTGCTGGACGAGCGGGGCTTCCCCGTGGACGGGGACCCGGTGGTGATGGCCACGTCCGAGCGCCCCGAGGTGCTAGGTGGCCGGGAGTTCCTGGTCAAGCAGACCGCCGCGGAGCTGTTCGAGGGGCTGGATGTCGCCTTCTTCGCGGGGCGCGAGGGCGCGAAGGGCGCCAGCGTCGAGTGGGGGCCGGTCGCCGTGCAGGCCGGCGCGTATGTCATCGACAACGGCGGCGACTTCCGGATGCACCCGGACTACCCGCTGGTCGTGCCCGAAGTCAACATGGACGCCGTGACGGAGAGAACCCGTCACATCGCGAGCCCGAACTGCTCCACGATTCAGATGGTCGTCGCGCTCGCGCCACTGCATCGGGCAGCGAAGATCAAGCGCATCGTGGTCTCCACCTACCAGTCCGTCTCGGGCTGGGGCCAGCGCGCGATGGAGGTCTTGGAGCAGGAGTCCCGTCGGGCACTGGATGGGCAATCGCTGGAGTTCGACCCCAGCGTCTTCACCCACCCGATCGCCTTCGAGTACATTCCGCACATAGACCGCTTCGACGACAGCGGGTACACGAAGGAAGAGCTGAAGATGGTCCGGGAGACCCGCAAGATCCTCGGCGAGCCCGACATGGCGATCTCCGCCACGGCGGTGCGCGTTCCGGTGCTGGTGGGCCACGGGGAGTCGATCAACGTGACCTTCGAGGGCGAGATGGACGCCGCGCGGGCGCGGGCGATCCTCGCCGACCCGGCCCGGTCCCCGGGCGTGGTCCTCATGGACGGTCCCTCTCCTGACCCGAACGCGACGGGCGTGCGGAAGGATGACCTGGAGCGAGACTACCCGGTCAGCCGCGACCTGCAAGAGCCGAAGCTGGCCGACATGACGCTCGTGGGTCGAGTGCGGGACGATGAGACCGTGCCCAACACGCTGAACCTGTGGGTGGTGGCCGACAACCTCCGGAAGGGAGCCGCCACCAACGTCGTACAGATCGCGGAGAAGATGATCGAGCGCGGCCTGCTGCCGGGGTAGGGTTGCTCGAGTTCGCCTGGACTGACCCTGGGGGGAGCCTCAGACGATGGTAGACTTCGGGAATGTGCTGACGGCGATGGTGACGCCCTTCACGCCGGAGGGCAAGATGGACTTCCGCCGCACGGCGGAGTTCGCGGCGCGGCTTGTTGAGGCGGGCTCGGACGGCCTGGTCGTGGCGGGCACGACGGGCGAATCGGCGACGCTGACGGCGGAGGAGAAGCTCGACCTCTTCCGCTGCGTCATCGACGCCGTGGGCGACCGCGCGGTGATCGTCGGCGGCACGGGCGACAACGAGACCCAGTGGACCGTCGACTTCACGCGCGAGGCGAGCAAACTCGACCTTGACGCGGTGATGCTCGTCGGGCCGTACTACAACAAGCCCAGCCAGGAGGGCCTCTATCAGCACTTCGTCGCGGGCGCGGCCGCCACGGAGCTGCCGGTGATCGCGTACAACGTGCCCAGCCGGACGAGCAAGAACATCGAGGCCGATACGGTCCTCCGGCTGGCCGAGATCGAGAACATCGTCGCCCTCAAAGAGGCGAGCGGCGATATGAAGCAGATCAGCGAGATCTGCCGCCGCAAGCCCGAGGACTTTGCGGTCTACTCGGGCGAGGACCCGGTGACCCTCCCGATGCTCGCGCTGGGCTCACGCGGGGTCATCAGCGTCATCAGCAACGTGGAGGGGCGCAAGACCCAGGAGATGGTGACCGCCTTCCACGCGAAGGACACGGCGCGGGCGACGGCGCTGCACCACGAGCTCACGCCGCTGTGCGAGGTGTGCTTCCTGGAGTCGGGCAATCCGTCCTGTGCGAAGCGCGCGCTGGAGATCTGCGGCTTCTCAGTGGGCGGCCTGCGGCTGCCGCTGATCGAGGCGAGCGAGAAGGACACGGAGCGGATACGAGCCGTCTGTGAGAGGATGGGCCTGATTGGAGCTTGAGGCCATCGCCGCCGAGGTGCGGGCGTGCGAGCAGTGCGGGCTCTGCCGCACGCGCACCCATGCGGTGCCCGGCGAGGGTCCGGCGGACGCGGCGATCCTGTTCGTGGGCGAGGGGCCGGGCCAGCGCGAGGATGAGCAGGGCCGGCCCTTCGTGGGCGCCGCGGGCAGCCTCCTGAACCAGCTGCTCCTGCAGGCCGGGCTCCGCCGACCCGAGGTCTTCATCACCAACATCGTGAAGTGCCGTCCGCCGGGGAATCGCGATCCGCTGCCGGAGGAGATCGAGGCCTGCCGCGGCTACCTCGCTCGACAGATCGCCGCGATCGACCCGCGCGTGGTCTGCACGCTCGGCCGTCCCGCTTCCCAGACCCTCATCGACCCGACGCTGTCCATCTCCCGCGAGCACGGCCGGCCGCGAGAACTCGACGGCGTGACTTACGTCCCGCTCTACCATCCGGCCGCGGCGCTCCATCAGCAGCAGCTCCGACCGCTCCTGGTGGAGGACATGCGCCGACTCGCACCGCTTCTGAAAGGCCGGTAACCGGTGACCGGTAAACGCCTAGCCGTCACCTCACCATGAGCGACCCCGTTCGTCTGATAACCCTGGGCGGCACGATGAGGATCGGCAAGAACATGCTCGTCCTGGAGCAGCGGGGCGAGCTGCTGCTGATCGACTGTGGCGTGATGTTCCCCGATGAGACCCTCCCGGGGGTCGATCTCATCCTGCCGGACATGGCCTACGTGTTCGAGAATCACGATCGGGTCGTCGGGTTGGTTCTGACCCACGGCCACGAAGACCATATCGGGGCGGCGCCGTATCTGCTCGAGCGGATGCCGGTGGACATCTACGGGACGCGGCTGACGCTGGGCCTGCTGAACAGCAAGCTGGAGGAGTTCGAGCCCGCGCCGGGGATGACACAGACGCCCGTGGAGGCTTCCGAGACCCGGCGGATCGGCTCCTTCGAGGTCGAGTTCCTGCAGGTCAGCCACAGCATCCCTGACGGGCTCGCGCTGGCGGTCCGCACGGACGCCGGACTCGTGGTCCACACGAGCGACTTCAAGTTCGACTACACTCCGGCCGATGGTCGACTGACCGACTTGCACCGCTTCTCGGCCCTCGGCGCCGAGGGCGTGCTGCTGCTGACGACGGACTGCACGAATGCCGAGAAGCCCGGTCAGACGCCCTCAGAGCGGCAGGTCACTGCAGCTCTGAGGGAGCTGATCCACGAGGCTCCGGGGCGGGTGATCGTGACCACCTTCGCCTCGAACATCAGCCGACTGCAGCAGGTCGTCGATGTTTCCGCCGAGTGCGCGCGCAAGATCGCCATTGAGGGCCGAAGCATGGTGCGCATCGCCGAGACGGCCCAGGCGCTCGGCTACCTGAGGATCCCCGATGGGTTGCTGCTCCCGGTGGAAGTCATCGACGAGTTGCCCCGGGACCATGTCACCATCCTCACCACCGGCAGTCAGGGCGAGCCGATGAGCGCCCTGAGCCGCATCGCCGAGGGCCGACACAAGCACGTACAGGTCGAGGAGGGGGATATGGTCATCATCTCGGCCAGCCCCATCCCCGGGAACGAGACCCTCATCTCCTCCGCGATCAACAGCCTCCTCAGCCAGGGCGCGCGCGTCGTGCACGGGCCCGGGCATCAGGTGCACGTCTCCGGACACGCGAGCCGCGAAGAGCTGAAGATGATGCTCAGCCTCGTCCGGCCGCGGTATGTGGCGCCGACCCACGGCGAGCTGCGGCACATGGTGGCGTACCGCGAGCTGGCCCTGGAGATGGGGATGCCGCGCGACCGCGTGCTGCTGCTCTCGCCGGGGGATGCGGTCGAGCTGCACGACGGTCGGGCGCAGCTGGGCGAGCCCGTGCAGGCCGGGGGCGTGAACGTCGACGGCCTGGGGGTCGGCGATGTCGGTGAGACGGTGATCCGGGATCGCCAGGACCTCTCCCGCGACGGCATCTTCCTGCCCGTCGTCGTCGTGGATGCGCAGACGTTCGAGCTGCTGGCGCCCGTCGATGCGTATTCGCGCGGGTTCATCTACATGAAGGACGCGCAGCCGATCGTCGACGAGGCGAACGCCCGCGCCGCCCAGGCCGTACTGGATGTGCAGGCCGAAGGCGTGCGGGATCTGGAGATCCTCCGCGCCCGGGTGAAGGCCGCGGTGCGCAAGTACCTCTACGGGATCACCGCCCGTCGACCGATCATCCTCCCCATCGTGACCCCCATCGGTGACCCGCCGGACGAGCCCCCGCCCGAGGAATCGCCGCCCCCGACGGAGCAATAGCCGGAGGCCGGGTCGGCGGCACGGCTGTTGTGAGGCAATGTCGGCGATGTCGGGACTGGAGTCCCGACCCACGCGTCCGCGAAACGGTGTCTTGACCCATGCCCTTTCCGTGCGAGACGGAGCGCTGCAGCCGCTGCGCGATGACGCGCGACTACCGCGATCAGCCGGTCCTCTCCAACCCGCTCCCCGAGGGGATCGCGGAGGTCGCGGCGGAGCTGCGGCGACTGGATGTGCCTCTGGTGGCCTTCGGCCAGACGCTCTTCTGGGACGAGGCCTCGAAGGCCGTGTTGCGCCGGGTGCTGGACGAGCACGCCCCCGAGGTGCTGCTCTTCGCGGGGATTCACGACTCCGACTACTTCAGCAAGCTCCACGGGCGCGGCCGAGGCGGCGAGGGCTTCGTGGTCTCCGGAACGGACGACTGGACCCGTCGCTCGCTTTGGGCGGCGGTAGCGGAGACGACCGCGCTTTTCGGGGCGGAGACCCCGGCTGAAGTGGCCGAGCTCCACGCGGCCGGCGTGCCGCTGAAGCACCTCGCTGCTCGCGCGCCGGAGGGCGCCGACTCGTTCCTGGACGCGGCGACCGCGGCCTACGGGTGGCGGGGGGTGGTGCAACTGGGCGCGGCGGAGCAGATCGCGCGCGACGTGCGGGTGGCGCAGGTCGGCTCAACGCTGAGCGAGCTGCTGGAGTGGGGTCTCAACAAGACCCTCGGGCTTCTCGTTGACCCCGAGCAGCGCCGCCGATCGGAGGAGCAGGCGGCCCGGCTTCTCGATCGGCTGTCCTGCGCCCTGGCGGAGATGTCGGAGGCGACCGTCAGCGAGCTCTACCAGCGGCTCATCGGGCTGCACTATGCGGACCTGCTGGGCTATCCGTCGGAGCGCATCCGCCCGACCGCGACCTGCGACTACCTCCGGTTCAACCGGGCGACCTGGCGGCAGGCGCGCTTCCAGCCGGTGCAGGCCTTCCTGTGCCATCGGGTGGGCATCTGCGCGCGGGAGACGTACAACGACGCGGTCGCCGGCCAGGGCATGTACGGCCTCGACCAGTTCGGCGAGGGGGCCATCCCCTTCGACCTGATCGTGCCCGGCCGCGGTCGAGGCACACTGCGTGTCCTAGAGCGGGAGGTCCGCGCCGAGTTCGAGGCCGGGCCTCTCTCGATCCCCACCGAGGAGCGCGTCTGCCTGCTCGAGGACCTGGCGGCGCGGGTGGAGGACGCGGTCGGCTCCGAGGCCGCGATCGCGGGCAAGGCGCTGCTCGGGCCGGTCATGTTCTGCGGGGAGGCCGTGCTGGTCCTGCACGAAGGGGCCTCGGCCTACGTGCCCCGCACGAGGCTCTGGCTGAGCCGTCTCAACTCCTCTTGCGGCTCTCTTCGCACCTACCCCATCCTCCGTCTGCGTCAGCGGGCCTACGACGCCCTCGCCGCGTGCCCGACGCGCCTCCGCCTCCCAGCGCATCTCGCCGAGGCCTTCGGCGCGGAGGAGATCGAAGGCCGCGAGTTCGGCGCACGCTGGCGGACGGTCCTCGCGGAGCAGGAGCAACTGCTGGCGCGGCTCGGGGGGGCGAGGTCGGTCGGGGCGCTGCTGGAGGTGATCGCGGGCGAGGATGGCGAGCGGTGGCGGCCGATCGTGGAGGAGCTCCGCGAGGCCCAGCAGGCGCTACGCGGGACCGGGGCAGAGATCCGAGAGCGCAGGCGGAGACTGCAGGAGATCCGCGCGGCCGAGCGCCGGGCGCGGCGGCGGCGGGCCGAGCTGGAGGCGCGGAGCGGGGAGCTACGGGCGCGCGAGCAGGAGACAGGCGACCCGGAACCGCGTCAGGCTCTCCGACAGCTCATCGGGGTGATGACCGACGAGATCCGTTGCCGGGAGGCGCGGCGGGGCGAGCTGCGGGCGGAGATCGCGGCTCTCGCCGGCGGCGGCCCGGCGCAGGCGGCGCGGCGGCGGATCGGCGAGATCGGGGCGGCCGCCGAGGGCGCGCGGTTGTCGTTGGCGCGGCGGGCGCTCTTGATCCGGCACATGGAGATCGGCGACCGGCGGCCGACCGCCTGGTGGTTCAGTGTGGTGGATCCGACCGGCGAGTGGTTCGCCGAGGCCGCGCGGCGGGCCGAGGTGTACCTGCAGGACCTCATGGCAGCGCCGGTTGAGACCGAGACGGGTCACTGACGGGGAAGGAGGCCGGTGATGAAAGGCGTCATCCTGGCAGGTGGGACGGGCAGCCGCCTGGAGCCGCTGACCCGCGTCATCAACAAGCACCTGCTGCCGGTGGGGCGGGTGCCGATGATCTTCTACCCACTGCGGAGCCTGGTGGAGGCCGGGGTGCGGGAGATCATGATCGTCACCGGCGGCAACAACGCGGGGATGTTCCTCGAGCTGCTGGGCAGCGGACGCGACTTCGGGCTCCAGGAGATCGACTATGCGTACCAGGAGCGGCCGGGAGGCATCGCGGAGGCACTCGGGCTCGCGCGGCACTTCGTCGGCAATGACCGGTGCATCGTGCACCTGGCGGACAACCTCATGGCGGGGAGCCTGCAGCCGTACGTCGAGCGCTTCACCGCCCAGGAGCGGGGGGCGATGGTGCTGCTGAAGGAGGTGGACACCCCCCAAGCCTACGGCGTGGCCGACCTCGCTCCCGATGGGACGTTGCGGCGCATCGTCGAGAAGCCCGCCGATCCGCCGTCGCGCTACGCCACGATCGGCGTGTACATGTACGATCAGCAGGTGTGGGAGATCATCCCCCGCCTGCGACCGTCGGGACGCGGCGAGCTCGAGATCACCGACGTGAACAACGCCTACCTCGACCTGGGGCAGTTGTCGTACGGCATCCTGGACAGCGAGTGGGGCGATGCGGGCGAGTCGCACGACAGCTACTTCGCCGCGAACGAGATGGCCTGGCGACATGACCTCTTCGCCGACTTCGAACGAGACTGAGCGCTGCGCCGCATGACCCGCGTCCTCATCACCGGCGGCCGAGGGATGCTCGGGCGGGCGCTGCTGGAACGGCAGCCCGCAGGCCTCGTCGTGCTCACGGCGGACCTGCCCGAGGTCGATGTCGCCTCCGCGGAGGCAGTGAGGGAGTGCTTCCGCGACTTCGGCCCCGACACGGTGGTCCACTGCGCCGCGATGACCGATGTGGACGGCTGTGAGACCGATCCCCAGGCGGCGTGGCGGGCGAACGTCGAGGCCTCAAAGACCGTCGCCGCCGCCTGCAGAGAGAGCGTGCGGCTTGTCGCCCTGAGCACCGACTTCGTCTTCGATGGGCGGCAGACGCGACCCTACACCGAGGCCGACGCCCCCGCGCCGCTCAGCGTCTATGGCGGCACGAAGCTCGCGGGCGAGGAGCGCGTACGGGCCCTCGCCGCGAACCATGCCATTGTACGCACGGCGTGGGCCTTCGCCCCCTGGGGCCGCAACTTCGTACTGGCGATCCTCCGGGCGGCGCGCGAGCAGGGGCGTCTGCGCGTGGTGACCGACCAGGTCGGCTCGCCGACCTACGCCCTCGATCTCGCCGACGCTCTCTGGACCCTCGCCGCGACCGATGGGCGCGGGACGTTCCACGTGACGAACGCGGGAGTCGTCTCCCGGTATGACTTCGCGCGGGAGATCGTGGCCGCGGCGGGAATGGCCGAGGTGCCCGTGGAGCCGATCTGCAGCGCAGACCTCGGCCAACCCGCCACCCGCCCGGCGTACTCGGCGCTGGCGAGCACCCGGCGGCCGGCCTTGAGGCACTATGGGGAAGCGCTGGCGGAGTGCCTCGGACGGATGGCGTACTGATGGCCACAAGAAGGGAACTCGTGCCATGACCAGAACCGCGACGGCGCTGTGGTTGTCCGCCGGTCTCGCTGCGACGCTCCCCGGCCGAGGCGGCGCTGCCGGATCGGACCCGGCTCGCCTGGCCCGCCTCCGCGCTGCAAAGATGCCGGAGATCACGGCGCCCGTGCTCTTCCACACGCCGGAGGCAGATGCCATTCTGTCGGCCTTCGAGGTGCTGCCGCCGGACCACGCCATAAACCAGCTGATCGAGGACTGGCCGCTGCACCCGAACTCGGCCGGCATCGTCGCCTCCGTCGGCGCAGACCTGCCTCTCCGCTACAACATGGACATGGGCTTCATCATCGTGCCGCCGGACCAGGAGCGGGTGGAGGTCGAGCTCGTCGGCTACCCGGATGAATCGGACCCGGGGCCGTATCCGGTCCCCGAGGATGTGCCCATCGAGGGCTGGCCGGCGGCGTACGAGCGCGCCTCCGGCACGCCGGCCGACCTTCGCGAGGTGCAGCAGCGTCCGCCCGCCTACGAGGGCGACCGTCACGCTATCGTCGTGGACCCGATCCAGGGGAAGCTCTACGAGTTCTTCGTGATGGGCCGCACCCCGGACGGCTGGGCGGCCGACCAGGCCTCGATCTTCGACCTGAAGACGGGAGCCATGCGGCCCGATGGGTGGACGTCCGCCGACGCCGCCGGCTTGCCGATCTTCCCCACCGTCGTGCGCTACGACGAGCTGCAGCGGGGAGTGGTGGAGCACGCCATGCGGGTCACCGTCCGCCGTACGCAGCGGGCGTATGTGCACCCGGCGACGCACTTCGCCAGCCGACTCACCGACGAGAACCTGCCACGGATGGGCGAGCGGTTCAGGCTGCGGGCCGACTTCGACGTGAGCGGGTTCACCCCGCCGGTTCAGGCCATCCTCACGGGCCTCAAGCGGTACGGGATGCTCGTCGCCGACAACGGGATCGAGTGGGCGATCTCGGTGACGCCCGATCCCCGGATCCCGGTGCTGCATGACGAGCTGCGACGGGTGCAGGGGTCCGACTTCGAAGTCGTCGTCGCACCGGAGTAAGGGACCCCATCACAGACACCCGTCTCGCCAGAGAGGGCGAACTCATGAGACTGACGGATGGGTTGCACGCCTTCCCATGGGAGGGCTACGAGAACAACTGCAACTCCTACTTCCTGGGCGGCAGCGTCGGCGCGTTGATCGACCCGGGGCACCTGCGCCATGTAGACCGACTCCTCGATCGGATGTCCGCAGAGGGGATCGCGCCGGAGGACATCCGCCTCGTCATCGTGAGCCACTCCCACCCGGATCACATGGAGGGGCTGCCGCGGCTCCAGGAGCTGGGCATCCCGGCGGCGATGCACCCCGCGGCGCTGGACTACCTCGACCAGGTGGGCGCCGCGATGTACCAGTGGATGGGCAGCGAGCTGCCCGGCGTGGAGGGGATCACCCCGCTCATGGAGGGGCCGGTCGGCGCCCTCGACGGGCTCGTCAGCGTGTATCATACCCCCGGGCATGAGCCGGGCTCGCTGTGCGTGTACTGGCCCGATCAGAAAGCCCTCGCGACGGGGGACCTCATCTTCGCGGGGAGCGTCGGCCGGACCGACTTCCCTGGTGGGGATCATGCGCGACTGATGGCGGAGATCGACCGGATGGCGGCGCTGGAGGTAGAGTGGCTGCTCCCCGGCCACGGGCCGGTGCTGAGCGGAGCGGAGGCGGTGCAGCGGAACTGCGAGGAGATCCGGGCGATGTTCGGGTGAGAGGGACGGCTTGTGGGAGGAACAAGATGGACAGGATGAGGCAGTATCCTGCCTCATCCTGGCGATCCTGTTCCCGACACCGCGCCGTTCCCGTCGCCTACCGCGTCACGAACTCCTGGGTGAGGAAGTAGGTTCCGTCCGGGGCCCTGGCGACGCCGATGGCCGACTCCGCCAGCCGCGCATCCAGCACGTTGGCGGCATGGCCCGGGCTCCGCAGCCACGCATCGACCACCGTCGCCGCCGGATCGGAGTAGCCCTTCACCAGCCCGACGTTCT
>Ga0233425_10006636_pt1 | contig 16983 bp, 20 predicted proteins | sample Watercolumn_Towu_2_FD_181712 | JGI IMG/M metagenome (GOLD analysis project Ga0233425, IMG submission 181712) | Freshwater microbial communities from Lake Towuti, South Sulawesi, Indonesia - Watercolumn_Towuti2014_140_MG | ecosystem: Environmental > Aquatic > Freshwater > Lake | place... | reverse complement strand
CCTTGCGCTTGTTCGAGCGCGATGCGCGCTTTTTCTAATTGAGTTTTCGCGACAATGAGTTGATTATTATTTTGCGCGTTCTTTTGAACGGAAGCATCATAACTCGCTTGTTGACTCGCGAGGTTCGCTTGCGCGGTGCGAAACGCAAGTTGCAAGTCGGTCGTGTCGAGTTGCATTAACACTTGCCCGGCTTTGACCTGGTCGCCCATCACAACATTCACCTGCGCGACTTTGCCCGCGACCTGGAACGTCAACGATGTGCTTTTCACCGTCGAGACATTACCCGCCGCGCTGACGGTCGCGGCAATCGTGCCGCGTTCAACCGTCGCGGTTTGCACGCGCACACTCGCGGCAGAAACTGTCGCGCTGTTGCGTTGCCAAATAAATGATCCGGCAAATCCCGCGATGGTTAGCGTTAGGATGAACATTACAATTGCATCACGTTTCACAGAACACCTCTCGCACATGTGGGGCGCGGGCTTTTAGTCTGCAAAAATGGCGACCTGGAAAGGTCGCGCCACACGCGCGCAAAAATTAATTCGAATCGCTCGGCGTGCGCGTTGGTTGAACCAGATGGCTGACGATGCGCGCAATGATTTGACCTTGCGCGTTCGGCGCGCCGATTACCGCGACGCGGTCGCCCGGTTGCAAATCGCTCAGCACGATTTTTTTGCGCTTGGGCGCGCGCTCGATCAGCGTGTCGGTAGTGATGAGCACAGTTTGCGGCGTGCCATCGCGCGTCGCGAGCGTGATCGTTTGCGCGTCAATCGTTTGAATCATTCCAATCGCGCTGTACCCGCCCGGCGATAATCGCGCGAAAATTGTGCGCCCGTCCGGTTGCGCGCTCCACCGTCCGACAAAAAATCCCGCGCTGAACACGAAGAGCAGTATAAGCAGAGTTCCCAAAATAAGCAATCCGCGCCGCACCCAGATATTTTTCATTTTATTGCCGCCTCTTTTTATCGCACGCTTGGATTAAATGCAAATGAGAAAAAATTACTCGAACCCGGCTTGCGCCATTATCGTTTGCGCGCGCATCGTCGCGATCCATTGTTGCACCAGCACGCCGACGGTAAAGAGCGCAAACAACGTCAAGAGTGTTTCAGAGACCGGGACGATTTCGATCAGTGCGAAAATGGTGTCGCCAAAATTCGACGCGAACAATTCGGGATGCGTCGAAATCCATTCGAGATATTCGAGCGTGCTATTATCTTGCAACGCGGCAAACGTTTCGAGCGCGAACCACAACACGAGCAGAGCCGACAACCCGGTAGCAACCGCGATAAATGACGCGCGCGCGCGCCGCGCTTGCTCCTGCGCGAGGCGCGCTTCGATGACCGCGCTCACGCGCGCGACCAAATCGCGCGCGCTGGGCGCGCGCGGCACCGCGCGCAAAGCCGCGTTCAAGCGCGATGCCGATTCGACGCGCGCGCGGCACAGCGCGCAATTTTGCAAATGCGAATCCAGCGCCGCGCGATTTTTGTTTTCGGTAAATTGTTCAATGCCGTTTGAAGTTAGATGAGGTTGCGCCATTTTCTGATCCTGAATGTTCGTCAATTTAGATTTCTACTTTTGCCACAAAAGATCTCACAGAAATTTTCCCTTTGCGTTCTTTGTGTTTTTTGCGGCTCAATTCTCTTTTTCGAGTTGTGCGCGCAAGTGCGCTTTGGCGCGGTGCAAATGTGTTCGCACCGTGTTCAATGGTAAACTCAACGCGCGCGCGATTTCTTCGTACGACAAGTCTTCGACATAGCGCAATGTGATGACGACCTGGTAATGCGCGGGCAAGTGCTCGAATTTCGCGCGGACGCGTTCGCGCAATTCCGCGTCTTGCAAGCGCTCCCACAACATCGGCGCGTCATCGGGAATCGCTTCGCTCGCCGGTTCGGTGTCGAGTTGATCCAAGTCGCTGAACAATTGCGGTTTGCGTTTGCGCGCAAAATCGCGACAGACGTTCACCGCGATTTGAAACAGGTACGGCTTGAACGGCGCATCAAGCCGGACGCGATCCAGCGTAGCCAACACGCGCAAAAAAGTTTCTTGCGTTACGTTCTCCGCTTCCATCGGATCGCGCACGAGCCGTAACGCGAGATTGTAAAGCGGCGCGGTGTAGCGTTCGACCAGGTCGCGAAACGCGCGCGCGTCGCCGCGTTTGAATTGCGCCAGCAAAATTTCGTCGGACGATTGCAAGCAAACCCTCTTAATAATACGAAGAAGATACGCGTAAGTTTCAAGCGCGCGAGATTCTTCGCTTCGCTCAGAATGACATGCCCCGCGCATTATACATCATTCGTTCCAAAATAAACAAAGACCGGCATTTGACTCCACTCGGACTTGATTTTGACTTGATGATGCTAGAGTGCAAAACGTAATTTGGGAATCCAGTTTCACAGGAGCACGGATGGCTTTCATCAATTGGAACACGACGTTAAGTGTGGGAATTGCGGCGATGGACGCCCAGCATCAACGACTGATCGAGTTGATCAATCACCTCGCCGATGCGATGATGCAAGGCAAAGGGCAAGCCGTCATCGGCGATACTTTGCGAAATCTGGTGGATTACACGCGAACCCATTTTGGCGATGAAGAAAAATTGATGCAGACGAATGACTATCTTGAATCGTCCACGCATCGCATCGAACACGACAAACTGACCAAACAAGTCCTGGATTTTCAAGACCAGTTTCAAGCCGGAAAAATCGCGGTGAGCATCGAATTGATGAGCTTTCTCAAAAACTGGTTGATGGGGCACATCCAAACGCACGATAAACGCTACGGCACATTTTTGAATCAAAAGGGAATTCGCTAAATTCCAAATGCAAAAGGAGCACACCATGAGCAGTGTTGCGGTACCAAACGTGGAGCGGACTGCCTCCGTCAAGACCGGCGGAAAATGGAAGTTTCTCATCGGCGGCTTGTTGATTCTCGGCGCGATCGCGTACGTTACCGTGATGTCGTTTCAATCGAACGCGATCTATTACTTGAACTTGAAAGAATTGAACACGCAACGCGCGTCGCTGGTGAATCAACCGGTCCGCATCAATGCGCCGCTCGATAAATCCTCGATTCAATTTGACGACAAAACATTAACGCTCAAATTTATTTTGCGCGATGGCGATCTCGCGCTCCCGGTCGTGTACAAAGGCGTCGTGCCGGACACGATGGACAAGGGCGATAGCGTCGTCGCCGAAGGCAAGTTGGGCGCGGACGGAATTTTTCAGGCAAGCACAATCCTCGTCAAGTGTCCCTCAAAATACGAGTCTGAACCGGCAAAGTGATTCCGTGATACAAAGACGTATCACGGATCCGATCCGGCTCTGATGGTGGAGACGAATCTATGACAGACATAGCAATGGCTAACCTCGGTTATGCCGCGTTATTCCTCAGTTTGATTTTTTCCCTCTATGCCGCGGGCGCGGCGCTTTATGCCGCGCGCCGCAATCGTTCCGATGTTTTTATTAGCGCGCGCAACGCGATCTTTGTCGTCGCCGCGCTAACCACGCTCGCGACCGGCATCCTGGTGTGGGCGCTTGTTACGCACCAATTCCGCATCGAGTACGTCGCGCGCCAAACCAGTCGCGCGCAACCACTCCTCTACAACATTTCCGCGTTGTGGGGCGGACAAGAAGGATCACTTTTATTTTGGGCGTGGCTCCTCGCGGTTTTTTCCGCGATTGTCTTGATTCAAAATTATCGCAAGAATCAAGAATTGATGCCGTATGTCATCACCGGCTTGGGCATTACGATTGCATTCTTTCTCGCGCTGATGACGATTGCATCCAATCCCGAAGAATCCGGCCTCATCATCACGTTGCCGCTCAACGCGACACTCGCCGCGTCACTCGTCGGCAATCCTTTTCGCATTTTGGATTTCGTGCCGCGCGATGGCAATGGCTTGAATCCGCTTTTGCAAAATCCTGGGATGTTCATTCACCCGGTCACGCAATACCTGGGTTACGTTGGGTTCACGATTCCATTCGCGTTCGCGATGGCGGCTTTGTTCACGCGCCGTTTGAGCGATGTGTGGATTCGCACGACGCGACGTTGGACGCTCGTGTCCTGGTTGTTCCTTTCGCTCGGCTTGTTGTTCGGAATGCAATGGGCATATATGGAACTCGGCTGGGGTGGCTACTGGGGTTGGGACCCGGTTGAGAACGCGTCGCTGATGCCGTGGCTCACCGCGACCGCGTTTTTGCACAGCGTGATGATCCAGGAAAAACGCGGAATGTTGAAAGTGTGGAATCTCGTGCTCGTGATGTTGACGTTCGCGCTTTCATTACTCGGCACATTCATCACGCGTAGCGGCGTCATCGAATCGGTGCACGCGTTCGGTGTGTCATCACTCGGACCCTGGTTCCTGGTTTTTCTCGGACTGACTCTGCTCTCGTTCCTCTATTTGCTCTTTGAGCGAATGGGCGATTTGAAAGAAGAAAACGAACTCGATTCGCTCGTCTCGCGCGAATCGTCGTTCCTGCTCAACAATTTGATTTTGGTCGGCGCGGCATTCGCAACCTTGTGGGGCACGATTTTCCCGATGGTGAGCGAAGCGATCACGAGTAAAAAAGTTACGGTCGGCGCGCCGTTCTTCAATCAAGTGAACGGTCCGATTTTCTTCGCGCTAATCGTGTTGGTTGGAATTTGCCCGCTCATCGGTTGGCGGCGCGCGACCGTTGAAAATTTGATTCGCAACTTTTTGCGACCATTCACGGCAACGCTTGTCGCGGTAATTGTGTTCTTTGCGCTCGGCGTGCGCGAGTGGTACGGTTTGCTTTCGTACGGCGCGGCGACATTCGTCCTCGTAACCATCGCGCTCGAATTTTATCGCGGCGCGCTCGCGCGTGTACGGCAGTACAGCGAGAATGGGTTGCTTGCGTTTGTCAATCTCGTTAGCGATAATCGGCGCCGGTATGGCGGTTACATCGTTCACATCGGCGTCATCCTCACCGTGATCGGCATCGCGGGGTCGTCGTTCTATCAATCGGAAACGCAAGCGAACTTGAAACCGGGCGAGACGATGCAACTGAAGCATTACACGATTCAGTACGACGGCTTGCAAATTTATCCGACCGAAAATCATCGCGTTTATGCCGCGCGCTTGACCGTGTTTGAAAATGGCGCGCGCGTCGGTTCGCTCGTGCCTGAACGCGATTTTTATCCGAGCCAAAATCCGGATATGGCACAATGGACAACCGAAGTCGCGGTTCGCACCACGCCGCTCGAAGATTTGTACATCATTCTCGCCGGGTTTGACGAAAAAGCGCAAACCGCGACACTCAAAGTCATCATCAATCCACTCGTCGTCTGGCTCTGGATCGGATTTTCGATTCTCGTCGGCGGAACCTGCATCGCGATTTTGCCCGATCCGCGCGAAGAACGCGCGCTCGCGCGGGCGCGCGCGAAAGAAGCGTTGGCGCACGCATAATCTCTAATCCCCAATCTCTAATCTCGTTGCCGGGATTAGAGATTGGAGACTGAGTTGGAGTCTCAATGGTCACCATCATCATCGCACTAGTCATCATCGCATCCGTCGCGGCGGTCGCGTATCCGTTCTTTATGCAATCGCGCGCGGACGATGCCGCGTTCACATTCGCGGGCGATCCCGCGTGGGAAAACCTGGTCGTGCAACGCGACGCGGCGTACTCGGCAATCAAAGATTTGGAACTCGATCACACGATGGGCAAACTCTCGGACGCGGATTACAAATCTCTGCGCGCCAAGTACGAAAGCAAAGCCGTCACGATTTTGCAAGAGTTGGACGGTTATCACGCATCGAAAGGCGCACCCGCGGCGGGCGATGATTCCATCGAACGTCAGGTGCAACAAATGCGCGGCGACGCGACGAAACGCGCGCGCTGTCCGAAATGCGGCACGCGCGCGCAACTACGCGATCGCTTTTGCGCGAAATGCGGCGCGGCGATCAAAGCATAAACCCAACCGCTTTCCACCGCCGGAAAGGAACATGGACAATTGGAAAAAAGAAAAATTCCGTGTTCTTTTCCGTCAGTGGAAAATTTACGGGGGCGGGCAAAGCGCCAAAGGAATTGATTTAAGGCAGGCAAATAAAAATGGCAACGAATCACATCGCGGCAACCGCCGCCGAGCCGACCACGCACAAATCGGTCGGCGTATATTGGAAATTTCTTGACGACAAAAAAATCGTTTGGATCGCGCGCGGATTTGGCATCGCGGCATTGCTCAACATCGCGGTCGCGCTGTATATGGCATTGTGGTACGCGCCGACTGAAAAAACGATGGGGCACGCGCAACGCATTTTTTATTTTCACGTTCCAAGCGCGTGGATCGCGTTCTTTGCATTCTTCATCGTCTTCATCGCGAGTGTCTTATTTTTGTGGCGACGCGAACGCAAGTGGGACGCGCTCGCACTGTCCGCCGCGGAGATCGGCGTGATTTTCACGACACTCGTGTTGTTGACCGGTCCAATGTGGGCGAAGGTCGCGTGGGGCGCGTTCTGGGTCTGGGACGCGCGCCTGACGACGACGCTGATTTTATGGATGATCTATGTCGGCTATTTGATGTTGCGCGGCACCGCCGACACCGAACGGCGTTCGCGTTTCGCCGCCGTGCTCGCGATTGTCGGATTCCTGGACGTGCCGATCATTTATTTTTCCGTGCAATTGTGGCGCACGCAACACCCCGAATTGTTGGTTACACAATCGGGCGGCTTGACGCCCGCGATGACGCAAACATTGATGACCGCTTTGTTATCGTTCACCCTGCTCTTTATTTTTTTGTTGATTGAACGCGTGCGACTCGAACAAGCGCGTGACCAGGTCAACTTTTTGCGCGAGACGGCGGAGTAACGAAATGGAATACCTGGCGATTGCTTATGGTTTGATCGCGGTCGTGCTGATCGGTTACGCGTTCAGCATCCGGCAACGCATGAGCGCGGCGCAACGCGAACGCGCGGTGCTTGAATCGAAAAACCAGTAATTCGAAAACATATTCGCGTAAACTCCAGGCGCGTCCGCGCTCGTGCGGGGCAAAGGACACGGCTGGGGTTTGTTATTTTCCGGGAGGGGCGCAAGGATGGACGACGAAAAAAGAAAAATGATGCAAGACTTGATGCGGCAAATTCAAGACAAGTCGGTCGAGTTAGCGGATCTCGAAGTAATTTTGGACGACTATCGGCGCGAGCGCGGCGAAATCCTGCGCGAGATCAGTCGGCTCAAAGCGTCGTTGTGGGAATTGAGTTCCGGCGCGCAACCGTCCTCGCCTACCCCGCGCGCCCACCGCGCGCCTGCACCTGAACTCGTAGACTAGGTTCGTCCGCGATCAGAAATCCAGGTTTCCCCGAAGGGAGAAACCTGGATTTTTTATGGGCGCGATTTTTGACCGGCTTTTGACCGGCGCGCACATTGAACAACGACCTTATCCGCCTATATTCAAAATCGAAAATTGACATATTCGGAAATGCGAATATGTGGATTACAAGAATCGTATGGATAAACAGTTACTCAAAGAGATCAATAACCTGCACGCGCAAATCTGCGGCGGCTTGGCGGATCAAAAACGCATCGCGATTCTATACGCGGTGGCGGAGAGTCCGCAAAACGTGATGCAACTTGCGGAGCAACTCGAAATGCCCCAACCGACGCTCTCGCGCCATTTGAAAATTTTGCGCGAGCGCGGCATGGTGCTCGCGAAACGCGACGGCGCGAACATTTACTACACGCTCGCCGACAAACGGATCATTCGCGCGCTCGATCTCTTGCGCGCGGTGCTGGCAGATCACTTGTCCAGCCGAAGCGCGCTCGCCGACGCGATAGCGTAGGGCAAATTTCCAATTTGCTCATTGCGGCAATTTGGAAAATTGCCCAACATCATTGAGGTAACGATTGCCTCTTCGATCAACCCAAGACGGGTTGCACGAAGAGGTATTTTTTTGCACGTAGGGCAAATTGGAAATTTGCCCAACATTTTCGAGGAGACGTTCGATGAAAAAATTAGTGATTCTGGGCGCGGGCACCGCCGGGACGATGGTCGCGAATCGGTTGAGCCATTTACTCGATACGAGCGATTGGAAAATCACTATCGTGGATCAGTACGAGACACATTACTATCAACCCGGCTTTTTGTTCATCCCGTTTGAAATGTACAGCAAGAACGATGTGATCAAGCCGAAACGCGATTTCATGCCCGCGGGCGTCGAATTGATCATGTCGCCGATTGACGTGATCGAACCGGATCAAAATCGCGTCAAACTCGTCAAAGACAATCGCATCCTCAATTACGATTTTCTCGTGATCGCGACCGGCGCGAAAATTATGCCCGATCAAACGACCGGCTTGCGCGAACACGAGTGGCACAAATCCATTTTCGATTTCTACACCATCGAAGGCGCGGTCGCGCTCGCGAAACATTTGCGAAATTGGAAAGGCGGGCGACTCGTTTTGAACGTCGTCGAAAATCCAATCAAGTGTCCGGTCGCGCCGCTCGAATTTTTGATGCTCGCGGATTGGTACTTTCAAAAGCAAGGCATCCGCGAGCGCGTCGAATTGATCTACGCGACGCCGCTTCCTGGCGCGTTCACCAAACCGATCGCGGCGCGCCAACTGGGCGACATTCTCGATCAAAAAGGGATCAAGGTTGAAACCGAATTTATGATCGAACACGTTGATCCCGATGCGAAAAAGATCGTTTCGTACGACGAGCGCGAGGTCGCGTACGATCTGCTCGTGAGCGTGCCGCTCAATATGGGCGACGCAGTGATCGCGCGTGCCGGCTTGGGCGACGAACTCAACTTTGTGCCGGTGGATAAACACACCTTCGTCTCGCCCAAGTATTCGAACCTGTTCGTGCTGGGCGATGCCGCCGCCGTGCCGACTTCAAAAGCCGGGTCGGTCGCGCACTTTGCCGTCGAATGTTTCGCGGAAAATTTTGTGCGCTATTCGGATGGACTCGAATTGCTTCCAACGTTCGACGGGCACGCGAATTGTTTCATCGAATCCGGATTCGGCAAAGGTTTGTTGATTGATTTCAATTACGATGTCGAGCCGCTTCCCGGGCGTTACCCGCTTCCCGGCGCGGGACCGTTCACGCTTTTGCAAGAATCGGAAGTGAACCACTGGGGCAAGATGATGTTCCGTTGGGTGTATTGGAACATTTTGCTCAAGGGTCAAGAACTGCCGCTCCCCGCGCGAATGTCAATGGCTGGCAAGTGGCACTAGGAGGCGTGATGGAACAATCAGTGGTTGAACTCACGCAAAAGATTGACTCGCTCACCGCGCAGGTTGCGTACCTCGCGGAGCAAGCGCAAATCGCGGAACGGCAACGCCAGGAGCGCGCCGAGTTGATGCGCGATCTAATGCCGATCGCGAACGACGCGTTTCGTTTGTCGGTCGAGCAGTTGGAAGAAATTCAAGAGTATATTGATCTCGGCGATCTGATCCGGCTCGGCAAACGTTTGCTTCGCAACGGACGCAACATTCACAAGATGCTCGACCAACTTGAAGGTATGATGGATCTCGCGGAGACGATGGGACCACTCGCGAACGAAGGTTTCGCCAAAGCGGTGGATGTGATGGCGATGATGGAACGCAAAGGATATTTTGCGTTCGCGCAAGGCGGATTGAAAATCGCGGACAATATCGTAACGTCATTCACCGAAGACGATGTGCAACGGTTGGGCGATAACGTCGTCCTGATTCTCAACGTCGTGAAAGATATGACCCAACCGGAAATTATGACGTTCATCCGCAACACGTTGATGGTCGCGCAAAGCGAAGTCGAAAAACCGGTGGATACATCGCTAATGGCATTGCTCGGACAAATGCGCGATCCCAGCGTGCGCCGCGGTCTCGCGCTGACGATGAGCGTCTTGCGTGTGATCGGATCGCAAGCAAATGGAAAGAATGGAAATTAGAAATTAGAAATTGGAAGCTGGAAGTTAGAAGTTAGACACACCAGGTCAAGTGACGAAGCATCCAACGTCTAACCTCTAACCTCCAACTTCCAATATCCAATTCAAAACAGGAGAAAACAAAAATGGCAACTCGCACAATCGCAGGCAAAACCGTGCAGGTCAACGATGAAGGATTCTTGACCGTGCCCGGGGAATGGACGAAAGAGATCGCGATCGAGGTCGCGAAAGAAGAAGGCATCGCGGAATTGAGCGCGAATCATTGGAAGATCATCGAGTTCTCGCGCCAGGACGCGAGCGCGTCCGGCAAATCGCCGACGCTTCGCCGCATCACCACCGGCACCGGCATTTCGACCAAAGATTTGTTCGCGCTGTTTCCCAAAGGTCCGGCGAAAAAAGTCGCGCGCATCGCGGGCTTGGGAAAACCGGAAGGGTGCGTGTAAAAAACCTTCCAGGTTTTCGCGCAAGCGACCTGGAAGGTTTAGACCAACACAAGGAGAAATTAAAATGGCTGACGAAACTCGCAAGATCGCGTTCATCTGTTCGAAAGGTAATTTGGATATGGCGTACCCCGCGCTCGTGATGGGCTGGGCGGCGCTCGGCAACGGAATTGACGTGACGATCTTTTTCACGTTCTGGGGCATGGATATGATCAACAAGGATCGCGTCGATCATCTCGAAATTCCGCCGCTGGCGAACGCGAGCATGAAAATGAATATGATGGGCGTCCCCGGTTATCTCGGCATTCCGCAAATCGCCGGCGTGATCCCAGGAATGACCGCGTTCGCCACCGCGTTGATGAACAGCAAGATGAAAAAATTAGAAGTGCCGACCGTGCGCGAGTATTTGCAAATGCTCGTGGACGCGGGCGCGAAATTGTACGCGTGCAAAATGTCGGTGGATATGTTCGGACTGAAAAAAGAAGATTTCATCGAAGGCGTCCAGGACATTGTAACCGCCGGTGATTTTATGGATATGACCGACGGCGCGCAGATCATTTTCATCTAAATAAAAAAAAGACCTTCCAGGTCGCTTGCGCGGAAACCTGGAAGGTCTTTTTTTATTCTTGCAAAAAGTACGCTTCACACGCCAGGTCAAGCAATTGTTTCGAGAGCGTCGGGGCGATGCTATGAAAGCGCGCAATCTCGACGAGTTCATCGAGCACATCGCGCGGATGCACGCCGCGCGGTTTGCGTTTCACTTTAAGATAATGCTCCATAATCAAATAGCGCAGTGCTTCATCCGAGTACAAAATCGAGCGTTTCGCGCACGCGCGTTTGAAAATTTCGCGATACTCGTCCCAGGTTGGATCAACGATATGAATTTTGTAGCGAATACGCCGGAGAAATGCTTCGTCCACCAACGCTTTCGGGTTGAGATTCGTCGCGAAAATAATCAGCGCGTCGAACGGCACATCAATCTTGTGTCCGGTCGCAAGCGTGAGATAGTCTACGCGTTTTTCCAACGGCACGATCCAACGATTCAACAAATCGCGCGGCGAAACTTGCTGGCGCCCGAAATCGTCCACCAAAAACACGCCGCCATTCGCGCGCATTTGGTACGGCGCTTCGTAAAATTTCGTCACGGGATCGAGAATCAAATCGAGATCGCTCATCGCCAATTCGCCGCCGACGGTGATGAGCGGACGTTGAATCAACATCCAACGCCGATCATACCGCTCCCCTGCGCGAATGCCCGGCGTCGCGTCCTGGCCGTCCGATTTTTCCGGGACGACGCGATGATGAATCGCGTCGAATACTTTGATGATGTTTTCATCCACGCAAACCGCGTGCGGCACGCGAATCGCGCCGGGCAACATTCCGCCAATCGCTTCGGCAATCGAAGTCTTGCCATTCCCAGGATCGCCGAACAGAAAAATAGATTTCCCGGCATTGATCGCCGGACCGAGCCGGCTGATGGTGAGCTCGTTGACGACGAGATGCGCGAGCGCGTGTTTGAGCGCGTTGATCGTGACCGCTTGCCCGGCGCGCGATTGCATTTTGACCATTTGGTTGTACGCGTCGAGTTGCACCGGCGCGGAACCGACGTACTGATTGTGTTCCATCAACTCGCGCGCACGCGCGCGTCCTTCATCCGAAATGACGTACTGGTATGACGATTCGCCAAAGCCGGTCGAGCCGCGCACTTCGGTCAAATGTTCGCGGCGCAAATAATCCAACACCTTGTCCACGATGCCGGTGAATGGCAGATGCAACGATTCCGCGATTTCGTGTCCGCGCATAAAGCCGCGCGTGTACATTGTTTTCAGCGCGAGGTTCGCGAGAAACGCGAGCGACAACCCGGTCTCTTCGACCGCGCGCGGTTCCTCCGGCATCAAACGTGCAATCGTTCCGTCCATACTGTCACCCCACTGTCATTTCGAGCGATGCGACGCAGAGCGTCTCCACCGTTGCGCGCGAGACGCTTTGCGTCGCTTCGAAATGACAAATTCCAAATCAAACACCCAGATTGAACATCAATTCGGCAAACGCTTCGTGATAACGATACTCGTCCGTCCAGCCGGTCATATCCGCGACGCGCCGGGTTTGCCGAAGATTTTGCGCCCACGCGGATTCGGCGGATGCGAGCGCGTCATCGAGTCGAATCGGAAACAACACGAGCGAAGCTTGTTTTTGTTCGTGCTCGATCGCGGCTTCGACCTCGCCTTCGATCCAGGAACTGTTGAGCGAATTTTCGGACAACACGAGAAACAACCGATTGTACACTTTGAGCGCTTCGTCAATGCGAATCCGAAATTTATCATCGCTCTTGAGATCGTCCGGCGCGAGCCAACAGCGAATGCCATTCTGCTCGAAACTGTCGTGCAATTTTTCCGCGAACGCACGATCCTTGCTCGTGTAACTGATCGCGCAAAAATCGAAATCGCGTTCGCGCCCGTGCGAGGATTGAACGAAGGTGATAAAATTTTCCGGCACGCCGCATCCGCGTAAAAAGCCGAGCGGCAGTTTGCCACTCGATAGATACACCGTGTCCAAACCGATGTGCGACGGGCCCAAATGATTCACCGCGTCCAAACCTTTTGCCGCGCTGAGTTCGACTTCGATAAAAACAGTTTGCCACAACAAGGTTTGCGTCAAATCTAAATCGCGAATGTCTGCGCCGACGAATTTCGCGCGCGTCAAATTTGCGCCGGTGCAATTTGCGCCGGTGAGACGCGCGCCGCTAAAATCCGCGCCGCTCAAATTGGCTTCACTCAAATTCGCGCCGACCAAATTCGCGCCGCGCAGATCCGCGCCGTTCGCGTCGGCTTGCGTGAGATCGGCGCGTTGCAAATCGGCGCGACTCAAGCGCGCTTTGCCGAGATTCGCGCGACTCAGATCCGCATCCGAAAATTTCGCGAGCGTGAGGTTCGCTTCGCCGAAATCCGCGCCCGACACATCCGCGCCGCTCAGATCCGCGCTGTGCAAATCCACCCCGGCGAAATTCGTTTTCGCGAGATTCGCCTGCGTGATGTTCACGCCGTCGAGATCGGCGTCGCTAAGATTCGCGCCGCTCAGCAACGCACCCGCGAGATTCGCGCCGCTCAAGTCAGCTTCGTTCAACAGCACGCCGTTCAAGTACGCCTCGATCAAACTCGCGTCGATCAAATCCGCGCCGGTCAAATTCGCGCGTTTGAGATTCGCGCCGTTCAACAACGCGCGCGTCAGGTTCGCGTGCGCGAGTGTGCAACCTTCGAGATCGGCGTTGCTCAAATCGGCGCGAAATAAATTCGCGCGCGTGAGATCGGCTTTGAACAAATTCGCGCCGACGAGTTTCGCATCAATGAATTTTGTTTCGGTCAGCCGGGCTTCGATCAAAATGACGCGTTTGAGATTCGCGCCGCTCAACTCCGCACCCGCGAGATTGACGCCGCTCAAATTCGCGCCGTTGAGATCCGCATCCATCAAATTCGCGCCGCTCAAATTCGCTTTGAACAAACTGACTTTGGCGAGATTCGCGTGCGCGAGATCGGCGCGCGCGAGATCGGCGCGAAATAAATCCGGCAAAACGTCGGGATGCTTGACGCGCCACTCGTTCCAAAATTTTACTCCCTTGCGTAAAAGGGAAAGATGTTTTACATCAGCCACAGAATCACCTTTTGGCTTCCGCTCGTCGTTTCGAGCGAAGCGACGCAGAGCGTCTCCATCGTACAAAAAGATTTCTCGCTTCGCTCGGAATGACGGGAAAGCAAAAAATTACTATATCATTTCGACTTGGGAATTGCGACCTTGCCATCAATCACAACGATACTCACTTGCTCGAGCGCGCCGAGATCGGTGAGCGGATCGCCGCGCACAACGATTACATCCGCGAGTTTGCCGGGTTCGAGCGTCCCTAAAATTTTTTCTTGTCCGCACACGCGCGCGGCGTATTGCGTACTCGCGCGAATAATTTCCATCGGCGTCAAGCCAGCCGCCGCGAGCCGCCGCATTTCGATGATCGGCATTTGCGTGCGCGCGAGATAACCGGAATCATCGCCGAGCGCGATGATTCCGCCCAATTCGTGAAAGCGACGCACCGGCGTCAACGCGTATTTACGACACAACGCTTTGCGCTCCGGCGTGATCGCGAACGATTCGCACCAGGGAATAATATAACTCAACGTCGGCACGAGCATTACATTTTGACGCACGAGGCGCGCGAGTTGTGCTTCGTAGCGCGGCGCGAGCCTTCCTAATTCCTGGGATTCGGTTTGGAAATCAATTTCATCCAAACTCGGCAAAGGCACATGCTCCAGCACGTCCACACCGCCGTCGAGCGCGAGATCGAGCATTTCGCTCGTGCCGATGTGCGCGCGCACGAGTTTATTGTGCGCGTGCGCTTGCGCGACAATCGCTTCGAGTTCCGGCAATTCGATCACCGGGATCGGCTCGCGCGGTGGCACCTCCCAGGGCAATTTCGAGTTGAACGGTTCGAGCGCAACCTTGATCATATCCGCGCCGCGATTGACCAGGTCGTTCACCGCAGTGCGCGCGTCAACCGTCGTGGTGATCGGATACAAAAACTCGGCGGTGCCCGGATAACCGAGCAGAACGTTGATAATCGGGCCCGAAGTAAAGCCGCGCGCGGTTAAACCATACTGTTGATTTTCTTTAAAGCGCGGCATACTGATCAACGGCGTGCCGAGATCGCACGCGGCGGTAACGCCGTGATCGAGAAAGTACGCCTGGCGCACGAGCGCGGACGAAATTTCGTGAACGTGTGAATTGATCACGCCCGGCAAAATCGTTCCGCCCAAGGCATCGAGTGTGTGCGCGCTCGCGGGTACGAAAAAATTTTCGGCGCGACCAATCGCGAGAATTTTATTTTGCGCGATGACGACGATGCCATCGCGCATCGGCGGCGCGCCGGTGCCGTCAATCACGGTTCCATTTTTGATGACGAGCGCGTCGGCTGGGATGGAGCGCGGCAGAATGATCGGTTGTGCCGATGATGAGGAAAGCGGGCCGAGGTGAAGAGTGCTGATGCCGAACGTGATGAGTAAGCCGAGGGCGATGATGAATAGAATCCAACGCTTCCTCAAAATTCTTGTCCTTTCCAGATTTTGCGCGACGCAATTCCAGCGATTTCGCGCATAGCATAACGCAAACCGCGCCGCGCGTCAACCACTCCCGGTTCACGGTTGGTAGGGGCGAAGCATTTTGCCGCGAAGTACGCGGCAAAATGCTTCGCCCCTACAATGAACGTTGCCAGATATTTGTAAGCGCGTCCGCGCACGCGCGGCGCACAACGTCCGCGCGATGATCGCGCGCGATTTGCGCGAGGATTGGTGCGATGCTCGCATCGCCGATCTGTCCGAGCGCGAGCGCGCAATCCCAGGAAACAAAAACTGTTTGCTCGCGTTCCAAGACGCGCGCCAAATCGCGCGCGGCGAACGCGTCGCCCAAATTGCCAAGCGCAATCGCGCACGCCTGGCGCACGCCGGGATCGCGGTCGTGCCACAACGCTTCGATGAGCGGATTGAGCGCGCGCGGCGCGCCAACCTTGCCGAGCGCGACCGCCGATTGTTGGCGCACGAGCGCGACGACATCGCTCTGCAACGCGCGCCACAACGGTTCGATCGTTTGCGGATCGCGGCGTTTGCGTAACGTGAACGCCGCAAGCCAACGCACACGCGCGTTCGCGTCGTTCAACAAATGGTCAACGATTTTCGCGCGCGAGCCGCGCCACAACCAAAATGGCACATCGCATTTTGCGTCGTCCGGCACGCGCATCGCCTTGCCGCGCCAGCGCGCAAAAATTCCTGGCGCGATTTCGGGCGCGCGATGATCGCGCGCGTGTTCATCGCAAAAATCAGTTTCAGCGCGCGCGGGATTCGCGCACCGGCGGCGCGCGGAATCTAAATCAAAACAGCGCACAACGGACATCGCATCCGAGTATAGCGGAAACGCAAGGTTCGGTCAACGGCTTACCCCCACCCCTGCGCGCGGGGTGGATGGGCGGGAGGGGCTGGCGCGCGAAAAATTTGTATTCCGCAAACCTATAGCCAAAAAACCGAGTCTATGTTATAATGCGCCCATCGAGAAACCGTCTTGCGCCGACCCGGTTTCCCGAGGACATCGGCTGGCAACCTTTCGCTCGCGGCGCGCATCGCATCAGACCGCGCGAGTGATCACGCAAACGCAGGAGGCAGTGTTGAGTCGGATTTGATCTAACTTTTTCTCAAATCGCGTGCGTCATTTTTTTGTGAGATGGAACCACGCAGTTCCATCCGTCTCAAAGGAGAATCTGTGGAATCGAAATTGTACGTGGGCAACCTGGCGTACAGCGTGACAGAAGATGATCTGCGCTCGCTCTTTAGCCAAGCCGGTGAAATCAAAGACGTGGCAGTGATCCTCGATCGCGAGACCCGCCGCTCGAAAGGTTTTGGGTTTGTCGAAATGAACACCCAAGCCGAAGCGGAAAAAGCGATTGAAATGTTCAACAACCACGAAATGAGCGGGCGCAAAATGAGTGTCTCGATTGCGCGCCCGCGTGAAGATCGCGGACCGCGCCGCGGTGGTGGCGGCGGCGGCGGTTTTCGCGGTGATCGCGGCGACCGCGGTGATCGGGGAGATCGCGGCGGACGCGGCAGATACTAGAATCGAAAACCTGGTAGGTCT
>Ga0233425_10006635_pt1 | contig 16983 bp, 12 predicted proteins | sample Watercolumn_Towu_2_FD_181712 | JGI IMG/M metagenome (GOLD analysis project Ga0233425, IMG submission 181712) | Freshwater microbial communities from Lake Towuti, South Sulawesi, Indonesia - Watercolumn_Towuti2014_140_MG | ecosystem: Environmental > Aquatic > Freshwater > Lake | place... | reverse complement strand
TTGAGTCGATCAGGATCCATGCTCAGAGCGTGGCAAGGAACATCCCCAGCAGGCGGGCCAGCCGGGTGGGGTGCTCCGCGGGAAGCAGGTGCCCGCCCCCGTCGATCGTCTGCAGGGCGGCGCCGGATATCTGCCGGGCCAGGTTTTCCGCATAACGCAGCGGGGTGATCCCGTCCGCGGTACCGCACAACACCAGGGTCTGCGGATGTATCTTATGCAACCAGTCCTCACTATCGAACCGGTCGCAGGCCAGCAGGTCGCCATGCAGCAGGGTCTGCCGGATCGCACCCACGCGCCTGGAGAAGGTCTCCCGCAACGCCGCGGGAGTATGTGGGCCGAAGGACCTTTCTAGAAGCATCTTGATCGCCAGGGGGAACGTCGATGGATTGGCGGCATTCTCCAGAATTCCGGATGGGATCGGCAGGCGCGATCCAGTGGCCACCAGCGCCAGGCCAGCAACCCGCTCCGGGAGATGGGCGGCCACAGAAAGGGCAACGGCCCCGCCCAAGCAATGCCCGACCAGGAACGCCTTTTCGATCCCCAATTCCTTCAGGAAAAGTACAACAGCCTGGGCATAGGCATCGATCGATTGCCGGCCGGGCCCGCCGGATTTCCCGTGCCCCGGAAGATCGATCGCCAGGACGCGAGCGCCAGGAATTCGGCGAATATCGGCAGGCCAGGCGAGGGCATCGCATCCCAGTCCGTGAAGCAAAATAACAGGCGGCCTGACCTGGCCGCCTCCCTCGTGAAGGAAAAAATACAACTCACCTGCAAACGGCATATTGGTTCAACGGGTCGCCGTGGCGTGGTGCAGCCGGTCGGCAGCTTCCTCGGTCAAGGGGATATAGACCTGCACGCGGGTTCCCTTGCCGATGGCGGATTGCAGATTGAGCACGCCATTGATCAGCTCGGTCCGCTCCCGCAAATTGACCATCCCCAGGCTGCCGCGTTGATCGTAGGACCGATTGACGGTGGCCACATCGAACCCGGCCCCATCATCGCGGATCTCGAGCAGGGCGATCTCACTTTCGAACGGCCGCAGGTTGACCCAGATGTGCGGAGCGCGGGCATGTTTGCGGGCGTTGTTGACCGCCTCTTCCACCAGATAGAAGATGACGCTCTGCTTGCCCATCTCCATGTCCTTCAAGACCCCCTCATCGACCTCGATCAGCACTTCCTGCGAGTAGGTCTCCTTCATTTTCTCTGCCATGGATACCAATGCCGCGACCAGGCCCTGGGATTCGAGCACCAGCGGGCGCAGGGTGAAGAGCATGTGGCGGATCTCTTTCGTGGTTCGGCGGGCCAGGTCTTCGATACGGGCCAGTTCCTCGCGGGCCATCTGGGGGTCTTTGGCCAGCATGCGCTGCAACAGGTTGACCCGCATGGCGATGGCCGATACCGACTGGGTCGGCCCGTCGTGCAGGTCGCGGGCCAGCTTCTTGCGGGTTTCCTCCTGCAGGTCGATCATGCGCTCGCGCTCGTCAACGATATCCTGATAGAGACGGGCGTTCTGGATCGCCACCACCGCCTGGCGGCCAAGGATGTCCAGGATCTCGCGGCGATCGGGTGTGAAATAGCCAGCCTCCGGGTAGCCAAAGAGCAGGACGCCATACGCGCTGAAGCCGCTGCGCAGTGGAAAACAGTAAATCTCCTTGCAGGTACGGAAGGCGATCAGTTTCATCAACTCCTGGTCGCGGCGGATGTGCACTTCCGGCATCAGGATCGGCTTGTCCTGTTCGATGGCCTGGGAGAGGACACCGGTCTGCCCTTGCAATGTGACTCGCATGTCCGCCGGGGTCAGGCGGCGGGCGGAGCCGATCTCCAGCATTTCATCTTTGGTGAACAGCAGAACCGCGCTGACGAGCGGATGGCTGTTGGGATTGTCCGGGTCGGGGCTGAGGGCGCTCAGGCTCAGGTCGAGAACCGACTCGAGCACGCGCTGGTAATTCAGCGTACCGGTCAGGGTGGAGGTCAGGCTGTAGATGGCGCGCAAGCGTTCGTGTTCGACGCGCATCTTCTTCGACTGGGCTTCCTGTTCTACCTGCCGGCTGGAGCGGATCAATTTGATCAGCCGCGTCGACAGAACGCCGAACACGACCGCAGCAACGATGGTCACAAAAATCGAACTGCCCAGGATGAGCAGCGCCAGGAATTCGATCGACTGTGTCAGGGTCACGACCAGCTGTACCGCCGACATCAGGAAGACTGCCACCAGAACCCCGCGCACCTCGAAATACAACGAAGCGCTCATCAGTGGCAGGAAGATGATCCAGAAGGCCGGGCTCTGGTATCCGCCGGCGGTGACGAAAAACAGGGCTGCCACCAACAGGTCAACGCCCACGCTGATCTGGCGGTGATACTTGATGCGCCGGTTCAGTCCGGTCAGTACCGTCTGGACGACATTCCAGAAGACCAGGCCAGCCAGCAGCAGGGTCGGCCAGGCCAGGAGGGCGTTGCCGAGGGAGAGGGAAAGCAGCAGGCCGATCACGGCCAGCCAACGCAAGGAGACGACCAGCCAGTCGGTCAGGAAGGGAGTTTCGGAGGATTTCATGCCACCATTCACTGCGTTAGTTTAGCACATTTCCGCCAATCCGGTTACCCGCCCAGTATTCTGCGCAGGCGGTATTCCCAGAGCGGTCTGATCGCCTTACGGATCCAATATTTAAAGACAAGCACGGAGAAGGGACTGCCGCCGTCGCGGTAGTGGACGCGCAGCATCTCCGGCCAGCAGCGCTCACCGGCAGACAGGGTCTTGGACAAGCCGTGCAGGCGGAAGTTGGCCAGGATCTCTCCCTGCAAATAATGAAGTGGGGCGACAGCGGCAAGGCGGACCCAAAGGTCGTAATCCATCGCAAAATAGAAAGCGGGATCGAGCGGTCCGACCCGGCGCCAGAGATCCGCCCGGAAGAAGGCGGATTGCTGCGGGATGTGAACATAGCCGCGGCGTAAACGGCGGTAATCGGTCTTCGCGGCCGGAAAACGGCCCACAATCTCTCCGTTTTGATCGATATAATTCGCGTCCCCGTAGACAAGCCCAACCTGCGGATTATTTTGGAAAAACTTCACGATCGTGGTGACCGCCCCGGGGTTGAATGTGTCGTCCGAATTCAGCCAGGCCAGGATGTCGCCACGGGCGCGGGCAAAGCCTTTGTTGATCGCGTCCGTCTGGCCGGCATCCTTTTCCGAGACCCACCAGGCCAGACGGTCGGAATACTTCCGGATGATCTCCTGACTGCCGTCCGTGGAGCCACCGTCGACGACGATGTACTCGATGTTCGGGTCCTCCTGCTCGAGGACGGACAGGATGGTCGCTTCCAGGAAGTTCGCCTGGTTATAGGAGGGGGTGATGATGGAGACTAGCATCGAAAATCCATGTCATTAATCGCTCGGGGCATCTACTGTCAAACTCTCAATTCCATAATAGTCAGCAGCGCACTGATTGGTCCAAAAACCGGGGAGCGATGTAAGATCCCATAATCCACTGAAATCATCGAAAGAATTCGCCCTTCCATCCGGATAATTTACCTGCATTATCCCTTCTGCGGCGGATGCCCGGATGAACGTATCGCGATCGTCCCAGAGCGCGGCTCGCGCTTGATAGACCGGGAACAGGAGACGCGTCCTTTGGAAGTCGTAGATCGCATAAGAGCAGAGGAGCAGGAAAAGGGCCGTAAAAGCCAGCCGCCACAGAGCTGGAATTGGCCGTTCAGCCCATCGATGCAACTGTCCAAGGGAAAGTCCTAGCAGTGCTCCCTCTAGCAAGATCATGACGACCATGATGTGGCAAGCCTCGATCAAGACCCGGCCTTCCGGGTAGGAAGACTCGGCCCAAGCAGTTGGCGCACAGACAGCCATGATCAAAACGCCGGCAAGAAATGGCGTGATCAAAAGAGCCGCGCTCAGATGGGTTGGGTCGATTTTCTTGAGTGCATCATTGTCAGCACTCGCCAAGTACGCGATGAGCAGAGATACCGAAAAAGCGAGGAGAACAACAAAAGCATACTCGGATAATGCAAGATAGAAAAAGACAAATGCATTCTTCGCGGTCATGGAAACGAAATCGAATATGTCGGGTCGCGGGGGTAAATAACTGAGCCTGACGGCATTACCCGGCGAAGAGATGACCATCACCATAGCCAGCAACGAACCCACAAGAGAAGAGAGGATTGGGGATAACCATCCTCGCCGCGTATCCCCTTTTGCAGTGATTAAGACAGCGGCCACCGAAAGAATGATGATGCTGGTTTGGAGGGCAACATAGGTCTCGGAAAAACCGCCAGCAAAGAAAGCCGCGATACCAATTCCTGCCATATCCTTCCAGACACGTCCCCCTTGAATCCCATGCCTTGCAGAACGGAGGATTAGGGCGACCAGCAAGGATAAAAAGACAAGCGGTAGGGTATACGTTGCAATACCCACCCGCCAGAAGAAAGCCTGGTAGCGGTGAGGGGCCATGACGATCGAAAAAAATATCGCCAACTCAGCAAAGAATACAGCCAGAGCTGGATGAACTTTGAATTGTAACGAAATCCCGGCCTCTGAGATGGCCAATGTCAAAGAGACCAACCAGGTAACAAGAGTAAAGGCTGTCCACCAACGGATGGCGTCTCGACCGAACAATTCAGAGATATTGACAACAAAAGCAACTGAAAACCGCGGCGGCCACTCGATATACAAATTGACGATTGACCGCCAAAATCCCTGGGTCAGATATCCACTTGTCAGGCAGACATCATCGGAATAATGACGGGATGCATAGCCCAAAACAGCATAGCCAAGAAGTGGCAGCCCCAAGGCCAGACAGCCCAATACAATCGTTACCCACAGGACAGTATCTTCCCGATACGCCCTCACGATTTTCTTCAATAATCCCTTCATTCACAACTCCGCGGAAGAATATCAACCGGTTCCTATGTTTGTCTTCACGTAAAGGGCGTATCTTGCCCATGGACATCGTCCGGCGTGTATTCTACACTAGAAGACCATCCGCAACAGCCGAAACATGCTTCGAAAAATGGCCAACATCATCCCATCGGTTTCAAACTTCCAGATACGCGGACATCGTCATCCCTGATCGGAGCGACTAATTATTCATTATATAATGTACGAGATTGGAGGATGGGTCATCCAACCCGCCCATAAGCTTGTGCCCTCAAGGAGAATATGAGAGAAAAAACATCTGCTGCTCATATCTTCACTGCAATTCAGAATTATTTCATCGCCTTAATCAAAGACCGGGCCTACCTCATCGTAGTGATTATTGTATTGGCAGTCAATCTGCCAATTTACTATTACCGAATCCATTTTCCGGTTGATGGAGATTATAGCCTTCACCTTTTATTTGCGCGTTATTGGATCTCGGGAAATCTGGATCAGATCCCGGTTCCGAATCTGTCTCATCCAGCCCTACAGCTTGCCCTTGCTGTGCTAATCTCCTTGACGTTGCATAAAATCCCCCTCAGAATTCTTCTGCTTCTTCTTCTACTCACCGCTCAAGTCTTCTCAGCTACAATCCTATATCAGTGGATTGGATCGAATAAACCCAAGAAGAACTGGGATTTTATCCGCGCTGCCCTGGCCGCGACAATGACCATTGTTGCTCCCATCATGGCACTTGCCCCGCTTGATCATCGATTCTATTTTGGTTATATCGGCCTGGCCAACTATCATAATCCGACCGTGATTCTACTCAGGCCGTTCGCACTTGGGAGCTTCATCCTGGGTTTGAATGCCTATTCGTCTACGAACTCATGGAGAAAGATCGTCCTGTCCAGCGTTCTTGTCATCGTATCCGCACTAATTAAACCAAACTACCTGCTTTGTATCGTTCCAGCTCTATTTGGGCTGGCCCTCATCTTCCAGATACGCCATTGTTTTGTCGACTGGAAGTTTCTCGTATGGGGATATCTACTGCCGTCAGTAATTACCTTGGGAATTCAGTGGTGGATCGCCTATATGTCAGTCAGCGATGGCGGACAGATTAGGTTAAGCTTTTTGGGTGTTGAGAGCGCTTTTTCATCCTTTTTGCTTCCGAAATTTCTACTTTCCATCCTATTTCCAGTGGCAGTTCTGGTCATCCATTGGAAAAAACTCGACACACGCGCAGAGATGCTTCTTGGTTGGGTAGGTTTTTTGATTGGCGCGGCGCAGATGTATTTTCTGGCAGAGGGTGGAGAATATTTTTATCATGGCAATTTCCGCTGGAGCGCCCAAATCATGTTATTTATCCTGTTTGCTGTTTCAGCGAGGAATTACCAGTGGTTTACCTTCGATCGCGATTCTCGCGTTGCCGAAAAAACCATCCCCTTGATTGCCTTTCTTTTCCATACGGTTGCCGGGATCGCCTACATTGTCTACTGTTTTGTGTCTATTGGATACGCATAAGCGCGAAGATACGAATAGCCAGCCAAGGGCTGATATCATAGCAGACTAAGGAAAGCCAGTTCTGCCAGCATCACTGTTCATCTGGACCACACCAGACTTTATCCGCCCAATGGATGCCGGCTTCGTCCACAAGCATAGTCCTTTTCTGATGCAAAATGTTTCTACGTGTCTTCCGATAGACCATGAAGATGTTACGCATTCCAAGTACTCCTCCGAACGCCTGAACGATCTTGTACCAATACCGGAGAGCCGTCGCAGGCCGGATCCAGAATGCCTTCCAAAAATAAGCCAGGGCAGCCCAATAGCGGTCTGAGTCGATGAACCGCCTGCCTGCAAATATATACACGCCTGCTTCTATAAAGCTCCTGCAACAAAAAAAAGCTCCCTGATATAACGGATCTCGCCTGGCCTCAGAGATAAACCGAAACGCCTCGTCTACAAACATGGCCGCCAGCGCGGTAGTTTTTGCGGCCTCGTGCGTCCGTTCCACAGCCCAAGTTTCTGGCACATGCACAATAGGCGACCGGGCTGCAATCCGGGTCCACAGAACATGATCAAGAATGAAATGATAACTGGGAATCAGGGAGCCGGCATTTTCAAGCGCCTGCCGGCGCATGAAGACTGCCGGCTGCAAGAGGACGTTGAATGCCAGCAGGTCCTTCAGATCGTACTGCGGATACGGATGCCAGTCCAATAATTCCAGATCCGCATTGACCATCACGCCATCTCCGTATACCATGCCCGCTTCCGGCTGTTGCTGAAAAACAGCGACAGCCTGCCGGACGACATCCGAACCATAATACAGATCATCCGAATTGATCCAGGCGACAATCTCGCCGCGCGCTTTTTTTAGCCCCTTATTGATCGCCTCCGCCTGTCCCGAATCCTTTTCTGATACCCACCAGGCAAGCCGATGCGCATACTTGCGAATGATCTCGACACTGCCATCCGTGGAACCGCCATCCACAATGATGTATTCCAAGTTTTCGTAATCCTGCGTGATGACAGAAAGTATGGTCTGTTCCAGGAATTGTGCCTGGTTGTAGGATGGCGTGACGATCGTCACGAGGGGTGCATGGAACGCTCTGGAGGAGGTCATCAATGCGCTATTCCATTCGGGTCATTAGCCAACATCGGGGATCGCAACACTTACCGGTCAACGACCGGGATCCGAATAGAGCTGGAGAGCGCCCCTATTGTATACCAGCTCGTATCCCTTTTCTCGGGCGACTCCACACTCGATACAGAACACAACGCATGGCCGATATACGGAATTGACCAGGTTGGAAACCTCCGGGATTGAATTAAAGCTCCCGACTCGATCGACCTCTTGACCGGTCGCGGCCAGAACGTACCAGATCAGATATTCCGGGGTGCTCGAGTCCAGCTCCAGCCCAAAGGACCTACAGTCAAGATCCCGGGCCGCCTCGACAACTGATATCAGTTCGTTTTGAATCTCGGGGGAATTATAAAACTGTACATCGGTCCGCGAAACAAAGAGCATACTTTCATTTTCATGAAAGTCGAATACCGGCCTGGACGGGTTTGACAACAAATAGGGTAGCCCATTTAGGAACAAGAAAATCGCGAACCAATAACGCGGAAAACGTAATTGGAAGGTTTCAACTACCACGCCGACCAAGGGGCCAAGAGCTGCCAACCAGGGGAGGAGAAGACGGCTATTGGTTGTCTGCCATTTAAAGAGTAAAGCAAAGCAACAATATGCCAGAAACATCAACAAAGAGTACAGAGAAGCGCCTTTTAAAACCGGCAGTTGCTCCACGATACGATCCTCGTGGCGATTTGCCTTCTGACCACGCTGCAAGCGCCGCGAGGACAAGAACAAAATCGGTATATACAATATGGACAAGTTTCCAAGCAAAAAATGTACGGGGTTGCCGGCATAGTCCTCATGGTAAGAGAACCGGATCCGGTATTCTCCCAAAGTAGTGCGCGGATCGCTCAAGTCAAGGCCCAAGACCTGGTGAACCTTTTGCATCAGGAGATAGAGAATTTTGTTTCCAGGACCTATAGGAGTAGCAAGCTGGTTGGTCGCATCCCTCAACGCCGTCGACATGGCAAGCAGAGGGTTCCAAGCCGCGCTCCCAAGGCTCGCTGCACCCGGGCCGAGAGGGCTAGCGAAAGTGGAATAGTTGCGTATCCAGAGAGGAAGATTCAATCCGAGCGAAAAAACCAACCCGAGCACGATGGCCGCGATGAGGGACTTCCAGGAACGACTCGCAATCAATGTGACAAGTAAATATCCAAGGAACGGAAGTACGATCGCATAGATCGTCCCCTTGGTTAGAATGCCAAGAGAAAATGACAGACCCAGCATGACCGGAATGATCCTTGACGATCCTCCGAGCCCCGATCGCGCCTGTCGAGCCAGGACCAGAGTGTAATAGATAACACAGAGGTTCCAAAAACCAGCCACATAATCGGTTTGTGTGCTAGTCGATTGCAAGATCCCCATTGGGAGTGTAATGGTGAATATGGCTGATAACCATTGGCCAACCCGTCTCGCACCAAGGAAGCCAGCAATCATGCTGACAGCAAGAACACTTCCTGTCATTCCAAACCATTGGACCAGGTTAACAAACCCGTCACCACCGGATAATAGGAAAAGGTGCAGGATGGCATACTCCACAAAAGGAGGCATCCATAACTGTCGATCGCTCACAGTGGCATAAAAATCCACCGAACGATTCACGATCCAATGCATCACCCGGCTCATGTGATACTGAAGGGAATCATTCGTATTGGGTGGCGCGATCAGCGCAGTGAACAACGTTACCAGGAAATAGACAATCAGAACGGAAAAAGCGGTCCACTCGAATGCACCGGCAACCCCCAGGGAGAAACGAAAGAGTGGACGACGGGAGCGATATTGCAACCCTCCCAGAACGATCAGGGTTATGGCAACCACGGTCGACCAGAGGGACCGAACCGCAAATGGGGTAAGAAAATGAAATGCGCCCAGAATTTCGGTAGCAACAGCGATAAAGGCGCCTAAAATCACGAATGTCGTAAGGACGGATTCCCGCCACGACCGGGTCGGTAAAAGGAACCGCAGCACGCGGTATAAAAGGTATCCTTCCAGCGGGATCAAGAGTGCCAGCATATTCTTTTATCCAAACAGGGAATCGTAGGCGACCTTTGGAAATACGGCCAGCTTTCCGCCAACGGTTGCATCCACGATCGTACGGCCGGCCGTCTCAAAGGCGAGTTTGGCCATCCGGTAGGCGCGTTCCGATCCTTCGAGGTCCGGGAGCTGCCATTTGTATCCCTTGCCGAAATAATCCGGGGCAAAATGATTCGGATCATCGCCTTCGGAAACGATCGCCTGGTTGGCCGGCCCCGGAGTGATGAAGTTATGGTCCACCCCGACCAAGATCACCTCCGAGAAGCCCATATAGAAGGCCAGCTGTAGAGCGACATAGGTCACCGTATAGCCCTCAAAGAGACGGGCAGAGGCGTCCTGGCCAAAAACCTCCTCACCGGTAAAATCCGTGTCGAGGTAGATCGCCTGTGGATCGTTCCGCACCCAGCGGCGCGCCCGCCAGGTGACGAACTTGGGAATCGCAAGGACACGCATCTCCTCGTAGCTCTGCTCGAGGACCAGATCGTTCACCGAGACGAGGCAGGACGTCGGAAAACCCAACTGCGGGAAAAGGAGATAGATCCGGTTCAGGCCGAATGTGAACTCATTCCGGAGCTTTGTCAGATCCGTGGAGCGCAGCGATGGACCATTTCCCAGGATAAAACAACGTTGACCCCCATAGCGTTCCCGGAATGGGATCAGGCGACGAAGACTGTCCCGCCACAAGGGACTGAACGTCCGGGCAACGACATGCCGGCCGCGATTCCGGTTCCACCAATACAGGTCCGAGATGGGTGTCCACACACTTGCGGGCACGATCCGTTTTAGGGTTTGTTTAATGAGTTCCTCCAATCACAATCACGGCTGTTGAGACAGGAACAGGCGTACCGGACCAGTGTCCAGGACCAGCGGATTCCCGGATGCTTCCGACCACTCCTCCGGGCAGGAAGTACATATGACAGCACACGGGTGGAAACCGGGATCCGTGTACCGGCTGCTCGGTGTACCGCTGACCACCCATTCCAGACGCATGCGGTTCCAGGGGGCATCCAGCATGATCCACCATAAATACTCGGCATCGTCTCCGCCCAGCATCAGACCGATGTCTTGACAAGAGGATTTCTGGATCGTCTCCACAACAGGCAACAGAGCGCTCCGACTGGCCGCATTGACAAAATACAGGTCCTGACGCGGCGTATTTAGTATGGAATAGGGCACGGTCCTTCCTTCCAGGGGAAAGACAGGCCGGGGACGCAGGCAAAAAAGAACCACCAAACTACTCCCCACCAGAACGACGCTCGCAGCCATTTTAATCCCGACCTGCCAGCGTCGGAAAAAAAGTCCAAATGCCGGAGCCGCCAGGAGGAAGAAAGGGGTCTGCAAGCGGATGGAAAACACCTGCGCCTTGCTTCCTATGCTGAAGAGCAGGTAGGACAAAATGATCAAGAGCATGGTTTCACGCAGGCATGGAGGGCCGAAGATCAATGCCGCCAGAAACAGCAGGCCGACCAGGACGAAATGAAACGGATTCCCAACGCTGTCCTCGTTCAGGCCGGGACGCATAGTCGGGAGGGTGTACTCACTCAGAGTCGTGCGCGGGTCGTTCAGGTCCAGTCCGATCCACAGGTGGATCTTGACAACCACCTTGACCACAAAGAGTCGGAACTGGTCGTTGTTGGATGGAAAATGAATGGCTGCATTCCGAACCGTATTGGAAACCAGGACCGCCGGGGAGATGAATTCGTTGGCATGATACGCGATCCGGTCAGGAGAGCCAAGTGGATTTCCATACGTCTGCAGATTCTGCACCCATGGATAAGCATTAACCATCAACGCGACCAGGATCCCGAGCAGGCCAGGCAGGATTGCCTGTCCAAGACGCCTTTTCCCCAGGATCACGATCCCCAGCCAGAGGATGAAAGGCAGGATGAACGCGGCTGCGGTTGCCTTGGTCAATACCGCCAGGCCAATGGCAAGCCCGAGATGGATCCAGCCGGAGCGGGAACCGGGATCAGAAAAAAGTTCCAGGATCTCGGAGAGCATGCAGAGGATCCAATATCCCACGACGATATCGGTCATCGTACTGGATGCCTGGGCGATCATCATGGGAATCGTGCAGGCAAAAAGAGCCGCGAACAACCGGCCGCGCCGGTCCGCACCCAACTGGCCCGCGATTACCGCCACGACGACCAGACAGGCCGCATAGGCGAACCAATCCGGCAGATTGACGAACAGATCAGTGCGCGGCAACAGGTAATAATGCAGGACCGCATATTCCGCGAACGGTCCCATATCCACCTGCCGTTCGATCCCGGTGGCGTAGATCGCGACGCTCTGGTTCTGGGCCCAGTGAGCCACGCGGCTCATGTGGTAGGTCAGGGAATCATAGGTCTGTACGGGCGCGAGGATCGCCACCAGCAGAGTGACCGACAGGTAGAGACCGATGACCGCTGACAGGAGGATCTCCACCTTGCCGAGCGGACCCGGTTTCGGCATCGCCGGCCAGGCTGCGCCCTTCCGTCTTCGGAAAACCAGCCAGGCCAGGCTGGCAAGCAGGGCCAGAGCCCAAAAGACAGCCAGACTCCAGGTCGTCAGGCAGCGCAGAAGGGAAAAGAGCACGTTCGACAGGACGATCAATGCACCCATGATCAGGGTGGTACGCAGGAAATGACGGCCCAGCCTGCCTGAGGAACCCAGGACCAGGTTGGCATAGATCGCGACGAACGTCAGCGGAACGAGAAGCAGCAGCATGTCCTGAGGGCTACTCTGTGCTCAACCGAGCCGTCGCGCCGCCGTCGACGATCATCGCCTGGCCGGTCATGAACGAGGACTGCTCATGATCCGCCAGGAAGAAGATCGCTGTGGCGATCTCCTCCGGTTTTCCCACCCGCCCGTTGACCGTTTTGCGTGCCAGGTTGTCGAGCCGGGACTGCATGTCCCCGCCACCGACATGACCCCGGTCCAGGCCGGCGCGCAGCATGGGCGTGTCGACCGCGCCGGGCAAAACCGTGTTTACCCGGATGTTGTCCCGGGCGAACTCGATCGCCATGGCGCGCGTCAGCGCCAGCAGGCCGCCCTTGCTGGCCGCGTAGGCGGCAATGTTGGCAGAGGTCTGCACGGCATGCACCGAGGAGACATTGACGACCGCCCCGCCCTCGGCAGCCTTGAGCAGCGGGTAAGCCAGCTTTACGAACAGGAAGACCGAGCGCAGGTTGGAGGCCATGACACCGTCCCACTCCTCGACCGTCGTCTCGACCAGCGGCTTGGCCACCTGAACGGCCGCGTTGTTGACCAGTGCATCCAGGGTCGTGGTGAATGCGCGTGCCTGGGCAAAGATCTGCTCGGTTGCCTCCGGGTGGGAGATGTCCGCCTGGATGAACAGGCCATCCGGTGGAAAGCCATCCCCAAACGCGGCCCGGTCCACTCCGATGACGCGCCAGCCCTTTTTTGCGAACAAGTGGACAGTTGCCCGCCCGATACCGCCGCCGGCTCCGGTGATCAAAACGACTTTCCTGCGCTTCTCCATGATCGCCTCGCTCTCCTCGCTCAGACCTTGAATTTCTCGTCGAAAACCAGACCCAGCCCTTCGACCAGGTTGCGGATCGTGTTCCAGTGCACCCGTTCCCAGGCTGCCGGGCTGGAGTTGGCATTGTGCGGCGCCAGCAGAACGGTATCCATGCCTTTCAACGGACTGTCCGCCGGCAGCGGTTCGACCTCGAAAACGTCCAGCGCAGCGCCTGCAATCGTACCGGCCTGCAAAGCAGCGACCAGCGCCGCCTCGTCCACGATCGGGCCGCGGGCGGTGTTGATCAGCACGGCATGCGGCTGCATCCGCCCCAGCGCGGCGGAATCGATCAGGTGCCGGCTGGTCGGGTTCAGGTCGCAGTTGACCGAGACGAAATCCGACCGCCCGAGCAGGTCTGCAATGGATGTCATTTCAATGCCGGTCTCGGTGATGAAGACCGGATCGATCTCGACGATGTCATTCCCCAGCACGCGCATGCCGAAGGCACGCGCCCGGCGGGCAACCACTTTGCCGATCGTCCCGACCCCGATCACACCCAGCGTGCATTCGTGCAGTGCCCGGCCGGGTAGCTTTTCCCATCTGCCGGATTTCATCTCCCGGTCCATCCACGGCTGGCGGCGGGCAAAAGCAAGCATATAGCCGAAAACGGTGTCCGTCACCGGCAGGGTGAAGGCGTTCGGCGTCCGGCAGACGCGCACCCCCATTCGGGCGGCGGCTTCGCTGTCGATCGAGTCGATCCCGGTGCCCCACTTGGAGATGACCTTCAGGCGCGGCAGGCAAGCTTGGATGGCTTTCTGGGTGAAGCGGTCATCCCCGCAGATGGCACCGTCGAACCGGCCGGCATAGTGCAAGATCTGGTCTTCCTCCAGCCGTTCGCGGACCTCGGGCAGGATCAATTCCAGACCGTAATGCGTGAAGACTGGCCGGAAGCGATCCACATACGGGATCATGTACGGAGCGGAAAAAAGGACAGTGGGCATGGTTATGGTTCCAGAAATGGATTTGGGCATTGTTCGAACTCGTAGATGTTCGGCACCGGGGAATAATAACTGATATCCGGCAGAATTTCATACTCCGCACCGAAATAGACATTGAAAATGGTCCGGAAGGTGTTCACCGGCGAAATGGTCGGGTAGAGCACATCTGCGTGGCCGGGCAGGAAATACGCGTTCAGGATCAGGAATTTGCGGTGACCGGATTGCAGCCAGGGGGCGTGATCCCCCTGCAGGACGATCACGGGCGGCTGTGCCGACCCGGCCAGGATTTCCTCCAGCAGCGCGGGCAACTGGCTGCTGATGTAGGCGGCCTGGTTGTGATACCCCTGCATATACGTGGCGGTGGTATAACGCCGGTCAGCGTTCAGGAAGGAGGACGGGTCGGTCGGCGAACCGTCCGGAGCGTACACGAAAGGCGGATGCGGCGGGATGATGTGCACAAAGACGAACTTCGGGCCGGGCTGGCGGGCTACATCGCCGACGCGCTCGAGGATCAGCGCGGTCCGCTCACGGTAGCGCTGGCCGTCGATCTCGTCCAGGTTGATCCAGCCCAGCTCCTGCAGGTGGCGCAGCGGAGTGGTGCGCACCAGCATGGTCTCGAAACCGGTCATCGCCGAGAAGAAGGGCGAAGGGCTGATGAAAACATCCGCGTCGGTCCATTCGCTCCAGCCGAAGCCGGTCGCGAAGGCATAGGTCTGGTAACCAAGCTGCTCGAGCTGGTACCGGACCGTGTTGTGGCGGATGGACTCCCACAGGGTGCGCCGGCCGAGATTCGGGGGCTGGTAGGCATCGTCCAGGGCCTGCAGGTAGTCCAGGTTGAGGGAGGATGCCAGCGAGACATCAGTGCGATTGTAATTGCTCTGCGTCTCATCGGCGATGAAAAAGCCCATCTGTTCCAGTTGCAGCAGGAAATCGGTGTTATCGAAGTCGAAGGCCTGATCCAGCAGGTCGGAGCGACCGTAGGAGTCGACGATGATGTAATAGATATCCGGCAGGACCGCATCTTCGGCGACCTGCAGGGTCTGGAGCGGGGCGTGATCATCGACCGGCAGATGCGTCTGGCGCGGGAAGGACCAGACCGCGATCTGAACCGTCGGATAAAGGACCAGCGCCAGCGCGACGACGTTCAACCCGACCGTCGCCTGCACAAAGGAGGCCTTCCGTCTCCCAGCCCAAGCCAGAGCCAGGAGCGCCAGGACGAGCCAGCAACCCGCGAGCAAGCAGGGAAGCTGCACGAATTCGACCTTGGATGACAGGTAATCCAGAACCTGCCCATAGCTGAAGAAGAGCAGCAGCAGGGCCGAAGCGGCGAAGGAGGCGCGCACTGCCTGACGATAGATCGGCCGCAGAAAGCCCCATAGCAGGCCAGCCAGGGCAAGCACGAGCAACAGGGAGCGCAGCCCGGCCTCGGGACGGATCTGGGAGAGGTTGTACGCCAGCAGCGAGAGCGTCGGGCTGATAGCGAAGGCCAGGAAGTACCAGGGTTTCCGGTAGAGAGAAGGGATTCTTCGGGTTCGAGGGCTTTTCATCGGCAATGGCGGCGGTACGCATCCAGGTGGTGCGGGAACTCGCCCGGATCACGGTTCGATGATCATCAGCTTGTAAAGCAAGCCACGCGGTAACAGGTCCAATCCCGGGCTGGATGGCTGCTTAAGAGTGCATTCCTCGCCCAGGATCGACTGGGGCTCGTTGACCCGGGCGGGGTGACCGTCGATCATCTGGATCAGGATCACATCCTCACTTCCGACCTCACCATACAGGCTTGGCGGGGCCAAGACGGTGCTTCCATCCAGTCGGAAGGTGCAGCCGCCGATCGAAGCCTCGCCCAGGCTGGACGCCAGGCGGTAGACGCGCGGGGCCTGTCTGTACTCCTCCGGAAATTCAACCAACTGGTCGAGAACCCGGGGCAGGTTCCAGGTGTTGGCCTGGATCTGATACACATCCTGCCAGCCTTCCGGTCCGACCAGGACAATCGTACCATCCTGTACATCCCCGATCAGAGGCAGCAGATCTGTCCAGAATTGACGTTGCAGTCTCCAGGCAGTGACATAGTCCGCCTGGAGGATGAAGCCATAGCCGACCAGCAGGGCCAGCCAGGCAGAGACGAGGAGTGTGCCCAGCCGGCGCATCTTCCAGTTCTCCAGCATCGCCAGGACCAGCATGATCAGGGAGCCCATGAAGATCGAAGCCCCCACGACAGCCGCGGCGTGGACGCGAGTGTTCCGCCCGCCGGACGCCAGGGCGTCCACGGTGAACGTCAGCGGGTAAGCGAGGATCAGCATGACCAACCCGGCTGCCAACAGCCGGACGTACGGCCGGGGCTGTTCCGGAAAGGTTGCTCCATTTTTATCTTTTGGCAGAAACCAACTCCGGATGGAGGCGATGTTCAGGGAAAACTCCGGCTTGACCCGCCAGAGAACAAGGGTCAGGACCAGCATGGAGAGAGCCACAACAAGACCGATCTCCAAGTCAAAGGAGACAAGGGGACGGATGGGTCTGGTGATAAAAATGCGTAAGGTAGTGACTGGGCCCAGCAACATGTTCTTTACCGATATCAGGACCATCTGGGGAAGACTAAACGAAACCAAACGAGAATCAGAAATCACAGAACGAAGAAGGTAGACGCCGAGAAGCATGATTGTCAGCATGATACCATTCCACGCTATATCTTTACATTGACTTTTCTTCCACCCGTGATCGACACGAACAAGCAACGGTATTGCATAGAATAACGGAAAGGGGGTCTCATAACTGAACAAGATCAGGAAAATGAACGCATAAGAGAGGATGCGGCGTTGAGCAAGGTATGCATGCGCTGCCAGCAAGAGAAGTGTAATGGATGGCTGCAAGCCGAAGGAATGGGTCAGGAAAGCCTGTGTTGTATCTGCAGAAAACAGGGCGTATATCAAGCTGGACAATATGGCGAACTGCCGGCCGCTCAATCGGGACATTAAAGAATAGAACAAAGAAACATT
>Ga0233425_10006634_pt1 | contig 16983 bp, 14 predicted proteins | sample Watercolumn_Towu_2_FD_181712 | JGI IMG/M metagenome (GOLD analysis project Ga0233425, IMG submission 181712) | Freshwater microbial communities from Lake Towuti, South Sulawesi, Indonesia - Watercolumn_Towuti2014_140_MG | ecosystem: Environmental > Aquatic > Freshwater > Lake | place... | reverse complement strand
TCTGGGCGCTCGGCTACAACACCGTGGCGATTCCGGTCGCCGCCGCCGGCCGCCTCAACCCGATGATCGCCTCGGCGGCGATGGCGATGAGCTCGGTGTCGGTGCTGAGCAATTCCCTGCGCCTGCAGCAACAAAAGTAAGTGGGCCACTCGCACCACCAGGCTGTCGTCGAGTTCTCCTACGCGCTGGCCTTCATGACCGGCCTCCTCGGCAGCGGCCACTGCCTCGGCATGTGCGGCGGACTGGTGTCGGCCTTTTTCCTGAAACTGCAGGCGCGCGGGCCGTGGCCCTACCTGACCTACCACGCCGGCCGCATCGGCATGTATGCCCTGGTCGGCCTGGTCGCCGCGCTGCTGGGCGCGGTGCTCGTCTCCACCGGCCGGATCGGCCTCGCCCAGGGCGTGCTGCAGATCGTCGCCGGGGTGATCGTCATCCTGCTCGGCCTCGATCTGCTCGGCGTCTCGCCGATCCGCAACGCCTGGGGCTTCGCGCCGGTGGCCTGGCTGCGCCGACAGTTCATGAGCGCTTCGCAGAAGGGGCCGGTGCTCGGGGCGCTCATCGGCGGCGCCATCAACGGCCTGATGCCGTGCTCGATGACCATGGCGATGGCGGTGCAGGCCACCACCGCGCCCTCGCCGCCCGAGGGCATGCTGCTGATGCTGGCCTTCGGCGCCGGCACCCTGCCCTCGATGCTCTCCGCCTCCTTCCTCTTCGGCAAGCTCGGGCCGCGCCTGCGCGGCTGGCTGCTCAAGGGCGCCGCGCTGTTCGTCATCGCCCTCGGCGTGTCGACGCTGTGGTCGGGCCTCCGCTACTTCCTTGTGATGGTCAAGCTGGTAGCCTGATTCCTCTCAATCACCCCTTGCGGACAAGCTGATCCTCCATGCCGACGACGCGGGTCGCCCATAGCGATGCCTCGCAGTGTCAGCAAGCCAGAGCCATCCCGCTTGGTTGCGACGATATGTCACATCGCGACCGGGGGCCGTTGCGACTACGATTGGTAAGTTGATGTCCCCGGGAACCGCATGCTCGACAACGACGCTCTCACCCGCTTATATCTCCGCCATATCGCTGCCCTGCGCGGCTTTTTGGCTGCGCGCATCGGTTGCCGCGAGATCGCCGGGGAATTGGCCCACGAAAGTTTCGTGCGCCTGATGTCCAGCAAACGCGGCGAAGCGATCCTCGATCCGCGCGCCTTCCTGTTCCGAATTGCGGGTAACCTGGCCATCGACCACTGGCGTGCAAACCCGGTGCGGCCGGAGCAGTTCTGCGACATCGCGAAATACGACGAACATCTGGCCTCCGAGGCGCCGGGGCCGGAACGTCATGCCGCTGCCCGACAGCAACTCGAACGGTTGCGGCGGGCGGTGGAGGGGCTGCCGCCCCAGTGTCGGCGCATCTTCGTCCGCCACAAGTTCGACGGCCTGGCACAGTCCGCAATCGCGGCTGAATTCGGCATTTCGCTGAACGCGGTGGAAAAGCACCTCATCCGCGCACTGGTCCGCCTGCGCCAGTGTCTGGGCTGAGGGAAGGGCGCAGACCACATGCCAGGACAGGAGCACGCGCTTCCGGAAGGGACGGTCACGGAGCAGGCCGCTGCCTGGCTCCTGCGCCTGAACGATCCTTCCTGTTCCGACGATGACCGGCGATCATTCGACGCCTGGCTCGGCGCCTCGGAACGCCATGCCGAGGAATTCGGGCGCTTCCAGCATCTGTGGCGCCGGCTCGATGACCTCTCCGGCAGCCGGCCGGCCGGCCGCGCTGGACGGATTGCCGCCTTCGTGGCGGTCCTGGCGCTCGGGGTCGGCCTGCTGATCGGCCGGCAGCCGGGCGAGCCCGTGACCGCAACCGGGGAGACGTTCGCCACCGCCATCGGCGAAACGCGGCAGGTCGTGCTGGCAGACGGCACCGCGGTGGACCTGAACGCCGACTCGCGCCTGGTCGTGGCGTTCGACGCCGAAACGCGGCGCATCCGCGTCGAGCGCGGCGAGGCGGTCTTCAGCGTCGGCGCCGATCCGGAGCGGCCCTTCGAAGTGCTGGCCGGTGCCGGCGTGCTACGCGACATCGGCACGACGTTCGACGTGGCGATGGCCGGCGAGCGCGTTTCCGTCGGCGTGATCGAAGGCGTCGTGGAAGTACGCCTGGCCGGTTCGAACGAAAAGGCCGTCATCGGCGGCGGCGAACGGATCGCATTTTCGCCGACTGGCTTGTCGCGACCCGAACGCTTCGACGGGGAAGCGGCGACGGCCTGGCGTTCCGGCCGCTTCATTTTCCGCCAAATGCCGTTGAACGAGGTGGTCGAACAATTGAACCGGCATCATCCGAGAAAAACCGTATTGGCGGATGCCCACCTCGCCCGCCTGCGCGTGAGCGGCGCTTTCCGCATCGCCGACCGGGACGGGCTGCTGACCGCGATCGAGGCGCTCCATTCCGTGCGCCGCGAGGAAACGGAGACGGAAACCCGTCTCTTGCCGCCGGGGCGACGATAACGCAGCACAATCGATGTCAGGGTTTTCCGGATTTTTTCGTCTTGGTTCCTGATGGCCTCGCGCAGAGGCAATGCCAATACCGGACGAAAAGGAAGGAAAATGCACGAACGCATCCGTATCGCCGCCCTGCTCGCGGCGTTGCTCGCCGCCCCCGCCCTAGCCCAGCAGGCGCAATTCATCCGCATCGAGGCGCAGGACTTGTCGGCGGCCTTGCGCAACCTGGCCAGCCAGACCGGCATCCAGTTGCTGTACGACGCCGACGATCTCAAGGGCGCCAGAACATCGGGACTGAGCGGCACCCTGACGGCAGAGGAAGCCCTGCGTCGGCTGCTTGAAGGTTCCCACTATGTTTTCAAGTCCACGGGAGCCGGCACCTTCGTCGTGCAACGAATGCCCAAGGCGGATATCCCCCGTTCCGAAACCCTGCTGACGGAAGTCGTGGTGACGGCCGCCACGCGTACCCCGACCCCGCTGTCCCGCGTGCCGGCCTCAGTCAGTGTCGTGACCCAGGATGATTTCGAGGAAACCCAGGCGACAACAGTCTCCCAGGTGATGAAGAAGCTGCCCAATGTCGAATTCGGCGGCGGACCGCGGGTCAACGGCGAAATCCCCGCCATCCGCGGCGTCTACGGCCCTTCGATCACCTTGCTGGTGGATGGTGCGCGACAGAACGACAGCACTTCACCCGGTTTGAAGTCACCGCTCTTCATCGAACCCTATTTCTTGCGCCAGGCCGAAGTCTTGCGCGGCCCGGCATCGTCGCTGTACGGCCCGGGCGGCAACGGCGGCATCATGTCCTTTACGACCCTCTCCGCGCGCGACCTGCTGGAAACCGGTCAAGGGATTGGCGGCGGCGTGAAAGCCGGCTACGGAAGCGCCGACAAGTCCACGCGCTTGAATGCCCGGCTCTATGGTGCAAACGATATACTCGATGGTCTGGTAGCCATCGGGGCGCACAACTGGAACAAAATCCGGCAGGGTGGGGGCAGCTACCTCGATCCGAATGACGGCGAAGCCGATACGGGGCTGGTGAAGCTTGGATTGGAACCCGTTGCCGGCGCGAGAATCGAGTTGTCGCACCAGTTTTACAAGAGCGACAACTACCAGGTCAACAATCCCCAGGCGACCGTCTATCGGACCGGCACCACGGAGCTGGACAAGCCCGTGAGGCAGATGGCGCACGTCGACCAGAAAAACACCGTACTGAAAGGCAGTTTCGGCAAGGTCGATGGCGCTCCTGCGATCGCCGCCACATTCTATAAGACATCATTGCAAGTCGAGAACGACCCTTCACGCGATTTGAGAACCACGCCCCCGAACATCGGCCAGCCCATCGCGGGATATACAAGCACGAAGACGGACACGGACGGCATTTCCGTTCAAGGAACGCACATCCTCGAAGGAACCGCAATAGCGCGCCACAGGTTAAGCGCCGGCATCGACTATTTCAAGGACAAGCAAACCGCGAAGGATGGCACTTCGATAAGTTACGCAACACGGGACGGGGAACGAAAGGTGGCCGGTGCATTCATCCAGGATGAAATGCTGTTTGGGCAAGGCTGGAGCGTTATCCCGAGCGTCAGATCGGATCGCTATGAAGCATCTGTAGCGGATGGCAGCCTTGCGGACAACAGTGCCAGCCGTATTTCACCAAAGGTGTCCGTCGCCTGGAGAGACGATGCCGGCCTGATGCTGTACGGCAATCTCGGCGAAGGCTTCAGGGCCCCTACGATTGTCGAGCTTTATCAGAACATGAACCCCAGTACGTCGGGGGTTGCTGCACGGTTCTTTCTAAGCAATTTCTACCCGAATGCCGCCCTGCAACCCGAGATCGACCGAACGCTCGAGTTTGGCGCCAATCTCGACAGGAAATCGATCATCAGCAGCGGGGATACGCTCAAGGCACGCTTCGCCCTGTTCAAGTCCCGCGTCACCGACCTGATTTACAACTCCCTGTATTACGTAGGCGGAACAAAATACTGGATCGCAAACCCCATTCCGGCAACAGATGCCAGCAATAAATTGCAGTGCGACAACACGGGCCTGAAATGCAACTGGCAATTTGTGAACGTGCCGAACGCAGAGCGCAACGGTTTGGAGGTTCAGGGAACATACAACGTCGATAAGTGGCAACTCAATGCCGCCTACAGCCGTGTTCGGATCGAGAATCGCGGAAATGGCGACAACCTCTTCTCCCCGCCCGACAAGCTCGTTCTTCAGGTACGCCGCGCGCTTCCCGTCCAAAACATGACCGTGCTCTGGAACACCACCGGCGTGGCCGCCCAGGACTACGACTCGACCGTGCGGCGGCGACGCCCGGGCTACGCCACGCATGACCTGTTCGTCAGCTGGATGCCGTCCGCCTGGAAAGTCAGGCTGGATGCCGGCATCACCAACTTGTTCGACAGGCGCTATTCCGCCTACCAGTCGCAAAATGCCTACGCCTACACCTACCAGGAAGGGCGCAGCCTGAAACTGGCGTTGAGCGCGGATTTCTAGCCGGGAGGACGCGATGAAGCGACGCGAACTGCTCAAGCTCTCGCTGCTTGCCGGCGCCGGCCTTGCCGTGCCACCCGCACGAGCCGCCTGCGAAAAGGACACCGACGCCACGCCGGCCCAGTTCCTGCCGAAGAAGCCGCCCGACCCGGCCCCGCAGGAGGACGACCTGGAAAAGTATCCGGACTGCCCCTACTGCGGCATGGACCGGCGCTACAACCATCGCGCCCGCATGCTCATCCATTACGGCAACGAGGCGCCCGATCCGCTCTGCTCGATGCACTGCGGCGCGATCAGCCTGGCCCTCAACCTGTCGCTCGACCCCAAGGCCATCTACGTCGCCGATAACGCGGTCACGGCCGATCCGCGCCCCCTGATCGAGGTCGGCCGGGCAAGCTTCCTCGTCGGCAGCGACCTGCCCGGCGTCATGACCTGGAACAGCAAGGTCGCCTATGGAAGCGCCGCAGCGGCTATGGCCGCGCAGAAAATTCATGGCGGGCGGATCATGGATTTTCAGCAGACGATCAAAGTCGCCTTCGCCGATCTCGCCGACGACCTGGAACGGATGCGCAAGGCCCGGGAAGAGCGCCGCAGGCGCGCCGCGAAGAAGTCGCCGGCTTGATTGAGTGCCGCATGAAAAGAATCGTCCTCGCCCTGCCGCTCTGGCTGGCCGGGCTCGCAACCGCCGGCGCCGAGACCTTTCGCGATTGCCCGGATTGCCCGGAAATGGTGGCCTTGCCGGGCGGCAGTTTCCGGATGGGCGCAGCCGGCCGTCCCGGACAGGAACCAGCCCATGCCGTCGCCATCAAGGCCTTCGCCATCGGAAAATACGAAGTCACGCAAGGGGAATGGCGGACGCTCATGGGGAGCAACCCGTCGAAGTATTCCGACTGTGGTGACCGCTGTCCTGTCGAGCGCGTGAGCTGGCACGATGCCCGCGAGTACGCGGCTCGCCTGAGCGCGAAGACGGGAAAGCCTTATCGGCTGCCGTCCGAAGCGGAATGGGAGTATGCCTGCCGTGCCGGCGCCGACAATGACTGGTGCGGCGGCGACGAGCCCGCCCGAGTCGCCTGGATCGGCAACCTTCGCGGCGGTCCGCGTCCGGTCGGCGGCAAGCAGGCCAACGCCTGGGGGCTGCACGACATGAGCGGCAACGTCTGGGAATGGACCCAGGATTGCGCCCATCCCGACTACCGGGGCGCCCCCCTGGATGGCTCAGCGTGGGAATCCGGCGGAGACTGCGCGAGCCGCATGCTGCGCGGCGGCTCCTGGCTCAGCGGCCCGCAGTATGGCCGCGCCGTGATCCGCTTCGGCTTTTCATCGGACTATCGCACGGCCGATTTCGGGTTTCGCGTCGTTCGAACTCTTGAATGACGGCGTTACGCCGCGGCCGGATGGCGCGCTCATGATGTGGAAGCTCGCCGGCTGCGCCGAGCACGGTTGCGAAGGGCGCCATCGAAGCCGGGAAGATGACCAGGACGCGCATGGCGGAAAGTATCGCACGACCGTGCCGACAGTCAGACTTCTTCCGCATCCGTCTGCCGAGAAGCGCTGACCGGGCGACGGCGTTTCGTCCGCATCCGGCCGAGCGGGATTTCCTTCGACGTGCCCTGGTATGCGGCGATCTTGCGCTGCAGGGTGCGAAGGTTCATTTTCAACGACCGTGCCGTGGCGGAAACGTTGCCGCCGTGCGCGGCAAGCTGGCGCCGAATATGGTCCCATTCGAGCTGCTCCAGCGTGCGCGCCAACTGCTTATCGCCAGGCGCCCCGCTGGTTTCGGCCGAATCTCTCTCGATGATGCCGAGCGCGCGCAAGACCTCATCGGCATTGGCCGGCTTGGCGAGGTATTGCCTGGCGCCAAGCTTGATCGCATCGACGGCGGTCTCGATGCTGGCATAGCCGGTCAACACCAGGACGTGCGTCAGGGGGTTGAGCGCCAGCAAATGGGGAAGCAGGGCCAGCCCGGACTTCCCGGCCAGATTGAGATCCAGCACCACCCAGCCGGGAACGGCCTGCAAGGCCGACTCCAGCGCCTCGGTCGGCGAGGCCGCGCAGGCCACCTCGTAACCCCGTCGCAGCAGGGCGCGTGAAAGGATGCGGGAGAAAACGGGGTCGTCGTCTACGACAAGGAATCGACGTAATGCCGGCATCGCGCGAGAGGATGAGTGAGTCCGTCCAGGCCTGCATTGTCCATCGGCCGATCCGATCCCGATACATGTCAAATTGACGCAGCCATCTCGCTCCCCATGGGTTTTCACGCGCTTATTTTCCACTGCGACCATCTGTCGTATCGAAGCCGGTATTCCTCTTTCCGATAGCCAGGTTGCCCAACGGACAGGCGAGTTGGCCCGGCGGCGTCTTGACGAGCGTCAAACTCGCCGGCCCGGCGCCTCTCTACCTTTGCGCCCGTGCAGGCCGTCTGCACGTTTCATCGATAAGGAGCGCAGACCCATGAGCGGATCGTTCACCACCAGCGCCGCGCGCAACATTTTCTATGGCGGCACGATTTTCTTCGTCCTCGTCTTTCTCGGTCTCACCTACCGGAACGAGATGGACATCCCCAAGCGCGACCGCCGCGAAATGCTCGCCAGCCCGCAAATCGCCCAGGGCAAGAAGCTCTGGGAGACGAACAACTGCGTCGGTTGCCACACCCTGCTCGGCGAAGGCGCCTATTTCGCACCGGAACTCGGCAACGTCGTCGTGCGCCTCGGCAGCAAGGAAGCCGTCAAGGCCTTCATCAAGGGGCGTCCGGCCGAAGGCATCCCGGGCCGCCGCTCGATGCCGCAGTTCAATTTCACGGACAAGGATCTCGACGCCATCGCCGATTTCCTCGAGTACGTCTCGAAAATCGACACCGCCAAGTGGCCGCCGAACATCCAGGGCTGACATAGAGGAGAACCAACATGCAATATCAATCCCAAGCGGTCGCCAGGCCGTACTTCATTGCGGCCCTGGCGCTCTTCGTCGCGCAGGTCCTCTTCGGCCTGATCATGGGCCTGCAGTACGTGGTGGGTGACTTCCTGTTCCCCCATATCCCGTTCAACGTCGCGCGCATGGTGCACACCAACGCCCTGATCGTCTGGCTGCTGATGGGCTTCATGGGCGCCGCCTACTATCTCGTGCCGGAAGAAGCCGAAACCGAACTGCACAGCCCGAAGCTGGCGCTCGCGCTTTTCTGGATATTTCTCGTCGCCGCCGGACTGACCGTGCTTGGCTACCTGCTGGTGCCCTACGCCACGCTGGCGAAGATCACCGGAAACGACCTGCTGCCGACCATGGGCCGCGAGTTTCTCGAGCAGCCGCTCGTCACCAAGATCGGCATCGTCGTCGTTGCGCTGGCCTTCCTCTACAACATCACCCTGACGGTGCTGAAAGGGCGCAAAACATCGATCAACGTCGTGCTCCTCATCGGCCTGTGGGGGCTTGCCGTGATGTTCCTGTTCGCCTTCTATAACCCTGACAACCTGGTCAGGGACAAGTTCTACTGGTGGTGGGTGGTGCACCTGTGGGTCGAGGGTGTCTGGGAACTGATCCTCGGGGCGATCCTCGCCTACGTGCTGATCAAGGTCACCGGCGTCGACCGCGAGGTGATCGACAAGTGGCTCTATGTCATCGTCACCCTGGCGCTGGTGACCGGCATCGTCGGAACGGGCCATCATTACTACTGGATCGGCACGCCGGAATACTGGCAGTGGTGGGGTTCGATATTCTCGGCGCTCGAACCCATACCCTTCTTCGCCATGACCCTGTTCGCCTTCAACATGGTCAACCGCCGCCGCCGCGATCATCCGAACAAGGCGGCGACGCTGTGGGCGCTCGGTACCGGGGTGATGGCCTTCCTCGGCGCCGGCGTCTGGGGTTTCCTGCACACCCTGGCGCCGGTGAACTATTACACCCATGGCTCGCAGATCACCGCGGCGCACGGCCACCTGGCCTTCTATGGCGCCTATGTCATGGTGGTGCTGACCATCGTCTCCTACGCCATGCCGATGCTGCACGGACGAGCCGCCAACACCAACAAGTCGCAGGTGGTCGAGATGTGGGGATTCTGGCTGATGACGGTTTCGATGGTGTTCATCACCCTTTTCCTCACCGCTGCCGGCATTCTCCAGGTCTGGCTGCAGCGCGTCTCGGACAATCCCATGCCCTTCATGGTGGCGCAGGAACAGGTCGCCCTCTTCTACTGGCTGCGCGCGCTCACCGGCGTGGTGTTCCTGATCGGCCTGGCGGTTTATCTGTGGAGCTTCTTCGTCAAGGATAAGGCCCAGGCCGCGGCCAACTGATTTGCTTCACTTGGGGATTGGCCGGCGCCGCTCGGCGCCGGCTTTTTTTCGCGATGACCCTGCCCTACTACGAACCCTGCGACAACGAAATCGACCTTTTCGAGCAGGCCTGGCGCAACCGCCTGCCGGTGCTCATCAAGGGGCCGACCGGTGTCGGCAAGACGCGCTTCATCAGCCACATGGCGGCCCGACTGGGGCTGCCGCTGTTCACGGTCGCCTGCCACGACGATCTCACGGCCGCAGACCTGGTCGGGCGCCACCTCCTCTCCGACGGTGCAACCTATTGGTCGGATGGCCCGCTGACCCGCGCCGTGCGCGAAGGCGGCATCTGCTACCTCGACGAGATCGTCGAAGCGCGCAAGGACACCACCGTCGTCATCCATCCGCTCGCCGACCACAGGCGATCGCTGCCCATCGACCGCACCGGGGAGGTATTGCATGCGCCGGACCGCTTCATGCTCGTGGTCTCCTACAACCCGGGCTACCAGAACTTCCTCAAGGGCATGAAGCCTTCCACGCGCCAGCGCTTCGTCGGCCTGCGCTTCGACTTTCCCGATGCCGGACGCGAGGAGGCGATCTTGCGGAAGGAGGCCGGCTGCGACGACATGACCGCACGGCGGCTGGTCGGCATCGGCCGCGCCTTCCGGGCGCTCAAGGACGTCGATCTGGAGGAAGTCGCCAGCACGCGCCTGCTGGTCTACGCCGCCATCCTGATCCGCGACGGCATGGATCCGGTCAAAGCCTGCCGCGCCGCCATCGTGGAAAGCCTGACCGACGACACCGAGGTCGCGCTGGCCCTGTCGGAGGTCGTCCTTGCCACTTTCGGCGCCTAGCGCCGACGCAACACAGCGTCTGCGTCTGGCCAGCCAGATGTTCTTTTTCGTCCTCTTCGTCCTGGCGCCGCTCTTCGATGTGTTCCGTTTCGATCTGACGCGCGGCCACGCCATCATTTTCGGCATGGCATGGCGTCTCGGAATTGACGATTTCCTCGCCGGACGGATTTCGGCGCTCGAAGCCGGCATCAACGTCCTGGTCAGACTGTTTTTGCCCCTGGTCATGCTGGGCGCCTGCTTTCTGGCAGTCGCATGGCGCTGGGGAAGAATCTATTGCGGCTGGCTCTGTCCGCATTTCTCCGTGGTCGAAACCCTCAACCGCCTGATGCTTCGCGCCATCGGCAAGCCCAGCCTCTGGGAACTCCGCCCCTTGCCGCCGCGCCGCCCGGACGGCAGCCGCTTCGTCATCGACACGCGCTGGTGGCTGCTGATCCTGCCCTTGTCCGCCGGATTCGCTTTCGTCTGGGCCGTGGTGCTGCTCACCTACCTGTTGCCCCCGGCCGAAGTGTACGGCAACCTTCTTGCCTTGGCGCCAACCCGCAATCAGGCGATTTTCATTGCCGCCGCCACTGCGGTACTGACCCTGGAATTCCTCTTCGCACGCCATCTCTTTTGCCGGTTCGGCTGCGCCGTCGGCCTGTTCCAAAGCCTTGCCTGGATGGCGAACCGCGGCGCGATGGTCGTCGGCTTCGAGCGCCGGCGCGCGGCCGACTGCGCCGACTGCCATGCCTCCAGCGGCCCCGGCTATGCCGCCTGCGAAGGCGTCTGCCCGATGCGGCTGCGCCCGCGTGTCGCCAAGCACAAGATGTTCACCTGCACCCAATGCGGCCAGTGCATATCCGCCTGCGGCACGGTCGAGCGCGATCGGCCGGAGGGAACGCTGCTGCGCTGGGTCAGCCACGGCGCCGCGCGCGACAACGAAGCACGGATGAGCCTGATCGGCAAGCTCGACGGGAAGTCCTGATGGAGGAATGGATCGGCCAGCTCTGGGACCGCTGCGTCACCCGCCTGGCCCGGCGCGATCACCCCGAAGCGGCAGTGCCCCTCGACGAAGTCGAGAAGCTGCTGGGCATCGTCTTCCGGGCGCTGGGCGGCGATGCCGGCCTGCGCGTCGCCGACGCCGCCGTCGTGCGACACCAGGCACGCCGTACGCGGCGGGAACGGCTCGCGGGTCTTGGCAACACTCTGGCGCTGGCCACCCTCGATGCGGAAACGCTGCGGCTGCCGCCCGAGATCGCCCTGTTTCCGGACAAGTCGCTGAACCGCGACCTGTACCTTTGGCTTGCCGCCGTCGCGGCTTTCGCGCCGGCCGCATCCGCAGGCAGCTGGATCGTGCGCAACCAGTCAGCCGTGACATTCGCGCTGCGGCATTACCCCGGTCTTTGGCCACGCTACCGTCGCCTTGTCGAAGCCACCCTTGCCGGACGCATCCCCCCCGAAGCCATGCCCGCCGGCGAGGCGGAGCAGGAACGCGCCATCCGCGGCGCGCTGCGCGAGCCCGGCAGCGTCGCGGCGCTCCCGCCGCCGGCCGGCACAAGATCGAAACCGCCTCAGCCTGTGCCGCTCTGGCTGTATCCGGCGCCGTCGTCACCTCATCCCGAACCGCGCAAGGCGCCGAACACCGATGCAAGCGGATCGGCCGGTTCGCAAAGCGACAAGGAGCGGCGGCATTGCCTGACCGAGCGGACGAGTCAGCCCGAGAACGAAGCGCCTTTTCTGCTGATGTTCCGCGCCGAGAGCCTGCTTTCCTGGGCCGAATTCGTCCGCGTCAACCGCGACTGCGACGAGGACGACAATCCCGACGCGGCGCGCGCCGCCGGCGACATGGATCGCCTGCATGTCGCGCAGGACGACGGCAAGCGCGTCGCCACGCACATCCGCCTCGATCTCGACCTGCCCTCGCCGGCGGAGGACGATATCGTGCTGACGGAAGGCATCCTCCTGCCGGAGTGGGATTGGCGTTCGCGCCGGCTCAGGCCGGATTATTGCCGTCTGCAGCCCGTTGCTCCGAGGGGATCGGTACCGTGCCAGTTGCCGGAGCGCCTGCGCCGGCCGGCACGCAAGCTGCGCAGCCAGTTCGCCGCGCTCGCCCCGGCGAGGCGCTGGCTCAAGGGGCAACCCGATGGCAGCGAACTTGACCTCGATGCCTGTTTGCGTTTGCACACGGACCGCCTGTGCGGCCGTCACACCGACGGCGTCGGTGTATTTCTCGCGCAGCGCAGCCGGGAACGCGACCTGGCCTGCCTCGTGCTGGCGGACCTGTCGCAATCCACCGATGCGTGGATTGCCGGCGGCCAGCGCGTCATCGACGTCATCCGCGACAGCCTGATGCTCTTCGGCGAGGCGCTCGCCGCAACCGGCGATCCCTTCGCCATCCACGGCTTCTCCTCGCTCAAGCGCAGTCTCGTGCGTTTCCATGAGATCAAATCCTTCGGCGCGGCCTTCGACGCCTCGGCGCGCGGCCGCATCGCCGCGCTGCGGCCGGGCTACTACACGCGCATGGGGACGCCGATCCGCCACGCCGCCGCGCTGCTCGAAGGCCAACCCGCCGCGCTGCGGCTGCTGCTGATCCTCTCCGACGGCAAACCGCACGACATCGACCATTACGAGGGGCGCTACGGCATAGAGGATACGCGTCATGCCCTGCTCGAAGCGCGCCAGCGCGGCATCCGTCCCTTCTGCGTAACCATCGACCGGGAGGCTGCAGCCTACCTGCCGCGGCTATTCGGCGCCGGCGGTTTCGCCGTCATCCGGCGGCCGGACGAACTGCCGCGGCGCCTGCCGCTCCTCTATTCCCGCCTGCGCTGCCCGGGCGATCTGTGACAATTTGTCGCATGCAAGGACAATTAACAGCGGCTAATATTGCAGCGCACACATCAATGGGAGAATCGCCATGAGACGCCGCGACATGCTCAAACTCTCGCTGGCCGCCACCGCCGCCGGCATCGCCACCTCCACCCGCGCCCAGCAGGCCTGCCCCGCCGACGGCACGCCGGCGCAATTCACCCCGAAGAAGCCCGCCGACGCAAGGCCGCTGGAAAACGAACTCGGCAAATACCCGAAGTGCCCCTACTGCGGCATGGACCGCAGCGAGCACCATCGCGCCCGCATGCTGGTGCAGTACAGCGACGACCTCGTCGACGGCGTCTGCTCCATCCACTGCCTCAGCCTGAGCCTGGGCGTGAACATCGACCGCGAGCCGAAGATGATCTGGGGGCCGGACTACGGCGCCAGCGCCGAGCCGCGCCCACTCGTGCCCGTCGAGCAGCTGACCTACCTCATCGGCGCCGACCTCAAGCACGCCATGACCAAGCGCAGCAAGCATTCCTTCGCCTCGAAGGAGGTCGCCGAGCAGTTCCGCCAGAAACACGGCGGCACGTTCGGCAACTTCGACGAGGCGCTCAAGCAGTCCTACCTGGACATGGCGGCGGACGTCACCATGATCCGCAAGATGCGCGAGGAGCGCCGCAAGAAGGCGATGGAGCAGAAGTCGGGATGAGGCGTTTTCTTGCCGCGCTCCTGATCTCGCTCTGGGCCGGCCTCGCGCCGGCCCAGGGTGTGCTCAAGCCGGGGCCGAAGGACCTCTGCCCCGTCTGCGGCATGCTGGTGTCGAAATATCCGAACTGGGCGGCCGTCGTGCAGTACAGGGACGGCCACGCGCATTTTTTCGACGGCGCCAAGGACCTCTTCAAGTACCTGCACGAGCTGGCGAAGTACGCGCCGGGACATCGCCGCGAGGACATCGCGCTCATCCAGGTGACGGATTTCTATTCCCTGCAGCGCCTCGACGCGAAGACCGCTTTCTATGTCGTCGGCTCGGACGTGCTGGGGCCGATGGGCCACGAGCTGGTGCCACTCGCCACGCGGGCGGACGCCGAGGACTTCCTGAAGGACCACAAGGGCAAGCGCATCCTCGGCTTCGCCGACATCACGCGCGAACTCGCCGCCAGACTCGACGACGGGAAGTTCTGATCCAACCTACCCCAGCCACTTGCGCGCATTGCGGAACATGCGCAGCCAGGGGCCGTCCTCGCCCCAATTCTCCGGATGCCACGACATCTGCACGGTGCGGAAGATGCGCTCGGGGTGCGGCATCATGATGGTGAAGCGGCCGTCGGCGGTGGTGAGGCCGGCGATGCCGTCCGGCGAACCGTTCGGGTTGAAGGGATAGGTCGCCGCGACGCGGCCGTGGTTGTCGACGTAGCGCAGCGCGACGATGGCGTCCGGCTGCTTGCCGTGCGCGGAGAAATCGGCGCGACCCTCACCATGCGAGACGACGATGGGCAGGCGGCTGCCGGCCATGCCGTCGAGGAAGAGCGAGGGGCTCTTGGGCACCTCGACCATGACGAAGCGCGCCTCGAACTGCTCGCTGCGGTTCCTCGCGAAACGCGGCCAGTGCTCCGCACCGGGGATGATCCCGGCGAGGTGGCTCATCATCTGGCAGCCGTTGCAGACGCCCAGCGCAATGGTGCCGCTGCGATTGAAGAAGGCTTCGAACCCGGCGCGTAAGGCGTCGTTGAAGAGGATCGACTTGGCCCAGCCCTGGCCGGCGCCGAGCACGTCGCCGTAGGAAAAGCCGCCGCAGGCGACCAGCCCGGAAAAGTCAGTCAGCGCGACACGGCGCGCCTGCAGGTCGCTCATGTGCACATCGACCGAAGCGAAGCCGGCGCGGTCGAAGGCGGCGGCCATTTCCACCTGGCCGTTGACGCCCTGCTCGCGCAGTATGGCAATTTTCGGACGCGCGCCCACGGCGACGTAAGGCGCCGTTCCAGCACCTCCGATCATCGGCGCGGCGATGTCTTCGGCCGGATCGAAAGTCAGGCTCGCCGACAGGCCAGGGTCGGCCGCATCGAGCAGCGCATCGAATTCCTCCTGCGTGCATTGCGCGTCGTCGCGCAGGCGGGCGACCTGGTAGCTCGTCTCGGTCCAGGCGCGCTGCAGGTCGACGCGTTTTTCCTTCAGCAGCGGCTTGGCGTTGCGCCAGACGCGAATCTCGTCGGCCGTGTTGGGCTCGCCGACCGTGTGGCTGCAGGCGGCGAGGCCGTGCGTGCGCAGCACCTGCATCACCTTGGCGCGGTCGTCGCGGCAAATCTGCAGCAGCGCGCCCAGTTCCTCGGCGAACAGCGCGCCCATCACCCGGTCGCGGAAGCGGCCGCTCGCCAGTTCGGGCTTTCTCTCCAGCCCGTCGGCGTCGTTCATCAGCGGGTCGTAGCACAGCGTGTCGAGGTTGAGCGAGACGCCGCAATGCCCGGCGAAGGCCATCTCGCAGGCGGCGGCGAAGAGTCCGCCGTCGGAGCGGTCGTGGTAGGCGAGCAGGAGTCCTGCCGCGTTGAGTTCCTGGATGGCGGCGAAGAAACCCTTCAGCAGCGCGGCATCGGCATCCGGCGCGTGCTCGCCCATCGCGTTGAACGCCTGGGCGAAGGCCGAGCCGCCGAGGCGGTGCCTGCCCTGGCCGAGGTCGACCAGCAGCAGGTCGGTGTCGCCGGCATCGGTGCGCAGCTGCGGCGTCAGCGTCTTGCGCACGTCGGCGCAGGTGGCGAAGACGGAAATGATCAGCGACAGCGGCGCGGTGACCTGCTTCTTCGCGCCGTTCTCCTCCCACGCCGTCTTCATCGACAGCGAATCCTTGCCGACGGGGATGCTGATGCCGAGCGCCGGGCAGAACTCGAGGCCGACCGCCCTGACGGTGTCGAACAACGCGGCGTCCTCGCCCGGGTGGCCGGCCGCCGCCATCCAGTTGGCGGAGAGCTTGATCCGGCCGATGTCGCCGATCAGCGCGGCGGCGAGGTTGGTCACCGCCTCGCCCACCGCCATGCGGCCCGAGGCCGGCGCGTCGATCAGCGCCAGCGGCGTCTTCTCGCCCATGGCGAAGGCCTCGCCGAGCGTGCCCTGGTAAGAGAGCGTGGTGACGGCGCAGTCGGCCACCGGCACCTGCCACGGTCCGACCATCTGGTCGCGTGCAGTCAAGCCGCCGACCGTGCGGTCGCCGATGGTGATGAGGAAGTTCTTCGAAGCCACCGCCGGCATGCGCAGCACGCGCCAGGCGGCCTCCTGCAGCTCAAAGGCGGCGGCATCGAAGGGCGGCAGGTGGCGCGACTTGTGCGCGACGTCACGCGTCATTTTCGGCGGCTTGCCGAGCAGGACTTCCATGTCCATGTCGACGGCGTCGTTGCCGAAGTGACTGTCGGCGACCACCAGGCGGCCGTCGGCGGTCGCCTCGCCGAGCACGGCGAAGGGGCAGCGCTCGCGTTCGCAGATCGCGCGGAAGTCGTCGAGGCGCTCGGGCGCGATGGCCAGCACGTAGCGCTCCTGCGCCTCGTTGCACCAGATCTCGCGCGGCGACATGCCGGGCTCCTCGATCTGCACGCGGCGCAGCTCGAAATGCGCGCCGCAACCCGCCCCGTGCGCCAGCTCGGGCAGGGCGTTGGAGAGGCCGCCGGCGCCGACGTCGTGGATGGAGAGGATCGGGTTGGCGTCCTTGAGCTGCCAGCAGCGGTCGATGACTTCCTGCGCGCGGCGCTGGATCTCCGGATTGCCGCGCTGCACCGAGGCGAAGTCGAGGTCGGCGGTGTTGGTGCCCGTCGTCATCGAGGACGCCGCGCCGCCGCCGAGCCCGATCAGCATGCCGGGCCCGCCGAGCTGGATGAGCAGCGCGCCGGCGGCGAACGCGACCTTGTGCGCATCGCGCGCGGCGATGTTGCCGACGCCGCCGGCGATCATGATCGGCTTGTGGTAACCGCGCACCTCGCCCGCCACCGCCTGCTCGAAGGTGCGGAAATAGCCGGCGAGATTCGGCCGGCCGAACTCGTTGTTGAAGGCGGCGGCGCCGATCGGCCCCTCGATCATGATGTCGAGGGCCGAGGCGATGCGCTCGGGCTTGCCGTA
>Ga0233425_10006633_pt1 | contig 16985 bp, 16 predicted proteins | sample Watercolumn_Towu_2_FD_181712 | JGI IMG/M metagenome (GOLD analysis project Ga0233425, IMG submission 181712) | Freshwater microbial communities from Lake Towuti, South Sulawesi, Indonesia - Watercolumn_Towuti2014_140_MG | ecosystem: Environmental > Aquatic > Freshwater > Lake | place... | reverse complement strand
CCGCAACGGACTGGCTCTGGCAGATTGCTGGAGCTGGGTCAAGGGCATGGGCGATGCGTTGGCCTTTGCCCACGCCAACGGGATCGTGCATTCCGACTTCAAGCCCGGCAATGTCTATCTGTCGCGCAACGGCGTGAAGGTCCTGGATTTCGGCCTCGCCAGCCTGGTCTCCAAGAACCAGGACCATGACCGCACCCTGGTGGATGCCCGTGCCCTCGGGGCGTACACCCCTTGTTACGCCAGCCTCGAGACCCTGCGGGACGAGGCGCCGGACCCGGCCGACGACTTGTACGCCTTCGCCTGCACCATCTATGAGCTGCTGACCGGCAAGCATCCCTATCACCGCCTGACGGCGCTTCAGGCCAGCGACGCGGCGCTGCGACCGAAGCGGGTGGCGGGACTCAACAACCGCCAGTGGCGTGCCCTGGAGCAGGGACTGGCGCTGCACCGTGGAGAGCGCGGTCGCATTTCCGTCGGCGCCCTGTGTGCCGAGCTGGATCCCAACCGGCGCATGAATCGCAGTGCGCTGATCGCCGGAATCGTCAGTGTGGCGGTGATCGCCGCGGGAGGGACATGGGTGTTTCGCCCTTCCGCCGAAGACGGCAGGCTGTCGCGCCAGGGTGCGGTGGAGCCGGCCCCGCCGCCGCTGGCGACGGTTCCGCCTCCCGCAACGGCCGAGGCGGCGCCACGGGAGCCCCCCGTCACTCCACCGCCGGCTGCGGAAGCCACTGTCTCACCACCTCCCACGGTCGTCCCGCCGGTGACCGAACCCCCCGCGGTAGCGCTACCGCCGGCGGTGACCGCTACGGAACCGGTCTCGCCACCGCCCACCCCTGCGCTGGATTCGCTGCGGGTGGCGCCGGCCTTGCTGGTGAAGCTGGGTCCGGCGCAGGCCGTCAGCGGCGACGGTGCCCTGGCCATCGGGGTGGACCGCAGCAGCTTCCGGGTCGGCGACCGCCTGCAGTTTCGCTTTGCCCTCGCCAGGCCCATGCATGTCTATGTGGCCTATATCAATTCCGCCGGAGATTCGGCGCAGCTCTACCCCAACGCGGTGCAGAAGGACGTGGCGGCGGAGCCGGGCCGGCTGCATTGGGTACCGCCTCGGACCGGCTCCGATTTCGTTCTGCGGGTGGCCGAGCCGGTGGGGCGCGACCGCATCGTCGCGGTTGCGTCCGCCGCCGCCATCGGCAACTTCGCGGAGATCGCCGGCAAGGATGGATCGGTTGGAGATTCGCGAGCCGAGCTGACGGTGGAAGTGAAGCGCTGAACCAGGTTCGAAGCCTTTCGGTTCCGAGCGCCGCCCTGTTCAGCCCTGCAACTTGGCCTTGAGCTTGGTCAGCCCGACGTGGTCCGGCGCGGCCTCCAGGCCTTCCATCACCTTTCTCAGGCTTTCCGCCCGGTCACCTTTCTCGAAGGCTTCCCACGCCTGCTGTTCCAGGGTGTCGGCGATCTTGCGGATGCCCTTTGCCGCCTGCTCGTTGTAGGGATCGACCTTGAGCACTTCGTGGTAGGCCCAGAGCGCGTTGCTGCCGGTGGGGGCGGTGAGAAAGCCGACATCGAAGTGGGCGCCGGCCAGTTCCAGGAGATCCGCGATCTTCTGGCGCTGCTCGCTGGAAAGCGGTACCCGTACCGGCGGCGTGGGGTCGGTTGGGGGGGCGTGCAGAGTCAGGTAGAGATTGACGGCGGTCAAGGACAGGGCGGTCGCGGTGGCGATGGCGGCGGCGTAGATCCAGGTGGATCGAGGCCGCAGTTCGCTGAGGAAGGTCTCGACGTCCGCCGTGCGGCTGGCCTGTTCCAGGCTCAGGGCGTGGCGCAGGCCTTTCCACTGGCGCCGGCCCAGTCCCGGAATGGGTTTGGGCTGCAGGCGCAGTTCCAGCGCCTTGTCGGCGGGCAGCTTGCCGAAGGGATGGCGGCCGGCCAGCAGTTCGTAGGTGACGCAGCCCAGGGCATAGATATCGTCCCGCGGATCCGGGTCGCAGTCGCGCAACTGCTCGAGGCTGGCGTAGGCCGGGGTCAGCGAACCCAGGTCGCGGGCATTGAAGACGGTGGCGTCGGCGCCGCCGGCCTTGCGGCTGACAGCGCAGGCGATGCCGAAATCGAGCACCTTAACCTCACCCTCGGAGTCGATGAAGACGTTACCCGGCTTGAAGTCGGAGTGCACCACGCCCTTGTGGTGGGCATGGCCCAGAGCCTGCGCCATGGCCTCGATCAGGGGCCAGGCCTGGCGCAGTCGCGCCCGTCCCTGCGGCAGCTCGCGCAGATACTGGGTCAGGGTTCGGCCGGTCAGATACTCCATGGTCATGTAGACATTGGAGCCGTCGCGGTCAAAGTCGTAGACGTTGATGATGTTGGGATGGGACAGGGTCTGCGCCCGTTTGGTCTCGCGCTGGAGTGCCATCAAAGCCATCGGGTTGGCGCGGAAGTCGGGGTTGAGCCGTTTCAGCGCGACGAAGGCCTCGCGATCGTTGGCTTCGACCTTGCGCAGGTCCAGCGCCTTGAACACCGTCCCCATGCCGCCGACGCCGAGGACCTCCTTCAGCACGAAGCGTTCTTTCACGGTGCTGCCGAGGGCCGGTTCGGCGCCGGTCGGCGCTGCGGCGGCACCCGTCGCCGGGGCAGCCGGGCGGCGGGCGGCGGTCACCGTGCGGTCGTCGTCGACCGCCGCCGCGGGCGGCCGGGTCGGCGCATCGGCGGCGGCCAGGCGGTCGGGGTCCCGCACCAGGGAACTCAGCTCGGCGGCGACCGCAGCTGGCAGCGTCGCGACCGCCTCCAGCAGCGCCGCTCGCAGCGCCGGCTGCTGTTGGGCGAGGCGCCCGGCGACCGCGCGCAGTTCGGCCAGGGTCAGAGCGCCAGCCCGGTAGCGGGCGATCGCGTCTAGGAATTCCTGCATGGGGCGGATGACTCGCGCGGTGAGGGTGGGGCGATTGTAGCCCAAGCGCGGCCCGGGACGCAGACGGCGGCAGCACTGTGGCTTGACCCGACGCGGGGCGAGCCGGCTAGAATCTTCCCTCCCGCAGTTACCGGATGCCACCATGCCATTCCGCGATATCCCAACACCCAGGATTCGGGCCTGGTTGCTGGCCGTCCTGGTGACGGCCGGGAGCCGCGCCGATGCCATTGAATTGCGGCAGGTGGCGGAAGGGATCTACGTTCACCAGGGCATGCACGAACTGCCGGACGCCCGCAATCATGGGGACATTGCCAACATCGGCTTCATCGTCGGATCCCGCTGCGTGGCGGTGGTGGATAGCGGCGGCAGTCCGGCCCAGGGCCGCGAGTTGAAGGCGGCGCTGCGGCGGCAGACGCCGCTGCCGGTCTGTTACGTCATCAATACCCACGTCCACCCGGACCACCTTTGCGGCAACCGCGCCTTTCGCGAACCCGGCGTGGTGTTCGTGGGCCACCACAAGCTGGCGCAGGCGATGGCGCTGCGGGCTCCGTTTTACCTGGAGCGCGCCCAGCGCGAGCTGGACAACGGCTTGACCCGGGAGGATTTCATCCCGCCCGACCAGGCGGTCAGCGAAAAGCTGGAGCTGGACCTGGGGAATCGCCGGCTGATCTTGACCGCCCACGGCCCCGCCCATACCGACAGCGACCTCAGCATCTTCGACGATCGCACCCAGACCCTGTGGCTCGGCGATCTGCTGTTCGAATGGCATGTCCCCGTGATCGACGGCAGTCTGTCCGGCTGGCTGCGGGAACTGGAGCAACTGCGCCTCGTCAAAGCCAAGCGCGCGATTCCGGGGCATGGACCGGTCACCGGAGCCTGGCCGGCGGCGGCCGAGGCCGAGATCCGCTATCTTAGCCGCTTGCGGCAGGACGTTCGGGAGCTGATCCAGGCCGGCAAGACCCTGGAACAGGCATTGGCGGTGGCGGGCGTCGCTGCCCGTGACGATTGGCGACTGTTCGACGAGTTCCACCGGCGCAACGTCTCGAAATCCTTCGCCGAACTGGAATGGGAAGAACCGTGAGGCGCACGCCGCGCCGGAAAGCGCGAAGCCGCCGCATCGATTCGAGGCTTCATGCCGTTCCATAACCACCATCGCTAGAGGAGTCAGCCCCATGAGATACCGTTTCGCTCTGTTCCGTACATCCCTGCTGTGGGCCATGATTCTGGCCTGCGGTGTCGCACTGGCCTCGGGCGAGGAGGAGAGCGCCTGGAATGGCGGCCTGAAGCAGAAGTATTTTGGGGACAAGGCCATCGAGGAATCCAATGCCGTCATCGAATTGACCGCGCCGTACCGGGCGGAGGACCCGGCGCTGGTGCCGGTTTCAGTCACCGCCAAGATTCCGCAGACCGCCGATCGCTACATCAAGACCATCACCCTGGTGATCGACAACAACCCCACACCGTTCGCCGCGGCCTTCCATTTCACCGCCGACAGCGGCAAGGCCGATGTCGCCATGCGGCTTCGGGTCAACTCCTATACCCACCTGCGGGCGATCGCCGAAACCAGCGACGGCAAGCTCACCATGAGCAAGGCTTTCGTCAAGGCTTCCGGGGGCTGTTCGGCGCCCATCGGCGCCGACATCGAAGCGGCGATGGCGCGACTCGGCAAGATGAAGTTCAAGCTGGACGGCGACAAGCTAGCGTTGCAGCAGCCGAACCTGACCCAGCTGCTGATCAGCCACCCCAACATCACCGGCATGCAGATGGACCAGATCAGCCGGCTCATCAAGCCGGCCCATTTCGTCCAGGAGGTCAAGGTCAGCTTCAACGGCAAGCCGGTGCTGACCGCTCAGACCGACATCGCGGTCAGCGCCGATCCCAATTTCCGCTTCTATTTCATTCCCCAGCAGCCCGGCGAACTCAAGGCCGAGATCAAGGACAACACCGGGCTGGCGTTTGCTTACGCCCAGGCGGTGACGCCCTGAGCGGCCGCCGCGGCAGACCGCGGCTTCCGGGCTACGGACTGAGGACGGTGTTTGCCCCGCGGCTGTCGGGGTCGCACCAGGGATAGTCCAGGCTGTAGTGGAGCCCGCGGCTTTCCTTGCGCTGCTGGGCCGAGCGGATGATGAGTTCGGCGACGATGACCAGGTTGCGCAGTTCCAGGAGGTCGCTGGTTACCCGGAAATGGCCGTAGTAGTCGGCGATCTCCCGCTTCAGCAACTGCACCCGGTTCAAGGCCCGCTCCAGCCGCTTGTCGGTGCGGACGATGCCGACGTAGTCCCACATGAAGCGGCGGATCTCGTCCCAGTTGTGAGACACCACGACTTCCTCGTCGGAATCGCTTACCTGGGACTCGTCCCACTCCGGCAAGGCCGGAGGTTGCTCGCTGCCTGGCAGCAGTTCGCCGATGTGCTCTGCGGCCTGTTTGGCGAATACCAGGCATTCCAACAGGGAGTTGCTGGCCATCCGGTTGGCGCCGTGCAGGCCGGTGCAGGCGACCTCGCCCAGGGCATAGAGTCCGCCGACGTCGGTGCGGGCGCGATGGTCGGTGACGATTCCACCGCAGATGTAGTGGGCGGCGGGAACCACCGGAATCGGCTGGCGCGTGATGTCGATGCCCAGTTCCAGGCAGCGGGCGTGGATGGTGGGGAAGTGGCCGGCGATGAAGTCGGCCGGCTGATGGCGGATGTCCAGGTAGACGCAGTCGACGCCGAGCCGCTTCATCTCGTGGTCGATGGCGCGGGCGACGATGTCGCGTGGCGCCAGTTCGCCCCTATCGTCGTATTTGGCCATGAAGCGCGTGCCGTCGGCGTGAATCAGCCTGCCGCCCTCGCCGCGGACGGCTTCCGAAATGAGGAAGGAGCGGGCGTGAGGGTGGTACAGACAGGTCGGATGAAACTGGATGAACTCCAGGTTCGCCACCCGTGCGCCAGCGCGCCAGGCCAGAGCGAGGCCGTCGCCGGTGGAGACATCGGGGTTGCTGGTGTAGAGATAGACCTTGCTGGCGCCGCCGGTGGCCAGGGCGACGATCTTGGCGCGCAGGGTCCGGACCCGGTGATTGCGGGTGTCCAGGGCATAGGCGCCGTACACCCGGTTTTCGCTCTTGCCCAGTTTGCGGGCGGTGATCAGGTCGATGACGGCGTGGTGTTCGAGGATTTCGATATTCGGGTGGCGGCGGGCATGGTTCTCCAGGGGGGCCTTGATCGCCCTGCCTGTGGCATCGGCGGCGTGCACCACGCGCCGGTGGGTGTGACCACCCTCCCGGGTCAGGTGGAGATGGGGGGTGCCGGTTTCGTTGATCACTTCGGTAAAGGGCACGCCGCGGTCCAGTAGCCATTGGATGCAGGAACGGCCTTCCGCGACCACCATCCGCACGATTTCCGGATCACACAGCCCGGCCCCGGCGGTCAGGGTGTCGTGAATGTGGGACTCGATGGAATCCTGTTCGTCGACTACGGCGGAGATGCCGCCTTGGGCGTACAGGGTATTGCTTTCGGAAAGCGTCACTTTGGACACCAGGCCGACCCGGTAGCGGTCGGCGAGCCGCAGCGCGAGGCTCAGACCGGCCGCACCGGAGCCCACGACCAGGAGGTCGAAGGCGGGACAGGGGGATGACTCCATGGACAATGTCTGCAAGAGATGGCGGAATTGCAACAAGATAAGGCCGGCCGCGTTGTCTGACTAGTCCACTATGGAAGATAATGTGAGGATGCTACGGCTGCCCGGGCAGTGGGAAAAGTGGATGCCTTCGCCGGTTTCCGCAGTTCCGGGAGGCACCGGCGCTGATTTTTGTGAGTCGTCGGAGAGTTTTCCGGTAGCAAGCGCCGAAGAAGTCCGGGAGGGACTGGTTCAGCGTTTCTCGAATCCAACCGCCCAGCAATGGCCGAATCCCCCCGATCCCTTGGCGATGATGGTATTTCCCTGCCCCCCCACCGTTCCCTGGCCGTGGCGGACGTCCTGCGGGCGCATTCCGGCGGGATCGATCGCCTATAATGGGCTGCCGCGAGACGGGCGACATGGTTGAGTTGGTAGACGAGGAACTGGTCCGGCGGGTTCAGGGAGGAGACAAGAAGTCCTTCGACCTGCTGGTCATCAAGTACCAGCACAAGATCGTGCAGCTCGTAAACCGCTACATCCGAGACCCTTTCGAGGCGCAGGATGTGGCGCAGGAAACCTTCATCAAGGCCTATCGGGCGCTCCCCAGCTTTCGCGGCGAGAGCGCGTTTTATACCTGGATCTACCGGATCGCCATCAACACCGCGAAGAATCACATCGCGTCACGGGCGCGGCGGCCGTCCGATGACGATATCGACGTGGAGTCGGCGGAACAATTTGAGTCGGCGACCGGTCTGAAGGACACGGAAACGCCGGAAGGTGTTGTTTTGACGGAAGAGTTGGCCAAGATCATTCAATCGGCGCTGGACGACTTGCCGGATGAATTGCGGGAGGCCATCACCTTGCGGGAGTTCGACGGTCTGAGTTACGACGAGATCGCCGAAGCGATGAACTGTCCGGTCGGCACCGTGAGATCGCGGATCTTTCGGGCGCGCGAGGCGATCGACCGGAAAATCAAATCTTGACGTTTGGGGCGCGACGAAATGAGTGCGGGAGATCAAGGCATGAACGAAAAATTGTCCCGGTTGCAGGACAGCGAGGTCGAGGAAGCGGAGCTGGCTCCGTTATTGGACGCATGCAGGGATGGCGCAGAGCTGAAATCGACCTGGGCTCGCTATCACGCGATCGGCCACGTGATCCGCAATGGCGCCGCCGGGAGGTCCGACCCGGATCTATGGCGACGGGTCAGCCTGGCCATCGAGAAGGAACCGGTTCTGCTGGTTCCGCGCGCCAAGCCGCGTGCGCCGTGGCGGGAACACGCGTTCAATTTTGCTCTGGCCGCTTCCCTGGCTGCGGTTGGACTGATCGTCGGCAGGTCCCTGCTGGCGAATTCCGAGCAGGTCCTTTCGTCTTCCCCGCAAACCCTCGCCGCCAATCCGGCCGCGTCCGGCAAACTCGACCACTCCCGCGGGATGGCGTCGGCGCAGGCCCGGTTCGACGACTACCTCCTGGTGCACAACGAATCCGCTCAACTGGCCGGAAGCGGCGGTCTTCTGCCCTATGCGCGGCTGGCCAGTATGCGTAATCGCTAAGTGACCCAGTCGGACCGGATGGTTCTGGGCGTACCGATGCTGTCGCGAGCCATTTTCCTTGTATCTCTCATGGGTATGGTGACCGGATCAGGGGTGGCGGGCGGCGCACATGAACTGCTGGCGGAAATGCGTCACGCCATGGGGCGGCTCAATTACCAGGGCTCGGTGGTTTACCTGAAGGACAAGCAGATCGAGAGTTTTCAGGTATTCCATTCGGTGTCCGACGGAGTCGAGCGCGAAAGGATGTTGGCGACCAATACGCCGATGCGGGAGGTCGTCCGCAACGCGCAAAAGGTCACGTGCTATTTTCCCGACACCCATACCGTCGCCACCGATACCCGTTCGTCCCGGCGCTCGATCCTGCTGGATGTCCCGGAGGAACTGGAGAAGCTGGGAAAGCTCTACGATTTCACCCTCGGCGACAGGGAGGTGATTGCCCAGAAGTCGGCGCAGCTGGTGCGGATCGATCCCAAGGACGGCTATCGCTACGGGCGCCGGCTGTGGATCGACGAGAGCTCCAAACTGCCCTTGAAGATGGAGCTGATCGACGAGAACAACCAGTCGGTCGAACAAGTCGTTTTTACGGCCATCTCGCTGGAAGCGCAGTTGCCACCCTCGCTGTTGGAGCCTTCCACCCGGATCGACGCCAGCTGGCAAGTCAAGGAGCATGAGGCGCTCACGGCCGACTCGCTGCAATGGACCCTGGAAGGGGTGCCGGACGGCTTCCGCATGATGTCGTACTCCCGGCTGCGTCGCTCCACCGACGGCGGCACCATCGACCACATCCTGCTGAGCGACGGTCTGGCGTCGGTGTCGGTTTACGTGGATGACGTCAAGGACGATTTCATCGTCGGCTTCCCGGGCAAGATCGGCGCCATCAATTCCTTCAATCGCCGGTTGGACAATCAGTTGATCACGGTGATCGGCGAGGTGCCGGACAAGACCGTGCGGGCGATCGCCAACGGCATTCGCCAGCAGAGCAGCGGTAACAGCAGCCCGTGATCGAGGAAGAAGTGGAAGTGGCAGCGGTCGACGCCGAAGGCATCGAAGTCGTGCGGTTAGGGGCTGCGGGTTGCAGCGGTTGCGCCAAGACCTGCTCCGCCGCCGCCGTCGGCCAGATGCTCAAGCGCCAGACCAAGTTGCGCCTGCTCAAGGACTGCAATTTTCCCGATCTCCGCATCGGCGACCGCTTGTTGCTGGGTGTCAGCGAATCGGAACTGCTTGGCGTATCCCTGCGTGTCTACCTGCTTCCTCTCGCCGGACTCTTCGCCGGGGCCCTGGGCGGAGCGCAACTGGTGCTCTGGCTCGGCAGAAATCCGGACCTCGGCGCCGCTTCCGGTGCCGTCCTCGGCTTGTTGGCGGGATTCACCTTTCTGCGCCGGCGCAATCGAACCAAGGCAATGGGTCCGGTCATACTGCGGAAGTTGGTCTAGGCTGCTTCCCTTCCTCCTTGACGATTTTTCCTATCCACCGACGACTTTGGAGTCAGTCATGTTGCACTCTATGCGGGCCGTTTTCCTTTTGGCGATGCTGCTGGTCCGGCCGTCCGCCGCCGCCGGCGGGGCCTTGCCCGATTTCACCCCGCTGGTGGAAAAATACAATACCGCGGTGGTAAACATCAGCACCACGCAAAAAATCGCCGCCAGCGAGCAGCCGCAGCTCCCGGAGGGCATGGAAATTCCGGAAGGCACGCCTTTCGACGATTTCTTCCGCCATTACTTCGGCGAGGGCGGAGGTCTCGGCGGGGCTCCCAGCGAAGTGAAGTCGCTGGGATCGGGCTTCATCATTTCCCAGGACGGTTACGTCATCACCAATCACCACGTGGTCAAGGATGCCGACGAAATCGTGGTGCGGCTGCAGGACCGGCGCGAGATCGTCGCCAAGGTGGTCGGTTCCGACAAGCGCAGCGACATCGCGCTGCTGAAGATCGAGGCCAGCGACCTGCCGGTGGTGAAGCTGGGTTCGTCGGAACCGCTGAAGGTAGGTGAATGGGTGTTGGCGATCGGTTCGCCCTTCGGTTTCGAGCATTCGGTGACGGCCGGGATCGTCAGCGCCAAGGGCCGAAGTCTGCCCAGCGACAACTATGTCCCATTCATCCAGACCGACGTCGCCATCAACCCCGGCAATTCCGGCGGCCCTTTGTTCAACATGGAGGGCGAGGTGGTCGGTGTGAATTCGCAGATCTACAGCCGCACCGGCGGCTTCATGGGGCTGTCTTTCGCCATTCCGGTGGAGGTGGCGATGAAGGTGGTGGAGCAGTTGAAGGCGCAGGGCCATGTCTCGCGCGGCTGGTTGGGCGTCCAGATCCAGGACGTGACGCGGGAACTGGCGGAATCCTTCGGGATGAGGAAGCCGCAGGGTGCGCTGGTGGCCAAGATTCTTCCGAAGAGCCCGGCGGAGGCTGCGGGTTTGCAGGTGGGCGACATCATCACCGAATTCAACAGGCAGGAGATCGGCCTTTCGTCGGTGCTGCCGCCGCTGGTGGGAATGACCAAGGTCGGCGACAGCGCTAGCATCAAGATCATCCGCCAGGGCCAGGTCAAGGATTTGACGGTCAAGATCGGCGCGCTGCCCGATGACGATGAGCCGGTCCAGGCCAGTTCCGAACAGCCCGGCGGCGAGAAGGTGGGCCGGCTCGGCCTGGCATTGGGGAATCTCACCAAGGAGATGCGGGAACAGCTGGAAGTGCCGGAAAACGGCGTGCTGGTGAAAGACGTCAAGCCGGGGCCGGCCTTCGATGCCGGCATCCGCCGCGGCGACGTGCTGCTGCGCTTGCAGGACCAGGTCATCAAGGATGTCAAACACGCCAACGAAATCATCAAGGGCTTGCCCAAGGGGAAATCCATTGCCGTCCTGGTCCAGCGCCGCGGCGGTTCGATCTTTCTGGCCCTGAAACTCGCCGACTGAACCCGTGACCGATCTCAGCCACATCCGCAACTTCTCCATCATCGCCCACATCGACCACGGCAAGTCGACGCTGGCGGACCGCTTCATCCAGATGTGCGGCGGCCTAAGCGACCGGGAGATGGCCGAACAGGTGCTCGATTCCATGGACATCGAGCGCGAGCGGGGTATCACCATCAAGGCCCAGAGCGTCACCCTCGACTACCAGGCGGCCAGCGGGGAAACCTATCAGCTCAACTTCATCGACACCCCGGGCCATGTGGACTTCTCCTACGAGGTGTCTCGCTCCCTGGCCGCCTGCGAAGGCGCCCTGCTGGTGGTGGACGCCGCCCAGGGCGTGGAGGCACAGAGCGTCGCCAACTGCTACACGGCCATCGAGCAGGGCCTGGAAGTGTTGCCGGTGCTGAACAAGATCGACCTCCCTTCGGCCGACCCGGACAAGGTGATCCAGGAGATCGAGGACATCATCGGCGTTCCCGCCCACGACGCGCCGCGCATCAGTGCCAAGACCGGCTTAAATGTGGGCGACGTGCTGGAGCAATTGGTGCGGCGCATCCCGCCGCCGGAGGGTGACGGCGCCGCGCCGCTGCAGGCCTTGATCATCGATTCCTGGTTCGACAATTATCTGGGGGTCGTTTCCTTGGTGCGGGTGGTCAACGGCAGGATCGTGCGCAAGCAGAAGATCACCATCCTGTCGACCGGGCGCAGCTACCAGGTGGACAAGGTGGGCGTGTTCACCCCCAAGCGGGAGGACCGGGAGGAATTGGGTCCCGGCGAAGTGGGCTTCGTGGTCGCCTCCATCAAGGACATCTTTGGTGCGCCGGTGGGCGACACCATCACCGGCACCGAAAACCCGGCGGCGACCACTCTCCCCGGCTTCCAGCAAGTGCAGCCGCGGGTGTTCGCGGGCATCTTCCCGGTGGAGGCGGACGACTACGAGAACCTGCGGGAAGCCTTGAGCAAGCTGCGGCTGAACGACGCTGCCCTGCAATACGAGCCAGAGACCTCCCAGGCCTTGGGATTCGGCTTCCGCATCGGTTTCCTCGGCATGCTGCACATGGAGATCATCCAGGAGCGGCTGGAGCGGGAGTACGACCTCGATCTGATCACCTCGGCGCCGACCGTGGTGTACCAGGTGATCACCAGCGGCGGAGAAACCGTCCAGATCGACAACCCCTCCAAGCTGCCGCCGCCCAACGAAATCGAAGACATCCTGGAACCCATCATCCAGGCCAACATCCTGGTGCCGCAGGATTACCTGGGGGCAGTCATCACCCTTTGCATCGAAAAGCGCGGGGTGCAGAAGAAGCTGCAGTATCTGGGCAGCCAGGTTTCCATTGCCTTCGAGCTGCCGCTGAGCGAAGTGGTGCTGGACTTCTTCGACCGGCTCAAGTCCGTGAGCCGCGGCTTTGCTTCCTTCGATTACGAATTCCTGCGGTTCCAGAGCGCGCCACTGGTGAAGCTGGATGTCCTCATCAACGGCGAAAAGGTGGATGCCCTGTCTCTGATCTGCCATCGCAGTCTCAGCGAAAGCCGCGGCCGCGATCTGGTGGAGCGGATGAAGGAACTCATCCCACGGCAGATGTACGAGGTTGCCATTCAGGCCGCGATCGGTTCCAAGATCATCGCGCGCTCGACCGTCAAGGCCATGCGCAAGAACGTGCTGGCCAAGTGCTACGGCGGCGATATCACGCGCAAGAAGAAGCTATTGGAAAAACAAAAGGCGGGCAAGAAGCGCATGAAGCAGGTGGGGAAGATCGACATTCCCCAGGAGGCGTTTCTGGCTGTTCTGCGGGTCAACAAGGATTCCTGATGAATATCGATTTCTCCTTATTCCTGGTTTTGGCGAGTGCGCTTACCGGCGGGGTGTGGGCGGTGTATGCGGCCTACGTCAGGCTGACCGGGCAGGTCGCGGATGCCGAGCATCCCGAACCCTTGCTGGTGGAGTACTCCAAGTCCTTCTTCCCGGTCATCTTCATCGTGCTGCTGTTGCGGTCGTTCCTGGTGGAGCCGTTCCGGATCCCCTCCAATTCCATGATGCCGACGCTGCTGACCGGGGACTTCATCCTGGTCAACAAGTATCGATACGGCATCCGGCTGCCGGTGCTCAACGACAAGATCGTCGAGATCGGCCAACCGGCCCGCGGCGATATCGTGGTCTTCCGCTTTCCCAAGGACCCCAGCACCAACTACATCAAGCGCCTCATCGGCCTGCCGGGGGATCGGATCGGCTACTATAACAAGCGGCTGACGGTCAATGGCCAGCCGATCAAGCAGACTCCGCTGGGGGAGTACCGGGGTTTCGGCAAGGGCAAGGAAATGACCGGTGCGGTACTGTTGTCGGAAGACCTGGCGCCGGTTACCCATGATATCCTCATTCGCGACGGCCAGCCGACGGTACAGGGGGAGTTCACGGTTCCGGCGGGCCAGTATTTCGTCATGGGTGACAACCGCGACAACAGCAACGACAGCCGTTACTGGGGCACGGTGCCGGAAGGGAATCTGGTGGGGAAGGCGTTTTTCATCTGGATGAGCTGGGACTGGGACGCCGGCGGGGTGGGTTTGAATCGATTGGGAACCCTATTGCACTGAGCGGGGGAAAATATGGCGAGCATACGTGATCGGCAACGGGGCATGACCCTCATCGGTTTCTTACTCATGTTCCTGCTCATCGGCTTCTTCGCGTTGCTGGTGATCAAGATGGTGCCGCTGTATCTGGAGCATTTCAAGATCGTCAGCTCCCTCAATGCCCTCAAGTCCGAACCCAATTGGGCCGACAAGCCCAAGGACGAGATCCAGCGCATTCTGCAGCGGCGCTGGGACATCAATTCCGTCGACTCCGTGCTGGCCAAGAACGATGTCCAATATTCCCGCGAGAACGGGCGGGTCAAGGTGCGGGTCGCCTATGAGGCGGTGACTCATGTCATGGGCAACGTGGATTTGCTGCTGACCTTCGACGACATGATCCTATCGGAGTCCCTTTGATCCAGCCTCCCGAGGCATTGGCCCAGCGTTTGGGCATCCGCTTCCGCGACATCAGTCTGCTGCAACGGGCCTTGACCCACCGCAGTGCCGACGGCCAAAACAACGAGAGGCTGGAATTTCTCGGCGATTCGGTGCTGGGATTCGTCATCGCCGAGCGGCTCTACGAGGCCTTTCCCGGCGCCGACGAAGGGGTGCTGAGCCGGCTGAGGGCAACCTTGGTCAATCAGTCGGCGCTGGCTTCCATCGCCCGAACCCATGAGTTGGGGGATTACCTGATCCTGGGTTCGGGAGAATTGAAAAGCGGCGGCCGCCGGCGCGACTCCATCCTGTCCGACGCACTGGAGGCGATCATGGGGGCCATCCTCAAGGATCAAGGGATCGACGCCTGCCGCACCTGGATCAACCGGATCTTCGACGAGGCCGTCGCCCGGCTGTCCCTGGAGGACTGGAAAAAGGATCCGAAGACCTGTTTGCAGGAAATCCTGCAAAGCCGGGGTGCCGATCTCCCCAGTTATTCCCTGCTGGCCACCGATGGCCAGCCGCACTCCCAGCACTTTCGGGTGGACTGCCGGATTGCGCTGCTGCCCGGTGCCACCGAAGGGGAGGGCAGCTCCCGCAAGCGCGCCGAGCAGGACGCCGCCGGCCGGATGCTGCGGCGGCTGGCGGCCGAGTTGAACATCCAGCCATGAAAGCCGGATACGTGGCCCTGGTGGGTCGACCCAATGCCGGCAAGTCGACCCTGCTCAACCATCTGGTCGGCCAGAAGCTGAGCATCACCTCGCGCAAGCCGCAGACCACGCGCCACCGCATCCAGGGGATCAAAACCGCCGACTGGGGCCAGGCCATCTACGTGGACACGCCGGGATTGCACAGCGGGGAGAAGCGGGCCATGAACCGCTATCTCAACCGTACCGCCGATTCGGTTCTGGCGGGCGTCGATGTCATCGTCTGGGTGATGGACCGCTGGACCTGGAGTCCGGAAGACGATCCGATCCGCGCTAAGCTGGCGGCGGCCGGCAGTCCGGTGGTGCTCGCCATCAACAAGGTGGACCAGTGCCGCAGCAAGGAGGCCCTGCTTCCCTTCATCGAATCGGCGTCACGGCGGTTTCCCTTCGCCGAGATCGTCCCGCTGTCGGCGCTCAAGGGCATCAATCTCGACCGGCTGGAGCGGCGGATCGTGGAACTGCTGCCGGAAGGCGACCTGATCTACCCGCCGGAGCAGATCACCGATCGGCCGGAGCGCTTCTTCGCCGCGGAGATCATCCGGGAAAAGCTGATCCGTGGTTTGGGCCAGGAACTGCCCCATGCACTGGCGGTGGAAGTGGAGCAATACCAGGAAGAAGGCAACCTGACCCGGATTCACGCGATAATCTGGGTGGAGCGGGAGGGCCAGAAGAACATCGTGATCGGCAAGGGCGGCGAGATGTTGAAGGCGATCGGCCAGCGCGCCCGCGAGGACCTGGAGAAATTCCTCGACGCCAAGGTATACCTGAATCTGTGGGTCAAGGTGAAGCGGGGCTGGTCCGACAGCGAACGGGCCTTGCAGGGTCTGGGCTATGGGGACGGCGGATAAACCCATGGCGGGCGATGGCCGCGGCGAATTGCAGGAGGCCTATGTGGTGCACCGGCGCGGCTTTCGGGAGACCAGTCTGCTGGTCGATGTGTTCAGCCGCCGCCATGGCCTGCTGCGGCTGCTGGCCAAGGGGGCCTGCCGCGGCAAGCACGGGCGCGCCGCGGTGCTGCAGCCGTTTTCGGCCTTGGCGCTGCGCTGGAGCGGGCGCGGCGATTTGCCGGTTCTGGTGGATGCCGAAGCGTTCCGGCGGCATGCGCTCAGCGGTGCGGCGGTGCTGTGCGGGATGTACGTGAACGAGCTGCTGGTTCGCATGCTGCCGGCGGGGGATCCCCATCCGGACCTGTATGACGGCTACCGGGACAGTCTCGAACGGCTGGCGGTGGGCGATGCGACGGAAGCGGTGTTGCGCGGTTTCGAACTGTCCCTGCTGGAAGCGGCCGGCTATGCACCGCCGTTGGAATACGAGGCGGATTCGGGGGAGCCGGTTCGACCGGATCGATACTATGAGTACCGGCCGGAGCACGGCCCCGTGTCCAGTTCCCCGCATCCGCGCGCGGTTCGGGGCGCCAGCCTGCTGGCGCTGAGCCGGCGCCGATTCGCCGACGCCGAGCAATTGCGGGAGGCCAAGCGCGTCATGCGGCTGCTCATCAACCAGGCCCTCGGCGGGCGGGTGGTGAAGAGCCGGGAATTGTTCAAGTATGTGAAATTCGTAGAACCATGACCATGGGCGAACGCATTCCGATACTCCTGGGCGTCAACATCGACCACGTCGCCACCCTGCGGCAGGCTCGCGGAACCGCCTATCCCAGTGTGCTGCAGGCGGCTCTGCTGGCGGAGCAGGCCGGTGCCGACGGCATCACCGCCCATCTGCGCGAAGATCGCCGCCACATCCAGGATCGGGATGTGGAACTGCTCAAGGACTCGATCGAGACCCGCCTCAATCTGGAAATGGCGGTCACCGACGAGATGGTCGCGATCGCCTGCCGGCTCAGGCCTCAGGCCTGCTGTCTGGTGCCGGAACGGCGCCAGGAACTGACCACAGAGGGCGGGCTGGACGTCGCCGGACAGCTGCAGCGCACCCGCGACGCGTGCCGGCGATTGGCGGACGCGGGTGTCGAGGTGTCCTTGTTCATCGACGCCGATGGGGCGCAGATCGAGGCGGCGGTGCAGTGCGGCGCTGCGGTCGTCGAACTCCATACCGGCCACTATGCCGATGCAGCGGCGGGTGCAGCGCGGCAGCGCCAATGGGAGCGGCTTCGGCACGCCGCCGAGTATGCATCCGGGCTGGGGCTGCAAGTCAACGCCGGTCACGGCCTGCACTACCACAACGTCGCCGATGTCTGCCGACTGCTTTGGTTGCGGGAGCTCAACATCGGCCATTCCATCATCGCCCGGGCGGTGATGAGCGGACTGGAACGGGCCGTGGCAGAGATGAAGCGCATCATGCTGGCGGCCCGCGCCGAGCTCGATTGACCCCCGCCGCACC
>Ga0233425_10006632_pt1 | contig 16986 bp, 15 predicted proteins | sample Watercolumn_Towu_2_FD_181712 | JGI IMG/M metagenome (GOLD analysis project Ga0233425, IMG submission 181712) | Freshwater microbial communities from Lake Towuti, South Sulawesi, Indonesia - Watercolumn_Towuti2014_140_MG | ecosystem: Environmental > Aquatic > Freshwater > Lake | place... | reverse complement strand
GGCAACCGCCTGAACGGGGAAACGCTGATGCTCGATGCCACGAATTGCTACATTCAGGCAGAGTCGAAAATCATTGCGGCGATCGGGGTGAGTAATCTCATCGTGGTGGATACGCCAGACGCCCTGCTCATTTCCGAGCGGGGGCGCTCCCAGGACGTGAAAACCGTGGTGGATAGGCTCAAGCTGCTGTCGCACGCGACGGTGCGGCACCACCGAACCGTTCATCGACCCTGGGGCACCTATACCGTCCTCGAGGAAGGAGAGGGGTTCAAGATCAAGAGGATCGTTGTTCGGCCTGGCGCTTCGCTCTCGCTGCAGCGCCATCGTTACCGCAGCGAACACTGGGTCGTCGTTTCCGGAGAGGCGATGGTGACCAACGAGGGGCGCGAAATTCGGATCGCAAAAAACGAATCGGCCTACATTTCCGCTGGCGCCTCTCACCGCCTGAGCAATCCGGGCGATTCTGTCTGCGTGATGATTGAAGTGCAGGTGGGCAGCTACGTCGGCGAGGATGACATTGAGCGCCTTGAAGACGTATATGGCCGAACCTCTGGCACGGAGTGATATCTGAGGTGGTTTTTGGGGGGATGTTATGAAGTTTTGTGCTGTAGGCTTGGGCCGCATGGGACGCCGCCATCTGCAGGTGGCGAAGAACCTCGGTTTCGGAATAGCAGGGGTATACGATCCGCTGCCGGAATCCGTCGGCCTGGCCCTGAAGGAGCATGAGTTGCCGGCCTCCGTCGTGTTCGATTCGGCGCAGCGGATGTTGGAGGCGGTGCGGCCGGATGCGCTGGTTGTCGCGTCAACGGCACCGAGCCATTGCGAATACGTCTGCATGGCTGCCGCGGCGGGCGTGCGCCATGTGCTGTGCGAGAAGCCGATGGCGGTGTCGGTTGCGGAATGCGAGCGCATGATCGAGGCGTGTGCCGCTTCCGGCACGTCCCTGGCGGTCAATCACCAGATGCAGTTCATGGAGCAGTACACGCTGGTGAAGGAATTGGCCGCGTCGCCGGACTTCGGCGGGCTGCGCAGCGTGACGGTGGCTGCGTCGAATTTCGGCCTGGCCATGAACGGCGCCCATTACTTCGAGATGTTCCGCTATTTGACTGGCGAGGAGATCGAGACGGTTTCCTTCTGGGCTGACGCCGAGAAGGTGCCGAATCCGCGCGGGGCGCAATATGAGGATCGGTCTGGCCAGTTGCGTGCGGTGACGTCGTCCGGCGTGCGCCTGTACATGGAGATCGGCGGCGACCAGGGCCACGGCATCCATGTCGTCTACGGATGCCGCCATGGCCAGATTTTTGTGGATGAACTGGCCGGCCTGGTGCGCACCATCCATCGCAAGGCCGAGTTCCGTGAGTTGCCGACGACGCGCTACGGCATGCCGGCGGAGGAGGTTTCGCGGCAAATCGCACCGGCGGACGTGATCGCCCCGACGGAGGCCGTATGGCGCGCGATGCTGGCCGGCAGCGACTATCCGGACGGTCGCTGCGGTCGGCATGCCGTGCGTGCGCTGGTGGCGGCCAACCTCTCGGGGGAGCGGGGCGGCGTTCCGGTGGGACTGACTTTGCAGGATGCCGCCGGTCGCGTCTTCCCTTGGGCATAGATGGAGAATTCAGTGAAAGCAATCAAAGTGGCACTGGTCGGCGCCGGCTACATGGCGACGGAGCATGCCAAGGCTTTTTCCGGCTTGCCCGGCGTTGCCCTGGCGGGGGTTTTCAGCCGCACGCGGGCCCGTGCAGAGCAGCTCGCTTCATCTTATCCGGGCATGGTGGTATGCGATTCCGTGGGCGAGCTGTACGAGCGCACTCGGGCAGATCTGGTGGTGGTGACGGTCAAGGAACTGTCGATGGCGGCGATTGCCGCGGAATGCTTCGCCTTCCCGTGGGCCGTGCTGCTGGAGAAGCCGGCCGGCCATGACCTTGCCGATGCCACGTCGATTCTCGAGGCGGCCACGAAGGCCGGCAGCCGGGCATATGTTGCCCTGAACCGGAGGGCCTATTCGAGCACGCGCCAGGCGCTGGCCAGGCTGGCGGACAATGCCGGCCCACGCTTCGTCAAGGTCATGGACCAGCAGGATCAGCTGGCGGCCCGGGATATCTACAACGAGCCGCCCGAGGTCGTGCGGAATTACATGTATGCGAATTCCATCCACCTGATCGATTATTTCCGCGTGTTTGGCCGCGGTGAAGTGACCGGCGTGGTGCCGGTGGTTCCGTGGACTCCCGAGAAGCCCGGGATGGTGGTGTCGAAGATCGAGTTTTCGAGCGGCGATGTCGGGTTGTATGAAGGCGTCTGGGATGGGCCGGGGCCGTGGGCGGTGAGCGTCGTGACGCCGCGGGAGCGGCTCGAAATGCGCCCCCTCGAACAGGTGGCCGTGCAGTTGCGCGGTGAGCGCAAGGTGGCGGCGCTGGATCTCGATCCGGACGACACCGCCTTCAAGCCCGGTCTTCGCTACCAGGCGCTGCAGGCCGTTGCGGCCGTTCGCGGCGAGCCGAATCACCTGCCGACTCTTGCCGATTCATGGCAGTCCATGAACCTGGTGGCAAGGATATTCGGCCTTGCCTGACCAGCCGGCTTCCGGCATGAGGACGGAGGCGGAAGCCGCCGCGGTCCTCGCCCGGTTCGAATCCGGGCACCGGCTCTTCGGGCTGTCCATCAGGGGAGTGTCGGTGTGGCGGCTGCTGCGATTCCCCGTGGGCCTTGCCCTGCAGAATCTTCCTTTCGAGCACACGCCTTTGCCGCGCGGCGAGTTGCTGTGGTCGTTCTTGCGTTCGCTGCGGGATCTGGCCAGGCTGCCCGGCGGAATCCGCTACGCCGTGAAATCCTATGTGTCCGCCCTGCGCATCCGCGGCGACGGCGGCTACGAGGATATTTATTTCGAGCGCCTGCTCGAGGAAGCGCCGGGCGGCGTGCGGCTGTTCTCGCTCAATGCGGCGGGCTATTCCGGCCGAACCGGAAGCTCAAGCGCGCCGGCGATCGATTGCACGGCCGTCACGATTCTTGGTGCACTTCTGGCCAGGGCATTCCCCGTCAGGGAGGGCGATGCCGCATTTTCCCGATTGAGTGCCCTCATCGCGGACGACCTGGGGCTGGACGGGTTCCCGATGCAGCGCATGCGTCGCATGTTCAGTTCGTTTTGGTGGCAGTCGCGCCTTTACGAATGGGTGCTGCGCCGGCTGGGGGCGGGGACCGTGCTGGCGGCCGATACCGGGGAAAGGGCGCTGCTGGCCGCCTGCCGGAGGCTGAGCGTTCGCTTCATCGAGCTGCAGCACGGCATCTTCACGCCCGATCACCCGGATGCACTGCCTGCCCCCACGCTCCGCACTGTCGGGGCGGCCGAGCTTCTGCTGCCTGACCAGGTTGCCCTTTATGGCGACTACTGGCTTGCTCGCCAGGCGGATTCCGCGTTGGGAAAGGCGGGCCGGCTGCTGTCCGCCGGCAGCTCGGTGATCGAGAGGTTTCGCGCAAGGCGGGCAGGGGAATTTCGTCCTTCTCCAGACTGTCCGCGCATGGTCGTGACCACTCAGGGGATCGATCGTGATGCCCTGATCGCGTTCCTTGCACGGTTTCTGGCGTTGTATGCGGAGCCGTGCCTGTTGACCGTCAAGCTCCACCCGGCCTATGACAGCTCGCTGGAGCTTTACATTAAAATGCTGGGCAGCGATTCGCGGGTCCAGATCGTGGGGGGGCGTGACGACCCGAATACCTATGAACTTATCGCCCGATCGGATCTCCACTTGAGCATTGCCTCGGCCTGCCATTACGATGCATTGGGCATCGGAACACCGACGCTGGTGATCGGGCTTGCAGGGTACCCGCTGGTCCAGGATCTGCTGGATGCAGGAGACGCGCTGTTTGCCGGCAGTCCGGAAGAACTGGCGGAAATCGTTTCCCGTCGCGCCTGGACGCCGGTCTCCGAGGCCGTGTCGGGAAAATATTATCGCCATGGATTTGTACAGAACCTGCTGCCTCTGATCGCCTAGCATGACGATTCTTGTCGCCAATTACGGGATGGGCAACGTGGGATCCATCGCAAACATGATCCGCAAGGTGGGCGGAGAGGCTGTGGTCACCGGCGATGCGAACGCCGTTGCGGCGGCCGGGAAGCTGGTGTTGCCGGGTGTCGGCGCCTTCGACCAGGGCATGCGGGCCGTTGCCGAGAGAGGGCTGATGGAGCCCTTGCGGGAAGCCGCAGCGCGGGGCGTGCCCGTCCTCGGCATCTGCCTGGGCATGCAACTGATGATGGAATGCAGCGAGGAAGGCCGGTTGCCGGGCCTTGGCCTGGTGCCCGGCGACGTGCGGCGCTTCCCGACGGGCGACCGGTTGCCGCGGGTCCCGCACATGGGCTGGAACCGGATCGCCGTGAAGAAGGCATGCCCCCTCTTCGACGGCGATGACGATGACCGGCGCTACTATTTCGTGCATTCCTATTATGTTTCCTGCGGCGACCCGGGCGATGTGGTTGCCACGACCGTCCATGGACGGGAGTTTGTCTCGGCGTTCCAGCGGGGCAACCTGTTCGGTGTTCAATTCCACCCTGAGAAGAGCCACCGCTTCGGCATGGCGCTATTCAGAAGATTCCTGGCGATCTGATCATGTTGCGCGCCCGCGTCATTCCCTGTCTGCTCCTGCGTAACGCAGGGCTGGTCAAGACGGTGCGCTTCGGGGACGCGAAGTACGTGGGCGACCCGATCAACGCAGTGAAGATTTTCAACGAGAAGGAAGTCGACGAACTGGTTGTGTTCGACATCGAGGCGTCGAAGCGCGGCGCCGAGCCGAACTATGACCTGCTCGCCGATATCGCTTCCGAATGTTTCATGCCGGTATGCTATGGCGGCGGAGTGAATTCGGTCGATCAGGCGCTTCGCATAGTGCAGCTCGGCATCGAAAAGATCGCCGTCAATGCAGCGGCAATCTCCAATCCCGGTCTGGTTGCGGAGTTGTCCGATGTGCTCGGTGCCCAGAGTGTGGTTGCGGGAATAGACGTGAAGAGCGACTGGCTGGGGCGCTACCGCGTATTCGATGCTTCATCGGGGAAGCTGACGGATCGTACGCCGGAGACCCAGGCCGAAGAGTTGGCGCGCGCCGGGGCCGGAGAGATTTTCCTCAACAGCGTTGACCGGGACGGCACGCAGGAGGGATACGACCTGAAGCTGATCGGCAAGGTGGCGAAGGCCGTCTCCGTTCCGGTGATCGCTTGCGGCGGAGGGGGGCGATCGGAGGATTTTGTCTCCGCCGTCGCGGCCGGGGCGAGCGCGGTGGCGGCTGGGAGCCTGTTCGTCTTTCAGGGACGACACCGTGCAGTGCTGATCAGCTATCCGCCTTACAAGGAACTGGAAAGGCTGCTCGGCACAAAATGAACCACCTCCGCATATGCACTCGCTGCATCATGGACACCACTGCGTCGGGCATCGTTTTTGACGAGCAGGGGCGGTGCAACTATTGTTCGGACTTCCTCGCCCGGCTGGCGCAGACCGGGCTCGTGGCGACGCCGGCGCAACGGGACGCGTTCCTGCAGCGCGTCCGGCGCGACGGAGAGGGCAGGGATTACGATTGCATCGTCGGCTTGAGCGGCGGCGTCGATAGTTCCTATGCGTTGTACCTGGCGGTGCGCAACGGCCTGCGCCCGCTGGCGGTGCATCTCGACAACGGCTGGAATTCCGAACTGGCGGTGCACAACATCGCCAACCTCGTGCGGGCGCTGAACGTCGACCTGTTCACCCATGTGATCGACTGGGAGGAAAACAGGGACCTGCAGCTTTCCTTCTTCAAGGCGAACGTCATTGACATCGAGATGCTGATGGACAATGCCATGATGGCCTTGAATTACCGGATGGCCCGGCAGTACAGGGTGAAATGGATACTGGCGGGAACGAATCGTTCGACCGAGGGCATGCACATGCCGTCGAACTGGAATTGGCTGAAGTTCGACGCCAGGAACATCCGGGACATCCACCGACGGTTCGGTTCCGTGCCGATCAGGACCCATCCGCTGATTTCCGTGCCGGGATTCATCTGGAATCGCTACGTGCGCAGAATTCGCTGGACGCCGTTCCTGGACTATTTCGAATACCGCAAGGACGATGCCCTGTCCACCCTGCAGAACGAGGTGGGCTACCGCCCCTATTCGTACAAGCATTACGAATCGGTTTTCACGCGCTTTTACCAAGGCTACATCCTTCCCCGGAAATTCGGGGTCGACAAGCGCAAGCTGCACTTGTCGACCCTCGTCGTAACGGGCCAGATGTCCCGTGAGCAGGCGCTCGAAATGATGTCGCAACCGCCCTATCCCGATCCTGCACAGCAGCGGGACGACCACGCGTTCGTCCTGAAGAAGCTCGGGTTTACGCAAGAGTCGTTTGAAAGCTACATGGCGGCGCTCCCGGTACCGCATGCCGCGTATGCGACGGAGAAGCTGCTGTGGGATGTCCTGTATCGCAGCCACAAGAGGCTGATGGCGCTCAGGACCCCATGAGCGGGGCGGCCTTGCCGATGCGCATGAAGCCTGCCTCCCCGCCCTTGAGGGCACTGTATGTTCACCATGTGGGGCTTCTCGGGGGATCGTCGCGGAGCCTGTATGAGTTGTTGCGCGGGTTTCCGGCGGGCGCGATTGCTCCCCACTTCGTCGGTCCGAAGGGGAAGTTCGTCGAGATGCTGTGCGGCCTCGGCATTCCCGTGGAAACCTGCAGGGGAATATCGCAATTCGACAACTGCGACTACAGCTACTACCGGGGATTGCGCTGGATCATCCTGCTGCGCGAGTTTTTCCTGCTCCTGCCAACGTACCGCGCACTGGCGCGCGCACGGGATCGGTGGGGCGGCTTCGACGTTGTCCACGTCAATGACATAACGATGCCTTTCGTGGCCTGGCTGGCGAAGCGCCTGTTTCCCGAAAGCGTTCTCGTCGTCCATGCGCGGGCGGTACAAAGAACGGCCGAGACCCGCCGCAAGCATTGGCTGCAAGGGTTCTACAGGAAACACGCGGATGCAGTAGTAGCGATCAATGAAAATGTCAGCGAAAGCCTGCCTGCCGGCCTGCCGGTCCATGTGATTCACAATGGCATGGAGGTTCCGCTAGGCGCGGATGTGGCCGGCGGGAATGCCGAAAGGCCGTTTTCGGCAGCAATGGTCGGCGTACTGGCGCGTGCCAAGGGATGTGCGGACTTCGTGAAAGCGGCGGCGATTTGCCGGGACAAGGGATACCGCATCCGCTTCCTGCTGGTCGGCGGAGGGCTGCGGTCGGAGAAGGGCTGGCGCGACAAGGCGCTGCAATGGCTCGGCTTCAAGGAGGACATCGGGGCAGAAGTCAGGATGCTGATCGGGCGCCTCGGCCTGGAAGACGTTGTGGTATTCCGCCCTTTTACGACCGATCTGGCCAGCATCTATCGGGAGTTCGATGTCCTTTGTTTCCCCAGCTACCTCGATGCGCCCGGGCGGCCGATATTCGAAGCCGGGTTTTTCGGAATTCCCAGCATCGCCGCGATCAGCAGGCCAAGGGCGGATACGTTCGAGGCAGGGGAGACGGGGCTGCTGGTCCAGCCCAGGGCGCCGGATGTGCTGGCCGAGGCAATCATGAGCCTTCATGACCATCCGGAAGACAGGAAGCGCATGGGTGCAGCGGCCCGAAGAATGGCGCATGAGCGATTCGATGCACGAAAGAACGCTGAGGCGATGCTTTCCTTGTACTGGCGCCTGCAGGAAACGAAATGCGCGCATACCTGCGGCCAGGCGGGGACACCGGCATGAAGCTGTTGGTCCTGACGCAATACTTCTGGCCGGAAGACTTTCGGATCAACGACGTTGTCCGGTCCTGCGTGGAGAAGGGACTGGCAGTGCAAGTGCTGACCGCGAAGCCGAACTACCCTGGCGGGAAGGTATTCGATGGTTACCGTGCTGCCGGCTGCAGCCGGGAGGAATGGGGCGGGGCGAAGGTCAGCCGCGTACCCATCGTTCCCCGGGGCAAATCGGGGGGGATCAGGCTCGCAGCGAACTATCTTTCCTTCATCTTGTCCGGACTGGTTTTCGGGCCCTGGCTGTTGCGAAGGCAGGATACGGACGTGATCTTCGTCTATGCGCCGTCGCCCCTGCTCCAGGCGATCCCGGCCCTGTTGCTCGGCCGGCTGAAAAAGTGCCCGGTCGTTCTCTGGGTGCAGGATCTCTGGCCCGAAAGCCTGGAAGCGACCGGCCATGTGCGCAATCCGGTCATCCTGCGTTTCGTGGAAGGGTGGATTCGCTTCATCTACAGGCATACCGATCTCATATTGGTGCAATCGAGGGCGTTCCAGGCCCCGGTGCGGGCCCTTGCGCCCGGGAAAAAGATCGTTTACTACCCGAATTCCGTGGAGGAGGTCTTTCTTCGCTCCGCCGATGGCGCATGCCCTGACCTGCCCGTGCTAAATTCCGGATTCACGGTTCTCTTTGCCGGCAACGTCGGCACGGCCCAGGCGATGGAGGTGATCGTCGGGGCGGCGGAATTGCTGCGAGGCTATCCGGACATCCATTTTGTGGTGGTGGGGCAGGGCAGCCGCTGGGAGTGGCTGAAGCAGCAAGCCGGGTCGCTTGGGCTCGCCAATATCCACCTGCCGGGCCGCTTCCCGGTGGAAGCCATGCCGGGCATGATGTCGAAGGCATCCGTCCTGCTCGTTACCCTGACCGATCAACCCATATTTGCAATGACGGTTCCTGCGAAAATACAGGCCTACATGGCCGTCGGCCGCCCGATCATCGCCTGCCTCAATGGCGAGGGCGCCAGGCTGGTCGGCGAGGCTGACGCCGGTATAGCGGTTGCGGCCGAGGATTCGAAGGGCCTGGCGGAAGCGGTGCTGCGTTTTTACGAAATGCCGCCGGAACAGCGGAACCGGCTCGGCGAGAATGGCCGCCGGTATTTTCAGGATCATTTCGACCATGACAAGCTGATGGATGAGTTGATCCGTTACCTGGAGTGTGCGATTTCGGAACACAAGGCAAGGCAATGAGGATACTGGTTCTTGGCGCGAGCGGCATGATCGGCAATGCCATGCTGCGCGTCCTGTCGGAAAATACCGATTGGACCGTGGTCGGTACGGTGCGTGCCGAAAGCGACAGGCGCTTTTTCCCGGAAACCATTGCGTCCCGAATGATGTCGGGTGTGGATGTGTCCAGCGAAGATGCCCTCATTCGCCTGTTTGCCGTCGTAAAACCGGATGTGGTGGTGAATTGCGTCGGCCTGACAAAACACCTGCCAGCCGGCAACCATCCGCTTACGGCGATCCTGATGAATGCCCTGCTGCCGCACCGTCTGGCGGAACTGTGCGGCCTGGCGGCGGCGAGACTGATCCATGTCAGCACCGATTGCGTGTTTTCCGGGGCGAAGGGCTACTACAGGGAAACCGATCCGGCCGACGCGACGGATGTCTACGGCCGCTCGAAATGCCTCGGAGAGGTCGGCGGGCCGGGGCTGGTGACGTTGCGGACGTCGACCATCGGCCATGAACTGCGCACGAAATACGGGTTGCTCGAGTGGTTCTTGTCACAGGCCCGCTGCAAGGGATTCACGCGCGCCGTGTTTTCGGGCCTGCCGTCAGTTGTTTTTGCTCGGGTGGTACGCGACCTCGTGATACCCGATACTCACCTGGCCGGGCTGTACCATGTCGCCGGCGCACCCATCGCCAAGGCAGATTTGCTTGGCCTGATTGCACAGGCTTATCGCCCTGACATTGAAATTGTCCCGGATGACAGCGTTGCAATCGATCGCTCCCTCGATAGCACGCTGTTCCGGGAGGCGACGGGATACAGCGCACCGGCCTGGTCGGAGCTGATTGCCACGATGCACGATTCTTTCGAGAAGGAAGCCAGCCGCCATGTTTGACGGAAATGTGTTGATGATCACCGGCGGTACCGGTTCTTTCGGCAACGCCGTTCTCAGCCGTTTTTTGAACACTGCCGTGCGGGAAATTCGCATCTTCAGCCGCGACGAAAAGAAGCAGGAGGACATGCGGATTGCGCTGAACAATCCCAAGCTCAAGTTTTACATAGGCGATATCAGGGACTACGACAGCATCCGGGAGGCAATGCATGGAGTCGATTACGTGTTCCATGCCGCCGCATTGAAGCAGGTGCCCTCGTGCGAGTTCTATCCCATGGAGGCCGTTCGCACCAACGTGCTTGGCGCGGAGAATGTGATGAATGCGGCGATCGCCAGCGGCACGCGGCGCGTCGTGGTGCTGAGTACCGACAAGGCAGTCTATCCCATCAACGCGATGGGCATCTCGAAGGCGATGATGGAAAAGGTCATGGTGGCGAAGGCGCGCATGCGAAGCCCGGGAGAGACAGTGCTCTGCGCCACCCGCTACGGCAATGTGATGGCTTCCCGTGGGTCGGTCATACCGCTGTTCGTCCAGCAGATCAGGGAGGGGAAGCCCCTGACCGTGACGGACCCGCACATGACGCGCTTCCTGATGTCGATCGAGGATTCCGTCGATCTGGTGCTTCATGCCTTCGAGCATGGCGGGCAGGGCGACATATTCGTTCAGAAAGCGCCGGCCTCTACCGTTGGCGACCTGGCCCAGGCGATCAAGGAGCTGTTCCGCAGCGACAGCGCAGTTCGGATCATCGGTACACGACACGGCGAGAAGCTTTATGAGTCCCTCCTGTCTCGTGAGGAAATGGCGCGGGCGGATGACATGGGGAGGTATTACCGGATCCCGGCGGATGACCGCGATCTGAATTACAACAAGTATTTCGTCGAGGGCGAGACGAAGGTGTCCGTCTTCGACGATTACACTTCGCACAACACCGAGCGGCTGAACGTGGAGCAAGTCAAGGAGTTGCTCATGAAGCTCGACTTCATCAAAGGGGCTTTGAATGCTTAAGGTCATGACCATCGTCGGCACGCGGCCGGAGCTGATCAAGATGAGCCGTGTCATCGCCGAGCTCGACCGGCAGGTCGATCACGTATTGGTGCATACGGGGCAGAATTACGATTACGAGTTGAACCAGGTCTTCTTCGAGGACCTGGAAATCCGCAAGCCTGACCATTTCCTCGGCGCCGCCGGCGAAACGGCGGCACAGACCATCGCGCAGGTGATTTCGAAGACCGACGAGCTTTTTGCTGCGGAGCATCCGGATGCCGTGCTGCTGTACGGAGACACCAATTCCTGCCTGGCGGTGATTTCTGCCAAGCGCCGCAAGATTCCTGTCTTCCACATGGAGGCGGGCAACCGCTGTTTCGATCAGCGCGTTCCGGAAGAACTCAACCGCAAGGTGCTCGACCATCTCTCGGACATCAATCTGGTGCTGACCGAGCATGCGCGGCGTTACCTGATCGCGGAAGGCATCCGTCCGGAAACGATCATCAAGACCGGCTCGCACATGCGAGAGGTGCTTGACTACTACATGCCGAAAATCGAGGCCTCTGATGCCGTTCGGAGGCTGGGATTGGAAGAGGGAAAGTTCTTCCTGGTCAGTGCGCACCGCGAGGAGAATGTCGACTCGCCCGAGGCGCTGCGGGACCTGCTGGATACGCTAGAGGCTTTGGTGGGGAAGTACGGTTTCCCGGTGATTGTTTCGACCCACCCGCGCACCCGAAAGCGGCTGGAGGGCCTCGAGCAGCGGGTGCTCGATTCGCGCATTCAGTTTCTCAAGCCTTTCGGTTTTTGCGACTATAACCGGCTGCAACTTGGGGCCTTCTGTGTTTTGTCGGACAGCGGAACCATCACCGAAGAAGCCTCTCTGCTGAACCTGCCCGCAGTCACGCTGCGCAACGCCCACGAACGCCCGGAGGGCATGGACGTGGGTACGCTAATCATGAGCGGGCTGAAGAGGGAGCGCGTGCTCGACGCCGTCGCAGTGGTGGCTTCGCAATATTCGAAGGTGAAGCGCGTCATGGCGCCGGTGGCCGATTATGAGGCGGCCGCCGTGTCCAGGCAGATCGTCCGGGTGGTGCTCAGCTACGTGGATTACGTAAACCGCACGGTTTGGCACAAGGCGTAGGCAACCTGTCTCATGGGGTACAGCCTTGTCACCGGCGCCTCAGGTTTTATCGGGGGGCGCCTGCTTGCGGAGGGTGACAGGGCGCTGCTCAGGCACGCAGCCGCAGTTCCCGGCACGGTGGTGGGCGACCTGCTTGTTCCCGAGTCGTTGACTGCAGCTTGCGAGGGCGTCGAAGCTGTCTTCCATTGCGCCGGCTACGCCCACGCCTTCTCTGCATCGGATCCCGACATCCACCGGCGCATCAACTTCGAGGGCACGCGCAACCTGCTCGAGGCGGCAGGCGCGGCGGGGGTGCGCCGCTTCGTATTCCTGTCCAGCGTCAAGGCGATGGCGGAGCCGGGCGACGCCTGCGCCGACGAGGACTGGCCGGGCGAACCGGTCACGCCCTATGGACGCGCCAAGCGCGCGGCGGAGGCGGCGGTGCTGGAGGCCGGCGCGAAATACGGCATGCACGTGGTGAACCTGCGGCTGGCGATGGTCTATGGCCGCGGCGGGCGGGGCAACCTGGAGCGCATGGCGCGCGGCATCCGCGCCGGCTGGTTTCCGCCGCTGCCCGAGACCGGCAACCGCCGCTCGCTCGTGCACGTGGATGACGTGGTGGCGGCCATGCGTCTGGTCGTGCAGGCGCCGGCGGCGAACGGGCGAACCTACATCGTGGCCGATCCGGAAGCGTATTCCGGGCGCGAGATCTACGATGCGATTCGCGAGGCGGTCGGAAGGGCGCCGGCGCGCTGGCGGGTGCCGGCATCCCTGTTGCGTTGCGGCGGGATACTGGGCGACAGGCTGGGCAGGCTCGCTGGGCGGATCCTGCCCCTGAATTCGGAAGTGACGGAACGGCTGCTGGGCTCGGCCTGCTACTCCCCGGCCCGCATCGAGCGGGAGCTCGGCTGGCGCGCCGGCATTGGCCTCGCGGAGGGCGCGCGAGAGATGTTGGGGGGTGATTTGCTGCTGTTGTCGGGCTGAAGCCCGCCCTACGGCGGCAATATCATCATTGCAATTTATCCGCATCATGGATAATATGCAATGATGATCCCAAGGAGAGCCCTGACTGCCGTCGAGTCGGCCCTGCAGCGCCAGGCGGCCGTAGCGCTGCTCGGCCCCCGCCAGGTGGGTAAGACCACTCTGGCGCTCTCCCTTGCAGAAAAGACGCCATCCCTCTACCTCGACCTTGAGAGCCGCGCTGACCGGGCCAAGCTGTCCGATCCGGCATTGTTTCTCGAGCGCCATGAGGATCGACTGGTTATCCTGGACGAGGTCCATCGGGTGCCGGAGTTGTTTCAGACCCTGCGGGGATTGATCGACAAGGGCAGGCGCAAGGGGCGTCGTACCGGCCGCTTCCTGATTCTCGGTTCCGCTTCGATCGATCTGCTGCGGCAGTCGGGCGAGAGTCTTGCCGGCCGCATTGCCTACGTGGAGATGGGGCCGTTCGACGTCCTCGAAATTGGCCCGAAGCCGGCGGCACGTCTGGATCTCTGGCTTCGCGGCGGCTTCCCCGACAGCTATCTGGCGGCGGACGACGAGCAGAGCTTCGCCCTGCGCCGGGATTTCATCCGCACCTATCTCGAGCGCGATGTGCCGATGTTCGGACCGCGCATACCGGCCGAGACACTGGAGCGGCTTTGGACGATGCTGGCGCATGGACAGGGGACGCTGCTCAATGCATCCCGTCTCGCCGCCGGCTTGGCGATCAGCGCACAGAGCGTCACGCGATACATCGATCTGCTGGCGGATCTGCTGCTGGTCAGGCGGCTGAGCCCGTTTCATGCCAATCTGGGCAAGCGTCTCGTGAAATCGCCGAAGGTTTATGTCCGCGACAGCGGTCTGGTGCATGCGCTGCTCGGCATCGCCGATCACGACGCGCTGGCTGGCCATCCCGTGGTCGGCGCAAGCTGGGAAGGGTTTGTCATCGAGAATCTGCTGGCGGCGGCGCCGGCCGGCACCCGCGCCAGCTTTTATCGCACGGCCGCCGGCGCGGAGATCGACTTGCTGCTTGAACTGCCGGGCGGCAGGCGCTGGGCCGTGGAGATCAAGAGCGGCTTGTCACCACGACTTGAAAAGGGTTTCCATTTTGCGCGCCAGGATCTGAAGCCCGGAAAGTCGTTCGTGGTGTACTCGGGCGATGATTGCTATCCCTTGGGCGAGGATACGGAGGCCATCGGTTTGCGGGGATTGGCTTCGATCCTGGCCGGGGAGCAGGGCCGAAAATGACAGACAGCCTGTGGCTTGCCGTGCCGGTTTCCTTTGCGCTCTCATGGGCGGCTATCGGCCTGCGCCTGCGTTTCGCCGACCGTGGCCTCGATCGGCCCAACCATCGATCCCTCCACGAAAAGCCGACGCCGCACGGCGGCGGGCTGGGCATCGTCCTGGCGCTGCTGGCGACTGGAGCCTGGCTCGGGGTGCCGAACCTCCTGCTGGCAATGATGCTGGGGCTGGCGCTGCTCTCTCTGGCGGACGACCTGTGGCACCTTCCGTTCTGGCTGCGGCTGGTGGCGCATCTGGGTGCGGCGGCGGCGCTGAGCCATCTGATCGCGCTGCCTATCCCATGGTGGTTGCCGGCCATGTTGGCGGTCGGCTGGATGACGAATCTCTACAACTTCATGGACGGCGCCGACGGGCTGGCGGGAAGCCAGGGCTTGGCGGGATTCGCGGCTTATGCGGCGGGATTCGCCATGGCCGGCGACTCGGCCCTGGCCGCGTGGTGTGCGGCGGCAGCGGCGGCGTGCGCCGGCTTTCTGTGTTTCAATTGGCCGCCGGCGAAGATCTTCATGGGGGACGTGGGTTCCATTCCTCTTGGGTTTCTGGCGGGAGGTTTGGGGCTCGTGGGAATATGGCAGGGCGCCTGGCCGGCGTGGTTCCCGGTGTTGGCGTTTGCGCCGTTCGTGCTCGATGCATCGGCGACGCTGGCGCGGCGGGCGCTGGCGGGCAAGCGCGTGTGGGAGGCGCATCGCGAGCACGTCTATCAGCGCATGGTGCAGATGGGCTACGGCCACCGGGGCATGACCTTGCGCTGGGCGGTCGTGATGGCGGCGGGCGCCATATTTGCAGTCGGGTTGTTGGCGTTGTCGGCCTGGATGCAGTGGATCGCCGTACTGGGGTGGCTGACTTTTCTGGCGTGGCTGGGCAAACGGACAATACACAAACAATGAACTGGCGCGCGTTGCTTGCATTCATTCACGACCTGACGGCGACGGCTGTCATGTGGCTGGCTGCTTACTGGATCCGTTTCAACTTCGATATTTCCCCGGAGTTTCTGGCAGCTTCGTTCAAGGCGCTGGCCTGGGTCATGCCGCTCTATGCGGCGATCTATCTGAAGTTCGGCCTGTACCGCGGCATCTGGCGCTACGCCAGCATGGGCGATCTGCGCCGCCTGCTCATCGCGGTGGGCCTGGGAGCTGTCGCCACGGCCGGCGTCGTGTACATGATCCAGGCACCCGGCATTCCGCGCTCGGTCCTCTTGCTGCATCCGATCCTGCTGCTGTTGGCGATGGGCGGCAACCGGTTCCTGTACCGGGCCTGGAAGGATGGCCATCTTTTTTCGTCGAACCTGCATGACGGGCAGCCGGTGCTGGTGCTCGGCGCGGGCGATGCCGCGGCCATGCTGCTCAAGGAGCTGACGCGCAGTTCGGCGTGGCGGGTGGTCGGCCTCCTCGATGACCATGCCGTGAAGCATGGACGACGCCTTGCGGACGTGCCGATACTGGGCCCGCTTGCGTCGGTGGCCGAGCATGCCGGCCGGCTGGGCGTGACGCATGCCATCATCGCCATGCCGTCCGCAGCCGCTGCCCAGCGGCGCCGGGCGGCCGAGCTGGCGGGCGCCGCCGGCCTTGCCGTGCTTACCGTGCCGGCGATGGCCGATGTGCTGTCGGGCAGGGTGTCCGTCTCGCAGGTGCGCAAGGTCGAGCTCGAGGACCTGCTCGGCCGCGACCCGATCCAGCTCGATGACGAGGGCCTGCATCGCCTGCTGACAGGCAAGCGGGTGCTGGTGACCGGCGCCGGCGGATCGATCGGCGCCGAACTGTGCCGGCAGATCGCGCGCTATGCACCGGGTTGGCTGGTGTTCTTCGAGCAGTCGGAGTTAGCCCTCTACCGCATCGAGCAGGAATTTACGGCCCAGTTTCCAGACATCAACATTGCCTGCGTTGTTGGCGACGTCAAGGACGAGGCTTGCCTTGCCGCTGCCTTCGCCGCGCACCGGCCCGAAGTGGTGTTCCATGCCGCGGCCTACAAGCACGTGCCGCTGATGGAGAACGAGAACGCCTGGCAGGCGGTGCGCAACAACGTCCTCGGCACCTGGTGCGTGGCGCGCGCGGCGATGGCGGGCGGCGTCGGTAGGTTCGTCATGGTGTCCACCGACAAGGCGGTGAATCCGACCAACGTGATGGGGGCCAGCAAGCGATTGGCGGAGATGGTCTGCCAGGCCTTGCAGGCGGAAAGCAACGACACCCACTTCGTGACGGTTCGCTTCGGCAACGTGCTGGGCAGCAGCGGCAGCGTGATCCCGCGTTTCCGCGAGCAGATCGCGCGCGGCGGGCCGGTGACGGTGACGCATCCGGACATCATCCGCTACTTCATGCTGATCCCCGAGGCGGCGCAGCTGGTGCTGCAGGCCGGCCTGATGGGGCAGGGCGGCGAGATCTTCGTGCTCGACATGGGCGAGCCGGTGAAGATCGTCGATCTGGCCCGCGACATGATCCGGCTCTCCGGCTACACGGAAGAGGAGATCAGGATCGTCTTCACCGGCCTGCGCCCGGGAGAGAAGCTCTACGAGGAGTTGCTGGCCGACGGCGAGCACACGCTGCCGACGCCGCATCCCAAGCTGCGCATTGCCAAGGCGCAGGCTTCGCTTTCAGCTGCAGCGCTCGACGAACTGCAGGCCTGGCTGCAAGGACCGCCGCAGGACGAGGCGGCCGTCAAGCGGCGCTTGGCTGAACGCGTGCCGGAATATCAGCCGCAGCAGTCGGGCTGACGCCCGACACTCCCTGTGATATGATGATGCTTTGATGTTCATAGACA
>Ga0233425_10006631_pt1 | contig 16989 bp, 6 predicted proteins | sample Watercolumn_Towu_2_FD_181712 | JGI IMG/M metagenome (GOLD analysis project Ga0233425, IMG submission 181712) | Freshwater microbial communities from Lake Towuti, South Sulawesi, Indonesia - Watercolumn_Towuti2014_140_MG | ecosystem: Environmental > Aquatic > Freshwater > Lake | place: Indonesia... | reverse complement strand
TATCATTCAACCTATGACCTATCTACTCTGCGCAACGGATTACTCATATCTTACTCCATGCGCAAAGCTTTCACCAACTACTTGATCGTTATCGTATCATCTCCTATGATAGGTTAACCGGTCCTTAGTATATCATTAAATCAAGGTGTCTGTTAAGCTCTTTCTGGGGATTTTTGATAGAACATAATCACAGAAAAAACAATGATTTGTGGTTTTTCCTGGGAAATTGATGCCTTTATCCTGAAGCCGTTTGCGGATAGTGCTTAACCCGTGTTTAAAAATCGTGCTAACAAAGAGGTTCCCTGCTGCATTTTTAAGAATTTGTTTTGCGGAGTTGCTGTGAATATTGCCGATTGTTAATTCCTTTCTGTCACTTGCATAGCCGCAGCATGGTTTTATGTCACCACTGGGCATTACAAGAAAAACATTACCCGGTCCGCTACAGTAATCTTCGTTGAACCATTTTCCGTTCCATGGATTTAATAGGTTCATGGCCTTGCCGATAGGAGATAACTCGATACGAAGTAACTTTACGAACAAAAAATCGTTCTGAATACAACAATATGTATTTCGCCATTTCTTTCGTTTAGCATTTAGCAGCACAGCAAGTGTTTTAATCATTTTTTCAGTATCTTTATCCTTCGCTCCTTTAACATACGCAATAGCAACTAGATCCTGTCTATTCCATATTTTAACCGCGGCAGAAATAAATGTTTTTACTTTGCCGAGATTTTGCTTGTGAAAAGCATCAAGGCTTATATATATAGAACCGTCATAACCGGCCTTGTATAGCTTGGATAGTTTGGATTTAAGTTCTTTTTCTGTTTTCCACCATACAGCATTTGTGCTAATGCGATCGAAAAACATATTAAGGCTAATCGCCTTTTTCGTGATATCCAAAAGAAACTTAAAAGATAGAAATGGTTCGCCGCCTGTAAATCCTATCTCATTTATGCCTATTTTTTTGCAGTGAACGAGAAATTTTAGAGAAGGAGCAATCGGTAGTGTTTTATTTGTCCTGATTACGGCGCAATGTGTGCAACCCAAGTTGCACCGCGTAGTAGGGGAGAACAAAACTTGTGTCGGATAAAATTGCATAAAAAACCCCTCCGGTGGTTGACCGGAGGGGTAAGAGTCCTAGTTATATCTTTACTACATTCTTAGCTTGTTCGCCCTTTGGACCGTTTTCAATCTCAAACTCTACTGCCTGACCTTCGTCCAAGGACTTATAGCCATCACCCTGAATAGCGCTGAAGTGCACAAACACATCATTGCCTGATTCAGGAGTAATAAACCCATAACCCTTTTGATTGCTGAACCATTTCACTTTTCCTTTTGGCATAAGCTTACCTCCTTCAACATATTTGTTACAAAAAAACCGCAAGGCCGAATATCTTTCCTTACGGTCAAGACTCCAAAACTTTACAATCTACAATTGTTGTGCGCTATTCTACAGCAATATAAAAAAATGTCAAGTAAAATCTTCTAAAATTTTCTAAAAAACTTGTGAAAAACAAAAATACTCCGCCGCCTATTGACAAAAGTAAAGACATCATGCACATCTATAGTAGGCGGTTATGTTTTCTTGCGCGCTGAAAGGGGGCGCAATAGCCGGAGGTGTTTGTGTTTCCAAATATGTACATATTTAAAAGTTCTCGTTTTGTCATTTCATTGTTTGTTGCTTGCGCAAGCATTATTTTTGTGCAGTCAGGGTTCTGCCTTAGCCCTGATTCGGCTCGTGATATGAATAGCATAAAGGGAAGTTTGCAAGGAAAGAAAAGGCTGTTGTATAAAATAGATGAAACAGCAATTAGGATGAGATCCCTTTGTCTTGCTTTAGAAAGATTGTCTCCCTCAGACCGTCTGAGAATAGAACATGTTTTACTCAGAGACAGAAGCGCTTATGGGCATGATCAGGAAAAGACCTTTGATTTTATAAGGACAGTGACGTTGCTTTTCTGCCGGCAGGATCTGAATGATTTGGAAAAGTATGCGGTTGCTTTGTATATAGAAGAAATTGGAATGTTTCATCAGAGCGCGCGGGATTTTATTTTGCTGTATGCTAGCAGAAATAAAGACAGGCGATTGGCGGAATGGGCTGTCGACGTTTTCTCGGGAAAATTAATGAGCGCGGACCTAAATACAAAATATCCTTACCTTTACGGGTATGAGGCATTCTATAAGATTTTAAAAGGCCTTTTGAATTTGAAACATGATATTAGAGCAGAAGGCCGTTCGGTATATTGTGCTGTCTTAAGCGGTACCGAGATGAGAAAAGGTAGTTTTCTTGAAGTGTATAAATATATCCTTCGGCAGTCTTTAGAAAGAGCTTCAGGATTGAGAAGGGTTTTAATCAAAAGGTCTTTAATTTTAGCTGAGGATAAAGTTTCTGCGAAAGATAGGCGATGGGATAAAGAAGCGTGGCAGGGCGCGGAGGTGTGTGTCCTTGCGCCAAGGCATCAAGTGATAGTTTCAGAATATTTGCAAAAAAGCTGGGGGATATGGCTAAAGAAGAATCCACAAATGTACAGTCTTCCAGAAAAACCGGGAGGATTAAGGACAGAGTTTGATCCGGCGCGGTCATACGGGAAAATTTATATTAAGCAAAACATATTAGGCGCAAAAGACACACGAAAACTCAACTATCTAATCTTATCAGGTATTGACAAAGAATTAGAGTATTTATTGGGTTTGTTGGCAGAGTGTTTTACGGAATTGGGTGTTTCTGCGGAAGAGTGGACGATAAATATTACGATAACAAATCTTTATGATGACGATTTGCGGTTGGCCGCAGAGGTGGCAGAAAAATTTAGGGGAGAATATCATTTTAATATTGCATTTATTAAATTAGATAATGTCAATTCAGAACAAACTGATGCTTTTTGTGATATGTTCAGAAATTTTCTTGGTGGGTGCGACGGGATAATTGCCACATTGATAGGCGCGCGCGATACCGTGGGTGATAGTTTTGCGGAGAGGATAAGAGATTTACTTAGTGATGATGGTTGGATGATTACTGACATAGGATATTTAACTCATGAAATGCTTATGAGACAAAGAACTGTTGATTTTCCTATAGGTATGTTGGCTGTTGTTTCACCAAAAAAAAGGTGTTTAGAGGTATTGGAGTCGCAGGCGGTGTAAGTTGAGTGCATAGTACCTCGATGGACTAACTGGTGTAAACATGAGGCGGAAAAGTAAGCGGCGTGAAAAATAAACATGAGACTAACAAAGAAAATATGGTTTAGGTTGACCGCATTATTGATTTTGACGATGTTGTTGTGCCACGACGCGGGTATTGCGAATGCGCTGTATATAGAACATGGTACATCGAAAGATGTCCTTGCGGCGGCGTCCGAAGTTGATTCTTTGCCCAAAAAATGCGATGGAGAATGGAGAAAATATCGCGATTCGAGTGGTGTGCCGGGTGTAGGGTGCGATATGCCATTGGGAAAAATAAAAGATATAGTACGTACTCCGCATTCTTTGCAGAGTGAATTTGCTGCGGCGAGACAGGAAATAGAGAGGAGAAGAGGAAGATGCGGTTCTATTAAGAGCAGGGATAAGCATGAGACGGAAGATGAATTTAACTCGCAAAAAGATGAAATAAAAAAAGACGGAGATGTGACTGCTGAGTACAGAGACAGATTATTAAGTGTTCTTGAATCTGCGCTTGTGAGGGTGTTGAGAAGCGGAGATGTGAGAAGCAAGAGGCAAGATATAAGAAGTAGAGAAGAGGTGATAAGGGCCATCACAGAACAGATTAAAAGGGTGCAATCGGATGATTTCAAAATTTATGGTTATGAAGGAATTGTGAAGAACGAAGAAGATTATCATTTGGGCGAGTGCGGTGATGATGAATTATTTTTGGCTCTGGATATGTTAGCTGAATTTATGGCGCAAGGGCCGGAGACTTTGGTGGATGAATATTTACTACATGAAATGCTTTGCCCGATGCTCGGCCACGACGAGGCGATTGAGTTGCAGAGAATATTATTTCCGGAGCATTATACTGAAAAATATATTGCAAAACATCCTAAAGGCGGATTGCTGGGGAGTAGGATTAGGGATTATATAAACTACAAGGATATGTTTACGCGGTTTATGAAAATAATTTCAGAAGAGCAGATTCGAGGGTTGCCCAGAAGAGCGGCAGAAAAACTTAGGAGGATATTGGACGAAAATCCTGAATTTGAAAAGTTAGTGGACTTAAGGCCGATTGCGGGCGGGTTATTGTCTATGAAATACGTATTGCTCGACATAGCGGCAAAAAGATTAATGAATCCGCATAACCAAGAGATTACGGGTATTTGTGGCGGCGCCGGCAGCGATGCTTCTAATGTTTTCTTGTCTAGTAACGCGAAAGAGGTGTTTATGGTGGATGAAAGTTATGGAGAAGATATTCAGGGCACGGATGTTGGCGGCAATGGCTGGGAAGATAATACGTATCTGGAGTCTAAATATTTTTCTGGTTACGCGCATAAGGTTGAGGTTCAATGCAGGTATTTCAGAGCGCTAATATTGGAACTAAGGGCCATGGGCGTCAGTGAAGAATATTTATCAAGCGGTGATGTTGAAAGGTATAAAAAAGAATATATCGCGAACGGGGGAAACCTAACAATACATTTTAAGTGGCGGTATCCCGGTTCAAGTGAGGCAAGGGAAAGAGTTATTCATTTAGTTAAAGCAGACGCAACTAAGCCGCAAGAATCTGATGCATTAAGGAATGCGATAAATAAGGGCGTTCATTTTTATTATCAGCGCGCCGGTATGGCTCTGCCTATTCACTATGTCCGTAGGTTTCTTTCTAGCTACGCGGAAGGCAATCCGGTTCGAAATATGGTGTTTGCGCTGGATAATGTCGAAGGTTGTGAATACGAGGTGTATGATCCTAGAATAGATCAAAATATTGTTGATATGCCTATGATATTTGATGTTGCCTTGCTTAGAAAACGTGTTATGGATGAATATCCAAACAGGGGAAATGCATATGGTTATTTGCTTGATTATTATAGACATATTGATGACAAAAAAACTATAGAAGAAAAAGTCTCATTAGAGACTTCCGGACATATTGTTGTATCCGACGCGTTGGGCAGAGTGATAGAAGTTTATGACAGATACGGCAATTGTGTGGAGAGGAATGAGTATAGAGATGACAATAGCATGGATATAGAAATCATGAATGTAGATGAAACCAGCGCGGTGAAGACGGTGGTGATTCAATTGGATAAAACGCACGATAATTTGTTCAGGCTTAAAGTAATCGTTAGCGGAGAAATTATTGGTGAAGTTGAAATAGTGAATGAAGGAGGATATTGGGAAATTGAGGCCTTTTCCCCGGTTGAAAGAGAAAAATATCGTTCAAATGGTATAGCAAAGACGGTTTTTAATTGGATTGCGTTATTCGCGAAAAGAAGTAAAATTCCGGAAATTCAATTTTCTACAACTTCAGTCCATTTTGTGCGTATAGCTGTTAAATACTTAAGCGAGATGACTGTAGATAGTAGTTCTGTAGATAAAGATTCAATTGAAATGATTGATAATAGAGACGGAGATTTAATGGAAGTCGCAGGTGTTCCCCATCCGGTGTATACTACAGGTTCCACGGAGGCAGTGCGGGTTTGTGGATTAAGCGCGTTAGATTTAGTAAGGCAGGCGGTGTAGGAAATTATGAAGAAAAATATAAAAGCAATTTGGTTTAAGCTGAATTCGTTTATAATCGCAACTGCGGTTTTGTGCCAAGGGGCGGAGGTGTATGCCCTCGCGCCGGCGTTTACGGAGAATACCACGAAGGAGTTAGTTGCGGCATATAAGCAAGCGGGGAAAAAAGGACCGAGGCGGGGGGCCGTAGAGGAAATGCAAAAGCCCGGGACTGTGAGGTTTAGCGATATGTATCTTTCAATTGCTCGTATTCGCAAGGGCGATTATACAGAAATGCTTCTTGAACGGATAAAATTGAATCCATCTTTAAAAGAAGCAAAGCAGGCGGCTGAGGCATTAAAATATATCAACGATGAAAGGGTGTTGTTGCCCATATTGGACGAATTGCGGAATTTGTTGCGTCGAAGGACATCCGAAGCGAACGAAGTAAGTTTGGCGGTATTGGCGGTTGTAGAGCACATTATGAAAACAGCCGGTATTAGTAATGATGGAATTCTTAGAGTGCTTCGCGGATTTTCCGCTATGAGCCACCCGGTCGTAAGGCCGCGGATAGACAAGATAATAAAAGAAGCGGGGTCTATTGGAACAAAAAAGAGCGTTGAAATAAGCACTGAAATCCCGGGCGGATTTAGAGTAGGCGGAAAGATAGAAGTTGAGGAATTTGGCGTGGGAGAAATTATGGAATATGATACTTTTAGCGGAACAGTTACCATTCAATTTTCGATAGGCCGGCCTAGGGTCTTCACAATATCTGATCTAAACGCGAAAAAAGTTTATGAGGAAGAAGATATAGACGAGAACGACGATGATGAAGAAACATCCAACGATGATATAGATTTATCTGTTTAGAAATTTTATCTATTTTGGAGTTCTCCAAAAAATATGTTTTCATTGCTTCTACAAAGAAGTTTCAAAAGTATATATTTGCGCTAGCAACAAAGATTTGGAGGGATGCCAAATTTCAAAAGCCAATAAGTGCAGCGAATCCATAGGCAACGGCAATCCTGGCGATGAAAGACGCTAGTGTGGCGTAACGGCTTTCGGCCTGCATTGCGTCCGGCAGAAGTTCGGAAAGAATTACATAGGCCATTGTTCCGCCCGAAAAACCGAGCGCCAATAGAGTAGTGCTCTATACAAGCGGTCCCTAATGTTGTGGCGGCCAGGACAGTGCATGCTCCAAATAAAAAATCTAAAAAATTCATGATTGAAATCATTCTCCATACCCTCTAGTAAAAATATCTCGCAAAAATCTCACAAAAATCTCATAAAAATCTCTCATAAAAAAATCTCGCAGTATTGACAAAATTAAAACCACAGTACATATTATAGTGGGGGTATTGGTTTGCCCTACCTTTTATATTATGTCACTAAACGTAGAAACTGGTACAGTATGAGAATGAGAGTAATAAAGAGAGCTGTTAGTCTCGTTGTCGCGATCACGTTTCTTTCGCAGGAAACCGGGTTTGCGAAAAACTGGGACAAGTCTTATCTTATGCCTGATGGGAAAGAGATAATGGCGGAGCTTTCTCGTCTTGTTGGGACGAATCCGGCTGTGGATTGGAACGCCTTTAGGAACATGGCAGGGGGCTTGACAGGTGAGGAAAGACAAAGATTAGAGGAATTCGTCAGAAGAAATTGGGACGCTCTGCCTGAAGCGGCGAGGGAAATATTTGAGGGTTTACTGGGCGGACAAATGCCAGCAGTTAACCGGTTAGCCGGTGAGGCAGTCCCTAGCGACACTGAGCGGATAGAAGCTGTAATTGCCGAGCGAGCGGAGAGAGGCGCTCTTTATAAGGAAAATCCGCATCATACATCGCGATTGATTAAGGAAATATGCGAAGAAGCGGGAGTCCCCAGAGGAGATCCGTTAGAGAAGGAAGTTCAGAGATTACTTTATACGTACAGGTTTTTTGATGTGATAAAAGGTGTTCGGATTCGTATTGATCGGGAGTCAAAAGGTATCACGGAAGTGAAAAAACTAATGGAGATTAAAATTGAAGCGCTTAAAGCGTTAAGGAGTCATATTTTCAGTAAAGAGCACAGAGATATAGAGGCACGATTGCAAGAACATTACAGGAGTTATAGAAATGTTTTTACTGTAAATGCGAGAAGAATTGATGAGATATTGGGGTTTCATGTTGATTATTACAAGGATATTTCGGGAAGGAGGGATACATCTATAGTTGTTGATTGGATTAATAATCCAAGCGCGGAACCGCCTGAAGGTTTTATTTTTTATGTAGGAGCAGGATCTGTTTATACACTTGTAAATTCCGGAGGAAATTGTTTACAAATGACTTTCTACAGAAGTTTTAGAAATAGTAATTATTGGATGAGTTTTGAACAGGATGAATCAGGACAGAATAAATACGCCGTTATTTGGGAGAGTGAAGAAGCGGCTAATATCCCCGATACTCAACCGATACAAAAATTTCAACTGATGCAAGACGGTAATATATTAGCGCAAAGATGGGGCGGTGGAGAAACAAATAAAAGGCCTATACAACTGATAGACCGGCCTTCCAATTCAATGTGTGTCAGGAGATTTATCTGCGAAAACGGCTCTGTGCCAAATGGTTTTAATGTATTAGTGCGGGGTGATGGATACGCCGAAGTTACGCTATGCCATTTTGTGGATTTTGGGATTGTTTTATCCACCTATTTAAAGGAATTTTGCGGGCGGACATTGTGGGTTACTTTTGAGGATGACGGGCGCGGGAATAAATACGCGCTTTTATGGGATAGTGAGGGTGATATTAAAGAGGGCGACAGGTATGGATATTTAAGAAAATACTACATTGTCAGGAGCGAAAGTATCTTGAGTAATATAGCATATGACGAAGGCAGTGAAAAACGAGTTGCTACAGGAAGGTCGCCTATAGTTTATACAATAAAGGACGACGATAGGTATAGCGGGAGGCTTTATCTCGAAGGAGAAGAGATAAAGCGGCAGGAATTGGAGGATGGGACAAAGGTAGAATTTGTTTTGGGCTATTTGACGCATGAGGATCCTAATGTCGCGAGAAACGCGAGGATGGCGCTTTGCGAGTGGACAACCTGCGAGGGCGGGGTAAGGGCGCTTATCGGATGTATGGCATATAGTGATGTTACTCCAGCCGGAGTTGTAAGGAATGGAGAAATACTTAGCATATTGGAATCAGCGACTAATACGAGGTATTGGGATTTTGCTGTAAACGCGCTGGAAGGTTTCTCGGGATATCCTTTTGCCGATATTTCCGAGCTGGCAATAGCGCTTGCAGAAAGAATTAAACGAGGGATCAATCCGACGGATAATGATTTGGACAAAATGATATTTGGTATTACGGGGATAAAGTTTGTATCAGAAGAAGACCGCGTGCCTATAATGAATTTATATCGTGATTTAGAGAGGCGGGGAGTTAATACTACTACAGAAAGGATGTTTAAAATTTATTATAAGCATAGATATTTTGACTACCTAAGACAGGTGATTTCAAGACATACTGAAATGTCAGGTGATGATAGGAAAAAAGCAATGTGCGCAGAGTTAGGGGCGAGTGCTGTCACTAGTGCTGTTCCCGAAGTGGGCACAAATATTACAATTTATTGGAACGGCTATGAAGACTTTTTTAGAGAATTTACGGAAGAAATTAGCGAATTATGCGGTTTTGAAATAGATTACGACGAAGATATATTTAGAAATATAGTTTCCGTTACTACTCTTCCTCATAGGCAGGCATTAATAGACTGGATTTGCGGCAGGAAGAAGGGCGAAATTCCGGCTGGTTTCTACTGTCCGCGGTATGGCTATGCTATGGATATTCTTAATCTTGTAAATATGCGAATTACACTTCAGGACTGTATATGGAGGTTGGAAGGAGAATCAAAAGCCGAGACAGGACGTTTTTGGGTAACTTTTAGAGAAGAAAATGAAGGTAAAGACAGAATTGTATCTATATGGGGTGACAAGGAGTCTACTGAGACAGACAGTGTGCCGTTACTTGAATTTTATCTAGCTAAGGACGACATTCCGTTAGCAAATATGATGGAAAGCCGGAATATATTCCGAGAAAATATCGGTCAACGCTTGATTTGTTGGATGAAGTAGAACTTTTTATGAAGACAAAAGAACAATGCAAGTGGGGTTATATCGCGAAATTATTCGGAATTACGGACGCTGAGTTAATAAAAAGAGTGATTGGGTATTTGATGTATAGGGAAAATGGAAATACCGAAAGAATCGCAGGAATATTGAAAATCTCGGCTAACCATTTACTTTATTGTTACATTCGTGAATATAGCATAGAGCCTCTAGATGAAAACGGGAATTCAATGTTTTCAATCTGGATCGCCGAGGCCGAAGAATATTTATTATCGGCTGAATGGATGTATAGATTCGCGAGAGAGATGGAAGATGAAACTGTTCTTGCCGATCAAATGGAAGCGATAAATGGCGCGGAAAAATATGCGGCAGAGGTGTTACATGCTTTTACTTCATGGCAGGATTTATGCGGACCGTTGGAGGCGGAGCTAAAAAGGGTAAATGAAATTGTTGACAGGATAAAAGATATCAAGAGGCTTTGCGCTGAAGAGATAGAAAGAAAAAAGAAATTGAATAAAATTATCGAGGACTCTAAGAATTCGCGTGGTACTAGAAGGAGTGAAGTATATAAAAGAAAAATTGCACTTTTGGCATGGATTAAAGGCGAAATTTCGGTAATCCCACGCGGCTTTCCCGTTATGAGCCATGCAACCAGCATAGTGATTACGATCGGCGCGGAGAATTTAATTACATTGGCCCGTGGGATATGGCTTTTGGAAAAAGGCAGAGAATATTGGGTGGAATTTAGGGAGGATAATAACGGACGGGATAAAATCATATCTATTTATACTCAAAGGGGCGCGATGGAGAAGGGCGAACAGCCTATTTTAGAATTTTATCTCGTGAGGAATGGAGAAATATTGGTTAATAAATTAGACGGAAAAAATAATGACAAAGGAAATACGCCTGAACTTGAGACAAAACGATATGAAGATGTGGATGATTTACTGTTGGTTATTGATAAAAATATGGAGCGGTTTCAGGAGTTGTATTGGCCAAAGATAGCTAGTCTATTTGGAATGACAGGAGATGATTTAAGGGATATTGTATTGAGGCATTTACTAAAGATTCATGACGGGGATATAGAACAGGTGGCAAATCGTTTAAAAGTTCCGTCAGACAAACTATGGATTCCGTCATTATTGGTAAGATATTTTGTATCAGGAGAAGTGGATATAAAAGGCGGTATTTGGTATGAATTGAAGGGTGAAAAAGTCAGGTCGCAGATATTCTTGAGCGGGCTTGAAAACTATACTGTTTTGATAAGTTCATTTTTATTCGGCCTATCACAAGAAAAAGTATGGGTGACATTTGAAAAGGACGAAGAAGGCAATAGATATGCAGTTCTTTGGGAAAATGAAGAGAAGAAAGGCGTGGATCCATATGGGTATTTGAGAAAATATTATCTTGTGAAAGACGGTGTTGTACTCGCGAAAGTTTTGGATGGCGAAAATGCCAATAGATATCCTCTGATTTACACGTACAAAGATCAAAATAGGTTGATTGTAGAGGGAAAAGAAATATCACCCGAAGAAATACGGAGGGGAGAGAAATTTGATTTTCTTGTTCCGAAACTATTGCATAAAGATCGGAATGTTTCAGGCAATGTAAAAACCGCGTTGATTGAATGGGCTACAGAGGAAGACGGAGTGAGGCGGTTAGTTAGTTATCTTGATGCAAATAATATGGATGAAGATGCCGTAGCGATAAATATGGAGATTTTGGATATCTTGAGCAAACTAGATAAAGTGTGGGCTTTTGTTCCCGAATTTTTAGAAAGTTTTAGAGAGTACCCGAATGAAGCTGTCAGGGAGAAGGCAGGAAATATTGCCGGATATTTAGTTAAGGAGGCAAATCCCGTATTTGGCGATATCGAGAGAATGATACTTAAAGCCGAAGACAAACTGCAATACGAAGCGGAAAAGGATAAAGAATTGCTTCAGCGGATACGTCTGAGGCTTTCAAAAAAAGGAATTGATATTGAAGATGATATGGTCTTTAGAGTTTACTACAAGATGAGGTTCATGAGATATTTACAGAGCTTGGTTCAGCAGTATAAGACCTTGCCGTTTGACGAGAGAAAAAGGGAAATATGTGAGGCGCTTAAGTATTCAAATTTGTATACTTCTCAAATAGAGATTGTTTCCGGGATACATAGATATTTTTCGGAATACCAGCTTCTATATAAAGAGCATTTGAATGAAATAGAGCAGATATTGGGCTTCAAAGTAAATTATTCCAAAGATATCGCGAAAAGAATTGACGTTGATGTCCTCGGTTCTCCAAAGAGCGCTTTTTTTGATTGGGTTCTTGGAAAATCTAAACAAATTCCAACAGTATTTCCTGCGAAGGCACGGACACTTTCCATTGAATTGCAGTTTGGGGCGGGGAATTATATTGTCATAAGTACAGGAATATGGTTTTTGGAAGACAATAAAGAGCATTGGCTTGATTTCAGAGAGGAAAATGGAGGCAGAGATAAGATTATTTCTATCTATAAAGACGAGGGGTCTATTGAAAGAGGCGCCGAACCGCTGCTTGAATATTATGTGGTGAAGGATGACGTGCCGTTAGTAAATGTTTTAGGCGGTGTTAAAACCGGAAGGAAACCTGAACTGATACCAAGACAATATAAGCATCCGGAAGAGTTATGGAGTACGCTTAAAGAATACAGGGACAGAGAAACTACAAAATCGTGGAGGGCCGCGAAATGGTCAACGGTAGCGAAATTGTATGGACTGGAGGGACAAGAGTTTATTGAAATTGTCATAGGATATTTGTTAACCGTTTATGACGGAGACATAGAGAGGGTTGCGGAAGTGTTGGGGATGGAATACAAAATAGGACAATTTAAACACCGTTATATTACAAGTATTTACGCCGAAAGAAAGAAGATAAAAGCCGAAAAAATTGTGTCTGAAGTTAACGCGAAACTTTTGGATCCCGTTAACGCTTCGGATACGGAGGATACAGCCGAATATATAGAGATGAAACTTGCGGAAATAGATGAAATACTAAGGGAAGTAAAAATATGTCTTGGAAAGGATGACTATTATTCAGAAATGATAGAGTTTGCAAAAGGATGCAGAAGGCAGGTTGTAGGACAATTGGAGATCGTCAGAGGACGAGAACGTAAAAGTATAGTTATATCGGAAGGTGATGGGAAGACGCTTGAATTACTAAAGCGTATTTTTGGCGTGATTAATGCTGACGATCTAAAAAGTTTAATTAGAGAAAACGGTTTAAGATTTGATGAGATATACGACTTAGTGAAAATTTTTCAGGATGAACCATTGTCTAAAAAAGAGTTATTCGATTGTCTAAACGGATTGTATATGCCTGACAAAGCGGTTGTTTTTCCCGAAGATAAGAGGGCTATACTGAAAAGAATAAGGGCGAGAGTTGTTTGCTATCTCGACAAAACTATTGATCGTTCTGATATAACCGAATTAGCCGGCAGAGACATGTCGTTTTCAGATTTGCTTATAGAATATCCGTATCTTGCGCTTCGATCTATAAGCGGAATGGCAATACATGACTTTAATAAAAGTAGGCCGGGAGTGCGAGACACAACGCTAAGAGCAGAAGGGATGACATATAGCCAGGCGCTTGCAATGGCATTTCCCGAACTGGATTTGTCAGACGCATATTATGGGCAAAAAAAATGTATATGGGCTAGGGTCCCCATGCACACGCATAAGGTATTTATAGAAAGATTTATGGAAGAGTTTAACAAACTTAAAGAACTGGTCCAGTCGGGCGGTACTTCTCCGATGATTGATATTCTAAAGGCTTCTCAGGATGGACTTAAGGTTTATGACGCGCTTTTAAATATGCAGGGATATTTGTATCTGGAAGATTTACCGAAAGAGATATTTTTATTGGGTTTGTCTTTTGGGCAGATTGACGCCGAAATGCTTAATTCTTTTTACAATACGCATATTCGTATAAGAAGGGACGAGAGGACGCCAGAGGCGTTTTTTGCTTATATGGCAAAAATCAGCGGATACGCGGAAGTGGAAGATATATTGCGTCATGCAGATACGCTGGAGATTACGGTGAGGGGGATAAGGGATGAGGCGGTGGATCAAGCGGCTTTGATAACAAACTCCAAAGATATTCAGGAGTTGCAGGAAATGAAGAAGTATCTTACAAAGAGGATTGTGGAGATTAATAAAACATTGCGGGGTCTTACGGACAGCCTTAATCATCCAAGAGTTGAACGCGCGCGAAGCGCTATTCTACAACATGTAAAAGATTTAGAAGAGAGGATGTCAGGAATTGACAGGCAGATTGCGGAGACAGCGAGGGAGATAAGAAGCAGCATCAGCGTTAGGGTAAAAGAAATTGAGGCACAAGTGAGAAGTAAATTTGCTGAAGCCATGCAATCAACAGATGTAAAAGTTTTAGGCGGGGCGATTACTGATCTAAGAGGATATCTGGTGGCAATTGATGATTTGTCGTCGGCACTTGAGACGATATCGCGTATTGTAAAAATTACCGCGGTTCGCAGTGAGATAGGCCGTGTGAGGGGGATTATTGAATCTGATTTAAATAGATTAAGGGTGAGAAGAAAAGAAATAAATGAATTTTCGGAGCAGGCCGAGGGGATACAGAAGGAAGCGGAAACAGAATATGGTAATGCGGTAAAAGCTATGGATTCTAATCGCGAATTAGTTGATTCGGAATTGTTGGGACTATTTATTGAAGAAATTGACGGACATATTGAGTTTATAAGAGGACGATTGAGTGAAATAGACGCACTGGAACAATTACCAAGAGTAACAGCGGCGAGGGAAGCGGTGCGGGGATATTTGAACTCTTTGGAACAAGAGATACGGCCGATACGATCTATTGTGGAAGAAATACAGGCGGCCGTTAGGCAAGAAGCTGGGGCAAAACAAATCAAGGATGAGGCGGTGGCTCGAGTAATGCCCTTTATTGGGTCTGATGATTTAGTGAAATTGCGTGAATCGGCAGAGTATTTAATTGAACAAATAAAAATTTTTGATTATGTTTTGGGGGAATTAAACCGCAGGCCTGAAAATATAAAGCAAATAGAAACAGTCGCGCGGGCGATCTTAGCGATAGAACAATATAGGCAGGAATTGCAGGATTTATTGGATAGGATACAAGGACGTATACGGGTAATAGAAAATGCATCTATGCTTACATTATCTATGCAAAGAATTACGGAAGCGCAGTTTGAATCTATATCAAAATGGATTCAGGCAGAGGGAGGGGCAACAGATATAAAAGAATTGCAAGTTTTAATGGATGCGGTTAGCGCGCAGATACAAACCTTTGGGGCAGTATTAGCAGGCATAGGGAAGTTGGGGGATTTACCGCAATTACTAGAACCTAAAAATATCATTGAGGGAATTAGGGGTAAATTAGCGGAACAGGCAGAGAGGATAAATGCGAAGAGACAAGATATATTGGCAAATTCCGAGTGGGCTTCACAGCAAGAAATCAGGGTGAGAGGGATTAAAATTGCGTTAATCGCGGCAATTGAAGCTAATAGAAATGGTACTAATTTGGAAAGGTTGCGAGAGTTGAGAGAAAGAGTTTCCCAGGCAGTTACTGAGATAAACGCGATTTTATTTTGTTTTTGTGAAAGGCCAGACTATCCTAAAGTTGTGCGTAATAGGCAAATTATAGAAGAATATAGGGCAGAAGTAACGGAGAAAATTGACATTGTTCGGGCGCGGATAAAAGAGGTGACGGCACTTTGTGTCGAACAGAAGAGGAGAGATGCTGAACGTGTTAGGAATAAAGTAATAGGAACGTCGGATGCGATAGATTCAATCTCATCCGTCGAAGAGGTTAATGAGTGTATGGTTGAGACAAGACAAGATTATAGAAAAGTAGAAAGAATATTTGATGATATGGTAACTGTTACTAGCGAATGTGCGGATGAATCCCGGCAGGTGATTGCACAGGTAGAGGGATATATGCGGGAAATAGAAGGGGTACTAGAAAAATTGAACACTAGAAGAGAGTTACTAATCGAAACAATTAGAAAGGCGCGAAATGTATCGGTGCTAATTCAAAGACAAGAGAGAGAGGCATTGCGTTTAGCGAGCAGTATGGCCGGTGTTGATGATGTCGATAAGTTAAGCGCGGTTCGCGGACAATTGCAGGCGATATTACAGAGAATAGGCAGTCATATTGAAGGTTTAGGCGACGTTTCTTTTTGTGACGACGTAGAGGATATTGTAAAGGCAATGAATTTTTCTAAGCAGAGTGTTGCGGGTTGCATTGAAAATGTAGATAAGAAAATTGTGAAAATTGAGGAAAGAAGGTGTTTATTAACTGTTAGAGATGATATAGACCGCAGGGTAAAAGAAATTTCTTCAAGAGTAGAAACATTGCTTGCGCAAGCTGTGCTGGTTTCTGATCCAGATTTACTGGCATCGGCTATAGCGGATTTGGAGGCGTATTTAATCGTGATTAATGATTTATCGTCGGGGCTTGAATCGATATCGCGAGCAGTGGATGTTTCAGTGGTTCAGCCTGAAATCGATCGTACAAGGGAAGTAATTGAATATAATTTAAGAAGGTTCAAAAAAATCAAAACAGATATAGAAACCGCGTTAATATGGGCAGGAGAGAAAGAGGTTGAAGCAAAGGTGATATTTGATCAGGCAGAGGCATTTATGGCTTCGAGAATAGGTTCAGAAGATATATTGATCCTAAGAGAGTTAAAAGAATCTTTAAAAGTGGGGGAAAAAGTGCTCGACGGGATTTTACGCGAGTTCATTGATAAGCCCAATTACCCGAAGATAGATACATTAGAAGATGTCATTCGGGAATACAGTGTAAAAATAAAAGATAGCGTTACAAAAGTTGATAGAAAAATCGCATATCATTTGCGGCGGATAAGGGTTGCGGCTGAAGGGTGTGTGTTGAAAGATCAGGAAGAATTAGCGAGTTTTAGGGGGAGACTTGTGGCTGAAATAAAGTTGGCAGAACTTAGGAGATTAGAAGCGGATATAGTAAGCAGGCTTGATTTTATTGATGCAGATTTAAAAAGTTATTTTTTAAAATTTCCGGACGGGCGAGTTGAAGAGGCAAGACAGAAAATTATGGGAATCAGAGCGGCAATTGAAGAATTTTTAAAAGAAGTGCGCGGAAGAATAGAGAAAATGGAGTTAGAGGAAGAGGAACAGGTGGAAGAAGAGGTGGAGGAAGAAGAAATGGATGCTTTGCAGGAAGGAATTGCAAATAGAATTATGGGTATT
>Ga0233425_10006630_pt1 | contig 16990 bp, 11 predicted proteins | sample Watercolumn_Towu_2_FD_181712 | JGI IMG/M metagenome (GOLD analysis project Ga0233425, IMG submission 181712) | Freshwater microbial communities from Lake Towuti, South Sulawesi, Indonesia - Watercolumn_Towuti2014_140_MG | ecosystem: Environmental > Aquatic > Freshwater > Lake | place... | reverse complement strand
CGAGCCTTTTTCAAACTGGTTGCGGACTCGCGCCAAGGAACTCGGCGTCGAAGTGATTGACGTGCCCGATGTCAGCAATCCTCCGCAGGAATTTGTAGATGACATCGTCGTCCTCGGCGCCGACGCCGACCTCGTGGAAAAGGTCAGCCCGAGGCTTGATCAATTTGGCGTCATGGCAATCATGGCAGACGCGCCCTTCTCCCGCAAAGTCAGCGTGGATGTAGGCCGGGTTCATTATCATCGCTGGTTATATGTCGGTAGTCAGGGCAGCGACATTGCGGGCGCGTACAAGGATGTTCCTGCGCGTTCCAACCTCAAGCCCGGCGGCAAGGCTTGGTTCGTCGGCGCGGGCGGACCGATGGGACGAATGCACGTCCAGCGCGCGATTGATTTCTCCAACCCGCCCACCACCATCGTCTGCACCGATGTCAGCGATATGCGACTGGGCGAACTCTGCGACGCCTTTGCCGCCGACGCAAAGGCGAAGGGGATCGAGTTTATCTGTATCAATCCGATGAACAAAACCGACTACGAAGCGAAGATGTCCCCTTTGAAGCAGACAGGTTTCGATGACATCGTCGTGCTGGCTCCCGTCGCGCCTGTCATCGCCGACGCGGGAACCTATCTCGCACCCAAAGGCGTGATGAACGTCTTCGCGGGTGTCCCACGCGGCACCATGGTTGACCTCGATTTGAGCGGCACTTACCTGAACAACACAAGAGTCATCGGTCACTCGGCTTCGTTGATGAGCGACTTCGAGTTGGTCATCGAAAAAACCAACAGCGGCGAGTTGTCGCCCAATCGGTCAGTCGCAGCTATCGGGTCGCTCACCGCCGCCAAAGACGGTCTGCAAGCCGTCAAGGACGCCGCACTGGCTGGGAAAGTTGTCATCTATCCCAATATCAAGGAAATGCCGCTGACCCGTCTCGAAGAACTCAAAGAGAAAATGCCCACCGTCCACGCCAAACTCAACCAACACGGCGAATGGACAAACGAAGCCGAGGAAGAATTTTTGAGGCTGATGTTGCCATAAATATAATGTCACACCTGCACTTGCGTGCGGTGCAAGTGTTGCGAGGGCTGCTGGTCGAGTAGCCGCGCTCTTGCTCTTTGCGGCGTATCGAGACCCAGCCCGAAGCAATCTCCAAGTCACAGAAGATTGCTTCGTCGCGAAGAACAAGAGCGCTCCTCGCAATGACATAACACAAAAGTAACTGCTCAGCTAAAAAAGAATAATGGGTTGTCAAAAAGATAAAGGTCTGCGAAAATAAGTTTAATGAGCACAATTCGAATGCCAAGCGAAGAAGAAATAAACGCCGCATATGATGAGGGAAAATCTGCGGTGGTTATGTTGTTTCAGACAACGTTTCTGGCATTGGCGGAGCGTATCCAAAAAATGGAAGATCAGTTGGCAAAGAACAGCCGCAACAGCGGAAAACCGCCCTCCAGCGATGGATATGACCAGCCTGCACCGAAAAGTCTGCGAAAGCGTTCGCGGCGCAGAAGCGGAGGGCAGGTAGGGCACAAAGGCGAAACGCTGAAAATGGTGGAGAAGCCAGACCATACCCGTGTCCATCGAGTAAAAGCGTGCGCACATTGCGGACACTCCATGAAGCGGCGGAAAGCAATACGAGAAGAAAAGCGACAGGTATTCGATGTGCCGCCGATGAAGATCGAAGTCACAGAGCATCGGGCAGAAGTTAAGGATTGCCCCTGCTGTGGCAAAGAAACTCGCGCCCAGTTTCCGAGCGAAGTGAGCAAGGTGGTGCAATACGGGACGGAGATCAAATCGCAAATGGTGTATCTGAACAGCGAGCAACACATCCCGCTGGAAAGAACCTGTGACCTGCTGGAAGAGTGGTACGGTCATCGTCCGTCTGAAGGCACCATTGTAAGCGCCTGCGCGGAAGCGGCTGAAAAAGTGGAGCCAGCCAACGAAGCTATCAAAGAGCATTTGGTGGAACAGGAAGCAGTGGTGAATTTTGATGAAAGCGGCTTCATGATCAAGGGCATCTTGAACTGGCTGCATAATGCCAGCACACCGCGCTTGACCTGGTACGCCATGCATCCCAAACGCGGCAGCGCAGCAATGAATGACATCGGAATCTTGCCGCGTCTCAAAGGACGCGCTATGCACGACGATCTGGCAGCCTACTTCCTGTACGACCTGGAACACGCCTTGTGCAACGCGCATCATTTGCGAACCTTGCTCTTCCTCTTGGAGCGGTATCCACAAAAATGGATTGAGCCTTTGAAAGACTTGCTGCTCAAAATCAAGACAAAAGTAGAGACCGCAATAGAGAAAGGGCAAACTGCTTTGAGCGTCAAACAAAGAAACTTTTTCTACAAAGCCTACGACCAGTTGATTGCGCAGGGCTTGAGGGTAAATCCTCCATCAAACGAAAAAAGCCGTAAACCTGGACAGCGTGGACGATTGAAACAAACGCCCGCGCGCAACCTGCTCTTGCGACTACGACAACACAAGGCATTTGTGCTTGCCTTTATGGATGATTTTAATGTGCCGTTCGACAATAATCAGGCTGAACGTGATCTACGCATGATGAAGGTCAAACAAAAGGTCTCTGGCGGTTTTCGCTCCATCGAAGGCGCTCGGAACTTCTGCCAGATTCGCGGCTATCTTTCCACTGCCCGCAAAAATGGTGTCAAGGCTCTTGCCGCTTTGCGCCTTGCTTTTACTGGCTCTCCTTTTTTGCCAGATTTTGTTTCCCCATTACCCTGAGTAGTTACACACAAAATGGAGTTTTTTATTCATGGAAAAAGTTTTACAAGATCGTATCGCGCTGGTCACTGGCGGCGCACAGGGGTTGGGAGAAGCAATTTGTCATCGTTTGGCGAAGGAAGGCTGCCACGTCGTTGTCGCGGACTTGAACGAGGAAAAGGCAATCCAGACTGCTGAAAGTATTTCGACAACAACAGACCGCCGCGCCTTCGCCGTCAAAGTGGATGTGAGCGATGAAGCCCAGGTCGAAGCCATGGTCAACCGCTGTGTAAAAGAGTTTGGTCGGCTGGACATCATGGTCGCCAACGCCGGTATCCTCATCGCCGAGGAGATCACCGAGTTCCCCGCGGAGAAATGGCGTGCCGTGATGAACGTCAACCTGTTTGGATATTTCCTGTGCGCCAAGCACGCTGCGCGCGTGATGAAGGCTCAGAGGAGCGGCGCGATTGTCGAGATCAACTCGAAGTCAGGCAAGAAGGGCAGTTTCAAGAATTCGGCGTATGCCGCATCCAAGTTTGGCGGCATCGGCTTGACTCAGAGCATCGCCCTCGAACTGGCAGAGTACGGTGTGCGCGTCAACGCAGTCCTGCCTGGCAACATGCTCGATTCCCCGCTGTGGACGGAAGGTCCCAATTCGCTGTTCAAACAATATGCCCGCAATCGCGGCGTCAGCGAAGAAGAAATTCGCCAGATTTACATTAATCAAGTCCCCATGAAACGCGGCTGCACCTATGACGATGTCTGCAATGTCGTGGTCTTCATGGCATCCGACCAATCCAGCTACATGACCGGGCAGGCGATCAACGTCACCGGCGGACAGGAAATGCGGTAAACCTTCTGTAGGGGCGGGGTAACCCCGCCCCTACAGCGCCCTTACAAACCAATCCCATGCCCTTTACGGGCTTTTATTTTGCGATATAATGAAAGCAATCGAAAGCAAACATAAGAAATAGTAAAATACTGGATATGGAACAAATCCCAGAACTGTACCCCACCGAACGACAGGAACGAATCCTGAGCCTGCTCAACCAGAACGGACGCGTCAGCGTGACCGAGCTGAGCCAGATGTTCAGCGTCTCCGAGGTCACCATCCGCACTGATTTGCAGTCGCTGGCAGGGCAGGATTTGATCGTCCGCACACATGGTGGGGCAGTTCCTGCTCCACGCGCGCCCGAACTCTCGTTGGTGCTGCGCCGCCAGAAACAAGTCGAGGAGAAGAAACGCATCGGCGAGGAGGCGGCTGGACTGGTATCCAATGGGGACGCCATCTTTCTCGACGCATCAAGCACAGCCCTCGCACTCGCCCATCATCTCCGCAAACACCGTGACCTGACCATCCTGACCCACAGCCTGGTCGTCGCCCAATCCATGCTCGACGCGCCCGGTGTGACCGTGGTCATGACCGGCGGCGTGGTGCAGCGCGACACCATCTCCCTCCTTGCCCCTGATGGGCTGGCAATCCTCAAAAAGTACAACATAAAAAGCGGATTCTTTGGCGCGCATGGACTGAGCTTCCCCGAAGGTCTCACCGACGTGAGCGCCGGCGAAGCGGAAGTCAAGCGCGAGGTCGTCTCCATGTGTCGTCAGGTGGTCGCCCTGATCGACGCCAGCAAATGGGGGCGGGTGGGGCCAGCCTCGTTTGCCCGCCCTGAAGAAATTCAAATCGTCATCACCGATGGACAGTCGCCTGCCGCCTTGGTCGAACAGGCGCGTTCACTGGGAACACAAGTCATCCAAATTTGAAATACAAGGCTTAGCGTGCCTTGGGACTCAAAAGTCTCCCGACTTTTGAATGTCCAACGACGGGAGTCGTTGGACTCCATCTACCAAAATATTTTTTCCTGAAGGAGCATCCCTTTTTATGCCTGCAAAAACAAAAACCCCCACCCGCCTTGAACTGGTCTCTGCGATGATCGAAGAGCAGGGCTTGACCAAAGAGGAATTGATCGGCTACCTGCGCCAGGTGATGGAAATCCGCGCGCTGGAAAATAACATCGCCAACCTGTTGAGCAAAGCCGTGCTCAAAGGCGCATCCCACCTTTACGCGGGAGAAGAAGCCGTGGCTGTTGGCGCGGTGGCTGCCCTGCGTGACGACGACCTCATCACCAGCACCCATCGCGGACATGGTCACGCACATGCGCACGGCGACAAGTACGCCAAGACCCCGCAAGCCAAGCAGGAACACTACAACAAGATGATGTCCGAAGTGCTCGGCAAGTCAGGTGGCTACTGCAAGGGCAAAGGCGGCTCAATGCACATTGCCGATGTGGAACACGGCAACCTCGGCGCGACTGGTATCGTCGGCGGGAATATCCCGGTGGCGGTGGGCGCGGCGCTGGCTCAAAAACTGCAAGGGACTGACCGCGTGGTGGTCTGCTTCTTCGGTGATGGCGCATCCAACACCGGCAACTTCCACGAGTCGCTCAACATGGCTTCCACCTGGGATCTGCCCGTGGTCTTCGTTGTCGAAAACAACATGTACGGCATGTCGGTTCCGTTCAAGAAAGTGACCAAACTCATCGATGTTGCCGACCGCGCCGCCGCGTATGGAATGCCCGGCGAGATCGTGGACGGCATGGACGTGCTGGCTGTGCGTGGCAGTGTCGCCAAGGCGGCTGAACGTGCCCGCAACGGCGAAGGTCCCACGCTCATCGAATGCAAAACCTACCGCTGGTTCGGTCACTCGCACTCCGATCCCCGCGCCTATCGCACCCGCGACGAAGAAGCCGATTGGAAGAAGCGCGACCCGATCACCGTGATGAAAGAAAACCTCGAAACGGTCAAGATGTTGACCGAAGCCGAGTTCGAAAAAATGGAAGAAGCAGTGGACGGCAAGATGGACAAGGCGATGGATTTCAGCAACGCTTCGCCCGAACCGAAGGCTGGGGAAGTGGACACCGACGTGTACGCCCCGTCGAAGTTCACCGCCGCCGACTACGAAGCCGACCGCCGAATCCGCGCCGACATCAGCAAGGGATTGGTCAAGCGTGAGATTTCCTACGCCCAGGCATTAGTCGAAGCCGCCCGCGAAGAAATGAACCGTGACCCGAAGGTTTTCATCATGGGCGAGGATGTCGGTCTCTACGGCGGAGCCTACGGCGCAACCCGCGACCTTTACAAGGAATTCGGCGAGTGGCGCGTGCTCGATACGCCCATCTCCGAAGCCACCATCGGCGGAGCGGCTGTCGGCGCGGCAATGGCTGGAATGCGCCCCATCGCCGAGATCATGTACGTGGACTTTACCCCGCTTGCGATGGATCAGGTCGCCAATCAGGGCGCCAAGAACCGCTACATGTTCGGCGGCAAGACCAGCGTCCCGATGGTCATCCGCACCGAGGGCGGTGCAGGTCGCGCCATCGCCGCGCACCACTCTCAAAGCCTCGAATCGCTCTGGACGCACTTCCCCGGCATTTACGTGGTCATGCCATCCACGCCCTACGACGCGAAAGGTCTGCTCAAAGCCGCCATCCGTGACGACAACCCGGTGATGTTCATCGAACACAAAATGTTGTATAAAGAAAAAGGCTTCGTCCCTGAAGAAGAATATATCATCCCCTTCGGCGTTGCCGACATCAAACGCCCCGGCAAGGACGTGACCCTCGTCACTTACTCGCGCATGGTCTTCCGCGCCCTCGAAGCCGCCGAGAAACTGGCAGCCGAAGGCATTGACGTGGAAGTCATTGACCTGCGCACGCTCAATCCGCTGGACATCAACACCATCGTCAACTCGGTCAAGAAGACCGGGCGGCTGGTGGGCGTGACCGAAGCCTACGAAAACACCAGCTTCATCAACGAGGTCATGGCACAGGTCAATGAGCAGGCATTTGATTATCTCGATGCCCCGATGATCCGCGTTGCCGCAGCGAACGTCCCCGTGCCGCGCGCCGAAATTTTGGAAGACCAGGCAATCCCGAACACAGCCCGCGTGATGGCGGCTTGTAGAAAGGTAGTGAGCTAATGGCTGAAGAGTTCTTCGTCCCGAAGTTGGGACAAACTGTTGAAGAAGTCATCATGGTTGGCTGGCTCGTCGAAGACGGCGCAAAAGTCAGTCAGGGTGAAGCGGTGATGGAAGTCGAAACCGACAAAGCCGTCTTCCCCGTCGAAGCCAACGCGAAGGGCTACATCCACCTCGGACCCTACAAAGCGGGCGATACGATTCCCGTCCTGACTGTGGTTGCGATCATCGGCAAGCAGGATGATAAATTTGAAGTTGGTGGAGCCGCTCCCATCCCCGCGCCCGAAGCTGATTCCGCGCCCAAGCAGGAGGCTTCGCCTGTAGTTTCTGCAAACGCAGAGTCGGTTGTGGCTGGCGAAGGTGATCGTGTTTTCGTCTCGCCCCGCGCTAAAAAACTTGCCGCCGAAACTTCGGTGGATGTGAGCAAGGTCACGCCGACTGGCTACGAAGGCATCCGCGTGACCGAGCGCGACGTGCGCGATTATCTCAACCAACAGCCCAAAGCCACGCCCGTTGCCCAACGCATGGCGGCGGATGTGGGTGTGGACCTGCGCGAAGTGGCTGGCAGCGGACCCGGCGGACGCATCGTCAAGCAGGACGTGGCTCGTGCCGCTCAACCAGTAGTTCCTGTTGCTCAGCCCCTGCCCGTCGCCGACGTGATCGAACGCATCCCGCTCAAAGGTGTGCGCGGAATCATCGCCGAGCGCATGGGAACCAGCGTTCATACCACTGCCCGCGTCACCCTCGTCATGGAAGTGGACGCCACCGAGTTTGTCGCCGCCCGCGAGCGCATCAAAGCCAAAGTGTCAAAGGATTGGGGCTTCGCGCCGGGGTACAACGATATGTTGGCGAAGGTCGTCGCCGTTGCCCTGCGACAGTTCCCCTACATGAACGCCCGCCTCGCGCCCGACGCCATCGAGTTGATGGGTCACGTCAACATTGGCTTGGCGGTAGACACCGAACGCGGCTTGCTCGTACCTGTTGTGAAAGACGCCGACAAAAAGAATCTGCGCCAGTTCGGAGAGGACTTCCGCCGTATGGTGGATGGCGCCCGCTCCGGGCGATCCCTGCCCGATGATTTGACTGGCGGCACGTTCACCATCACCAATTTGGGGATGTACGACATCGACGCCTTCACCCCGGTCATCAACCTGCCCGAAGCCGCCATCCTCGGCGTGGGACGGATCGCCCCCAAGGCTGTCCCGCACGGAACGGAAATTGTCATCCGCCAGATGTGGACACTCTCCCTCGTCTTCGACCACCGTCTCGTGGACGGCGCTCCCGCCGCGAGATTCCTGCAAATGATCAAATCGCTCATCGAAGACCCGTCCATGATGATGATGTACATATAAAGAGCCACCGCTCAAAGAAAAATTGTAAAGCCTGCCCGCAGGTCCATTCGATCTGCGGGCAGGTTTTTTCTCACGACCGATACACCCAATTGAATTTCATTTATACTGGAGACATTTCAAGTCAAAGGAACTCCTTATGCTAAATATTTTTTCCGTTGAAGAGGCGAAGCAGGGCATTCTCAAACGCCAGCCGCCCGATGAATTCCCCGTATCCCAAACCATGCTGGAGGGGATCGCCAAAGTCTTTGGCGAAACACTCACCCCCGAACAGGCTGTCACCCGCATTCTCGCGGATGTCCGCAGGCAGGGCGATAAAGCCTTGCAGGAGTGGAGTCAACGACTCGACAACCGCAAAACACAATCCTTCCGCGTGCCAGCCGAAAAACTTTCCAACGCGCTCAAATCCATTTCGGATAAAGAACTGGCGGCAATCAAAATTTCCGTCGAACGCGTGCGCCGCTTCCATGAACGCCAGCCGCTCAACTCATGGATGATGCAGGAAGGCGACGGAACCCTTGGGCAATTCATCCGCCCGATCAAGCGGGTGGGGTTGTACGTCCCCGGCGGAACCGCCCCCCTGCCCTCGACGGTCATCATGTCGGCGGTGCCGGCGCAAGTGGCGGGCGTGAAGGAAATCGTGGTGGTTGTCCCACCCAACCGCGCCACAGGTGAAATTGCAGACATCACCCTCGCGGCGTGCGCCTTCCTTGGGCTTAAAGAAGTTTACACACTGGGCGGGGCACAGGCGATTGCAGCCCTCGCCTATGGCACCGAAACCATCCGCGCGGTGGATAAAATCTTCGGCCCCGGCAATCTCTTCGTCACCCTTGCCAAGCGACAGGTCTTCGGCGTGGTCGGCATCGACGGGCTGGCGGGACCCACCGAGACGATGGTCATCGCTGATGAGACCGCCGCCCCGGGTTGGGTCGCCGCTGACCTTCTGGCACAAGCGGAACATGACGTGCTGGCATCTGCAATTTTGCTCACCCCATCCCGCGAATTGGCTGAAGAAGTCCAGGCGGAAGTGGCGCGTCGGGTTGAGTCCCTGCCTCGCGCCGAAATTCTCGCCCAATCGTTGCAGCGCCGAAGCGGCGCGGTCATCACCCACGACATCTTCGAAGCCGCCGAACTTGCCAACGCCTACGCCCCCGAACACCTTTGCCTCTCCGTTGCAGACCCCTGGGGTCTGAGCGAAAAAATCGAAGCGGCAGGCGGAGTCTTTCTTGGCGAGCATTCCTTCGAAGCGCTGGGCGATTATATTGCCGGTCCCAGCCATGTGATGCCCACCAACGGGACGGCGCGCTTCGCCTCCCCGCTCAACGTATGGGACTTTGTCCACATCGTCAGCCTGGTTGCGCTGAATCGCGAATTCGTCTCGAAATTGAGCAAACACGCCGCAGCGCTGGCACGCGCCGAAGGTCTCGAAGCCCACGCGCAGGCGGCGGATGAGAGAACGTCTGCCTGAAAAACAAATGCCAGAATCAAAAACACGCAGCCCCTACTGCGTGTTTTTATATCCCTAATGATCAACCTCTAATTACTCATACGCCAGTGTATCCCGCACCGTCAGGCGCGAAGCCCGTCTCGCGGGCAGGGCGCTTGCCAGCGAGCCAAGCACTACGGTGAATATCAGCCAGGCGAGGACTCCGCTGACGCCGTAGACCGTTGGCATGGGGGCGGTCAGAATCGCCATCCCCACGCCGTAGCACAGCACGTTGGTGATGGGGATCGAGATAAAGATGCTGATCGCCCAACTGAGGATGCCGATGACCATGCCCTCGACGAGGACGATGGCTTGAATATCCCAATTGGATGCGCCGATGGCGCGCATCACGCCGATCTCACGGGTGCGTTCCAGCACGTTGATGCTCATCGTGCCCATCAATCCCAGCCCGCCGACGATGGCAATCAGGGTGGCCATCACCAGCATGAAATAGACGAGAATGTCGGTCTGCGCCTTCTGGTCTTCGATGAATTGCGTGCCCAGCGTGGTGGACGTGACCTGCACGCCGCGCTCCTTGAACAGCGTCTGCAGCTGGTCGTTGACCCGCTTCTGGGTAGCCGCGCTGTGGTCGGTGGTCAGCACCCGCAGCGAGTATGCCATTCCCGGCTCACCGACGACTTTGCTGATGTATTCGTAGTTCACGTACAACAGCGGCGGGCTGACATTCCCCGTGATGCTGTACGTGCCGATGATGTACCAGTCCGTCTCCTTGCCGTTGATCTCGATGGTCAGCCAGTCGCCGACTTTCAGGTCGGGGAACATGTTGAGCAGGTGATTGCCGATGACGATTGCGTTCTCGTCGCCCTGCTCCAGCCAGCGCCCGGAGGTGATGATGGGGTCGATCAGCGTCGAGGTGGATGGTGGGGCGACGAAGAGAATCTGTGTGCCCGTTTCGTCGTCCTTGCCCATTTTCAGCGTGCCGGGATATTCCAGCCAGCCCTCGACACTGCTGACGCCGGGAACGCTCTCCGCCATCGCCGAGACTTTGTCGAAGCGGTAACCACGCGCAAAGCTAAGGTTGATGTCGGCGAGGAAGTAGCCCTGGATGTCCTCGATCACTTGGTCGAAGGATTCCCACAGGTTATAGACACCGATAAAGACCGCGCCGCCCAACACGAGGGTGAATAGCGTCAGGATAAGACGCGTCCTGCGGCGGAAGGTGTTGCGGATCGAGATACGAATTGGTCGCGCGATCAGGGTTGCGTTTCCGCTGACCGAATCCTTGCGGGGCTTGGCTCTGCCGCCCAGACCGTAATCGCTCAGCGCTTCGCGGACAGTTATCCGCACGCTGTTGTAGATCGGGAAGATCGCCGCAAGCAACGGGACAACTAAAGCCACAAAGATTTGCTGGATAACCGACGACTGGTAACCGACATACGGCTCCGTATAAAAATTCAGCCACTCTGCCATGCCGCCGCCGATGGATTCAGCCGCCGCGTTTGCCAGCGGAATCGCCATCAGTAAAGCGCCAAGCCCGAAGCCGAGAATCAGCACCACGTACATGCCCGCAATCTGGAGCGTGTCGCCGCCCACCGCTTTCATGATGCCGATCTGCCTCGTCTGCTGGGTCATCAACGCCGTGACCGTGTTGACGATCAGGAAACAACTCAGCAAAACGGTCAGGTAGCCGAGGACGCCCAACACGAAGAAGACGCCCTGCGTAATGCTCCAGGCAAAGTGGTGACCGGGCTGGTACACGTTGACGAAGTAAACCGTTTCGCCCGCGCGTTCCATACGGTCGGCCACGGCTTGCGCCACCTCGGTCACGTGGTCCGCATCGGTGGGATTCTCCGCCACGCTCACCGCCAGCATGTCGTAGTTGCGACTGCCGCCCAGCCACTCCAGGGTTTCGGGCGTCACGTAGGCGAAGACCACTTTTGCCAGTCCGTAGGGGAAGCCCGTTACGGCATGGATGTATCCCGCCAGTTTGACCTCGCGTTGCTTGCCGTTATCCAATTCGATGACCAGCGTATCGCCGGGTTTGTAACCAAGAGAGAGGGCGCTGGCGTCGATGATGGTTTCCTTCTCATCGTAAAGTGGAATGGATGTCTCGCCCGCGGCGGGTTTGAGCAGGTTGAGCGTTTGCTCCTTTGGGTTTTCAACCGCTGTGAAACGGATATCGATATAGGTTCCATCGGTATGCAGGATGCGGGCGCTTACGGTGCTCGACCCTTCCACGCCGTTCACGCCCGGCACGCTGCGCGCCATTCTGACCGCGTCTTCGTCGAATTCCGAGGTGTAGACCTCTGCTTCAGATGGACTGGCGGAAAGATAGTCACCGTCCATGCTTTCGTTCATGTATAAGCCCAGATTGCTGTTGAAGCCGACCGCAAAGGTGCCGACCATGATGGTCATGATCGTCAGGAAGGTGCGGCCCTTGTTGCTCCAAAAATCAGCCCAGACTTTCTTCCAGCGGGAACTCATTTTGATCCTCCGCGAATGGCTTCATTTTGAGACTGGTGCTTGTCTGCCATTTGATGCAGCGCCTCGCGCGTCGCTTCGGACTGGTTCAACAACTCGGCGAACTGGTCATAGCGGATGGCCAGGACTTCCACAGACCCATGCTCCGAAGCGCGGACGGATGCCCAGCGTCTCCGTTGGTGAAAGAATGCCATCTCGCCGAAGAATTTGCCGGGCCCCAATTGCAGGACAACCACGTCGGATTGGTTCTCGCGCGGCAGGACGACTTCCACTGTTCCCTTGACTACGATATAAAACGAGTCCGCGTTTGTGCCTTCGGAGACGATCATCGAACCCGCCTCGAATGTCTGCGTGGTTGCGTTGCGTGTCGCCCAAAGCATCTGATCCTGCGTCAGTGTGGGCATGGCTTTCGCCACATATTCGTTGACGATTTCACCGTCCGCAATGAGCGCGGTGCGGTGGGCGCGTTTTGCCAGCGCGCTGTCATGAGTGACGATGATGATGGTCTTGCCCTTTGAAACCAGGTCGTTGAACAATGTGAACACAGACTCAGCCGTCTTCGAGTCGAGATTACCCGTCGGTTCATCCGCGATGACAACGGGCGGGTCGTTGGCGAGGGCGCGGGCAATCGCCACGCGTTGCTGCTGTCCGCCGGAGAGGGCGCTGGGCAGTTTGTGCCCGTGATCCGCCAGTTCCACCATTTCGAGTAATTGCATGGCGCGTTCGTATCGCTCGCGCATGGGATAAGTGCGGCAGAAGTCCATCGGCAGCATGATGTTCTCGACGACGGAAATCATCGGCAAGAGTTGAAAGAACTGGAATACCACGCCGAGGTTCTTTCCGCGCCAGCGCGCCATCTTGTTCTCGCTGAGTTTATGCACCGCTGTCCCATTGACCCAGACCTCGCCGTCCGAGGGGATGTCGATGCCGGTGATCATGTTCAGCAGGGTGGTCTTGCCGCTGCCTGATTTGCCGATGATGCTGACGAACTCGCCCGCGCCGATTTGCAAATCCACGCCCTTGAGCGCATGGAAATCACCGACTGCGGTCTTGTAATATTTGTTTACCTCGCGCAGGTCGATCATCGGGTGATTTTCTGCCGCCTCGGTTGTTTTTTGAAAGAATGCCATGGTAATCACTTGCCTTTCGCGCGTTTTTTCCACCCCATCGAGGGCAGCGCCTCAATGGGGCAAACAATTTCACTACTTTTTACTCGTTACTATTTACTTCATTATTTCACGAACTTGACTTCTGCGGTCATCCCCCAGCGCATGGCGGGGTCGGCTTCCGTCAACAAGATGGTGACTTCGTACACGATATCGCCCTGGTTTTCGGAATAGTTCTGGCTGATCGAGAATACATTGCCTTCGAGTTCCACATCGGGAAGCGCATCCAAAGTGACGGTGGCGGCTTGGCCTTCTTCGACGTTGACCACATCAATCTCGGTCAGGTCGGTGGTCTTCACCACCCACTGGGAGTTGTCCGCGATGGTGATGACGGGGTTGCCCGAAGCCGCAAACTCGCCGACTTTCAAATCGAGGTTGGTGACCACACCCGGGAAGGGGGCGCGCACTTCTGCATTCGCCAGCGCGGCGCGGGTCCCAGCCGTATCCGCTGAAAAAGCGGGGTCTTGCAGGGCGTTGTAATCGCGCTGGGCAAGGACAAGGCGCGAGTTGGCATTTTGCAGCGCAGATTCGAGTTCCATCCACTGAATGGCTTTGCGGTAATCCGCCCAGGCATCATCCAGCGCCCGCTTGTAGTTCTTGGCGGTATCCCTGTACACCTTGGGGTTGGCGGGGTTTTCGTTGCGCATGTCCCATTCGAGACGTTCTTCGAGGTCTTTGTAGGGCTCGAAATCAGCGCGGGCTTTGTCCAGCGCGACCAGCATGGCGCTGACCGCCTCGGAGGGGGTCATGCCCTCGAAATCCGAAGGGACATCGAAATTATCGAGCTTGAATTGCGCGTCACGGACTTCCTGGTACGCGGTGGTCATTTCCTGCGAAGCTTTTGCCTGGGCGCTTTCGAGGGTCTGCGCCTGGTCGGCATCGAGGCGTGCGATCACGTCGCCAGCCTTCACTTCATCGCCTTCCTCGAATAAAACTTCGCTGACGAGCCCGCTGGCGTTCAAAGCCAGTTCCGTGTAGTGGATCGGTTCCAGTTTGCCTTCCGCGACGATGGTATCGTCTGCCACAACGGTTGGGACGGGGGTGGCTTCGGGCGTTGCCTGTGCTGTTCCGCAAGCCGCCAAAGTCAGGGCAAGAACGATCAATGCTAGGAATTTTACGTTTTTCATCTTATTATCCTTTGTAATGACTCCCCGAAGTGGGGATGATTTCTGGTTTACTTACGCCAAAATAACATTTTAGTTGCATGGTTCTGCGTCTCAAATATACAACGCCACACAAAAACAAAGACTGTCCATGTGGACAGTCTTTGCTTGGCTACTTTTCCAGCATCATGCTGGCTTCTTCGTTCAACCAGCGCCGCCCGTCGCGCGCAAGCAGGTCATAACCTTCGGGTGGTCCCCAACTGCCGGGTCGGTAAACAGCCAAAGGCGGAGTCTGGTGGGTCTCCCAGGTTTGCAGAATCGGGTCGATCAACGACCAGGCGGTCTCCACTTCATCCGCGCGGGTAAAGAGCGAGGCGTCGCCTTGAATCGTATCGAGCAGCAGCCGTTCGTAGGATTCGGGAATCGCGGTGGGACCAAAAGCCTCGGCGTAGTGGAAATCCATGTCCACAGAGCGGGTTTCTGCAACCGTATCTGGCGCCTTCGCCTCGAAGCGGACATGCAGACCCTCGTCTGGTTGCAGGTACAGCACCAGCATGTTCGGCTTCATTGTCTGCATGGGGAACATGGCGAGCGGCGGCTCCTTGAACTGGATGATGATCTGCGAGAGTTTCTCGGCGAGATTCTTTCCAGAGCGAAGATAGAACGGGACGCCCTTCCACCTCCAATTGTTGACGAAGAGCCGCATCGCCGCGTAAGTGGGCGTGGTGGAACTGGGGTTGACCTGATTCTCGTTTCGATAGCCTTTGTACTGCGCCCGGACTGTGCTCTTCGCCACTTGTTCTGGCGTCATCGGCTGGATGGCGCTGAGGACTTTGACTTTCTCGTTTCGCAGGTGTGTGGCGCTGAACGAGGCGGGCGGCTCCATTGCCACGAGGGTCAATAGTTGCAGGAGGTGGTTTTGGAACATGTCGCGCAGCACGCCGACGCCGTCGTAGAAACCAGCGCGGTGTTCCAGTCCAACGGTTTCCGCCACCGTGATTTGCACATGGTCGATATAGGTGCGGTTCCAGATCGGCTCGAAGATGGTGTTGGCAAAGCGCGTGAACAAAATGTTCTGCACGGTTTCCTTGCCGAGATAGTGATCGATGCGGTAAATCTGGTTTTCGTTGAGCGCCTTGTGGACCTGGTTGTTGAGCGTGACCGCCGAAGCGAGGTCGGTGCCGAATGGCTTCTCAAGCACCACGCGCCGCCAGGCGCCGTTCTCGTGCAACTGCCCCGACACGCCGAGGTTGTCGATGATGACGGGGAAAAGGGTGGGCGGCAGCGCCATGTAAAACAGGCGATTGGCTCCTCCATTTTCGAGTCGGGAGAGATGTTCCGCCAGCCGCGCGAAGTCGCCGACTTCGCTGTATTTTCCCTGAAGGTAGGAGAGGTTCGGCGCAAAGACGCTCCACTCCTCCTCGGTGAAGTCGTATCCCGCATGTTCCTTGATGCCTGCAAGCAGCCGCTCGCGGAATTGTTCATCGCTGAACTCCGTGCCGCCAAAGCCGACAATCTTCAATTCTTTCGGCGTGCGCCGCTTGCGGAACAGGTTGAACAACGATGGAATCAACTTGCGCTGGGTCAAATCACCCGAAGCGCCGAAGATGACGATCGTCGTGGAGAGTCCGTTAAAGGGTAAGGTGTTCATAGTTCGTGACCGTGGGCGGTGGATGGCAGACGATGATCAACAGTCCATTGTCCATCGTCTATTTTGCCTTCTTCATCGCATGTCCGCCGAACTGGTTGCGGAGCGCGGAGAGCATTCGGGCGGGGTAGTTTTCTTCGTCGCGGCTGGCGAAACGCATTTGCAGGGCAAGGGTGATGACCGGGGCAGGCACATCGAGGTCGATGGATTCAAAGACCGTCCAGCGCCCTTCGCCCGAATCTGCAACCCAGGGCTTTATGTCTTTCAGTTCGGTGTCTTCGTCGAGGGCGTTTGCCGCCAGGTCGAGCAGCCACGAGCGGACAACGCTTCCGTTTTGCCAGATGTGCGAGATCTGCGAGAGGTCGAGACCAAATTCTTCTTTGGCTTTGAGAATGCCAAAGCCTTCAGCGAAGGCTTGCATCATGCCGTATTCGATTCCGTTGTGAACCATTTTGACGTAATGCCCAGCGCCGTGCGGACCAACGCGTCCCCAGCCCAGGTCTTTGCCGGGCGCGAGCGTCTCGAAGATGGGATTTAACTTTGCGGTCACTTCCTCTTTGCCGCCGATCATCAGGCTATAGCCTTCGGTGATGCCCCAAATGCCGCCGCTGGTTCCGCAGTCGACGAAATCGATGCCCCGCGCTTCGAGCATTTCGGCGTGCCTGATGGTGTCTTTGTAGTTCGAGTTCCCACCGTCGATGATGATGTCGCCTTTGTTCAACAGCGCGGCGACTTTTTCGATGGTTTCTGTGGTGGTGGCTCCCGCGGGAACCATGACCCAGACCGCCTTTGGAGAGGAGGTCAACTTACCGACGGCCTCTTCTATCGAGTATGCGCCGTCCACGCCTTCCTTGACGGCGTTATCCACAGTTTCCTTCGTGCGGGCATAACCGATGACGCGATGTCCGCCGCGCATCAGGCGTTTTGCCATATTCATGCCCATCTTTCCCAGGCCAATTAATGCTAATTCCATTGTAAATCTCCTTTGGTTGTATGTCATTGCGAGGGCGTCAGCCCGAAGCAATCTCCAATTCATTGAAGATGGTCAGACTTGCGCGCCTCTCAGTGGCGAATAATTTTATAAAAGACTTCCCGCCGCCT
>Ga0233425_10006629_pt1 | contig 16996 bp, 13 predicted proteins | sample Watercolumn_Towu_2_FD_181712 | JGI IMG/M metagenome (GOLD analysis project Ga0233425, IMG submission 181712) | Freshwater microbial communities from Lake Towuti, South Sulawesi, Indonesia - Watercolumn_Towuti2014_140_MG | ecosystem: Environmental > Aquatic > Freshwater > Lake | place... | reverse complement strand
GCACAGGTCGGTGAAATTGCCTTGAGTATATAAGGAAATATTGCCATCCTCCAGGCGCTCGAGCAGGTCGAGCTTATACTGGTCGCCTTTTTCCGTGAAGTATTTAATAGCATCGGCTTTGCTGATCTCCTTGCGGATGAACTCGCTGTTCTTACGCGCCAGCTCCAGCATCTTGGCTTCGATCTTCTCAAAATCAGCAGGCGTGAGCGGTTGCCCGTCCATGTCCACATCATAGTAAAAGCCGTTTTCCAGTGGCGGGCCTACCCAGAACTTTACGCCCGGGTACAGGGCTTCCAGCGCCTCTGCCAGGAGGTGAGCCGAGGAGTGCCACAAGGTATTCTTGCCTTCGGCATCGTTCCAGGTCAGTAAGCTGAGCGTGCTGTCTTCGTTGATGGGTTTGTTAGCGTCTACTACTACATTGCTAACTTTTGCTGCCAGCACATTGCGTGCAAGGCCTTCGCTGATGCTCTGTGCAACCTGCATAGAGGTGGTTCCTTTTTCATATTCGCGGACGGAACCATCGGGTAAGGTAATTTTTATCATAAACGTTTGTCCCACTTACAACGTGGGTTTGAATTTGGGGAGCAAAGATAGCAGAATCCGGCAATTTTACATCACCCCATCACTAATATTTAGCCTATTGCTAAAATGAAAACAGCCTGGAAACAATAAATTAACAAAAATTTTGCATTAGGAGTTGTAACAATAAATGTTGTAACATACATTTGTGCCATAATTTAAAACCCTTAAACCATAAACCAATGAAAAAAACTTTAACAACTTTAGTAGCCGTAGCGGCTTTAACGTTTGGTGCAAAAGCACAAACAAACTGGAATGTAGATGCTTCTCACAGCAAATTAGGCTTTGCCGTAACCCATATGATGGTGAGCGAAACAGAAGGAAAATTTAAAGTATACGAAGGAAAAGTAACTTCTGTAAAACCGGATGCTGACTTTACGGATGCCAAAGTGGAATTTTCTGTAGATGCAGCGAGCATCAACACCGACGACGAAAAAAGGGATGGCCACTTAAAAAGCCCTGACTTTTTTGACGTGGAGAAATTCCCGAAAATTACCTTCGTGAGCACCTCCATGAAACCGGGCAAAGTAAAAGGCACTTACACCCTGGTAGGTAACTTAACCATGCACGGTGTGACTAAACCGATCACGTTAACGGCTATCGGCGCTTCTAAAATTGTAAAAGATCCTTATGGAATGGAGCGTTACGCATTCAAAGTAACCGGAAACCTGAACCGTAAAGACTTCGGCCTGGGCTGGAACGCTGCCCTGGAAGCGGGTGGAGTAGCAGTCAGCGAAAACGTAAGGATCGATGTGAACATCGAGCTTACCAAAGCAAAATAATTTATACACAAGGTTGTCTTAAAGTTGCAGGTCATGCTGAACTTGTTTCAGCATCTGTCTGCCTCTGTTTTGCAGATCCACCAAGTTCAGGATGACGGCAAAACAGCGCTTTAAGACAACCTTATTTTATAAAAGGCATTGATTGAACCTTGAAATTAGAAGACGAAATACAACAAAAGAAGTTTAAGAACGAAACCCAGAAGCTGGCGATAAACCTCACCTATACCCACAACTGGCTCAACGCTCACTACAGCGCCATGTTCCGCACGTCGGACATTACGATGCAGCAGTTCAACGTGCTCAGGATCCTGAGAGGGCAATACCCGAATCCCTGCAGCGTAAAGCTCATCAAGGAGCGTATGCTCGACCGCATGAGCGACGCTTCGAGGATCGTGGATAAGCTGAAAGCCAAGGGGCTGGTAGACAGGCGCGAGTGCCCTGTCGACAGGCGAAGCGTAGACATCCTCATCACCGACAAGGGCCTGGACTTATTGAAGTCGATGGACAACGTCGACGAGAATTTTAAGAGCGTTTTTAAGACATTGACGGATGAGGAAATGAGAACCCTCAACCATTTGCTGGATAAATTAAGGGACTGATCCCGGTTCCTTTAAAAATTCAGATGTAAATTCTAAATTAGTTTCCGACATTTGCAGGCAAAACAAAGTACCCCATGCTTGGCTTAAAACTGGAAACCGACCCGCGCTGGGTCAACATCGTAGAGAAAAATATTGAAGAGATCCTGACGGATCACGCCTATTGTGAGCAGAAAGCGGCTACCAACGCCATTTCTATCATGATCAGCTACCCGCATCTCACCGACCTGGTAGACGATATGGTGGCGCTCGCCAAAGAAGAGCTGACACATTTTGAGATGGTGCACGCCAAGATCAAGGAAAGAGGCCTGACGCTTGGCTATGAGCGGAAGGATGAATATGTGGGCGAGCTGTATAAGTTCATGCGCAAAGGCGACCACCGCAAGCGGATCGTGCTGATCGACCGGTTGCTGTTTGCAGCCATGATCGAGGCCAGAAGCTGTGAGCGTTTCAAGCTGCTTTCGGAGCAGATCGCCGATGAGGACCTCCGGGGCTTTTACAGGGAGCTGATGATCAGCGAGGCCACGCATTATACCATGTTTATCGGCTTTGCCCGCAAATACGGTTCGGATACGGAAGATGTGGACGCGCGCTGGCAGCAGTGGCTTGAATACGAAGCCGGAGTATTAAGGAACTACGGCAAAAAAGAAACCATACACGGCTAGCAGTCCCTGTTCATCAGGTTTTTCCCATACTCATAAATAGTGATTTTGAGATATGAAGAGCCGGCTGTTGAAAAAAAGAAATGCACTCCAAGGTCCTGAAAAACAGTCAGTTTTGTAGTTAAAACGCCTGAATTTGAGGTGAATTGGAAAAATAAGCCGGCAAGTTAATTTTGTGCATCGAAAAAAATACTTTATTTTCGCACAAACTTTTTAAAAAACTACTAAAATGAAAAAAATTACGTTATTAGCGGCTGTTATCGCTGCTTTCACTTTTGCTTCTTGCAAAAAAGATTACACTTGCGAATGTACAGCTACTAGCGGTGGTGTTTCTATCTCTGCTAGCACTACAATCAAAGACACTAAGAAAAAAGCTAAAGACGCTTGTACTGCAAAAGCAACTACAGGTGTTACTTGCGAGATTAAATAATCGGAACCTGATTGTCTTAAAAAAAAGCTACCTGTCGGACGACAGGTAGCTTTTTTGTTTGGTAAAAGCCTCCCCTGAGGGGGTGGAAAATTCGATGGACTTCCTGAATTAACATATCAAAGCAGGTTTTTGACTATGTTTTTCGTTAAAATACCGTCTGCTGGGTATTTGGAATTGAAAAAAGATATCTATATTTGCGGAAACTTTTAAAAACCTAAAAATGAAAAAAATTACTTTATTTGCTTTTGCAGCAGTAGCGTTAAGCCTTGCTTCCTGCAAAAAAGACAGGACTTGCGAGTGCACTTATACACAGTCTGGAACAACCAACGTAACTTCTAACACAGAAAAGATCACTTACACCAAAGTAAGGAAATCAGACGCAAAATACCTGTGCGACAAAGTGACTTACACAAACACTTACACCAGCTCTGGCGGTTCATCTACCAGCTCTTCAACATCAGACTGCAAATTAAAATAATTTAAAAAACATTAATTCACAAACTCATGAAAAAGACAATTATATTATCTGCAGTAGTTATGGTGGCTTTAGCTGCTGCATCCTGCAAAAAATCTAGGACTTGCACCTGCACTACAACTTACGACAAAACTGTTACCACTACTTCTAACTCTGGTGGAACAAGCGTAACTGTAACTGACCCTCAGGTTACCAGCACTGAGATCGGTGTGGTTGAAGACAAAATCTCTAAAAAAGACGCCAGAAGGAAATACGGCTGCCTCGACAGGAACTCTGACGAGACTACAGTATCTTCTAACGGTACAGGTTCAAACGGTAGCGTTTCAACAAAAACTGAAACGACTAAAACTACCTGCGATCTGAAATAAGACTATTTCAAAGCTATCCAAAAAAGCTACCCATCAACATGGGTAGCTTTTTTATTTTAACAAAATACAGTAAAGCAGGCTGTTTCTATTCCGTATCGGCGGTATGGAAAACAAATTAAAAAGCTACATTTGACGAATTGTTTTTTTAAGAATACCCTACAATTTTAGATACCGTGAAATCCATCCTGATCAAGATCTTTTTCTTTTTGCTGTGCGCCTTTATGGGCCTGGTTTTCCTGTACAGCGGATATACCAAGCTGGAGCCTATCGAGCCTTTTGAGTTTACCTTTGTTGATCTTGGCATCGGCGGCTGGCGGCTGGCGCCTTTCATCGCCCGTTTTATGATCGGCCTCGAGTTCTTTATCGGCTTCCTGCTCATCACGGGCTTATACATCAGGCGCTTTACCATTAAGCTGACGGTGATCTCCCTGATCGTATTCTGTGTTTACCTTATGTTTGTGATGGCTACTGCCGGAAACAACGGCAACTGCGGTTGCTTTGGCACGGCTATTTCCATGACGCCGCTGCAGGCCCTGATCAAGAACATCATCATGATCGCCGTTTCCTTCGTTATCTACCGCTTCTACGACGGCTTCAGCTTTTTCTATGAAAACGCCCGGTTCAAAAAGCCCGGCAGATGGCTCTTTGCTCTGCTCTTTTTAACGGCTTTTGCCCTTCCTCATATCCTCAACTATGTCGACCTGAACTATTCGGCCGCTTACCTTACCAAGAAAGAGGACAGCTTTAAGCTGGAGCTGGATACCCTTTACAAGCACGATAAGATCCATGAGGCCCCGGAAAGCCTGCGCAAGGGCAAGCATATCATTTCGTTTATGAGCCTTACCTGCCCGCATTGCCGCATCGCTGCCAAGAAGCTGAAGATCATGAAGGAGAAGAATCCTGACATTTCCATGTACCTAGTGCTGAACGGCGATTATAAGGACATCCCTCGCTTTTTTGACGATACCAAGGCCAGGAACATTGATTACTGCATCCTCAACGGCCCCGGCTTCGTTTACCTCGGAGGGCTGAACCTGCCGGCTATTTTCCTCGTGAATAATTCGGTGGTTGAAAATAATGTCAACTACATGGAGCTCGACCAGACAGAGATCGAGAAATGGCTGGCGAAGCCATAGACGTCCCGGAATGGAGCTACTCAAGGCCGGGATGAGGGATCAGAACGGGATTTGTAAACATACGTTCACCTCAGTAGCTGCCTTTCTATAAGAGCTCTTTCAATTGCCTGAGGGCAGAGATCTGGTAGAAGCCGGCCTGCTCATTGTGTTGAGGGGTCACCGATAAATAAACGGCTTTCCACCTGGCATTGAGCGCCCCGAGGATGTCCGCATCGTAGTTGTCGCCGATCATGATGCATTCCCTCAGCTCGGCCCCTGACAGATGCCGGGCCAGCTCAAAAATCCTCACATCGGGCTTATTAACGCCATGATCCTCGGAAATGATGATGTGACGGAAAAAATCCTTCAATCCCGACTGGCTGAGCTTGATGTGCTGCACTTCCCGGAAGCCGTTGGTAATGATATGCAGCTCGTAGTTTTTCTCCTTCAGGTAATTCAATACTTCCAGGGAGCCGTCGATGAGGTGTGTTTTGTAAGGCGAGATAGCGAGGTACTCATCGGCCCATGCTTTGGCTACCTCCACCTGGTTGTAGCCAAAATGCAGAAAGGCCTGGTGAAAGCGCTGATACCTCAGCTCCTCTTTGCTTACCTGTTTCAGGGCATACTGCCTCCAGAGCTCATGGTTGATCTTCTCATACACAGCGATGAAGGTATTGAAATCCGTTTGAAAGACTGTCCCGAAGTCATATTCCAGGAAGAGGTGCAGCATCGCTTCCCGCGAGTTTTTCTCGAAGTCCCACAGGGTATGGTCGAGATCGAAGAAGATATGTTTGACCTGCTTCATTCTTGCGAAAAATAAATGATCTCCTTGTTCAGATCGAGGTAAGGAAATTCGGTTTTGAGCTCCCGGCATTTCTTCAGCTGCGCGCTTTTGAAGTCGGCAAAAGCCTGCGTGGCCTCCTGCAAGGGACGATGGCGGAACGCGGCCTGCAGAGCGGCAAGGCGGTCGAGCAGGGGACGGGCGGCCGGATCGATCCAGCTTCCCGAAAATTTTTGCCACACATAGTCAATCGCCTGTTGGTTGGGGTGTGCCATATCGGCCTCGTAGAAGCGGTAGTCGCGCAGATCGTCGTTCACCAGCTCGTAGGCCGGAAAATAATAGCAGTGCTCGTTGGCATTGGCGATGCCGTGGGCTGCCACGGTGAGGACAGCCTTGCTGAGGTTGTTCTCCACCACACCGTCGCGCAGGTGCTTTACCGGCGAAACGGTCAGCATTACCTTCAGGTCAGGGTTAAGGCTCCGGAGGGATTTCAGGAGCTCGTTGTAGGAGGCGATGATGGCGGAGGGATCTGCCATGAGCTTTGTAAACTGTTTTGCCGGCAGCTTATGGCAGTTGGCCACCACGCGCTGCAGCTCCCGGTGCTCGTAATAAAAGGCCGAGCCAAAGCTGAGGATCAGCCAATCGGCCGTTCTCAGGTACCCATGCCACGCCGCCACCAGGGAGTTGAGCGTTGCCAGGAGCTCTTCTTTTGAGGCTTTGGTAAAGGAGGTGTGGGTTTCCAGCGAGAACCAGGAGCCCTGCCGCTCCATCAGCCCGCTTTCCCCGAAAGGCCTGTTTTCCAGCAAGCGGGTCAGCGCCAGGCGGATGCTTTCGGGGTTAAACACGATCCCGAAAGGATTGGCATGGCAATCGAACTTCAAATCGCTCAGGCGTTGGCCGATATGCTCTGTAAAACAGGAGCCTGTGAGCAGAAGCTTTTGCCGGTGTTGTATGGCAGCAGGACCGGTGCCGGTATCCAGGTCGAGGTGAAAACGCATTAGCTTCGGTGGGGCAGGGAGAGTTGTTTTACGAATAGGTGCTTCATCAGAGGCAGCCATACCAGAACGAATAAGACAAGGCCGCCATACAGGGTGATCAGGATCCATTTTTGGAACCAGGCGCGCCAGTAATCATTTACCAGCTGCATGTAGATATGCGGCCAGGTCTGGTATAGCTGGCTTTGGTCGTTGTAGGGATAAGGAGCGGCCACCTGCTCGTAAGTGGCATAATCGTAGTTGGAGTAATCAAACGAGGCGAAGAAAAACGCTTTGCAGATAACAACGATAATGACCGGCAGCATGGGCAGAACGAGGTAGGTGATCTGCGCGCAGATGTTTCTAAAAGGGTCGAAATGCCGCGCCGGCAGGAAGCCCAGCCCGGTGAAGGTCATGGCTACCAGCAGCGTCAGGATCAATAAGGCCAGGTAAGAGTCGTCGCTCGGAGTGCCCGAAAAGCGGAACAGCTGGCTGAGAATAAAGAGAAGGATCGGGATAATGATGCCGGCGATGACCGTCAGGAGGAACTGCTTCCAGGGCACTATCTTGAACAGCATCACCAGCAGCGACAGGTAGAAGCAGGTGTAGAGGATAAAGTTCAGGAACTCGGGTTCCACCAGAAATAACGTGCCGTATTTGGCTTCCGCAATACGCCTGAGCACATTTTCCAGCTCATAGGTATTGAAATAGCTATGGTGAAAATTGTAGAAGGTGCTGCTCTCCATCGGCGAGTGTGCCCGTAAATATTTTGATCGTATGAGCAGGGAATCGGCCGAGATAAAACCATAATCTGAGATGTCGTATTTTTTCCAGACGTTCGTGTAGCTGCGGATCAGCGCTTTGATCTCCTCGTCGCTTCGCGAAGACCGGTAGAGCCGTTCAATGGCGTAGGCGCTCATCAGCCCCTTGTGCTTCAGGGTATCATACTTCAGCGTCCAGGGGGTGTAAGGATCGAGTGTCAGCGGTTTCCTGAGGTCGTAGGACGTTAGCTGCGTCAGCGTGTCGTAGATAGACTCATAGTTGTTGATGTTGTTGGCCACGAAGGTTTCGCCGGCATTCAGCGTATTGATGTCGTCGATGAACTCCTCATCGCTCACCGTATGCGCCACGCGTGTATTGTAAATGGAAGTAAAAGGGATGGGAAAGCTGATGAAGATGAACACACAGCAGAGGTTCAGGAAAAATACCTTATACGCGTCGGTCCAGCTTCGCTTCCCGAATTTCTTCTCGAGGTTGAAGATGATATTGTGGTAGATCCAGAAGCACAGCGCGACGATCGCCAGGATGGTAAACAGGAAGTACCAGAGGCCGAGGTCCTGCGTTTGCGAAAGGTTGATCGGAATGGCGAGGCCCGAGAGGGCCGACAGCGACCAGGTAATGAGGCCGTAGAACAGAACGATGTGAATTTTGCTGATCCAGGCTACCGGATGGTTAAGAAGCAGGTAAGCATCGATGCGCCTGAGAAATGGCGGGATTAATTTTTTCAAAACCGTTTTTTTACCGGTAAAGATAAACATAAAAGGGCTACAAAATGCAGCCCTTTCAGTGGTATAAGATCAATGACCTGTTTAGAAACGTTCGATCTGCGAAAAGAAGAAGTTCGCTTCGATGTTCGCGTTCTCGTCGCTGTCGGAGCCGTGAACGGCGTTGGCAGCGATGGATTTTGCAAACATCCTGCGGATGGTGCCTTCTTCCGCTTTGGAAGGATCGGTAGCGCCGATGAGGGTTCTGTAGTCGCTCACGGCATTATCCTTTGATAACACGGCAGCCACGATAGGTCCGCTGCTCATATAATCCACCAGCTCGCCATAGAAAGGGCGCTCTTTGTGAACTTCGTAAAATTTTCCGGCTGTTTCTCTGCTGAGCTTCAGGTATTTCATAGCGACGATCCTGAAACCGCCTTCGTTGATTTTTGCTAAAATAGGACCGATGTTGTTTGCTTCAACTGCATCGGGTTTGATCATTGTAAAAGTGATGTTTCCTGCCATTATTGTTTTTTTAGGCTGCAAAGATACACTTTTTGTCGTTAAATCAAATAATGGGATTTAGATAAAACATAATTCGGGCGTTCTCTTCCGCAAAGGAACGCGGAAGGGCCGGGCTTTGCGTTGCAATTCCCGTCACGATGCATCGTGACGGGAGATTTCCACCCTGTCTGCTCTGCCGGTAGACAGACGACAGGCAGGTGCAATCCCTCACGCAAACCCGGATAAAAACGTTAAATTTGCCTCACCATGCAAAAAGATCCCTTTCCAAAGTTCAAAGCCCTCTTAAAAAAATCGGACAACATCGTTATCGTCACACACTTCAATCCCGACGGCGATGCGATGGGCTCTTCCCTGGCGCTGTACAATTACCTGCTGAAAACAGGAAAAAACGTGTCGGTCATCACACCGAACGATTACCCGGACTTTCTGCAATGGCTGCCCGGCAACAGGAAAGTGGTGGAATACAGCAACAAGCCTAAGAAAGCCGCCAGCCTCATCGCCAGATGCGATCTGATCTTCACCCTCGATTTCAATAACTATTCCAGGCTCGAAGGCCTCGGCGACCTGCTGAAAGGTTCGGCAGCGCCCAAGATCCTCATCGATCATCACCAGCAGCCCGACACCTATGCCACGCTGATGTACCACGATGTCAAAGCCTGCTCGACCTGTGAGCTGGTCTATGAATTTATCGTTGGCCTCGGCGGGAAGAACATGATTGACCGGGAAATTGCAGCCTGCCTGTACACCGGTATTATGACGGATACAGGCTCTTTCCGCTTCGACAGCGTCACACCCGTAACCCATCATATCCTGGCGCATCTGCTGGAAACCGGCATCGTGCCGAGCGATATCCACTCTGCCATCTACGATACTTACAGCGAAAGCCGTGTGCGGCTCCTGGGCTATTGCCTTACCGAAAAGATGGTCGTGCTTCCGGAGTACCACACCGCCTATATTTCCCTGAGCGAAGAAGAGCTGAACCGCTTCCGGCATAAAAAAGGAGACACCGAAGGGATTGTCAATTACCCGTTCTCCATTAAAGGAATCCGCTTTTGCGCCTTCTTCAGCGAAGGCGAAGGAAAGATCAAGATCTCCTTCCGGAGCAAAGGCAAATTCGATGTCAACCAGTTTGCGCGTAAGCACTTCAACGGTGGCGGCCATATCAACGCTGCCGGAGGAAGAGGGAACGTCAATGACCTCGACGCCACGATCAAAGAATTTCTGGCCTTGTTACCCGATTATAAGAAAGAGATCCTGAAGAAATAAGCAGCTTAATCAGATACGTGTAGCAGTTAGATAGTGTGTCGCTTCGTCGCGACACGTCGTGACGAAGCGGCATTCTAACATCTCTGATTTTGTTAAGAGTTTTACTCTGTTTTTCTTTAGAGAACGGGGTAAAGGATAGCTCTTACTCCCTGATAAACTTCAATTTCCCGATCTCTGCTCCTTCGCTTACAACGGAGAGCACATACATGCCCGGTGCCAACGCTGAGGTATTGATCTGGCCCCTGGAAAGTGGTGCGCTGATCACGATATGGCCCAGCACATCAGAGATGATGACCGTAGATGCGTTTCCATGATCCTCAACGCTTATATTCAGGACATCGCTTGCCGGGTTAGGGAATACCTTAAGGTTTGCGTGTTGCCTTTCGGAGCCTTGTAAAGAGGTCAGGGTGTTGAGCCGGTACTTCCGGAAGAAGCGCCAGATCTCCACTGAAGCATTAAAGTCCTGATTGGTGACACCAACAGTAAAGGGCGCTCCGGGCCAGGTGTGCCCGCCGCCGATGATCTTATACAGCTCCACGCTGCTCCCCGAGTTGCCGTTGCTGTATACATAATGCTCGGCTGTGCAGCCGTCGCCTGTATTGGTGTTGGGCACATTGCTGAAGGCGGGTGTTGGATTGCAGCCGTTTTTCCTTACCCAGTGCTTCACCACCGAATCGATGGGCAGAGAGGTTGAATTCCCGGTGTAGGGCACCGTGCCGTCGGCAGTGCCGTGAATCTGCATCATGGGAACAGGCCGGGTAGCGTGGCAGTTGGAGCCAGCCTGCGAGGCGAACATCGACCCTGTAACAGAGGCAATGGCTGTGATGCGGTTGCTGAGCTCGCAGGCCAGGGTCTGGCTCATATAGCCGCCGTTGCTCATTCCTGTGGCATACACGGCGTTCATGTCGATGTTATAGCTTAGCTTCAGGGAATCGATGAGCTGATCGAGAAAGCCTTTGTCGTCTACCAGCGTGGACGAGATCCCCGCATTCCAGAAAGGCTGACCCATGTACATGGTTCCCTGCGGAAACACCATCAGGAAATTGGCCGTATCGGCAATAGGCGAAAAATTACTGTAAAGCTGCTGGGCGGAGGCATTGCTGGTATAGCCGTGCATGTTGATGATGAGTGGCCTGGCGCTGGAGGCATTGTATATGGCGGGTACATAAAGCCTGTAGGAGCGGTAGATGCCACCGGCAAATATGCTGTCGACAACGGTTGTTTGGGAAAAGCTGACCAGGGAGCTAATCAGCAAAGCAAGCGGGAGTAATTTTTTTATCATGTGTGGATGGCTGAAAAAATAGCATCTCTAAGATACAAAAAAATAACGATAGAGAAATACCGGTATTTTAAACAAGATCAGTTGCAAATTGTTACCTTGTAGAACTCCATGGAGCGCAAGACCTTTCTGAAATATTTAAGCATCTTACCTTTTAGCAGCTTCGCCATGAATTTAAAAGACTTTGTGAGCAGGGTGGAACAGGAATCGCCCAACGAAAAAATGCCTTTACTCTTTGTAGGGCACGGTAATCCGATGAATGCCATTACCGACAACATCTACAGAAAAGAGTGGGGGCAGATCGCCGGAAAGATTGCAAAGCCCAAAGCTATCTTATGCATTTCGGCCCACTGGCTCACCAAAGGCACCTTCGTCACGATGGCAGATAAGCCCGTGACGATCCACGATTTCGGCGGCTTCCCGGAAGAGCTGTTCCAGCAGCAATACCCTGCCAAAGGCGCGGTGGATTATGCAAAAATGACCATCGAGCAGGTAAGGTCAACTCCCGTGCATGAGGATTTTGAATGGGGGCTGGATCATGGCGCCTGGTGTGTGCTGAAAGCCATGTACCCTGCGGCCGACATCCCGGTCTACCAGATGAGCATCGATTATACAAAAGCACCTGAATACCATTTTAAGCTCGCTAAAGAGCTGGCTTTTTTAAGGACGAAAGGTGTGCTGATTGTGGGAAGCGGAAACGTGGTGCATAACCTCGGGCGCCTCAGCATGAACGGAAAGACCTTCGACTGGGCGCTTGAATTTGATGCCTTCGTGAAAAAGAACATCGATGAGGATACACCGCAAAACCTGGTGGACTATACCAAACTGGGGGCACTGGCAACAATGGCGCATCCCTCCAACGACCATTACCTGCCCTTGATCTATACGCTGGGCCTTCGTGATAAAGCCGATGAGAAGATGTATTTCACGGAAAGCTTCGACCTGGGCTCCATCAGCATGCGCAGCGTGATGTTCAGTTAAGGATAGGATACGGATCGAAGCTGATTTTTCGGATCTCCACCGGCTTTATTAATGATTGAATTTAGGATTGTTATTTATTCAACCCCTTCAGGCTTGTCGTTTATGAATGCGTACTTTCTATGGATATTGAAGCCCTTCGGGCTTCCGGCCTATCCGTTTCAATCCTTCTAATCCGCGCTATCCGCGTTCCATTACCTCTATTTTCTTGACTTTATCCTGAATTAAATGTACATTCGTTCTCTTAAAATTTAACATTTATGGCTAAATTCAGAAAGCAGGACGCTTTAGATTATCACTCCCAAGGAAGACCCGGAAAAATTGAAGTAATTCCCACCAAACCATACAGCACTCAAAGAGACCTTACCTTAGCTTATTCTCCCGGCGTGGCAGAGCCCTGCCTGGAGATCGAAAAGAACCCTGAAGACGCTTATAAATACACGGCCAAAGGCAACCTGGTAGCGGTGATCTCCAATGGCACCGCCGTTCTGGGCTTAGGCGACATCGGCGCCCTGGCCTCCAAGCCGGTGATGGAAGGAAAAGGCCTCCTGTTCAAGATTTTTGCCGACATCGATGTGTTCGATATCGAGGTGGATACGAAGAACATCGACGATTTCGTGAACACCGTTAAAAATATCGCACCTACCTTCGGAGGGATCAACCTCGAGGACATTAAAGCGCCTGAGTGCTTTGAGATCGAGCGCCGCCTGAAAGAGGAGCTGAATATTCCCTTAATGCATGACGATCAGCATGGTACGGCGATCATTTCGTCGGCAGGTTTACTGAATGCCGTAGAGCTTTCGGGCAAAAAAATGGATGAGGTGAAGCTTGTGATCAACGGTGCGGGCGCCTCTGCCAACTCCTGCGCCAAGATGTATATTGCCGTGGGTGTCAAAAAGGAGAACATCACCATGCTCGACAGCAAAGGGGTGATCCATAAAGGAAGAAAGGACCTCGACCAGTATAAGACCTTTTTCGCCTCGGAGAATACAAAGATCAATACGCTGGATGAGGCCATCAAAGGCGCCGATGTATTCGTAGGGCTTTCCAAAGGAAACATCCTCTCGCAGGACATGGTGCGCTCGATGGCGCCCAACTGCATTGTGTTTGCCTTAGCGAACCCTACTCCTGAAATTTCTTACGAAGATGCTCTGGCTTCCCGCCAGGATATCATTATGGCAACAGGCCGCAGCGATCATCCTAACCAGGTGAACAACGTTCTGGGCTTTCCGTTTATTTTCAGGGGAGCGCTGGATGTGAGGGCTACCAGCATCAATGAGGAGATGAAGCTGGCGGCTGCCCTGGCCATTGCCCGCCTGGCCAAAGAGCCTGTTCCCGATTACGTGAACCTGGCCTACGGCTCCAAGAACCTGAGCTTCGGCACGGATTACATCATTCCAAAGCCGATCGATAACCGCCTGATCTCTACGGTAAGCTCGGCGGTCGCCAAGGCTGCCATCGACAGCGGCGTGGCCAAGCACATCATCACCGATTGGGATGCTTATGCCAACGAGCTCGACAACCGCTTAGGCAAGAACAACAAGCTGATGAGAAGCGTGGCCAACAAGGCCAAGTCTAATCCAAAACGGGTGGTGTTTACCGAGGCGGATACTTACAAGATCCTGAAAGCCGCACAGGTGGCGAAAGACGAAGGCATTGCCAAGCCGATCCTGTTGGGCAATAAGGAGAAGATCCTTTCCCTGATCGAAGAGCACGGGCTCGATATGGGCAATATTCCGATCATCGATACCTGGCTGCCGGAAGAAGAAGGGCGCCGCAACGAGTTTGGCGACCTGCTCTGGAAAAAGCGTCAGCGCCGCGGCCTCACGCAATACGATGCCCGCAAGCTGATGCGCGACCGCAACTACTTCGGCGCCTCTATGGTGGAGCTGGGTCTGGCAGATGCGATGATCTCCGGCCTCACCCGCAAGTATGGCGCGCCTATCAAACCGGCACTCGATATTATTGGTGTGCAGGATGGCGTCAGCCGCGTGGCGGGTCTGTACATCATGGTCACCAAGCGGGGACCTTATTTCTTTGCCGATACTACCATGAATGCCGATCCTACGGCCCAGCAGCTGGCGGATATCGCCGCGCTGACGGCCAGCACCGTGAAGCAGTTCAATATCACGCCGAAGATCGCGATGCTGTCGTATTCCAATTTCGGCTCTGCTGAGGGCGAGGTGCCTAAAAAAGTACAGCAGGCTGTTAAGATCCTTCACGACAATTATCCGGGCCTGATCGTGGATGGCGACATCCAGGCCAACTTCGCAGTGAACAACGAATTGCTGAAAGAGCAGTTTCCCTTCAGCTCGCTGGTAGACCGCGATGTGAATACCTTTATCTTCCCGAACCTGGCAGCCGGCAATATCGCCTATAAGCTCATGCAGGAGCTGGGAGGCGCAGAAGCCATCGGCCCTGTGCTGATGGGTCTGAAAAAGCCCGTGCATGTGTTGCAGCTGGGCTCTTCCGTACGCGAGATCGTGAACATGATCACGATCGCCGTCGTTGACGCGCAGGAGAAACGCTAATTGACCAATAAAAATACCAAGAGAAAGACACAGGCCTGTCCTGTGTCTTTTTTTATGAGGTAATGTCTGTAGGATTGCAAGTCCTGCGGAGCAGAAATCTTCCGAAAGACAGCACAAATCTACCGGTCGGTTGACTTAAACCAGCGATGGATTGCACGGGTCCATTGATAAATTTCACAAAACAGCGGTGGATTGAAGTAATCTTCCGAAAGACAGCACGAATCTACCGGTCGGTTGGCTTAAACCAGCGATGGATTGCACAGGTCCATTGAAAGATTGATCGGGTCCATTGATAAATTTTACAAAACAGCGGTGGATGGAAGCAATCTTCCGAAAGACAGCACGAATCTACCGGTCGGTTGATTTAAACCAGCGATGGATTGCACGGGTCCATTGATAAATTTCACAAAACAGCGGTGAATGGAAGCAATCTTCCGAAAGACAGCACGAATCTACCGGTCGATTGACTTAAAACAGCGATGGATTGATCGGGTCCATTGATAAATTTTTACAAAACAGTGGTGGATGGAAGCAATCTTTCGAAAAACAGCACGAATCTACCGGTCGATTGACTTAAAACAGCGATGGATTGTACGGGTCCATTGATAAATTTTTACAAAACAGCAATGGATTAAGCAATCCCCGCTCAGCAGGATTGCAAATTCTGCGGCTGCCCCAATAAACCACATCTGTAAAAACAAAAAAGACACAAGTATCTCTCTTGTGTCTTTTATAAAGATGTTATTCGTTGCCTGAGGCTATCGAAGGCAACAATTACTTCAGCAGCGCCAGCTCCAGCACTTCGTTCATCTGGGTGACGTAGTGGAATTTCAGGCCTTTTAAGTAAGACGCATTGATGTCCTCGATGTCTTTTTTATTGTCGGCGCAGAGGATGATCTCTTTGATGCCTGCACGTTTTGCGGCGAGGATCTTTTCCTTGATGCCGCCAACCGGAAGCACCTTGCCACGCAGGGTGATCTCGCCGGTCATTGCCAGGTTCTTTTTCACCTTGCGTTTGGTAAGAGCCGAGGTAATGGAGGTCAGCATGGCGATCCCCGCGCTCGGCCCGTCTTTCGGCGTGGCACCCTCCGGAACGTGCACGTGCACATTGTGGCTCTCGAACATGTCGGCATCGATGTTCAGCTGCTCGTTGTGCGACTTGATGTATTCCAGGGCCAGCGTGGCGCTTTCCTTCATCACATCGCCCAGGTTCCCGGTCAGCGTAAGCTTGCTGCCTTTGCCCTTGGAGAGGCTCGTTTCAATAAATAAAATGTCGCCGCCAACCTGTGTCCAAGCCAGGCCCGTCACTACGCCCGGTACATCGTTGCCCTGGTATTTCGCTTTCTCATGCGAAGGGCCGAGTATTTTGGAAATGCTTTCCTCGTTGATCTTCGGCAGCTCGTCTTCCTTCACCACGTGCACGGCTACATGGCGGGCGATCTTCGACAGGCGCTTCTCCAGGTTCCGCACACCGCTCTCGGCCGTGTAATTCTCGATCACATATTCCAGCAGCTTGTCGCTTAATTTCAATTGCGATTTTTTCAGGCCGTTTTCTTCAATCTGCTTAGGAAGCAAATGCTGTTTGGCGATCTCAATCTTTTCCTCCACCGTATAGCCGCTCACGTCGATGATCTCCATCCGGTCGCGCAGGGCAGGCTGTATGGTCGACAGGTTGTTGCAGGTGGCGATGAACATCACCTTGCTGAGGTCGTAATCGTTTTCCAGGAAGTTATCGTAGAAGGTCGAATTCTGCTCCGGGTCCAGCACCTCCAGCAAGGCCGAAGACGGATCGCCGTGAAAATCGCTGCCGACCTTGTCGATCTCATCCAGTATAAAAACAGGGTTCGAGGATTGCACCTTTTTCAGGTTTTGTAAGATCCTTCCCGGCATCGCACCGATATAGGTTTTGCGGTGCCCGCGGATCTCGCTCTCGTCCTTTAAGCCGCCAAGACTCATGCGGACGTATTTGCGGCCGATGGCACGGGCAATGCTTTTTCCCAAAGAGGTCTTGCCCACACCCGGAGGGCCGTAGAGGCAAAGGATCGGCGCCTTCAGGTCGCCCTTTAGCTTTAATACCGCGAGGTGCTCCAGGATGCGCTCCTTCACCTTCTCTAATCCGAAATGGTCCTCGTTCAATACCTTTTCCGCATGCTTCAGGTCGAAGTTGTCGG